>Ga0209536_100001079_pt1 | contig 45278 bp, 39 predicted proteins | sample DeeMarSeWOR28_12_FD_187461 | JGI IMG/M metagenome (GOLD analysis project Ga0209536, IMG submission 187461) | Marine sediment microbial communities from White Oak River estuary, North Carolina - WOR-2-8_12 (SPAdes) (version 2) | ecosystem: Environmental > Aquatic > Marine > Intertidal zone >...
CCGAAAACGAACTGGCATTGGCTTACGCCGGCTATGGTCGGCTCCATGAGCAAAAAGGCCAAATCGAGAAAGCTCGAGACTTTCTATCAAAGGCTCTTGTCATTTTCGAGCGTCTTGGGACCTTAATTGAACCAGAAAAAATAAGAGAAATTTTAGCCGAATTGCCTGAAGCTTAGGACATGGAAGACACAATATATTGTATTCTACTCCATTGACTTTAAGCTGAAGATTTCTCTTGATATCGGTAATGAAAATACGCTTTCAAAATTACCGATACCTCCAACGAATCAAAGGCTTTCGGAGCCTTCAAGAAGTTGTAATATGATATTTTTAAGCAGCGCTTCGCCGCTTGCACTCACTGCTGCGATTTGCTGTGCAAGCTTCAGTGAGGAAATGCATAGCTTTACTCTGGATAACGTTTTACCCAATCTGGCTACCATTTTTAATTCTGAGGAATTTATCAATGCATTAGGATAGTGATAGGGTCAGACATTAGCGCATAGAGCTTTCTCAAAAAATCCTTAATTTTCTTAATGAAAACTGAGGTAGGGGAACGGATTATAAAAATCCTAGATTCCTTTGCCATATATTGTGGTTTAGCCGATAACCACGAAAATGCAGATATCATTTCATATATCTGTAATAAAAAAGCGTTTATAGAAGTGCCGATACCTCCAACAAAGCTGGACTTTTGAAAGGCCGAAAAAACTTGTGATATCTAAATTAACAATCCGGCTTTTCAAAGTTGTGCTTTCTGCTATATATAAAAACTTCGAGCCCTCAGAAAAATGCTGAGATACTCCGATCATATCTTTTATAACCCGGCCAGCGACTAAATGCCAATACAGGATTCAATAAGGGGAGTCTTAAATGGCACAAAAACTTGATGAAAAAGAGCTCGTCAGCTTCAAAGGAATCCTAATGGCCAATTCCATACAGGTGGATGCCCTCGCTCAATTATTTATTGAAAAAGGATTCATTACAAAAGAGGAGTTCTTCGACAAATTGAAACAGGTGCAAGCGGAGTATCAGAGCAAATCCCCATGATTAAAAAAATCATATCAGGCGGCCAAACCGGAGCAGATAGAGCCGCATTGGATGTTGCAATCAAGCTGGGCATCCCCCATGGTGGTTGGATACCCAACAAACACGGCATAGCTTTGCCAGTAATGCTCTAAGCTGTGGCGAAAATCCATTATGGATTGCAAAGGTCATGGGTCATCGAGACACTGATATGATCATCAGAGTCTATGGTAAGTATATTGAAAATGCCGGTCTGCAGGAAGATGGTGCCAATTTCGATGGTATTTATAAAGGAATGATGAGTAAGGAAAAGTAAAAATGGTTAAGATAGAATTATGGCAAAATTATGGCAAAACTGGCCCTCAAAATGAAAAGGGTTAAAGTCCTAAGACCATAACCCCTTGATTTTATTGGTACGCCCGGCAGGATTCGAACCTGCGGCCTACGGATTCGAAGTCCGGCGCTCTGTCCAGCTGAGCTACGGGCGCATGGGGTGAGTGATGGGACTTGAACCCACGACGTCCGGGGCCACAACCCGGTGCTCTACCACTGAGCTACACCCACCGTAAAATGAATTCGGAATTTGGAATGTGGAATGCGGAAAAAAACTTATTTGTATCGCTAATCCACTTAAAATGGTTGAATAACAAATTGGCTGATTCATTTCAAGATTAAATTATAAGCATATGAATTTATACACAGCTTCATAATAAATTGCGTATTCGCACTTTGAATTGTTGATTTTAGAACCACCGTATAGGGTCAAACATGCAGAACGCTGTGTATGTATGCGCAATGATTGATGTCGTTCTGTATAAAAATGGCGCATCGGATATACGAAAACAGAGAAGACTGTTTAAGCAGGCCACGCATCTGTGCAAACTTGCTATTGACCGAAGTCGGTTTATGTTACTATAGATATGTTTTTTCTAAGCTTACTTTGAAAGGATTTTCAACCCATGAATCCGTTTCATGTCTTTATTATTCGCGCCATTTTGGGTATTTTTTTTGCCGTTATTGCAACACGGATGTTCTACGGCAGAGTCAACCTGATATATGTGGCAGGTCTTGCTGTCATTTTAGTCGGGTTAGCATATTTTGCAGAATACCTGCGCCGTCGAAAGTTGCGCTAAATTTCACCGCAGACCCGCCCACCTCGTTGCGGCCTCTGCATCTTTGCGGTGAGAGAAATATAAAATAGGAGATAAATTTCGTGAAACAGATCATACTTGGAACCGCCGGGCATATCGATCATGGCAAAACCAGCCTGATTAAGGCGGTTACCGGCATTGACACGGATCGGTTAAAAGAAGAAAAAGAACGGGGAATAACAATAGAACTTGGCTTTGCATCATTGGATCTGCCCAGCGGTCAGCATCTTGGAATCGTTGATGTTCCCGGCCATGAGAAATTCGTGAAAAACATGGTCGCCGGCGCCACCGGAATTGATATCGTGGTAATGGTGATCGCCGCTGATGAAGGTGTGATGCCCCAAACTCGGGAACATATGGAGATATGCACCCTTTTGGGTATACAACACGGTATGGTTGTTTTGACAAAGATCGACCTGGTGGATGCGGAATGGTTGGAGCTTGCATTGGATGATGTCCGGGAGTTTATTCAGGGAACATTTCTGGAAGATTCTCCAATCGCACCGGTTTCATCTGTAAACGGACAAGGCATCCCAGAATTTATTAATACACTTGATGAACTCAGTCAAAAGGTCCCCGAGCGTCAGCCTCAAAGTATATTCCGTCTGCCGATTGATCGGGTTTTCACCATGAAAGGCTTTGGAACCGTTATCACGGGCACGTTGATCTCCGGGCAAGTTCAGGTGGGCGAATCCATAGAGATCTATCCCGCGGACATAACATCTAAGGTTCGGGGAATTCAGGTGCATAACCAAAGTGTGCAGAAAGCCGAAGCCGGCATGCGAACAGCCATTAATTTTCAGGGACTTGAAAAAACGGCTATTCAGCGAGGTGAAGTGCTGTCCAACCCAGGTGCCTTAAAGTCGAGCTATATGGTGGATGTATTGCTTCATTTCCTTAACAGCAATGCGAAACCGATAAAAAACCGCAAGCTAGTCCGATTTCATACCGGAACCAGTGAGATACTCGGAAATCTGATCTTATTGGATCGTGAAGAGCTTTCTCCAGGTGACACCGCCGTCGCACAACTGCGCCTTAATTCTCCGGTGGCATTGATTAGAGAAGATCGCTTTGTGATTCGAAGTTATTCTCCTGTCCGCACCATCGGGGGAGGTGAAGTATTAAACCCGATTCCGCAAAAGCATAAACGATTTAAAGATAATATTGTTGAAGGATTAAAAAACCTAAGCCATCAATCACCCGAAGAAATGATTTCCTACTATGTGAATGCATCCGGTTATCGAGGCATTTCTTTTTCGGATTTAAAAATAATGACCAATGTGCCTGAAAAGCAGCTTGACAGCATATTGCAGGGCCATTTGTCAAAAAAGACAATTATACAAGCTGATAAAGAAAACCGGATTTACATTCACAACAACAGTCTTGAAAAACTTAAAGAAGACACATTGAATTATCTGGCAACATACCACAGCGCCTATCCGATCAAACCGGGTATGCCCAAAGAGGAACTCAAGACAAAGTTACCGGATACCCTCGCCTCAAAGCTATTTAACCTATTTCTCAACCTGATGATAAAGGCGAATCAAATCGTCCAGGAGGAAAATACGGTGCGCCTTGCGACCCACACCGTTTCGCTGGGCGCAGACCAGGCCGATGTCAGAGATAAAATTTTGGATGCATATCTTAACGCAGGGCTTCAACCTCCTTACTTTAAAGACCTCAGCAAAACCCTTGACATTGATTCGAACCGGGCAAAGGACGTTCTTATGCATCTGGTGGATGAAGGCCTGGTTGTTAAGACCAAAGAAGATCTTTATTTTCATGCCGAAGCCATAAATCATTTGAAGAAAAAGTTAGTTGAATTTCTCGAATCCAAAGAAGAAATCACCACACCCCAGTTCAAAGAAATGACGGGGGTTTCACGCAAGTATGTAATTCCGTTGGCCGAATACTTTGACGCTAAAAATGTGACGCTGCGCGTGGGGGATGTCAGGAAGCTTCGTAAGAAGTGAAAAGCGGGTTGCGTGTTTCGTGTGGCGCGTTGCGAGTTAGGGGATTAGGCACTCCCAATATAAGGAGATTCAAATTTTAGAAAAAGGAAATAAAAGCAAAACTGTAGGATGGATTTTTCCGCTGTTGGGCTGGACCATGATTGGCCATTTTGTTTTTCTTTTTAGCCGCTGTCTTTCAAGGGGAACACTGGAAGATATTTTTTGGATCTCTCATGCAGGGACGCTGATTGGAGGGCTTGGAGCACTTTTTCGAAACCGATTTTTAATTTCCATGGCACTTGTGTGCCTTCTGGGGCACCATTTGACGTGGCTTTTCGATACAACGTTTTGGTTAGTTACCGGCAAATTTCCGATTGGCACAACCACCTACCTTAAAAATGCATCTTTGGTGGACTGGTTGCAGTCTTCCAACCACTTTTTCACGGTACCATCGCTGTTTTTATTGGCCTGCTGGCAGGGCGGCGTAAGAAAGGATGCCTGGATTTGGTCTACGATTTTATTTTCGATTCTGCTGCTCATCAGCTATTTCTATCTTCCACCGAATGCCAATGTCAACTCCGCCCACAAACTATGGCCGGGGTTAGACCAGATCTATCTATCCGTACTTGAGCAACTATCTAAACCAGGGTATCTGTTTTCTCTCATTATATTGAACTCGATCGGAAATTATTTGCCGGCAAATTTGTTGTTGCGCGGGGTTTATTATTTTTTAAAAACAATTGGTTGCGAAAGATCCACAACATAAAAATCACTGCCATAACATATACAAATTCAGTGACTTCCTCCCAGAAATCCATCCATACCAATTTGGTCCGAAACCCATGAAAAACAATAAAACGGAAAAAAGAAAATCCCATGACACCCAAAGCCGCTGCGAACAAAAGTTTAGACGGTTGCAATGGATTCTCCCGTTTGAACCATAATGTTAGTGACGCCGCAAGGAACAAAGCTGCAGCCAAAAATGGGTAATAGCGAACTTCAACGAGTTGATAAACGATTGGATGATTATAATTGTATAACGTCCCCCATATTCTTGTGTTATACGATACCAAATGAAGCTCAGCGCTAAGCGGCATTAAAGCAACAATCGCCCCTGCGATGCCCATGAAGATAAAAAATGATTGCAAACCACAAGACACGTTTTCATATTTGTGGCACTGCCGACAAAAGTTTGTTAAAGAACATGTTTTCTTTGGCTCTGAATAACGTAGTGCATTTTGATCAATCCCCTCGATAAGCGCATACGTGGCAAATCCAAAGGAGAGTGCCATCCCTAAACTGTGTAAGTATTCCAGCATATGAGAATCGTGATTTTCTGTGAATAAAAAATTGGCCGCACAAAAATTTTCACCTAGGAAGAAAAAAATCATTGACCACTTTAGTGCTTTTAGTTCGATTTCGTTTTTTTTCCATAAAAAGACCGCTATGAATAAAGCTAAAATGGTATAGATGGGTTTCACAACAAATGCTGTTAATATTGCGGCCAGTTGTTCAAATGCAGATGAAGATATAAAGATCTCTCCGTTATCTGAATGCGGCATATCTCGTGCTCCGGCTGAAATTTCTGCACTTATGTTACTCAACATAAGATAAGCAAAAGGAGGAAAAATACCGAATATCGATATTAATAGAATCAGAAGGATTTTTTCGAATTGAGACATCATCTAAATTCCTTTAAGAAACGACTCTGCTTATATTTAGGCAGTTAAAGTATACCACCCTTGACAAATCATGTAAAATTCACATCAGGCAGAAAAGACGAGGCACAAGCTCTATCCGTTGTGGCTAAATGGCCATCTCAGTTGCTAGCCGCTAGTAAATTCAAGGCTGGTCAAGTTCGATGTGATACTATCCAGAAGTGATAACCCTTTGCGGGTAAGTGCACAATGGCCGCGGGCAATTCTCAGCAAACCGTTCTTTTCAAGATCGTTTATGGTGCTTTCAAAGGTTCGCAAAAAATCCACTTTAAATCTTTGATCGAATTCGGCTAAATCGATACCATTCATCGTTCGCAGTCCCAGATAAATGGTTTCCATCATTAACTGTTCCGTTGAAAGCACTTCTTTTTCTTCGATAGGCAATCTTCCAGCCTCAATTTCCCTGATATATTTTTTTATATCAGAACAGTTCCAGTAACGCCGTGGTTCAATAAACGAATGCGCCGAGGGGCCAAAACCGACATATGGGACAAACGACCAGTATTTCATGTTATGTCGGGATACAGGCAAGGTTAATGTCGTATCTGTTCGGCGGGCAAAATTGGATATCTCGTAGTGCACATATCTGTGAGACTCCAAATAATCTATCGTTAGATCAAATAAATCCCTGACGTTTACCTCATTGGGGCGCTGAAATCGACCTCCTTTCAGATCCTGATGCAGCGGGGTGCCGGGCTCACAGGTAAGCATATAACAGGAAAGATGATCCGGACGCATTTGAACTGCGTGCTCCAGGTCAAAGTGCCAATTTGCTTTAGTTTGTTCCGGAAGGCTGTAAATCAAATCCATACCGATATTATCGAATCCGGCCTGGCGGGCTGATTCATAGGCAAGAAATGCATCCGCTTCAGAATGAATTCTTCCGAGGAAATTAAGATTTCTTTCCTGAAACGATTGCACGCCAATATTCAAGCGATTAACGCCTGCTTTGAGGTAATCTTTGAATTGCTCAAAAGATACCGTTCCGGGATTGACTTCGATGGTCACCTCAGCATCAGGCAGGAAATCAAAATGACCGAAAACAGCTTTTATGATCTGCTCAATTGCATCAGGATTCAATACAGACGGGGTACCGCCACCGATGTAAAGCGTATCGAAAAAGAAAGCATCAAGGTCGACAATCTCCATTTCCCTATTCAGCGCCTGAAGAAATCTTGATTTCAACGAAAGGTCGGTAATCGAATAGAAATCACAATAGGGACATTTCCTGACACAAAAAGGGATATGTACATATATCCCTCCGGGTTGTCTGAGTTTAGATGACATTGTATTTTAGGTGAACACAAACTGGTTGAAATAGCAGCGGAATGATGTCCTTTTTATCCCCCTCCCTCAGTCCCTCCCGCCAGGGGAGGGAAGTTGATCTGCCCCTTGCTCGGGCTTTGTAGATAACCTGGTTAAGTATTTTATAGCCCAAGGATATTTCAGAAAAATTAAGTTCCCGTTTGAGGTAAGCTATTTATTTTCCTTTTCATAAATGAAAAATTTTTTCGATGGACAAGACCGCACAAGGTTTTGCGACGAGGCGCACTGATAGTGCGTCGAGGAAATAAAACCGCGGAGAACGCAGTCCATCGGAAAAATAAACATTTCTGAAATGGAAACTAGTGCCAGCCACCGATGAGGTGCATATGCACATGAAAAATAAGCTGGCCCCCTCCCCTTTCCACATTGAAGAAAATTTTGTAACCGGATTTTGCAACCGATTGTGCTTTGGCCATTTTTTTGGCCGCCATCATCATTTCGGATATAATCGCGCTGTCTGCAGCTTGCAGATCGTTTACGCTACGGATATGCGTTTTGGGTACAATCAAGAGGTGAACCGGTGCTTGGGGATGAATATCTTCAAATACAGCCAGGTTATCGGTCTGATACAAAATTTCGGTTGACGTTTCTCCATTAACAATTTGACAAAAGACGCAGCCTTTTTCCATACACGTGCTCCCCTCCCTTTTTCTCAAATCTCGCTTGCTTCCGCCAATTTCAACAATCGACAAAAAGTCTGCCATATTAATCAGCAAAAATGGACAATGTCAAGGACGTGGGACAGGCGTGCTTATGCAGAGGAGGCGGTTAAAGACCATTTTCCTCTTAACGTGGGTGCGTTCAGAGATTTTCTTAATTGATCTAAAAAAAGGGTGCGCGGAATCTCACGGGCTCCAAAACTGACTAAATGTTCTGTGGTGATCTGGCAGTCAATTAAATCAAAGCCTAATGCGTTTAAATGGTTTACTAAAGCAACAAATGCAACCTTGGAAGCATTCGTGATACGGGTGAACATGGATTCGCCAAAAAAGCATTTTCCCAGAGAAACCCCATACAATCCACCGGCCAGTTTTTCATTTTGCCAGGCTTCGACGGAGTGAGCAAATCCGGAGGCATGCAACTCGCAATAAGCATTAATCATTTCATCAACAATCCAAGTTCCTTCATCATTTTCTGTTCGGGATTGGGCACATTCGATGATCACCGTCTCAAAGGCCTGATCCATGGTTATTCGAAATAAATCTTTTTTGATGGTTTTCTTTAATGATTTTGAAACGTAAAGCTCTTCAGGGTATAGCACAAGCCGCGGATCGGGTGACCACCATAAGATCGGTTCCGCTTCGGAATACCATGGGAATATGCCCATGCTGTAAGCGAGTAAAAGGCGTTTTTGGCTTAAATCGCCGCCAATTGCCAACAGACCGTCTCCGGAGGCAAGATTTGGGGAAGGAAAAAAAAGATCGTCAGATAGTAAATAGACGGCCATTCAAATCAGGTATTTAGAAAAAAATGAATTGAGGAATCGAGGAATTTAATTATAGCTAAACTTCAGCTTGTCTTCCATCACGTCAACAGACACGTGACCGCCGTTGATAAGCCGGCCGAACAGAATCTCATCGGAAAGCGTGTCTTTGATTTCGGTCTGAATGACACGACCAAGCGGTCTGGCGCCATATGCCGGATCATGCCCTTTTTTGGCCAACCATGTGCGTAACCGCGGCGAGATAGTCAAAGCAACTTTTTTAATTGCGAGTTGTTGATTCAACTCCGCAATGAATTTGTCTACGATCATTTCCATGATCTCCAAGTTCAGCGCATTAAATGTTATGGTCTCATCCAAACGGTTTCTGAATTCGGGGCTAAACAGCTTTTCAATGGCCTTTTTCCCTTTGGATGTTGCATCTTTGTGAACATCACCGAAACCGATGGTCTGCTGGCTAATCTCCCGTGATCCGGCATTGGAGGTCATCATGAGGATAACGTTTCTGAAATCCGCCTTTCTACCGGTATTATCCGTCAAGGTTGCATGGTCCATGACCTGAAGCAGGATATTAAACAAATCCAGATGGGCTTTCTCTATTTCGTCGAGCAGCAAAACAGAATGGGGGTGTTTTCGAATTGCGTCTGTGAGCAAACCGCCCTGATCAAAGCCGATATAACCGGGAGGCGCGCCGATCAAGCGGGCAACGGCATGTTTTTCCATATATTCGCTCATGTCAAATCGAATAAACTCTACGCCTAGATTAAAAGCAATCTGACGCGATACCTCGGTTTTTCCGACACCGGTCGGACCGGTAAACAAGAAACATCCGACCGGCCGATCCGGTGTGCCAAGACCGGCTCGCGAACGTTTAATCGACGTCACAAGGGCATTTATGGCGTCATCTTGACCGAATACCACCTGCTTAAGCCCATCTTCCAAAGTCTCCAGTTTGCTCTTGTCCGAAGAGGATACGCTTTGGGTCGGCACCCGGGCCATCTTGGCCACAATTTTTTCAATATCGGAAGGATTGATTCTCTTTCTGCGCGGAGAACCTGCAAGCCGAATAAAGGCACCCGCCTCATCAATCACATCGATGGCTTTGTCGGGCAAGTACCGATCTCTGAGATATTTTACCGAAAGCTCGGCGGCAGCTTTTAAGGCGGAATCGGAATAAACATACCCATGGTGCTCTTCATACCGGGATCGTAATCCCTTTAGGATTTGAATGGTTTCTGAAACCGGGGGTTCCATAATTTCGATTTTTTCAAAACGACGTGACAAGGCACGATCTTTTTCAAAGTGATTTTTAAATTCTTCAAAGGTAGAAGATCCGATGCAGCGAATTTCGCCGCTGGCCAACACCGGTTTCAGGATATTGGAAGCATCCATCGAACCGCTGCTCGTCGCACCCGCTCCGACAATGGTATGAATCTCATCAATGAATAAAATCGCCTTGGGTCTTTTCTGCAACTCGGCGATTACACCCTTGAGACGTTGTTCAAAATCTCCTCGAAATTTGGTTCCGGCCAGCAACCCGCCAAGATCAAGGGAAAAAATTTGGATGTCTTTGAGAAGATCCGGAACATCTTTTTTTTGAATTTTTTGCGCGAGGCCCTCGGCCATCGCCGTTTTGCCAACTCCTGGATCGCCGACAAACACCGGATTGTTTTTGCGTCGGCGACACAGCACTTGCATGGTGCGTTCCAGCTCAGCCTCGCGTCCGATAAGCGGATCAAGTTTTCCCTCGGCGGCAAGATTAACGAGGTCGATGGTAAAAAGCTCTAAGGGATTGCCTTTTTTTCGCCTTTCCTCCCTGTCAGGTTTCGCGAATCCGCCGGATGCATCAGAATAGGGCGTTTTGGAAACATTATGAGATATATAGTTTAATACATCCAGCCGCGTAACTCCTTCCTCAGTCAGGAAATATTCGGCGTGAGAATCTTTTTCCAAGAATATGGATGCCAAAACATCGCCAATGGCAACTTCATTTTTTTCAGCCGTACGGGCATGATTAACGGCTCTTTGAATCACCCGTTGAAATCCGATGGTTTGCTGTAAAACGTAGTCATCTCCGTCCGGAATCCGCTCGATTTTTTCTTCAAAGAAATTTTCTAAAGCGATGAGCAGATTTTCAACATCGCCTCCACAACTTTCGATGATTTCGATTCCGTTGGGATCGTTTAAAATAGCAAATAGTATATGTTCAATACTTACATACTCGTGGCGTCTTTTTTTTGCCTCTCTTACGGCAAAGCCAAGTGTAGCACTGAGCTCCTTGCTAATCATCGTTCACTCTCTTTCCATGGTACATTTGAGCGGATAGCCTCTTTCCCGCGCCAAGGCATCGACCGTATTTACTTTGGTTTCCGCGATTTCATATGGATATACACCGCATACACCTACTCCATTGCGGTGGACATTGAGCATGATCCGGGTGGCTTCCTCAAGGGATTTATAAAACACATATTTAAGCACTTCAACCACAAATTCCATTGTGGTGTAATCATCATTTAAAAGCAATACCTTATACATCGGAGGCTCTGTGACCTCTTCATCGCTAGCGGATTTTATCCCTTCTTCGAGTTCAGGATTATTTCGACCCATAGAGCATGTTCCCAATGTCAAAGGTTTGGCAAAAGCTTGACAAATGCCGCTAGGTAATTGAAACCATTACATCGGGCAGAATGATGATAACATAATAAGCATCTGGGACATCGCTTGTAAAGGGTGCAGGCTAGAATTTTGTCTCGCACTTTAGTCTAATAATCTGCAGATTTTACGCTCATGCAAAGTTCGCTTTTTCGACTTTTTACAAGACCATCAAACCTATCTTCCACAGCACTTTTTATACTTTTTCCCGCTTCCGCATGGACACGGAGCATTTCTGCCGATTTTTTTGGAAGCGCGCTTAACGGGCTTTTTCGTCTCCGGTTCATCACCGCCAGAAAAAAATAGCGATTGTTGTCTGGGTTGTCTGATTTCCTCGATTTTTTTCGGCTCGGCGATTTGGATTCTGAACAAGATTCCGAGAGTCTCTTCCTTGACCCTCTCGATCATATCCTGAAACATTTCGTAGCCTTCTTTTTTATAGACAATCAGCGGATTTTGCTGGGCGTAGCCTCTTAATCCAATGCCCTCTTTCAAGTGATCCATGGATAGCAAATGGTCCTTCCACAGGTTGTCGACGGTCTGCAGCATCACGACCCGCTCAAGATGTCTAAACTCATCGGGGCCGATCACGGCCTCCCGTTCGTCGTATAACTGAGAAACGGTCTCAAATACCCGTTCAGCCAGCGCGTCCCTGTCAAGCTCATCTAACGTATCCTGATCGAAGGTATTCAGGCTGATATTAAACTGCTTGTAGACGGCTGCATTCAATCCCTTCCAGTCCCACTCTTGCGGTACGAGCTTTTCGTCGGCGAAGGCACCGGCAATTTCTTCGGCTTTATCCCGGATCATTTCAAGAATCGATGGTTTCAAGCTCTTGCCGTTCAATGCTTCTCTGCGCTGCCGGTAGATGACCTCACGCTGCTGGTTCATCACATCATCATATTCAAGCAGCGTTTTGCGAATTTCAAAGTTATGTCCTTCAACTTTGGACTGGGCATTTTCAATGGCCCGGCTGATCATATTGTGTTCAATCGGCTCACCTTCGTCCATGCCAAGCTTTTCCATAATGCCGGTGATGCGCTCACCGCCGAATATCCGCAGCAAATCATCTTCAAGGGCAAGGTAGAATCGAGAAGTGCCCGGATCACCTTGTCTGCCGGATCGACCCCGCAGCTGATTGTCAATACGTCGACTTTCATGGCGTTCGGTGCCGAGAATATGAAGCCCACCCAGTTCAGTTACACCTTCGCCCAATACAATATCGGTTCCGCGTCCGGCCATGTTGGTCGAAATAGTAACCGCTCCCTTCTGTCCGGCCATGGCGATAATCTCGGCTTCCTTTTCATGATTTTTTGCATTGAGGACTGAATGGTTGATACCCCGTTTTTTCAATTTTTTGCTCATGTTTTCAGACACATCAATTGAAATAGTGCCCACCAAAACCGGTTGCCCTCTTTGATGCAACTCCTCAATTTCGTCCAGTGCGGCCTCAAATTTTTCTCTACGGCTTTTATATATGACATCCGGAAAATCATTTCGGACCATGGGCATGTTGGTGGGTATCACCATCACGTCTAAATCATAAATCTTCTTAAACTCGGCAGCTTCCGTATCAGCGGTACCGGTCATGCCGGCAAGCTTGTTATACATCCTGAAATAATTTTGGAAGGTAATACTGGCCAGGGTCTGGTTTTCGTTTTCGATCCTGACTCCCTCTTTGGCTTCAAGGGCCTGGTGCAACCCCTCGCTGTAACGACGGCCCGGCATCAGACGGCCCGTAAACTCATCAACGATGATAACTTCACCATTTTTGACAATATAATCCACATCCCGTTTAAATAGGGTGTGGGCTTTAAGCGCCTGGTTGATATGATGCAAAAGCTCAATATATCTTGGATCGTAAAGATTATCTATTTTGAGAAGCTTTTCACATCCGGCCACTCCCTCTTCGGTTAGGATCGCGGTGCGGGCCTTTTCGTCGATGGTATAATGTTGATCTTTCTTCAAACGCGGAATCAAGCCATTGACCTGGTAGTACAGATCGGTTGATTTTTCAGCCGGTCCGGAAATGATCAAGGGGGTTCGGGCTTCATCGATAAGTATGCTGTCGACCTCGTCAACGATGGCGAAGTTCAGCTTTTCTTGGACCAGGGCTTCATGATCAAACTTCATGTTATCTCTTAAATAATCGAAGCCGAACTCATTGTTTGTTCCGTAGGTGATATCGGATCGGTAAGCCGCTTTACGTTCGGAATCATCCAAACTATGCAAAATCGTTCCGACCGAAAGCCCAAGAAATTGGTAAATATGCCCCATCCATTCGGTATCGCGCTTGGCCAGATAATCATTGACGGTAACAATGTGCACACCATCTCCGGTTAGGGCGTTCAGATAGGCCGGCAAGGTCGCCGCCAGCGTTTTTCCCTCACCGGTTTTCATCTCTGCAATTTTACCTTGATGCAGCACAATTCCACCGATGAGTTGAACATCAAAGTGTCGCATATTCAAGGTTCGCACAGAGGCTTCTCGGACAGCGGCAAACGCTTCCGGAAGAATACTATCCAACGGTTCTCCATTATCAACCCGCTCCTTCAATCGAGGCGTTTGGGCTTTGAGCTGGTCATCGCTCATGGCCTGAATTTCAGGTTCCAGGGCGTTAATCTGCTCAATGATCGGTTGAAGCTTTTTGAGCTCTCTCTCGTTTTTGCTTCCAAATACTTTCGTTAGAAAATTTAGTATCATTTCAGGTAATTACCTCAGAAATGGTTACCTAATAGTCAGTTATCTAGTGTTTCCAATTATAACAGATTTAAGGTATCTCTCAACTATTAATTTGCCTCCATACATCCGACATGATCCCGGAAATATTTTTGGCGTATCAGAGGTGCGATAAAAAGATAATCAAAAATCCGTCGAGAAAGAAAATCCCACGGGTCCTGAATCATTCAAATACTATTTTTTGTGAATGAAATTCTGACAATCAGCAAAGACGTAAGCAATGATTCTGAAGTGTTCAAATAATAATACTTAAAAAGGGGCGAAACAAGCGTGAAATTGTTAGAAACTTTGGCTGGAAGGAGAAAACATCAAATCAATCTAATGTTACCTAAATAGAAGAGAAATGCCACGCACAACTGCTAAGATGTCTATTAATGTCGGATTCGATGGAAAGTCGGGTGATTTAGTTGAGCATGTATTTTTCGGGATTCACCGGTATTCCGTTCAGATGGACTTCATAATGCACGTGCGGTCCGGTGCTGCGACCGGTATTACCGACGGTTGCAATTTTTTCCCAGCGTTTAACTCTGTCACCCCGGTTTTTTAAAAATTTTTGACAGTGGGCATAGCGGGTGACCATTCCATGACCATGATCAATGATGATGATTTGACCCAATAGTCCTTTTCGACCGGTATAGGTAACAACCCCATCGGCTGCTGCCAAAATCGGCGTCCCCTCCTTGGTTGCAATATCGTAACCTTTATGAAACTCACGACGGCCGGTGAAAGGAGATATACGGTAACCGAATTTAGATGTGGTCCAGCCCCTTACAGGGCGAATTGCGGGCGTAGATGCCAGCAAGTTTTGCTGGTCCTCTAGGTTTTTAAGAAGAGATTCAAAGCCTTCTTTTTGATTGGTTGATGCCATGTTCAATTGTTCAATCTGATCATGCATCTCCCGCATCAGGCTGTTATGTTTTTCCTTTAGTGGTATTTGCGCATTAATATCCTCCGGTATGGAACCACCTACACCAAAAATGTTTTCAGAATCGTCGCTTTTTTCGATGTTGGCAATAATTCGGATTTTTTTCTCAAACTGGTTTAAGGCGATCAGTTTCTCTTTTAAGGCAGTGATCTCATTGGCAAAATCTTGAATCTGTTTGCGTTGATTTTGGATCACGTTGAGTTGATTGGATATTGTGACCTCACGCAGTTGTAAACGGGTGGTTGCATGCTTCAGTTGATAATAATCGTAAACGATATATCCGAGCAGGAAAAAGCAAGCAATAATAAAAACACAAAAAAACCGGATAGATGCTTTGGAAGCACAAATCTGTTTTGACGGAGCCCCTGAATTGCTCAAAATGACAAATGAGATCTTCTTTCGCATGACAGCTATACCTTGTTATTATAAGTTAGATTAATATCCAATTATCTTCGGCAAAGAAACCGTCAGCTTGCATTCAATTCTTAAGGTCCACTAAGTCTCTGATTTTAAAGTGTAACTAGTGTTTTTAAGATTTTTCCCCTATCACAAAGCGAATATCTCTGTCAAGCTGTAACTTAATGTCAAATAATAAAAAAACAAAACGCCTCCGGGCGCTTCACCTCAAGGCGTCTTAATGAAAATTTTCGGCAACCTGGCAATCATAGCCTTCTCGGCTGTAGATCCATGGCTTTGCGTCGCCATCTTTCGGTGACTTTGCCCTTTCGAATTATAAATTTTCCCTAGCGTAAACTATATTATGTTATCGACAATTTTGTCAAGACATAAATCAGTATATATCTTCGACTTAGCTCAACCACGTTTCTTACTGCATCGGTGATCAAGCGGCTAATTCGACGCTTTTATGAGAATATCAATAGCTGCAAATTTCTTTTAGAAATTCTCACTATTTTAGAAAAATTTAATCTAAATGATTTCGATTACTTTTCGGCTTTTCCAAAAGCCCTTGAAATCAAATTAGATCAACCATTTCAATCCGTTCTTTATATCGGCAAATTGATAAAAAACATTAGTTTTTTTTCACAGCCGATAAATTTTATTATCAAAGGCTCCCCGCAGTCACCCCTCGGCGTGACGGGAGATTAAATCCATAAAGTTCGCAAAACTCGGTTACCTGTATATTCTTTGAAATTTGCCGATTAAGCAATTCCCAGTTTAAATTTCAGAGATTTAAGCGTGTTTTTCATCAGCATCGTGACGGTCATGGGACCCACACCGCCGGGTACAGGGGTAATCCAGCCGGCAATCTCTTTGGCTGCATCAAAATCGACATCTCCCTTTAGGATCGCAATTTTCTTGCCTGTTTTTTCACTTATTTTTTCACCCACCCGGTTAACCCCGACATCGATGACACACGCACCCGGCTTAATCCACTCGGGCTTGACCAATCCCGGAACCCCTGCGGCAACAATCAATATATCGGCACGTTTGCAGTGGGCGGCCAAATCTTTAGTGCGGGTGTGCACAACGGTGACCGTCGAATTGGCTCCGGCTCCTTTTTGAAGCATCATATTGGTGATGGGCTTTCCGACGATATTGGAACGACCGACGACCACGACTTCGGCACCCTCGGTCTCCACACCGGATCGTACAATCATCTCCTGTATCCCAGCGGGTGTGCAGGGAGGAAATTTTACTTCCGAGCCGCCGATCATTAGTCGGCCCACATTCACCGGATGAAACCCATCCACATCTTTGTCCGGGTCGATGGCATTCAACAGCTTTTTTTCATCCAGATGTTTGGGAAGCGGAAGTTGCACCAAAATTCCGTGAATACTTTCATCATTGTTATATTTGTCAATAAGGGCAAGCAGATCCTCCTCAGATATGTCTTCAGGCTGGCTGTCTTGAATCTCTTTGAATCCAAGCTGATTCGCAGTTTTTATTTTTAGCGTTACATAAGAAATAGAGGCGGGATTTTCGCCGACCAAAATAGTCACCAGACCGGGAACAATACCGTGCTTTTCTTTGATTTCAGCTACTTCGGCCTTGATTTCCGCTAGAATCTCTTCCCGAATTTCGGTTCCCTTGATTAATTTTGCTGTCATCGTCAACCTCCTTTTAATTTAGAAAATATACCTATGTTCAAATCTTTCCTGATGCTTAAGATAAAAGAGTTTGAATCTTTCTAATTCAATACACCTATGATGTCAAGAAATCCATTTAGTTCATCGTTATTTGTTGTTGGTTCTTTGTTTCTCATTATCGCTAATCCTCAATTCCCTGAAATCGCAGTCACTCCAATGCTCGATTTGCTATAGAGGAAAAGGCATGCTTAACAATCCCGCAGTTTCATTCAGTCCCAGCATGATGTTCATGTTCTGCACAGCTTGGCCCGCGGCGCCTTTTACCAGATTATCGATGGCCGATATTAATATCAAACGGTTGGAGCGTTCATCGAATTTAAACCCGATATCACAATAATTGGTCCCTCGCACATGCAATGTATCCGGTTGTCTTTCTTCGGAGCACAATCGAATAAAAGGCTTACCGGAATATGCCCGATGATAACAATCGAAAATATCCTTTGGCCGTATTGTATTCGCCGGCGTTGCATAAATGGTGGTCAGCATTCCGCGGGTCATGGGAACAAGATGTGGAACAAAAGTTATGTCTACCGGCTGCCGGACTTCGCGGCTTAACACGGCGTTCATTTCAGGATTATGGCGATGAACGCCGACTTTATAGGGCTTGAAAGATTCGTTGACTTCACAAAAATGAGAGGTGATCGATAAAGAACGACCAGCGCCGCTGACCCCTGACTTTGAATCGGCGATTATCGTTTTTAAATCTAAATATTGAGACCTAACTAGGGGAATGAGCGCCAAAAGTACACTGGTGGGATAGCACCCTGGATTGCCGACGAGCGCTGCCGATTGTATGTCGTCAAAGTAGATTTCACTGAGACCATAAACGGCTTGTTCGAGCAGATGCCTGGCGCTATGGGCTTGGTAGACGGATTCATAGATGGAGGCGTCGTTAAATCTGAAATCCGCCGAAAGATCAATCACCCGCTTTCTTTTCTTTAACATCTCCGGCACGCAGGCCATGGGAAGTTGGTGAGGAAGCGCGGTAAAGATGATATCGGTGCGATCACAGAGCCGATCCACCGAATACTCCTCACAGGCCAAATCAACCAGACCCGTCATAGATGGATAGATCCGATCAAATCTAACACCGGCAAACTGACGCGAAGTTAAAACGGTTAATTCTATATCCGAATGTCCCGTAAGTATTCGAACCAGTTCCGCACCGGCATAACCGGTTGCACCAACCACTCCAACTCTGGCCATACATCCTCCTCTAGTCCTTAAACTGGCGACATCGACAAAAGGTTGTCGATACTGGCTACAGACTCCTCGCCACATAAACTAAAATAAGAAATATTTCTGTGCTTAAAAATTCTTACCAGACAAAATATGTAAATTCAAGGTGCTTAAGTAAAGAAGGGAAGTCATCAAAGAAAAATATTAAATGATTCATAGAGGGTTAAAGAGAAAACGAGCTATTCTGGCATTTTTACTGTTCGTGATGTTGATCGGCGTCTTGTAGAGCAACAACCCAACCGGCCGGGTTGTTCTCAATGACGATCGGAGTAACAATGGTCCGGGTAACTTGATGATTAAAGCTTGTGTGGAAGGTAACTTTTTTGATCTCCGGCTCCTGAATAACACGTTTGAGCGCATCCTTTAACTCGGCTCTCTGCTTGCGCGGGAATAAATCAGCAATGCGGCAGTTGAGAACCTCTAGCGCCGATTTTTGGATGACGTCCAGGGCCAATGAATTCGCATTTAATACGCTGGCGTCTTTGTCAACGATAATTACGCCAACCCCGATATTTTCGATGATCGCTCGATAAAATTGCAGTGTATTCAACAATTCCATCGCTTCACGTCTGGGAAAAATAGGCCCGTTTTTTAAAATTTTCTTTTTCGTAGGAGGAAAAAAGGGTTGCCTTTCGATCTCCGCCATAAATTCGTTCAGTTGGATGGTTAATTTATCTATCGGACCTTTGGGGATATAGTAGTCGGCCCCGATTTCATCGAGTTCACTCATTTGTTCGATAACCGTCCCGGATAAAGCCACAATCGGAAAATGATTTTCCGGATACTTCATACGAATAAACTGAATAAACTGCCGCACATCCACTTTAGGCATGATTAAATCGGCAAAAATAATATCAACCGGTCCATTCGCCAACTTGGAGATACCTTCTTTCCCGTTGTAGGCTTTGGTGACGAGATATCCTCTTTTCTCCAGCAGTTCGCTCAAAAACTCCACAAAGAAATAGTTATTATCCACAACCAGTGCTTTCTTCGGCATTGCTGTCATCCTTTTTCCTTTAGTTTTACTCTACACAGACCCGACGCACTTCCCGAATATCAGTTATACCTTTTAATACTTTATGGATTCCGTCCTGCTTAAGTGTCGTCATGCCCTGTTTGATTGCCTGTTTTGCCAGATCCTGAGAGTTCGCTTGCTTCTTTATCAACAATTTAATTTCCGGCGTCCCTTCAATCAATTCGTGTATTCCCAATCGCCCCCTGTAACCGGAACCACTGCACTTCTCGCATCCCGCGGCCCGATGGAGTTTGACTTTATGGTTATATTGAAGATTTGCAGCTTTAAAGGCCCTTTCACCGTAATCGGTGCGGATATCTTTAAATTCCTCTTCAGATGGGCGATACGACTCAATGCAATCCTTACACAACCTTCTGACCAGCCGCTGGGCCAGGACACCGAGAAATGCGTCGGAGATATTAAGAGGATTCATTCCCATATCCAGCAGTCGAGTTAATGTTTCGGGCGCGTTGTTGGTATGAAGGGTGGAAAATACCAAATGACCGGTTAGGGAGGCCTCAATGCCAATTGAAGCCGTTTCGCGATCTCGCATCTCACCAATCATTATGATATCCGGGTCGAGTCTTAAAAATCCACGCATTATCCTGGCGAAATCCAAACCGATCTTGGGTTTGACCTGTACCTGTCTGAGTCCGGCTTGAGTGATTTCCACCGGATCCTCGGCTGTCCAAATTTTAACTTCAGGATTGTTGATATGGCTGAGGGCCGCATGGAGCGTGGTTGTTTTACCGGATCCGGTCGGGCCCACACACAAAATCAAGCCGTAAGGTCGACTGATGAGTTTCTTCAAAATAGTTAAATTGCGTTCGTTTAATCCGATATCGTCCATCTTGATAGACCGGGTTTTCGTGAGAATACGCAGCACCACATCTTCGAAACGGCCGGCTGTCGGCATAGTGGAAACACGTAACTCAAATTCCTGAATACCTTTGCGCTTCACTTTGATTTTACCATCCTGCGGCAGGCGTCTTTCGGCAATATCCAGGTCGGCCATAATTTTAAGCCGCGACACAATCGCCGGTGCCATTGAGTTCGGAACCTGGATGTATTCATGACAGACGCCATCGGATCGAAAACGGATAACAGTTTTGCGGGTAATTGCCGAAGGTTCAATATGGATGTCGGACACATTATTGCGGAAGGCAGTTACCAAAACTTGGTCAACGAATTTGACGACCTGGCTGGAAGATTCATCGATCACGGATGTGTCGTCTTCTATCTCTTCTTCTTCTTCAAAGGAAATATCCGGAATAATGTCATCTAGATTTTCGAAGACATTATCCGCAATCTTTTCAGATTTGGGATCAAAGAAATGGTCGATATATTTTTCAATATCCTCTTTGATACCCACCGAAAAGTTGATTTTCTGATTGGTCATTAATGCTCTAATATGATCGGTCTTTCTCAGATCTTTGGGATCATCAACCAGGATCTCTATGCCGGTCTTGTCCCATCCCAACGGGACCCAGACATAGTGGAGCAAAAAGGATTTTTTAAGCTTGTTGATGAGTTCGAAGGGAACCTGCATTTCCATGTCGAAACTTCTAAATGGACAGCCGTAAAACGCCGCAAGTGAATTGCCGAGCTCGTCTTTATTCACCTTAAAGCGGTCAATCAGAACAAATTCTACACTTTTATTAATTTTTTTGGAAATGGCTAAGGCTTCTTGAAGTTGTTGGGTGGTGACCATTTTGTTTGAGAGCAGATAATCGTAACGTGAACTGGATGATATTCGGGATGTTAAAGATTTCAGTTTATCGATTATTTCATTGTTATTCGGATCGATTTCGGAGCCTTTTTTATAGAGCTCAAGGGCCAGCTCGTTTTGAGCTTTTCTTTCCATCTCCGTGCCAAGCCAGAACTTAAGCTGTGCGATTTCGGGATCTTTCAGGGTGTGGTTATAAATGATCTTATAGGCTTGCTTGACGACCTCTTGAGGAGGTTTGGTTTCTGAAATACAGGCCAAATAATCCTGAATTATTTTTGCAGGAGAGTAATCGAATTTTGAATAGTCGGATTTTGAAAAATCAAAAGCAAGCAATTTCTCATACTCTGTTATTGCCTCTTCTAAAAGGCCGAGTTCTTTCAGCGCTCTGGCACCATCAAGAATTGTGGGTACATCTTCGGAAGTCGATAGGGTCTTTTTAAATAAGGATATGTCTTCGGCAGACATGCCATGGCTTTCGGCCTCTTCCTGATCCGCCACCTCTTTTCTCAATTGACTGATCTTTTGCCGGATCGTTTCATTGATTTGATTATCCTTAAGCTTTGGGCCGGAAAGAATCTCTTCATAAACATTAAGGGCATCTTTTACCATCCCCATTGAATAACAGGTTTCTGCTTCTTTAATTTTGAGTTTCAGCTCAGTTTGCCCCATCGCCTGTGTATTTGCCATAATCTTCAACTCCGACATATTTATCTATTTTCGCGCAATTTGGGAATTAATAACCGTATATCCTGTTTCTGATGCATCAAAACCCATTAGAGCTATCGGCAGCTTTTGGTAAAACTTTAGCAGGTTTATCATGCATCGCCGGATGAGGATCGCTAAAGAAAACCGTTGATAGGCAATATAAAAGACTATAACTTGATGCGCTGAGCAAGACGTGTTGCGAAATCCACGATGGAAGCGGGACCATCGATTCTCGACGGCAACTGATTTTATCTTAAGAATTTATTGGTGCCAGACCATAATCTGTTATATAATAGGGGAGATTCAGCAAATTTTTAAATTGAATGCGAGGAGAGCTTATGCCGGTTTACGAATACGAACACACGCAGGCACCCTGTGACCTGGGTGAGGTGTTTGAATATGAGCAATCGATGAATCATAAGCCGCTTAAAAAATGCCCGTTATGCGGAAATCCGGTGCGAAAAATTATTTCACGCATTAATATCAGCTGTCCCAAAACCAACAGTGAGTTGCGAGACCTCGGGTTTACCAAATTGGTAAGACGTGATGACGGTGTTTATGAAAACGTAACCGTACGCGATGGTGACAGTCGCTACATGACTTCGGGCAAACCCGAAACCATACCGGACTTATCAAAAACAATCAGCGACTGATGAGAATCCAACACCACCAGTTACATTTGTTGTCAGCAAAGCCGATTATATCCGCCCTGCCTTACAGAGCCAGAATTTCCGTGACGAAATAAACCCAAAGGGGCTATCATTTGGTCATCTTGATGACTAAAAATCCCATGTTTTTGCGCCAAATAAACATATTGACGGGTTGACCGGCCTTCATCGTTTTCAATATTGCACGATAATCCTCTACACTTTCAATCGCCTTGTGATTAATTTCCTTTATGATATCACCGGCACGGACATCCGCTTCGGCCCCTTTACTGTCCGGATCTACACCCATTACAATAACACCGGTGGTTTCGGATATATTAAACCGCTGGGCAATTTCAGGCGTCATATCGGAGACGCGGATGCCCATTTCTTCACCTTGCTCTTGTAATGGCTCTCGAGATGCAATTTTGGTTTCATCGCGCCTTGCCAATTTGACCGTAATTATTTTTTCTTTGCCGTTGCGCAAAATCTTTACGGTGGCTGTTTTTCCTACGTCAAGACTTGCGATCATGCTGGTGAGTTGACGGCTGGATTCAATTTTTTTGCCGTTTACTTCAAGAATAATGTCTTTGGCTCGAATTCCGGCTTGATCGGCCGGATCACCCTTAAAAACATCGGCCACAAACACGCCTTCTTTGCTTTCGACTCCGTAATAGTCGGCCATTTCGTTGCTGAGGTCTTGAATCGCAACACCCAGCCACCCCCGGGTGACTTCACCTTCCGATTTGAGTTGTGCGATGATTCCTTTGGCCAAATTGATGGGAATGGCAAATCCGATGCCCTGCCCACTGGCGACAATCGCAGTGTTTATTCCCACAACCTCTCCCTGCATGTTGATCAGCGGTCCCCCGCTATTGCCGGGATTGATAGACGCATCGGTCTGAATAAAATCATCATAAGGTCCGGAGCCGATGACACGCCCTTTGGCGCTGACAATTCCGGCGGTTACGGTGCGTTCAAGGCCAAATGGACTTCCGATGGCCACCACCCATTGTCCGATTTTGAGTGCTTCGGAATCACCAAGTATGGCTCTCGGCAGATCACGATCCGCCTTTATTTTCAGCAGTGCAATATCTGTGGAGGCATCACGACCAATAACTTCCGCATCAAACTCGCTTTCATCATCGAGCTTTACCTTAATTTGTTCGGCACCTTCGATAACATGATTGTTGGTGACCACGAAACCCTCTTCATCGATGATAAAGCCGGATCCCAGGCTGGGTTGCTTAAACTCCCTTTGCATTTCATCGCCAAAAAACCTGTCAAAGAAATCTCGAAAAGGATTTTCAGGGCCCCAGGGACCTCTCCGAAATTGTCGAAAAACAGGGCCGCCGTCCTTAATCGTCTTAACCGTACGGATGTTTACCACGGCTGGACCAACCATTTCGGCAAGCTGTGTAAAACTGTCAGGCGCATCGAAGGATGGTATCGTTTTTGCGAAAACGACTGATTCTCCCAAATATCCGAGACTCCAGCAAAATATAGCGGTGATTCCCATCAACAATAGGACTGCTTTAAAAATCTTATTTTTTCTTATAATGTCCTTCGCGCCCATAATTTAAATTCTCCTTTCATAATGAAACCATCAATTTATTGATTAACGTTTATTGCTTATTTTGGCAGTCGATTCGCTAAAGGTCAGCACTTCTTGCGAGACAAGGCTCGGAAGAAGTGGTCCGCCACAGATATCCGTCGGAGATGTTGTATATGCGATAACACCTAAGACTATATCTTAATTTATACCTTGACAAGCCCTGATTTATGTATAAGATTTTTCAAAAATTAGGCCAAACCTCCACAAAATTAACTGATATAATAATAATAAATCCATTTTTCAGCTTTGCCAGAATTTATTCAAAAAATTTTTTATAATGATCGTTTTTTAGTATCTTTTTGAAAACAAACCTTCCAAAGGAGACAGGTATGATCCAGGTCGAAAGTCTGACCAAATACTATAAGGATCTCTGTGCAGTGGATCAAATAAACTTGGACATTCAGAAAGGCGAAATTCTTGGGCTTCTGGGTCCAAATGGTGCCGGTAAAACAACGACCCTGCGAATGCTGACCGGGTTTTTAAAACCTACCTCCGGAACTGTGCGGGTGAAAGACTTCACCATAGATAGAGACGTTCTGGAAATTAAAAAATTATTGGGCTACCTACCGGAAGAAGCACCTCTTTATCATGACATGCTGGTATATGATTACCTAAACTATGTAGCCAATATTCGGCAAATTGAGAAGGAGCGGAAGCTTTCCCGTATTCGCCAGTTAGCAGACCTCTGCGGGATAAATGAGGTTATGCACCAGCCGATTGGCGAACTCTCAAAAGGTTACAAACAACGTGTCGGGCTGGCCCATGCCATGATGAACGATCCGGAAATTCTGGTATTGGATGAGCCGACTTCGGGTTTAGATCCAAACCAGATTGTAGAGATTCGTAAAATCATCAAACGTATCGGAAAACAAAAAACTATCGTCTTGTCTACGCATATTCTGACAGAAGCCGAAGCCACCTGTGATCGGATCGTTATCATCAATCAGGGAAAAATCGCGGCTGATGGCAGCACCGATAGTTTGAAAAAGTCGGTCAGCCGATCGAATCTGATCAATGTCGTCATTCAAGATGCAGATTTTAAATCCGTGGAAAACAAATTGGCGTCAATCGATAGTGTTGAAAAAGTGACGAAAATCGATCAGACAGACAATCATCTGCACGTCAGACTCACGTGTCAGCCATCGGCAGATCCACGCGCCGATATTTACCGCAAGATCAAACAAACCGAGTGGATACTGCTGGATTTTCACCAGCCGACCCAAACGCTTGAGAACATTTTCCGCGAGCTTACAAAGGAGAATTAATCATGCGACAGGTCATTCATATTTTCAACAAAGAATTCAAGGCCTACTTTGTTTCTCCGATTGCCTATATCGTCATTTCGGTTTTTCTTTTGGTTACCGGCTGGTTTTTTTTTATGGCCTTTTTCCTTTACAACCAGGCGTCATTGAGAAGCTTTTTTACGCTGCTGCCGATTATTTTCTCATTTGTGATTCCAGCCATCACCATGCGGCTGATATCGGAGGAATTAAATATCGGCTCCTATGAAATTTTGCTCAGCATGCCGGTAACCTTTACAGACGTTGTGCTCGGAAAATTTTTTGCCAGCGTTGGATTCATAGTGGCAATGTTGATACCGACGTTGACGTATCCGCTCACCGTTGCAACGATCGGACAACTCGATTGGGGACCGGTTTTCGGCGGATATATTGGGGCAGTTTTTCTCGGCGCCGCCTTTTCTGCCATCGGACTGTTTTCCTCAGCATTGACTCGCAATCAAATTATCGCATTTATTATCGCCGTGGCCATTTGTTTTACACTGACATTAATTGACAAGATGCTTTTTTTCTTACCACGTTCACTGTTGGGTGTGGCTGCCTATCTTGGGGCAGACTACCATTTTCAGAACATCTCTAAAGGAATCATTGATTCTCGCGATATCGTGTACTTTATCAGTACCTGTTTTATCGGTCTCTACGGGGCTCACCTTGTTCTGCAGGAAAAACACTAGGGAGATCAAAATGGTTTGGAAAGCCAGATCAGGAAAATACTTTAAATTCTTCACCTATTTCATTGTCGTCGTATTAATCAATGCTGCCGGCATTACATTGTTTTTCAGATGGGACCTCACTGAAAACAGGATCTATTCTATCTCCGAAGCGAGCAAAAAAGTAGTATCCACACTGTCCGAACCACTCACTATAGACGTATTTTTCACGAAAAACTTGCCGGCACCTCACAACAACACCGAGCGTTATCTGCACGATCTTTTAGAGGAATATGGCATATATGCCAATAAACACTTTAATTACCGCTTTTATGATGTCAGCCCTGAAGAAGGTGGAATTTCTGCAGATACCCGGGAAAATCAGAAATTGGCTAACAATTACGGCATTCACCCCATTCAGATTCAGGTGATCGAAAAAGATGAAGTCAAATTTAAGCGAGCGTATATGGGACTGGTAATCATTCACGGTGATCTGATTGAACGAATTGCCACGATTACATCCACCGAGGGACTGGAATACAAACTGACCACAGCGATCCAGAAATTAAACAACAAAATCAGCGCGCTGTTGAGTTTGTCCGATAAGATACAGGTGAAGCTGATTTTATCATCTGCGTTGGAAACGGTTGCACGGTATATTGGATTGCGAAACCTTCCCCAGATACCGCAGGAAGTACAGGAGATTGTTACCAAATTGAACCGGACGAATTATGACCGGCTGCACTTTGAATATTTAGATCCTTCTGAAAAAACGGATCTGGATGAGGTATCCAAAACGTACAATATTATGACCCTTAAATGGCCGGAACTCCCAAAAGCAAATATCCCTGCCGGCAGAGGCGCCATCGGTCTGGTCATGCAGTACCGGGAAAAAACGTTAACGATCCCGTTGATGGATGTTATCCGGATTCCGATTATCGGTACCCAATATAAATTAATGGATATTGACCAGATGGAGGAAATCATTAACAATAATGTGGAAACGCTCATCGACATTAATGAAGATTTGGGAATTCTTAGCGATCACGGGACATTATCGGTGTCAGGCTCAACCCCGTTTTCACAAACCATGCAACAGCAGAATACATTATCCAACTTCCGCGGATTGATCTCCCAAAATTACACATTGAAAAACATCAATCTGAAGGACGATGCCATTCCTGAGGGGTTAAATTGCCTTGTCGTTGTAAGGCCAACAGAGAAATTTTCCGATTATGCGCTTTATCAAATTGATCAGTTTCTCATGCAGGGAAAAAGCTTATTTCTCATTTTAGACAGTTTTAATGAAGTCATGCCAGGCAATCAACAGGGCCTGAACATCAGCGGCAGAGGTCCCGCCTACATCCCATTAAGTACCGGACTTGAAAAATTGCTCGAACACTATGGGGTTCGCATCAAAAAATCTTATGTGATGGACGAAAACTGTTTTCGCCAGCAATTGCCGGCGAGGCTTGGCGGTGGAGAAAGACCGATCTATTTCGCTCCGCTCATCAAAAAACAGTTTATCAGCAATGAATTGGAATTCATGAAAACCATCAAAGCACTGCTGACTTTAAAAATATCTCCGTTGGAGCTCATCACGGAGCGCATTCAAGATAACGGTCCCAAAGCACACAAACTATTTGCATCTTCGGAAAAATCCTGGGAAATGAGGGGCCGGATTAATCTCAATCCATTGTTTCTTCAAGCCCCTCCACCAGCAGATGAGCAGCAGAGTCAAGCACTGGCATATTTACTGGAAGGTGAGTTTCCAAGCTATTTTGAGGGTAAGCCAATACCTATTAAAGAAGCTGAAGAGAACCAGTCTGATAAACCAGAAGATCAGGAATCGCCAGACGAAAAAACCGTGAAAACGCAGCCGTCCAAACAAGGCAATGCTGAGCAATCTGATGACACGCAAGCGGAAATTGATGTCTCTCAAATCATCAGCGAAGGACAATTTAAGCCCAAAAGCAAACCCGCTAAAATATTTATTATGGCATCTTCCGAGATGCTCAAAGACAATGTACTGGATGCCGGCGGAAGAGGTTCGAATGCAACGTTGATTATGAATGTCGTCGATTATTTAAATGATCGGGAGGACATTGCGGTGATGCGCGGCAAAGAACAGCGGTTTAATCCGCTGGACGACACCACAGCGGCAACAAAAACATTTGTTAAAACCTTCAATATTGCAGGGTTGCCGATCCTGGTGGTTTTCTTCGGTCTGGGGATCTGGTTTCGTAGGCATTCACGCAAAAAGCATATTCAGATGATGTTTCAGAAATAAAATGGGGATTGAGATATTTAGGAATTGAGGGATTGGGCGATTGAAAAAATAAAATTTGATACATACATTTAATTCCTGAATTCCTAAATTCCTGAATACCTGAATCGTAAGAGCGGATTGTCGCGCTTTGGAGTTTAACGCTGCAAAGTAGGAAAACTTTAAGATGAAAGTCAAAAAAGAGTATCTCATACTTATTCTCATCATCGTAGCACTTTCGGTGTATCTTTTTATGCGCAAGACGGATCGAACCCTTTACGACCTGCCGGTACTGCCTGAAATTTCGAAAAAAGAGATCTCTAAAATTGAAATCTCAAAAGGCGAAACCGCCATCGTTTTAAATAAAAAGGACGATCAGTGGTATATCGGACCCCGGCAGTATCCCGCCGACAAGAAAAAAATCGACAGCATGCTCGATGTATTCGAGAAACTAACACTGACGGTTTCGGTCTCGGAGTCCAAAAACTACGTCCGCTATGATTTGAATGACGAGAAAAAAATCAATGTCAAAGCCTGGCAGGATGGTACATTGAAGATAAATTTTGATGTCGGCAAAACCGCACCCTCCTTCCGGCATACCTTCGTGAAGTTAGCCGAAGATGATCGTGTCTTTCACGCACAGAACAACTTCAGAAATAGCTTTGACCAGACCGTAGACAATCTTCGCGAAAAAACCGTGCTCAGCTTTCAAACTTCGGATATCAATGAAATTCACATCACAAAAGACCAACAATCGCTGACACTCACCCGCACGCAGGTCCCTGAGGAAGAAACCCAGCAGAAGGAAGATAAAACTGAAGCGTCTACTTCACAATCGACACAAACGGTTTGGCAAAGCGCCGATGGGAAAATAGGTGATAGCGCCGGTCTGAATCGTTTGCTTTCAACACTCTCCAATCTGCAATGCGATAAATTCATCAATGATCGTAAAAAAGAAGAATTCACCGCGCCGCTTTATAGCGCTCAGTTGAAGAGCGCTCAAGACTACAATCTGTCCATTTTTGCCAAAGTGAATGAAGAGGATACCCAATACCCAGCCACCTCCTCCGGAAGTGACTATCCCTTCTATCTATCGAAAAGCAAAGCGGATCGAATTTTAAAAGACCCCACTGAACTGCTCAAAAAGGCTGAAACGGACGAAAAAAAATCAGAACCGCAAAAACCAAAATCAAAGCAGTAAACTCACATCCTTTTCTTTCCATAGTTTCAATTATGCAATCCAACTAACCGTAGCGAATAGCATCCACAGGATTGAGTTTGGCTGCCTGATGGGCGGGATAGAGCGTAGCAAGAAAGCAGATGACTAAAGCAGCAGATATGATCAAAACGACATCTAAAATCTCAAGTTTTACCGGTAATGTCGTGGTAAAATAATATATATTTTTTGTTAGATTGGAAATATCGTAGTGTTTCAGTATCGTACACAGTAAAATTCCCAAGCCGAGTCCCAGCACGGTACCAATCAGACCGGTAACCATACCGTTGAAAACGAAAATTTTCCGGATACTTTGATTCGTCGAACCCATGGCCTTCAGGATAGCAATATCCCGGATCTTTCCCATGACCATCATGATCAGGGAGCTGGCAATACTAAATGCGGCAACGAGAATGGTAAGGCTTAGAATAATGAACATCACACGCCTTTCCGTCTTCATCGCCTGAAAAAGTTTTTGATTCATCTGAATCCAGTCCTGCGTCAAGAAGGGACGTCCCAGTTTGTCATCTATTTTTTCTGCAATCTTCCTTGCCTTATAAATATCTTCTACCCGCACCTCAATACCCGTAACCGAATCTCCCATGCGTAAAATTTTTTGGGCATCCTTTAAATGGATATAGGCAAAGGAGCTGTCAAACTCGTACATGCCGGACTGAATAAAACCGCTTACTTCAAACTGCTTCATCACCGGTATTTTAACGATCGATGAACGCATTTCCCCGGGGGAAACCAGGGAAATGATATCACCTTCAATAATCCCTAAATTTCTTGCAAGCTCTTTGCCCAGCACGATGGCAGGAGCTGCAGAGAAATTGTCTTTGAGGTTAGTTAAATTCGAAGTGTCCGGCAAAGAAACATCTTCGAGGGTCTTTATCACCCGACCGGCGGTTGCGGGATCGATTCCTTTTATCATGGCCGGAGAGACACCGGATTTTGATCGCAGCATTCCCAGAACATTATTAAAAGGCGTCGCGGCTTCAACGCCATCTATTCTCTCAATCTCTTCAATAATGCGGCGATATCCGGTAAATGCCCCGCCTTCGTGCTTCAATACCACATGGGATTGACCGCCCAGAATACGTGTCTTAAGGTCATCCTCAAAGCCGCTCATCACGGCTATGACAACGATCAATGCCATAACGCCGACCGTTATCCCTGCGATGGAAAGCAGGGTAATCAGAGTAATAAAAGCCTGTTTCTGCCTTGCCCTGAGATAGCGTCCGCCTATAAAGTATTCAAATGACATTGATGCGTTTTCTTTTCGGATTTCGAATTTGGTTTTGGTGTAGGTGTTATTTTAGAAGAATGCAAAATAGATCACTTAGTCAGCAGCTGAAAACTATCCCCCAAGATAAGCTTTCTTGACCTCCGGATTTTCAAGCAGTTCTTCAGAGAGCCCCTCTAAGACAAGGTTTCCGTTTTCCAGCACATAGCCGCGCCGGGCAAACTGCAGCGCCATGCGCGCATTTTGCTCCACCAAAAGAATAGTGGTGCCTTCCTGATTGATCTCTTTGAGCGCATCAAACATACTCATCATCAACAACGGAGCCAAACCCATCGACGGTTCATCCAACAGCATGACCTTGCGCCCACTCATGTAGGCCCTACCCACCGCCAACATCTGCTGTTCCCCCCCGCTCAGGGTGCCGGCTTTCTGGCTTTGACGTTCTTCCAGACGTGGAAAAATAGAAAACACCCGCTGAACATCTTTTGGAATCTGAACGTTATCGTTGCGGGCAAAGGTAGCCAATTTGAGGTTTTCGGTAACCGTCAGGTTGTCAAATAGGCGCCTGCCCTCGGGAACATGGGAAATTCCCAGTTTGCTGACGACTTTATCCGCGGGATAGCCCAGCAAGTCGTCGCCCTGGAAGGTCATTTTGGTTCCGTCCCCTACCGGTACAAGACGGGAGATGGCTTTTAATGTTGTACTCTTGCCGGCACCATTGGCACCGATGATGCAGACGATTTCTCCCTCGTCAATTTGAAAGTTCAACCCGTGCAAGGCTTTAATATTTCCATACGATACATTTAAATTTTCAACCGCAAGTAGCATTACTCCACTGTCTCCTTCCCGAGATAGGCGTCGATCACTTTGGGGTTGTTTTGAATTTCTTCCGGTGTGCCTTCTGCAATCACCTCGCCAAACACAAGGGTTTGAATACGCTCACACAGTTCCATGACGACTTTCATGCGATGCTCGATGAGAAAAATCGCCAAATGCAAATCTTTATGAATATTGCGGATGATTTCCATCATCTGAACCAGTTCTTCCGGGTTCATCCCAGCGGTGGGCTCATCCAGGAATAAAATTTTGGGTTCCATGGATAGAGCCCGGGCCATTTCCACTCTTCGCTGGGCCCCATAGGGCAAATTGATCACGATCTGATCCGCAAATTGGTCAACCCCCATCCTCTTTAGTAGATAATATGCCTTTTCTTCACTTTCTGCTTCTTCTCTATGCCGGCGAGCTGTACCGAAAAAAGCACCGATCAAGCCGTAGCTGAGCTTAGAATAACGGGCCATCTTCACATGTTCGAGCACGGTCATGTGTCGCCACAGCAGCATGTTTTGAAAGGTTCGGCCGATTCCCATGGAAGCAATTTCATGGGGCGAACGCCCGTTTAACTCACTTCCCTCCAGGAATATTTTCCCTTCGGTCGGCTGGTAGATGCCGGTGATGAGGTTAAAGATGGTGGTTTTGCCGGCACCATTGGGACCGATCAACCCCCGGATCTGACCGGGATTGATATCCAGATCATAATTGTGAACAGCCCTTAGGCCACCAAAGTAGTGTGTCATTCTGTCAATTTCTAGCAATGACATGCTATACCTCTTCCTCTGATACCCCAATTGGGTTAAAAACCAATAACGAATAACTTCCAATTGATCATTTCTTGCAATTAAGGTGATACCTTTTTCGGCTGGATCAATTTTTTAACATCAAATTCCTTAAATGCGATAAGGCCTGTCGGTCGATAAATCATCACCAGGATCAACAGCAACGGGATGATGATCCACTTGTACAATGCCAACGGCCGCAGGGCTTCACCCAGGAGACTGATGCCACAGGCTCCGACAATGGCTCCATAAACGGAATTTAACCCGCCAAAATAGACCATCGCCAGAACCTCGGCCAGCTTTTTAATGTCAAAATCACCCGGATTCACATAGCGAACAACATGAGCATATAGTGCGCCAGCAACCCCGGCCCAAAAAGCGCCGAACAAAAATGCCGTCATTTTAGTACGCCGGGTATTGACGGTCATCGCATCTGCGGCCATCTCATTGTCGCGCACGGCATTTAGTGCTTTCCCAAAAGTAGACCGCACGAAATTATTAATGATCCACACCGCCAATACCGTACACATGAAGACAACCGGTAGACTTGCCCAATTCGGCTGGCTGCTCAATCCGCGAGGACCGCCCACAACCTCGAGATTCTCGATCAAGCTTTTAACAATAAACATGAATGCAAGAGAAATAATCGCCAGATAATCTCCCCGCGTCCTAAACGACGGGATCGCTACTGCCAGTGCACCAACAGCAGCAACCAAACCGCCGATGATCAATGCGATCGGGAAAAAGAACGGACCGATGGTTTTGGGAAGCCATGCTAACCCGAAAATCCTGTCATCGACAAACAGCAATACGGTGAAAACCGAGGCCGAATATGCCCCTAACGCTAAAAAGCCGGGATGTGAACACGAAAACTCGCCCATATAACCGTTAATTATATTTAGACTCAATGTTACCATGACGGCGATCAACATGAACCTTGCGACATCGTTCCGGTAGAGGCTCATATCCGACCACCAGTGCACGACAGCATAAAGCAGGCCAAGATGAATTATAACGGAAAAAATCATGGGAAAGTCAAGAAGCTTGCCCACCAATTTGTTCATTATCGATGCGCTAGAGCGGGCAACGATGCCGATCGGCAAGATATAAATTAAAAGCACATACGCGACTGCGCTGGGTATCAGAAAAGGTTTTTTAAGTATGATAAGGAACCCAAATAAAGAGAGTGCTTTGGGTAATCCCAGTGTCCGGGCAAAGGGTGTGCCCACAAAATGTTCCAGCGCAACCGCAATTAAAGCGCCAAGCAGCCAGCCGAGCAGCGGAACCTGCGAAACGAAGGTTCGGATACTTATTTTTGAAAGCCTCGTAATGTTAGACAGCTTTTCACTTGTTGCTTCCATGTCATATCCTAGGTTCAGTCTGTTATGTTGAGTCTCGCCCTTTTAAATCCTCTTTGTGGTATAGCCTGTTTTTACCAAGCTGGGTTGAGAAGCGAAACCCAATATATCCTTTTTGAAAACGAATAACTGATAACCAATAACAAATAACACCTATTTGAGTCTTAACTCAAGGGTATTAGAGTCTCAATCGCGCACTATACGGCTCACCAAAGAAGCCGTGGGGCCGGAATACTAAAATCAACAGCACAATTGAGTAAGCAATAAAATTACGTATCGTCGATGGGAAAATCATGGGTACGAAGATTTCAATAAAACCCAGTAAAAATCCAGCCAGGGTGGCACCGACAACAGAGCCCCTGCCCCCAAGAATTGCGGCAACAAACGCTTTCCACCCGAAAAGAACTCCCATATAGGGATCCAATACTGGATAGGCGATACCGTAGAAGATCCCAGCCGCGGCAGCCAGGGCCGACCCTAATGCAAACGTCATAGCCCCAATTTTATTGAGCGGCACCCCCATCAGAGGCACCACGACATAATCAAAAGCCATAGCCCGCATGGCCATACCCCACTTGGTTCTGCGGATGAACTGATGAAGTGCGAAGGCAAGTCCGATGGAGAGCGCTACTATCATAATTTTCTGGTTGGTGATATAGATCCCGCCCAAGTTATAGGTAGCGGTTTGAACCAGAGACGGGAAGCTTAGCTGTTCGGCACCGAGTAAAATTAAATTGCCGGTCTCCAAAATTATACCAATCATCAAGCCGGTAATGGCAGCAGAAGCCCGGGGTGCATCCCGCAGCGGCCGATAGCCAACCCGTTCGACAAACATGCCGACGAAGGAAGTCAGGAACATGGAAAAAATAACGGTTAACATCAATATCAGCCAATTGGGCATTGCCAGGGCACCCATTTTGGCAAGGGCAATCAGTCCCGTTGCAACACCAAATCCAATATAGGCGCCCACCATGAAGATATCGCCGTGAGCAAAATTAAACAGCATCAATATGCTATACACCATCGAATAACCGAGAGCGATCAGGGCATAGAAACTTCCCAATTGCAGGGCATTGATCAGGTTTTGTAACAACTGCATCGATTTTACTCCGGATTCTTTATAAAGGCGGGCGCAGAGCACAATGGCCCCCGCCCGTCCTTTGGTCAAAAAATAATCCTAGTTTCTACAGCTATAGCATTACCCTAAAAACAGGTTGTAAAAAATATAGATATGATTAAATGCTGCCCTCAGGGACATACGGATTTGTAAAACTCGAATTCGCCGGCATCGCTGATACGGACGATAACGGCACACTTGATCGGATCGCCTTCTTCAGTGAAGTCCATATTACCGGTGATGCCGTTAAATTTTTTAATCTTCGCCAGAGCGTCGCGCACCGCTCGTCGGTCCTTTTTGATATCTCCGCTAAGTTCACCGGTATTTTCGATCGCCGTCTGTACAATGCGCATCGCATCCCATGTCAAGGCCCCCACATCGTCGGGAACATATCCGTGTTTTTCTTTGTAGCGATCGATAAATTCTTTGGTTGCGCCGGTCGCACCGGCAGCAGCGTAATGGGTGCTGAAGAAAAGACCATAGCAGTCTTTACCGCAAAGTTTCACGGTCTCAGCCGAACCCCAGCTGTCACTTCCCACAATCGGTTTATCCCATCCCAGCTGATGGGCCTGCTGCACGATCAAGGCTACCTCATTATAGTACTGGGGGGTAAAAATGAATTCGGCACCGGAATCTCTAATCTTGGTCAGCTGCGAACTGAAATCGCTATCTTTGGTGGTAAAGCTTTCATAAGCTGCCACCGTGCCGATTTTTTCCCAGGCATCTTTAAAGTTCTCGGCAAGGCCTTTGGGGTAGTCACTGGCCACGTCGTACAGCACGGCGGCTTTCGTGAAACCAAACTCATCCTTGACAAAGTTGGCAACAACCGGTCCCTGAAATGGGTCGAGAAAACATCCCCGGAAAACAAACGGACGATCTTTGGTCGTATTGGGGTTGGTTGACCAGGGGCTGATCATGGGGGTTTCCAGTTCATTGGCTTTACCACCTGCTGGCACCGCCTGTTTGGAGGACTGCGGTCCGACAATAGCCAGTACCTCGTCTTCGGTGATCAATTTGGTGTTGGCTTTAACCGCTGACTCTGCCTTGGACTCATTGTCTTCAATAACCAGCTCAACCTTATACTTTTTCCCGCCTACTTCAATACCACCGGCGGCGTTGATATCTTCCAACCACATCTGCGCGGCAAACTTCGTACCCTCACCCACTTTCGGGATATCGCCGGTGAGCGGCGCATTAATACCGATTTTGATGGTTTCCGGTCCACTGGGACCACAGGCATAAAACACCAGAACCATCGCAATACAAGTAAAAATAACGATTGAAAATAATCCCTTTTTCATTGCTAATCTCCTTTTCCGTCACTTAATTAAAATGTTTGATAGTCCGTCCATATTTAATTTGATATTCATCATCCAAAAAATCGAATGGCTGCATAACACATGCAAAATATTTTTTCAACTCCCTTAAGATTCTTGCGAATATTATCCGTTTGATGTTCGTCTTCAAAAATATGGGCCATATGAAAGAATCTTGTTAAAATTAAAAAAAATATTAAATTTTTGATGAAATCATAAAAAAATAAATTAATTATTGACAGAATCATCAAAAATTTCTAATTTTTTATTTGTACTATTAACTAAAGCGCAATATCAACTCATGCTCATAGACAAAACAAACCTCGCCATCATCAAACAGCTTCGCAATGGCAGAAAATCTTACAAAAAAATAGCCGCAGAATTGTCGATTTCCGAAAATACGGTGCGGGCCCGGGTCCACAAATTAATTGAGAAAGGTATTTTAGAAATATCCGGCCTGCTAGACCCGCAAGCAATAAGCGGGCATCGCGTGGTTATGGTCGGAGTTAAGCTCCAGACCATGAATTTGGTAAAAAAAGGTGAGGAGTTCAGCAAAATAAGGGGTGTGGTATCCGTCAGTGTGGTCACGGGCCGCTTTGACCTGATTCTTGTGGTTCTTTTAAAACCTGGTTTTGGCCTGCTCGAATTTTATACCGAAGAGGTATCTCAGATTAAAGACGTACAATCGGTGGAAACCTTTGTGGTTTATAAAAGCTACAATTTAAAGGTGCCGTATGTTCTCTAAATCTACATGTCCAATCAAAAAAAGGAGGCAATGCAATGAAAGAACTCTCTGAATTAAATTTGCCCGACGATGTGCGCTATGCCGAATCCCATGAATGGGCTAGGTTGGAGGGTGATAAGGTGAAAGTCGGCATTACAGACTACGCCCAGGATCAATTGGGAGATATTGTATTTGTCGAAATGCCGGAAGCCGGTGATAGCTTTGAAAAAGGTGAGGAATTCGGAACGGTGGAATCCGTCAAAGCGGTATCTGAACTCTACATGCCCGTTGGCGGCGAAATTGTTGCCGTAAACACGGATTTGGAGGACTCGCCGGAGCGGGTCAACAACAGCCCGTATACGGATGGTTGGATGATCGAAGTTAAACTCGACGATGCATCGGAGATGGATGGTTTGTTGACCAATGATGCTTATCTTGAAAAGTTGAAAGGATAAATTTCATGCGTTACTTGCCCCACACCCCTGAAGATATTTCGGCCATGTTGGAGGCGATCGGGGTCAAATCCCTTGAAGATCTTTTCCCCACCGTACCTCATGATTGTCGCCGCACAGGTGATCTGAGCCTGCCTGAAGCATTGACGGAGTGGGAATTAAATAAGCACATCGACAAGCTTTCCAATAGGATGGCGGTATCTCCGGAATTTAAAGTATTTCTGGGTGCAGGCAGTTATGACCATTATATTCCCGCATCGGTTTCTTATTTGCTGTCTCGCTCCGAATTTGTGACATCGTATACGCCCTATCAGCCTGAAATCAGTCAGGGGACCCTTCAGGCCATTTTTGAATATCAGACCCTCACCGCCCGCCTACTGGGTATGGACGTGGCCAATGCATCCCAATATGATGGAGCGTCTTCTTTGGCGGAAGCCCTCCTGATGGCCGTCCGCATAACGCGTCAAAATAAGGTGGCCGTCTCTGGCCTGATCCATCCGAACTACCGCCAGGTGATCGAAACCTATTTCGCACCCACCGACTGTGAATTTATTGAATTACCCTATACCGAAGCGGGGATTACCGATCTGTCAAAAATAAATGATTTGGAAAATCTTGCTGCGGTAGCCGTTCAATCGCCTAATTTTTTCGGCTGCATCGAAGATCTCCAATCCAGCGCTAAAAAAGCGCATGATAAAAAAGCACTTCTTGTGGTGGGCTTCACCGAACCGCTGGCATACGGCATGTACAAAAATCCCGGCAGCTATGACGCCGACATTGCTTGCGGAGAAGGACAAAGCTTGGGAATACCCCGCACTTTTGGCGGACCGGCCCTGGGCATGTTCGCCGCCAAACAAAAATATGTTCGCAATATGCCGGGACGACTGGTCGGACAGACCGTGGACGTGGAAGGCAGAAGAGGATATGTACTGACGCTGGCCACTCGCGAGCAGCACATTCGCCGCGAGAAAGCGACCTCTAATATATGTACAAATCACAGCCTGTGTGCCCTGGCATCGAGTATGTATATGGCTTCGGTTGGAGGCAGCGGTTTTAAAGAACTCGCCCGGTTGAACTACGACAGGTGTGAGTATCTGAAAGATCGCCTGCGCAAGGCCGGCTATAGCTCACCGTTCAACCGATCGACCTTTAATGAATTTGTCGTCCAGTTTCCGCAAGGATTTGAGACGACCTACCAAGATCTGCTGAAAAAAAAGATCATCGCAGGCTTGCCTCTGGAATGCTATTATCCTGAGCTTGCCAACCACTATTTACTGTGCGTCACGGAAACCATGGCGAAGGAAGACATGGATACTTTGGTTAGGGAGGTTGTAACATGAAAGAATACCCCGGCACCACCGGCCTGATACTCAATGAACCTCTGCTGTGGGAAAAAGGAAAAAAGGGCAGAAACGGCTATTCTCTGCCCCGGCGTGATGTTGAGACATATGCGGTGGATGAAGCTCTTTTAGGTGAAGGTCCTGATTTTCCGGATTTGAGTGAAGTTGATATCATCCGGCATTATGTTCGTCTGTCCCAATGGAATTTCAGCGTCGACAGTGGAATGTATCCGCTAGGCTCATGTACCATGAAATATAATCCCAAAACCAATGAGCGACAGGTGAGCCAAGCCGGATTTGCCGCTGCACATCCATTGTTGCCTCCCGATTTGTCTCAAGGAATTCTCGCGCTAATGTACGAATTGGAAAGATTTCTGGTCGAAATCACCGGAATGGATGCCGCCACCCTTCAACCTGCAGCAGGTGCCCACGGTGAGCTGACCGGAATGCTTCTGTTTTACGCATATCACAAAAGCAAGGGGGCACAGCGATCCAAAATCATCGTTCCGGATACGGCCCATGGGACCAATCCGGCAAGTGCCGCATTGTGCGGATATAAACCTGTTCCGATAAAATCCAATGACCAAGGCATCTTGGCACCCAAAGATGTCTCCCAGGTAATGGATGAGCAAACAGCCGGTATTATGGTCACCAATCCGAACACCCTTGGATTGTTTGAAGAAAATATTAAAGAAATTGCCGAAATTGTTCACGCCAAAGACGGTCTGGTGTATTGTGATGGGGCCAACATGAATGCGGTAATGGGAATCGTTCACATGGGGGATATCGGCATTGATGTGCTGCATTTAAATCTTCATAAAACATTCTCCTCCCCCCATGGCGGCGGCGGCCCGGGCTCCGGACCAGTATGCGTTCGAACGCATCTGGAACCGTTTCTTCCCATACCGCGTGTTATCGAGAAAAAGGAGCAATATTTACTCTCCGTAGATTTTCCGGATTCCATCGGCAAGCTCCACGCCTTTTACGGAAATGTGGGGGTGCTGATACGGGCTTACAGCTATATTTTGAGCATGGGTGCCGATAATTTAAAAAAAGCCAGTCAATTGGCGGTCTTGAATGCCGCCTACATCAAACAAAAATTAAAGGATACATTTCATCTTGCCTATGACCGCCCGTGTATGCATGAATGCGTATTTTCCGATAAAAACCAGCAGATGCATAAAGTGACCACCTTGGATATGGTGAAACGCTTGATGGATTACGGCTTTCATCCGCCGACCATTTATTTTCCGCTCGTGGTTCCCGGGGCAATTATGATCGAACCCACCGAAACCGAGTCCAAAGAAGATATTGATCTTTTCATTGATTCCATGAAAGCAATTGCTGATGAAGCCAGGGAAAATCCGGATCTATTGCGGGAGGCACCGAAAAACTCCAGACGAAGAAGGCTGGATGAAACTGCTGCCGCAAGAAAGCCGTGCCTGAGGGGATAATATTTCGTCAGTCGTCAGTTGTCCGTTGTCGCTTGAAACTGAGAGCAGAAACCAAATTGTTAAAAAAAGTGACAATAATGGCCGAGAATTTTAATATTAAAAATTTAATCTCAGAAATGTCTACCGCTGGAGTTTTAACAACAGACAACAAACAACGGACAACGGACAATAATAAAAGATGCTTCTGTACCGATTTAGGCCTCATTGATTACCATAAAGCCTGGAAGCTGCAAACCGATCTTGTAGCGGCTCGCATTAATAGAACTATTCCATCAGATGTTGTCCTGCTTTTAGAGCATCCGCCTGTATTTACCCTGGGACGCCGAGGGGGAAGTGAAAACCTATTGATCTCCGAGTCCGTTCTGGAAAAATCCGGCATATCGGTGACCCAGGTCGAACGCGGTGGCAATATTACCTACCACGGCCCCGGACAACTCGTCGCTTACTTCATCATGGATTTGGAAGCCGCCAGGATTGGGGTTGCGAAGTTTGTTGAAGCACTGGAGGAAGTGATGCTAAAGACGGCCGGGTTTTGGGGAATTACGGCCGAACGAAATCCCGCCAACCGCGGAATCTGGGTTGGTGATAAGAAAATGGGCAGCATCGGTATTGCGCTTCGCAAAGGCGTCAGCTTTCACGGCTTGGCCTTGAACGTTAATTTAGATTTAACACCCTTTTCCTGGATTCAGCCATGCGGTTTGCAAAATGTTGGTATGACCTCCATGAAGCAGGAATTATCAGCAGAGTTATCCATGAGCAGCGCACGGGAGATCTTAAAGGAACAAATAGAGGCAGTTTTTGGCGTCGCGCTTTTTACAAAAAGCTATTTTGAAATAAAAGGTATTTTACGAAATCAGAAAAATAAATCAATGGTTGAACGAGTTTAGTGTTTTGTTTCGCGTGTTTGGTAATCTTTCCAAACATTGATGGAAAAGGAAAAACACAAAACACCCAAAAAAGCATGAAACAACAATCCCAACAAACCGTCCTCCTACAAAAACCCAGCTGGTTAAAACGACGGCTACCGACCGGCCCGACGTTTGAAAACGTCAGATCAATGATTTACAGAGACCGGCTACATACGGTATGTCAGGAGGCGAAGTGTCCTAATATCTGGGAATGCTTTGACCAACAGACAGCCACATTTCTCATTCTGGGTTCACGTTGCACCCGCAACTGTCGCTTTTGTTCGGTTGATGCAGGACCCGTGATCCCACCGGATCCGGATGAACCGGTTCGGGTGGCTGAAGTCGCTCAGCGAATGGGCTTGAAATATGTGGTGGTGACCTCAGTCACCCGCGATGACGTGCCGGATGGCGGAGCCGAGTTCTTTGCCAAAACGATCGAGGAAATCCGCAAGAGAATACCGGATGCATGCGTGGAGGTTTTAATACCGGATTTTCAGGGCAGCACCGAGGCGCTTCAAACTGTTTTGCAAGCCCGACCCGATGTGTTAAATCATAATATTGAAACGGTTCCGCGCCTTTATCCCCTGGCACGTCCGGAAGCGGACTATATGCGCTCATTGAAATTGCTTCAACGTGCCCGAACCTTTGGCTTTTCCGTACCCACTAAGTCTGGATTAATGCTCGGTTTCGGTGAAAAACGTGAGGAAATTAAAAAAACGCTTGAGGATCTCTTGCGTGCAGGCTGCTGCATCCTGACATTGGGTCAATATCTACAGCCAACAAAAAAACATCTTCCGGTCAAACGGTTTATCCCTCCTGAAGAATTTGAACAGTGGCGTGACATTGCCCTCAAAATGGGATTTTCTGAAGTGGCCAGCGGACCGTTTGTACGCAGTTCGTATCATGCCAAAGAGCTCTATCAGGCAGTCAAAACATGATGGTTTTCAGGTTTCAGGTTTCGGGTTTCGGGTGTCAGACACAGCAAATGCTGTCCCTAAAACCTAATCCCGCAGGCGGGAAAACCTTAAAAGCCTTGAAACGTTATAGCTCTCTGAAGAAGGAAAAATAATATTCTATGTAATGTTGACGATTTCGTAAAAAGTCTGAAATTCCTTTAAAACGTCATTCCGGCGAAGGCCGGAATCCAGTCATTTCAGTATGTTCTGGATGCCGGATCAGGTCCGGCATGACGAACTCAGGACTATTTACGAGACCATCAATGTTATATGGGAATTAAAATACTAGCTTATCTATCCCCAGAATAAAATGAGGCAAAGATAGTGGATAATCCATTGATTTGGGCTGAAGTTGATCTAAACGCGTATGCACATAATATTAAAGAGCTGAGAAGAATTTCCCATCCGAATGCCAGATTAATGGCCGTGGTGAAGGCAAACGGCTACGGTCACGGCGCAACTGAAGTTGCCCGTGAAGCGCTGCAAAACGGTGCCGAGTGGCTTGGCGTAGCAAGAATTAATGAGGCAATTCAATTAAGAAAAGAGGGATTCGCGGAGCCCGTTTTAATTTTCGGCTATACACCGCCGGATCTAGCCGACAAACTGATTGAATTTGATCTCACCCAAACCGTTTACTCCTACTCCACTGCTGAGATACTCTCCAGCAAGGCACAATCAAGCGGTAAAACAATCCGCATTCACATTAAGGTAGACAGCGGCATGGGCAGACTGGGACTATTACCGCAAGTTTTGGTGGCGCCCACCGCGTCACAGGATCCAAAAAGTGATCCGGTTCGTGAAATCGAATCGATTGCAAAGCTTGCCGGCCTTGAAACCGAGGGCATATTCACCCACTTTGCCACTGCAGATAGCGCTGATAAGTCCTATGCGAATAAACAGCTAGATATCTTCCTGGAATTTTTAAACCGGCTGCGGCAAGCAGGGTTGGACCCCCCAATAAAGCATGCCGCCAATAGTGCAGCCTTAATCGATTTGCCGCAATCTCATCTGGATATGGTGCGGCCCGGTATAGCTACTTACGGTCTGTATCCTTCTGATGAAGTCAATAAAAAAGGGGCAACACTTAAACCGGTGATGGCATTGAAAAGCAGAATCATTCATTTAAAGCAGGTGCCCGCCGGTTTTAACGTCAGCTACGGTATCACGTATCAAACTGAAAAACCCACCACCATTGCCACCGTGCCTGTCGGATATGCGGACGGATTTAATCGCTTACTTTCATCGTGCGGGAACATGCTGGTTCACGGCCAAAGGGTGCCGATAATAGGCCGCGTATGCATGGATCTGACCATGCTGGATGTTGGCGATCTCTCAAATGTTGATCTAGAAGATGAGGTTGTCGTCTTTGGACAGCAAGGCGCCGAATCCATTACCGCCGATGATATAGCTTCACGCCTAAACACCATCAATTATGAAGTTGTTTCCTCGATAATGGCACGCGTACCCCGGATTTATTTAAAATAAAGCTGGAGTGACCAAGATTTAATTTTTCAACCATCTACTTGCAGATACGACCCCTTCTGACACTCTGACATGTTGCGATATATTATGGAATTCGCCGATTTTAGTGGAAGGCTAATTTTGCAGATTTGTTGGATATCACAATTTGTTTACAAATTACTATTTCTTAAATACAGATAAAAAAGCTTTTTTTGCTGCTGAAAGAGCTTTTTGATCTTTAATAATTTCTTTTAGCTCCCCTGGATCCAAATGAATCGCACCGCAGCCTTCATTCACACATATATCAATTTTGACATTACCCTCGTCGATTTCAGCTAAGCTCTGTGTACCACATCGAAAACAATGATACATATGTTCTTCGCAATATTTTTTGGTTGCTTCTTCAGCTGCCTTTTCCCTGAGCTTCCTGAGTTTATGTTGATCTCGTTCTGCAAAATATGCTTCTTCAGATCCTTTTTTCGGTTGAATCTTAACAGAAACTCGTTTTTCGGTCATAACATCCTCCTTTTAAGTCAAACTTATTTTAGCTCACAAATCAAAAAACACAATCCGCTGTCGGATCTAAAATTCGTTGTAAAATATTCACTTTTTTATCATTCCCTCTCTTATTGTCAACATCAATTTATCACGGATTCGATGGTAACATTGAGACCAAACTCGGGCGTGTTGGTTCGACCCACACAGACCAACCCGGCGCTTTTATAACGCCTGACGAGTTCGTTGTCATAATTGGCAAATATTGCTAGGCGCCCAAAGTAATTATTTCATCCGGGGTTTTGCCGGAAATACCCAGCTTTTCAAGAGTCGTGCCCTCTGCAGCGTAATCTGCTCCGTGGAGCACCGAGCTTAAACTAACACACAATTCCATCAGCGGCACGTTTACACCGACGAGATTAGCCAACTGGATGGCGGGAACATGAAGTCCGGGAACGTCTTCGGTGATGTATCGACTGGTGACACTATGTCCCACAATATCTTTATAAGGGCTTTCGGCACTATTCACATATTCATAATAGGTATTGGCGTTATTATCTCCATAATACATTTTGAGCTGCTCCATGGTCGACATAAGATTTAGATTCAAGGCGCGACCAATGGACAAACGCTCTTCATCCATTTGCATCATTGTCTCCGAAATCAACGATGTTACCCCGTCCATATAGTGTCGAAAGGTATCCGGGTGCTGTTCGATGGCACCGTAATTCAGCAGCACCGGTAGTGGATGCAACGTCTGATTAATATTGTCGAGGTCCACCTCTAAAAGGTTTTCACCTGGGAAATACTCCACCATCCCATTGAAAACATCATTCATAACATCACATACGGTTGAATTTTTTCCTTGGGGTGAAGTAGCGATCTTGAGCCGATACTTTTTCTTATGAATCATGACCGTGTTAAATGTTGCAATACGACACGCATAGGGCAATGATGCGGTCTCGGAAATACTGATGTCTTTATCGACTCCTAAATCAGACATCATCTTCTTTAAAAGAAAACCACCATAATTTCCCGGCACGATAATGATATGCTGGCCGTCTTTGAGATGCGGGATCATTTTTTTAAAAATCGGCCGATGCGCAAATGAAGGAACAACGAGAAAGATAACTCCGACATCTCCGATGGCTTCTTCCATGTCCATTGTAACACCGTGCAGTTGGCCCCCGATTGTAATATCGCCTTCGAGAAACATCTCGCTTTCTTTTTTTAATTTTAGATAGTCTGCGGTTTCGTCCAAAGGTTCGTACATTACCACCGGATAACCTTTCCCGGCGATTTGACCACAGAATGCCCGTCCGCCGTTTCCGCTGCCGAGCACGGTAAAGTTTAATTTTTTCTGCATGTAAATACTACCTCCTGCAGTTGATCTAACCCTAGTTGAGTCGAAACTCAATGGGCT
>Ga0209536_100001080_pt1 | contig 45210 bp, 43 predicted proteins | sample DeeMarSeWOR28_12_FD_187461 | JGI IMG/M metagenome (GOLD analysis project Ga0209536, IMG submission 187461) | Marine sediment microbial communities from White Oak River estuary, North Carolina - WOR-2-8_12 (SPAdes) (version 2) | ecosystem: Environmental > Aquatic > Marine > Intertidal zone >...
GTCCTTGCCGAACTGGGGGGTAATATGGTCAGTGAAGGTTTGGAGACCGTCGGCCCGAAATACGGGGTTACTCACAAAAAAGTATTGCGCGCCGCCGGCATACCTGTGGATTTGAGCCCGCAACAAGTCGCGGACCGTTTGGCGGACACAAACATTGGCTGGGCTTATATCGATCAAAGCCAATTTGCCCCCAAACTGTTTGGCTTGATGGAATTGCGCAGCAAAATCGTCAAACGGCCGGTGCTCACCACGTTGGATGTACTGCTGGGTCCTGTGAGGGGGAATAATAAAACCCATCTTGTAACGGGTTACGTGCACAAACCCTATCCGCGCATTTACGCCATGCTGGCCCGACACGCCAGTTTCAACTCATGTTTGTTGGTTCGCGGGGTAGAAGGCGGTGTTACGCCGTCTTTACGCCAAGCGGGCAAATGCGTTTATTACCAAGACATGGGGGAAGAAATTGAATTAGAACTCGACCCCAAAGCCCTGGGCATCGAACAAACAGTGCGCGCCGCGCCATTGCCGGATAACTTGCCGAAAACATCCCGACCGGGCGACGAAATCGCCATTGCCGTGGACATCGACGCCACGGCAAAAGCCACCGCGAAAATCGGCTTGCAAACGTTGGAAGGCAAACTTGGCCCCGTGCGCGATGGATTAATTTATACCGGGGCGCTGGTGTTAAATCACCTAAAACGCTTCGATTCGCTGGCCAGCGCAGCCGAAGCGGTTACCGATGTGTTAGACAGCGGTAGCGCTTTGGCGAGGATCAAATAATGTTAAATTTCCGAAAAAGTCCGCCTCTGGCGGATTTTTTCGGCCCACATCATAGCTAATCCCGCAACAACCATACTCCAAGTAACCGGTTCCGGAATCACTACCGATGCTCGGCCAAATATACTCAAACTGGATAATGGCCTGCCGGACACCCAAAGACTGGCTGACTGTCCATCCGCCAACAAATAAGACGACCAATAGATTTTATCCTCCCCCGTCGTGTCGGACTTTAGAATAATCACGAGATTATCGGAGTCCTCCCAGGCGGATTGGATTATCGACCATGAACCCACTGCATTAGTAAACAGTTCAACTTCCAAACCCACATCCACGGCGGTTTCATCGCCGGATGATCCCTTGAGTTGCAGAAAGCTCCAGTCATTGTAGTTAAAATAATTCCCGGCATTTAAATCGAAAGCTTTGTCGTCGCCCTCACCCAGTGTGTTGTCATCAGGAGCTCCGTCTAAACACGCCACACTGCCGACTATTCCTGGGCGCGAACCACAAGGTATAGCGCCAGCCGGTAAAACATAAACTAAAACAACCGCCGTACATAGCGTCAAGCCAAAAAAACCGATCGTATTTTTTTTCATAACGAACGCTCCTTTTGTTTTATGAACATCCGTTTAATACTGAGCGTTCCTTCTGTCTGTTTCGCCTCTAAAGTTATCGCGCACGATGTATTAAGAATGTCATTTAACTGTAAAACCAGATTAAAAACCAACGTGCATACTTAAGCTTAGTCTATTAAGTAGAAGTAATCGAACACGTGCAAGCCAATACTACAATCCAATTCTTTCCAACCGAGACGGCAATACAAAATCTTGTTGAATATCGTTTATTGGGAAATGCTTATCGTCAGTGATAACGGCATGGATTATCGATCCAGTCCAGCCCATCTATCATCATAATATGCCAATAGCTCCGGCCAATTGATCGTCCAGTAGTATGCGGACGACTTGTATTTTCCGAGGCAATTGGAACATTTGGCACCGGTAGCGAAAATCCAAGGTAGGAACGCAGACACAAATACGACTCCCAGGTGGCGGGGAAATATATAGAAAAAAAGGGTTACCCCATCCCTATGCAGGCCAAACATTTATGCTGGGAAGCGCAGGCGAACAGCCTGAGCATGTCAAAATACACGAACTAGCTTCTATGCCGTTGGAGCATTGCTGACACGCAATACTTCAATGAAGCTTCTCAAACAACGAAACAATAATATCCACTACAATCAATATCACGATATACCACTCCACGCGCAGACTTCTTTTATTGTGTAGCAAGTCCAATAAAGTTTCCGCTGTCCGGGAAATGAGTTCCAGCTTGCGTTCCAGCCCGATATGACGTTCGCGAATTTCATATTCAGTTTCCAATGATGCGTAAAAGCGCTCCAATTCCGGATACTCCCACAAGATCTCAGGCTTGTCCGCCACTTCCGCGCGCCCCACCATTTTACTTTGCATGATCAATGTATCACCGATATGACGGATAAAATCCCTGGCCTGTTGACCACCACTACCCTCGGTGTGTAGTTTTTCAGCAAATGGTTCGATACGGTCAAAACTCTTAGCGACTCTGGCTTCGTAGTAAGCCAGTACCACACTTTTCGCCAACACATCGGCAATAATTTGCAACCTCTCCACAGAAAAACTTTTAACAATGACCCGTTTGTCCCCCATCCCTTCGCTTTGGTCTAATTGAAGTTGAACCTCCAGTTCCTCAGATTCCACATCGCCTATAGGCGAGTTAACAAACGGTTTAATATTGTCCAAAAACGCCACTTCTTCCACAGCCGTCAATCCAAACAGCACCACAACCCCATAGCGAAATAAAACCGCACACCCATCGGATCCTACGGTAAGCACCAATGGGTTGGAAGCCAAACGTTTACTTCTTTCAAATTCCCGCAACTCTAAGCGCTGGCCGACGAACAACGCGCGCGCCGAGATATGTTGCTTTTCTATAAATAAATTAGTCATAAATAAGAGAACCTTTAAGCGTTATCTTGGGAGGTTTTTTCCATTTAAAATAGTAGCTTATTCGACAGCGTATGGCATGGGATTGCCAGAAAAATAATTGATAAAAATCAATATGATGTAAAACTTTTCTCGTAATCGTTGCGCAAATTTTATATATTAGCCCAGCAGGTCGAAAATCTAACGTTAGACTACAGTGACAAATGGGTAGCCAATTGAAAATCAAGGTTTCCAGTTACGCAGGCCATCAAGCGGAAGTATTGCCGCAAAGCTTTTGTTTTGGAAAGCGCGAAATCATTGTGGAAGACATCCTCGACCGTTGGCTGGCGCCAGAGTACCGGTATTTCAAAATCCGGGGTGATGATGCCGCGATCTATATCTTGCGGTACGACGTGGTGAACGATACGTGGGAATTGACGATGTTCAATCGAAACGACTTCGACTCTACCCGCCTATCATCCACATAGCCTCTTGCCAAATAAGCCTATCTGGCACGGCGCAATATACCCACTGATCGTACAAATTCCGGTTTTGGCTTTTTCCGTATTCTATCAAGCTACTCATCGCCTAGGTTAGTACCCACTCGCTTAGCAGACACTACCCATGGATGATCGCGTGGCACCAGTTTTTTACTACCAGCCACATCTTCTAACAATACCGGTTCAGTACCTTCGCCCCTCGATGCCACCATAACACCGTAAACCTCTTCATTGATCAAATCCGCGCAAGCCGAGCCCAGCCGGGTAGCCAATAAGCGATCCGCTGCACTGGGCGCCCCGCCGCGCTGCAAATGACCTAAAATAGTTACGCGGGTTTCCTGGCCGGTCATCTCTTCTAATTGTTTGGCTAACTGCATGGTGTGATTTGCGTGTAAAGTTTCTAACACCACCAGTTCTTCCTTTGCCACTTTTTTTTCATCCTTGTTTGCAGCTTGTTGTTTTTTAGCTTCTGCAGCGGTGATTTTTCTCGCGGCATCGATGGGCAACGCACCCTCAGCCACAGCGACAATACTAAAACGCTTCCCACCCCGAACTCGTTCCCGGATTGCATCGGCTACGTATTCTAAATTATAGGGTATTTCCGGAATGAGTATGACGTCCGCTCCCCCCGCAATTCCGGCGCCTAGCGCCAGCCAACCTGCGCGGTGGCCCATGATTTCAACAACTATGATCCTGTGATGACTGTGCGCAGTACTGTGTAAGCGGTCTATGGCTTCTGTGGCAATTCCCAGCGCCGTATCGAAACCAAATGTCACATCGGTATAAGCTACATCGTTGTCGATGGTTTTAGGCAAGGTAATAACATTAAGGCCTTTCTGCTTCAATCGTAAGGCGTTTTTTTGCGTGCCACCACCGCCAAGGCATACTAATGCGTCAAGATGATTGGCATTGTAGTTTTCAACAATAACGTCCGTCATGTCCCTGATCTTACCACCAACTGGCATGCGATGAGGTTTGTCGCGACTGGTGCCTAATATGGTGCCGCCCAACGTTAAGATGCCCGACAATGCTTCGCCATCCAAGCGAACGATACGGTTTTCCATTAAGCCGCGGAATCCGTCCTTAAATCCAATCACTTGCATAGAGTAGTATTTTTGCGCAGCTTTCCCCACACCCCGAATTGCGGCGTTAAGCCCCGGGCTGTCGCCGCCTGAGGTTAAAATTCCTATATGTTTTGTCATTGTCGATACCCTAATATAAAAATTTAAGGATTAGTCAGCTTACGTACGATGTTGTCATCCACTTGGTTTTCAACGTTTGAATTAAAATTATTACTCTTACTTTGTAAGCTTGCACTGATCATATCCTTAACTGTGAGATTATGCAGTGAATTCTGCACGCCCTGCTCCAGCCTTTCGTATATTTGGTGGACATGTTCGGGACTCTCTATAGCCAGCGGATTCAAAGAGCTGGTTTCACCAACAGCGCGGACCGCGTTAACAATATCGTTTAACAACATCACTTCGGGAGCATAAGCAGGTATCAGCCCCGGTGGTTCATCAGCGGTTTTCATCAACAGTTTGGCGTCTAACAAGGCATCAACAACTTTGGTGCAAGCTTCAGCGCCAACACCAAACTGGCTAGCCAATTGCTGAGTGCTGGAAGGTGGCTGTTTCTCATAATATAGGGTTGCGACCTGAGCCATAATGGCAATGGATAGTTTTTCTTTTAAGCGACTACTGAGAAGAATTATTCGGCCGTGCAAGCGGCGATGCTCGGGATTTTGGTAATAAAACGAAATGCCGCAGCCTACGAGCAATATCAACCAACTCACATACAACCAAATCATAAATATGATTAAGCTGGCAAACACTGTGTATATCGCAATATAGTTGGTGGAATTAATAACAAAACTGGCAAATATCCAGCCCGCTGTTTGCCACAAAACGCCAGCCACTAATCCACCGACAAACGCAGACTTAAAATACACCTTGGTATTTGGCACCAGCATGTAAACAAACGTGAACGCAACGATGACCAAAACATAGGGAATAAACCGGCTTGCAGTTTCGAAAATAACGCCTATGGCTTCGATTTCCATTAACTGCTGAATCAGCGCTATGCTGGCTATAGACGCGGTAATCCCGAGTGCAGTGAAAATCAGCACCGGTCCTATAAGAATAACGCTGATATATTCACTTACACGCTGCGCAAACGGCCTGCCTTCACTTACGTGCCACAAATAGTTGAAGGAACGTTCGATCTTCTGCAGCAAAGATACTGCCGTATACAGTAACAATACTAAACCCACCGAGCCTAATACACCGGCTTTCATGTTGTTGACAAATTCTATGATGCGATTGGTGATTTCCACGCCGCGTTGTTCCAGGGGCGCTAGAAAATTTAATAGCATGGGCTCGATTTGATTATGCACACCGAAACCTTTTAAAACAGAAAAGCTTATTGCTATGAAAGGCACTAGCGACAACAAAGTGGTGTACACCAAACCCATAGCACGCAAAGTGAGTTGGCCGTCGAATAAATCACGAATCACAAGAAAAGCGATACGCAAGGCCTGAACCAATGCTTGTTTCCACTTGGGATAAGCGCCCACTTCCTCATTCCAGATGAAGTCAACCAGCTGTTTTTGCAGTTGTTCCAGGGTTTGCATGCTGACTATTTATCCTATGCTCGGCCTAACGTTTGTTGGTTCACGCTACATTTTACTTGGTTTGCACACACAAGGTTTGTAAAATTTCGCCTAGATGGCGTATCGGAACCGTGAAATGCCCTTCGCCCGGGAAAATCTTCAACTTTGCATGTGGAAGCATTTTCGCATGATATTGCCCCATGGCCAAAGGCACTGTATTGTCGTTGTCCCCGTGCCATAAGTAAGTCTCGGCATTAATACTTCTCAAGTCAAATCCCCACGGTTTATTATGCAATGCCAATTCCCAGATCGGTCCTTTGCTACCTTGGGCAAAGGCCTCTTCTAAGGATTTCTCTATCACAATTCCAACCTTAGGATCATTCAATAGTTCCTTATCATCTTGAGAGGCTAATTTTTTTATCATATGGAACACAAAAGCCGGGGAACGGCTCAATAACGGCACTAACACCCGCTGGGTTGCCCAATAGCTGACGGACGGATAGGAGGCGTAAAGCTTAATTAACAATTGGAAGGGCTTGCGCATACGTTTCAAGTTAAGTTGATCACCCAACCAACCCAAGCCGCAGACAATACCCAATTTGCTGACGAATTCCGGCAAACGTGCAGCACAACTCATCGCATAAGGCGCACCGCCTGAGATCCCTACGACGGAAAATTTGTCAATACCAAGATGGCTCATTAATGCCTTGACATCTTCCGGCCAATCCAGAATCGAGCGACTAAGCAAATAATCCGATTGACCGAATCCCGGTCTGTCGATGGAAATCATCCGTATTCCCAGGCGTTGGGCTGCAGGCTGCGCTAGCGCCGCTTCCAACCTTGAAGAAGGGAAACCATGGCAATACAAAATAGGGCAACCGCCGGATATGCCGTATTCGGCATAACACAGTTTACGTTTATCGGGAAGTACAAAAAATTGAGTTTCATTCACGCCAGCTTACATTCGTTAATGACAACTGACAAGAACCGAATCCCGACATAAACATAGAGATTCAGTCTGAATGATCTTGCATATTGACGAAGACAGTACGCAGCTCAAGGGTAGATAAACTTCGGCAAATCACTCACAAGAACCCAGCGATTCAGATCATCATCATAGCTCCATTGTTGCCTGTCCATTTCGACCTTTTCTCGTGCAACATTTTCGTCATAATAGCGAATTTCCACGATTTGTTCCGCATCCATCCCTTTGTCAGACACCCGCATATGTTTTGGTGCATAACCTGTGACACGTATGGATTTTAGTCTATCGTAATCAAGTTGTTCACCGGCTTTTTCTTTGTTGCGAAAACTGGGAATCATTTGATAGTTGCCCCAGCGCACGGCCCTGTCATACGCCCTTAAGGTATCATCCAACTCAACCATTTTAGGATCGGAAATACAGCCATAAAGACCTATCCACGCACTCATTAGGCATAGCCAAATTCCCAAGTTTAAAGGTTTAATACTTTGCATAGTTCTCTTCCATTTTGCTGGCCATTGATTAGACTGACCTCATGTTTTAATTCTTCATTGTAGCCTAGGCAAATAAGGTTTAGTGTGCGATTCCGTCTTTGTCAATGGACAAAATAACATCAAAAGGAATTACACCTTCTAAGTTGGCATCATCGAAATTAGCGCCTCGAATGTCCGCGCCCAGCAGATTTGCCGTTGTCAAGTCAGCGTTTACAAATCTCGCGTCTTGCAATTGCGCTTCACTGAGATCGGTACCTATGAGCTTAGCACCTTCAAAATCGGCATCAGGCATCACCGCCCGATATAAACTCGCACCGCTCAACTCAGCGCTATTAAACCTAGCCTGGTGAAGGTAAGCGTCTTTCAATACCGCCAAATACAAGTTGGCAAAGCTCAAATCACACATCACCATGGTAGCCAATGTTAAGTTAGCGCGTTGCAGATCGACCCCTTGCAAATTCGCCTCATTAAAAATAGACCACTCTAAATTTGCATACGCCATCCTGGCATTGACTAAGGATGCCGATTGAAACACAGCCCCCATCAAGTTGACAGCGGTAAAATTAGCGTCCTTCATTTTTGCGCCGGTAAAATTCGCACCCACCAATAGTCCACCTTGAAAATCGGATTTTTCCAAGATGGCGTTGCTCAAGTCGGCGGCGACAAAATTGGCGCCTTTCAGAAATGCCCCGCGCAAATCCACACCAACGAGCTCAGCACCAACAAATTTGGCGTTTACCAGGTTGGCTCCCACCAAGTTTGAGTAACTTAAAAAAGCACCATGCAACAAGGCATTTTTTAAGTTGATACCACTCAAATCGGCATAGCGTGCATCAATGTTCCTAAGATCCATGTTGCTCAGATCCATACCGGACAAATCCGCCCCACATAAATTGGCCCCTACACCGACCTCGGCGAGTTTTGGTCTATTACCCCCCTGGAATTTGCCCTGACATTGATCCATCAATTCCTCAGCTGCAACAAAGTTTGCTAAAAAAATTTGTGTCAATAAGCCCACTAAACAAACCTTGAGCCAAAAATATATCGCCTTACCACTCCAAAGCGTCATAATCTTATCCACGTTTTCGTTAGTCGATAGCCCAGAATCTATGTGATAATTTTACTGGTTTTAGCATTATAAGTATGACACGGATCAATCAACTTTGGTTTTTCCTAGGAATTAACCAGATAATAATTAAATTTATTATATTTCAACGCATTATCAACTCTTTACAATGACAAAGCGCATATTCTCATATCCTGCCAGTGCAGAACAAGAAGCAGACAGTATTCGGCACTTGCTACAAACTCATCACATAGAATATTTTGAGACACCTGCCAGCCGCTGGGGATTTTCCAATGCCGCCATCTGGATAAAAAATGATGATGATGCGGACAGAGTGGAACGGTTATTACAGCAGCATCACGAGGAATTTGCAGAAAAAGCAAGACAACAATATCAAAAAGAAACAGGCTATGACCCCAGCGCTTCATTGCCTGCAAAAGCACTTTTCACCTTAAGACATATTTTCCGACGTAAAAGCGCGCTATTGCTGTTGATGGCGGGATTTTTTTTACTTTATGTGTATCTCTACTTGTTTTTTTCACTATTTCATTCGAACTAATAACGATTGCGGCTGCTGAGACGTAATTTCGCTTCCATGTGCCCTTGATCAGCCGCCAACTGGAACCACTTTTTAGCCAGTGTTTGTTTTTTGGGTAATCCCAGCCCCAGCCGGTACATCTCGCCTAAACGAAATTGAGCGTCCACTTGACCGCTCTCGGCGGCTCTGCGCAGCCAACCGGCCGATTTGGTATAGTGCTTGTTCACGCCAATACCCTCTTGATACATAAGCCCTAAACGGTATTGCGCTTGAATGTGGCTTTTGGTGGCTGCTTTGTAAATCCATTCATAGGCTTTGGCAACCGTATCTTCATTCTGCAAAAAATATTCGCCCAATTGATATTGCGCTTCGATGTAGCCCTTACGGCTGGCTTTTTCCAACCAACGAATGGCTTTGTTTTTATCGACTGAAGACAGGCGTTTATCCAGATAGAGCAAAAACAACAAATCCAACGCGCTTTCATGATTTTGTTCCACAGCCTGGTCTAACCACTTTGCCGCCTTATCGACTTCGCCTTGACTCTCGTATAAACTGCCCAAAAAGTATTGCGCTTCAAGATGTTGATTGCGTGCCGCTTTGATTAACCATTGTTCGGCTTGCCTGTTCTCCGCTGCTTGGGGATCAAAATAAATCATGCCCACTTGAAACTGGGCTTCCACATGATTCTGGTTCGCCGCTGCGATAAACCACTTTAGTGCTTCTGGCGTGTTTTGCAAGATTGCCGAATTGCGCTTTAATTTATCCCCGTTCAAATAAAGCAAGCCCAATTGATATTGTGCGTCTTTATTGCCCTCTCGGGCTTTTGCCTTTAAAGTGTCGAACTCCGAAAACTTGAGTTTCTTGGTATCTGTATTCAACAGCGCGAATAGATTTTTCGCCCCGCGGTGATTCTGAGCGGCGGCTCGCTTCAACCAATCTTGTGCCTTAACCAGGTCTTTTGCGACAACCACACCATCATAGTACAACCTGCCCAGCATAAATTGAGATTCGGCATGGCGATTACTCGCCGCTTGCTCGTACCAGTACAAAGCATCACTGATGCCCGAATGCTGATTCGCCGAATCGTTAAAATAGGTTTGTGCCAACGTAAATTGTGCAGCAACATCACCGGTTTGGGCACGTTCGATTAATTCGGCCAATGGAGATGATTGCTGGATTTGAGGTACAACCAAATCTTGAGCGTCTTGCACTTCAGCCAACTTTCTCTGTTCATTGGCAATGTTTGCCAGCAATTGTTGTGCTTGTGTATTGCCCGATTCCTGCGCAATCTTTAAGTAGGTTTCAGCTTGCTCCATATTTACGGCTTCACCCATACCATAGTAATACATTCTACCCACATGGAATGCGGCTTCCGCATGATATTCATCCGCGGCTTTTTTAAACCAATAAAGCGCGTCGGCTTCATTTTTGACGATGACGGATTTATCGCCGTTTAAATAAATCAATCCCAACAAATACTGAGCATCACTGTAGCCTTGTTCGGCCGGGTGCTGCAGCCATTTAACTGCAACACCCAGATTCTTCGAAGTACCTTGTCCATAGTAATACATTTTTCCTAACTTTAATTCAGCGCGCACATGACCCAACTCGGCGGCTTTGGTGTACCACTGCAAGGCCTGCTCATAACTTTGCTCCGCGCCATGGCCTTTGTAGTGCTTTTCTGCGATCAAATAGGCCGAGGTCGCGTCGTTGAATTTTAATGCGATTTCTTTGAGGCTGTCGGCAAGTGACGCACTGGACGATAACAAGAAAAATACTGACACTAATTTCAGCACATAGCGTGCTTGCACACCGCTTCGGCCGATGTAAGTAGCATTTCCTCTCAACATTGAATGCATTCGAATCAAGGGTTTCAATCAATTTCCAAAACAATACGTATGTCTTTGTCGCTTTTCAGCATATCTTTAGGTAAGTACGCTATAGCATTAACATCTCTTGCTACAATAGTGCTTAACAAGCTGGCGCGTTTGGTTCTGGAAGGATTTTTAATACTATTGGTAATTTTCCGATTGTGTTCTTGTTGAAGAATTTCCCGGGCGCTCTCGCCAAATATGGCGCGGCTGAATTTATCCCGAGCTTTGTCTTCGGCCGGCAAATTGTACAGATTTATACGTTCGCCGCTTTTCCAATTCGTTACAATGTCGGAATAGATGTTTTTGATATCTTGCTCCGTAAGAACTTGCTGATTAGCACTGTTGACGATTATCACTAAAGTGTCGGCAGCATGTGCTGTAGGAATCGTGGCAGGCAGTGCAGTGGCCAGTCCCATGAAAAATAGGCTCAAAATAAATGTTTTCATCACAGTCCTCCACTAGTTACCTAAATAAATCACTACACTTGCAATAGTGTGATCGTAGTCTTCATCCGCCGTTTTGTCTTTGAATTTGACGTTGTGGTGCTCTAACTTAAGTACTATGGAGTCATTCACATGGTAGTTAATAAATCCAGTGCTTGTGGTTCTGTCGTTGTCATCGCGGTCGTCTTCATCGTAATAATCATACCGACCACCAAGCGTCCAGTGTTGCGTATCAAACTGCAGCTGACTGTAGTATCCAGCTCTTTTGTAGCTATCGGTTTCCTTGTCAAACTTGGCGGTTGCGTATTCGTTTTGCCAGGTAAACTTATAGAATTTCAATTTCAAATGGCCGCCATAGGCTTTTTTCTCCGTGCTGTCTGCCAAAGTGTCTTTATACGCTGAACCGCCGAATTCGAAATATTTAAAAAGGGGAATTAATAGGGAAAATTTTGCACCGGCGGCCTTGTTGCTATCATTATCCCCATTGCCATTGGCGTCTTCACCGTTGCCGTAATAAACATCATAATTGAGAAACACAGATCCCATAGGCATGGTACCAAAAGTGGTAATCCCGTCGACTACTTGGGGAAATACTTTTCGAACATGCTCCGGCCGGATTTGTGTCGGGACGAAGGGTGGATAGTGGTCCACGGACCAAAGTCCCGCGGGAGTAAAAAACCGTCCCCCACGAAAATTAGCCATGGGATGAAAAAAGTAGGTGAAGTTCACCGCCTCCAAAAATATCTTGCCGTCGGCGTCTTTGAAAGTACCGTCTTCAGCTTCGAATAAAGGGCCGTCTTCGTATTCAATTTCGGAAAAAAATTTCCAAGAGTCGGTTATGCGTTTTTCGAAAAACAGGGACATATGATGCAAACGAAAACCGGGCTGTATATCAGGATCACTGGATTCATGGTATTCAAGATCCGTGTAGCCGGATATCGACATACGATTAAAATTGTCCTGGCTGGTCTCCTCCAATTGGTCTTGCAACACCTCGATATCATCTTTCAATATTTGAATTTGTTCTTCCACCGCGCTAAGGTCAGTTTGAGCGCATAATCCTATAGAAAAATTTCCTAATAAAAAAAAACACAGTATTACCACTTTAAAAAGCTTCATAAGCTCACTCCACCACGTGTTACATTAGAAATTTGTAGATCGCCGTTGGGAATAACGACGAGGAAATTTTCATAGGTAATTGATTTATAGTTTCTTTTAACTCAAGTTATAGGACGCGCCGTATTTAGTGCGCGTAACAATGTTAAGTACAAAAAAAAGCAGGGGTTTATTCCCTTTACAGGAAAAAAATTCAGATCTTTTTTAGTAGGAATAAAGACTAGACTGTGGGTAAGTCAGGTGGAGTGGGAGGAAATCCATATACCGGTCACCTCCCGTCACGGAACAAGTACGTTAAGTTTAATCGTAGTAGGTATATTTATTGGCACTGCCTTTGACTTTTTCAGCGGGGTATTTTTTACGGTTGATTAACATTTTTTCATTGGTTGCTTTGATTAAGTCAATATTCAGCTCATCCGCTAGACGGATTAAATAAACAAAAATATCCGCCAGTTCGTGACTAACAGCTTTTAGTTGCTCATTGTCCAAGTTTTTACTTTGCTCGTCCGTTAGCCATTGAAAGTGTTCCACCAGCTCGCCGGCTTCGGCGATCAACGCCATGGATAGATTTTTGGGCGTGTTGAACTGCTGCCAATCTCTCTCGGCAACAAATTTTCTCAGCCTTAGTTTTATGTCATCCACCGGATCCTCCACCATGACCCTATCCAGCAAACGATCCATTACTTCTTTGACGTGTTGGTTTTTTGGTGCCACTGATACATCTCCTAGTCTTTAATATGTAAGTACGAAGCGGTTTGCAAATTGTACATTTTCCAACCAGAATTCTTGTGGAAACTCGCAGGTTTTAAGATTGCCTTAAGGCTTGGCACGCTATAGTGAGCATGCCTGGTTGTCACATTGATCAGGCCCCCTAACAGCCCGTTTCAGTGCCTGAGCGGGCTGTTTCCTTTTTATATAAGCCATTCATTTTTATTCAGCTTTCTATTCAGGTAGGGTTCAGCTAAGCATTGTTAATATTATTCCCGCTTCTATTGTAACACTAGGACGATTGTTACACGTTAGATGCCCCCTTTAAAGCCCGCTCCCCTGCGGGCTTTTTTATTTCCGAGAATTGCCCTTCATAGCGCTAACCGCTCTGGCTTGCAATTGCAGAGCTTCGGACTTCGTCAAATACCGCCATGGCCGCGGAATAATACCCGGCACTTTTTTACAATATTGGCGATACAGGTCACCGTGATAAGCCAGCAGCTTGGTTTCCTCCAGCCTGGCGCCGAGAAAAAAATATATACTCAGCATTATTGCGGTGGTGAAAACCATATAATCCATATCGCGGCTCCATATTATTATTAATGCTAACGAATACCACGGATGTCTTACATAACGATGAATTGGGGATAATTTGAATGATTCCTGATCAAGGATTTCTTTGACTTGCTCCCGGCTTTGTTTTATTCCCGTAAACTCCCGCATGTCGTAGAAACGCAAAGTCCAGACAAATGCGACAACGGCAGTAATTGCCAATCCATTGGCCAAGCATTTTGCATAACCCCGCCATTGCCAAATTAGATCACCTTGCTGAGCGAACATAAAGCCAACGGGCAATATCAGCAACAGCGTGGCCAACAGATTAAAACTAATACGGTAATAAGGGCTGAATCGCGGCAATGTCTTTTGGCACCACCGCTTAACGGTGAATGACGCCAACCACGAATGAATAACGAAATATCCGATCCACAACAACACCAAGATTAAAATATTCTCCAGCTTCATGGCTTTTTCACTGCCGCATACGATTTAACTTAAGAAAAAGAACATTTTGTCCAGACAAAGTGCACATTGTCTGGTTTGCAGGCCGTTCGCCGAGCCGCCTTCTATAGCGGGCGTAACGGTTTTATTCTCACAATAACAATCACTTAGCAATATTAGCTGGTACAGGCGAAATTGGCACAGGCATTGCTATTAAATTTACAAAGGCGCGAAACATTTTTATTGTCAATCTATGAAATATCGCGGCACAGTTTTCAATGAGTTAGCAGAATTGAGCAACGATTTTATAAAAGTTCTCCTCTCCAACTAAGCTGGGACCGCACAGTAGCAGACGACTTACTACCCCCTCTCTCAACTCGCTCTGAAAGCCGTCTGCTACTGTGTTTTTTTAAGCTCCTAACCTATCCCCCCATCGCTACTTCTCCATTAAAAAGCACTCTTTTTGCGCACGGTCGGGCGGCTTGCACTAAGTTGGTGTATGAGAAACCGAAGACCAATTTATTTCATTATATTTTTCAGTAAGTTATAAACAAATTTCGTTGGCACATTGAATGCTCAACGTATGACAGTGCAACCAGTTCTTAACATTTACGAAGGGAAACTCTCATGTCAATAGTTTCATCAAACGTCTATGACCAGATTGTGCATGGTTTAGACGACCAAGCGGTTAATGTTTTGATCGAAGCAGCAAAACTCATTGGCCAATCATTAGAACCCAAAATCGCCATTCAAGGGCTGTTACAAATTCTGTCCAACCGGTTACACCTGGATCGTGGCCGGGTTTTATTACAAGACAAAAGCAGCAAAGAATTATACATCCACTATTCCTATGGCTTGAGTGAAGAAGAACAAGCCAGGGGCACTTATGCTTTAGGTGAAGGCGTGACCGGCAAAGTAATGGCAACCGGTAACATTGCCTTGATACCCAATGTGGCCTTAGAACCCACTTACCTGGCCCGGGTCACCACTTCCACTCAAATTGGCAATAAACCTATCGCCTATATCGCCGTACCCATTATCCAGGAAGAACGCACCATCGGTGTATTGGCAGTTCATCCAGTGTCCAGTGAGCAGGCCAAATTAAAAATGGATTTGTTCGTGCTGCAGATTCTGGCGCAAATGATTTGTCAGGTGCTGCAAATCAACAATATGGTGAAGCAAAAAACCGAACATTTGGTGAGCGAAAATAAAATGCTTCGCGACGGCAAGCCCAGTGAAAGTATTCCCATAGGCATTCAAGGTAAAAGCCCCACATTTTTAAATGCCGTACAAAAAGCCACCTTGGCGGCGAAATCCGATGCGGCGGTGTTATTGAACGGTGAGTCGGGTTCCGGCAAAGAAAAATTCGCCCGGATCATCCATCAACTCAGCGACCGCAGTGACTACCCGTTTATCTGTATCAACTGTGCCGCCATTCCCGAACAGTTATTGGAATCTGAACTGTTCGGCCACGAGCGCGGCAGTTTTACCGGGGCGACCGCCAATCGAGTAGGTAAGTTTGAATTGGCCTCCGGTGGTACCTTGTTTCTGGACGAAATCGGTGACATGCCCTTGGAATTACAATCCAAGTTGTTGCGAGTCTTGCAGGAGAAATCCATCCAAAAAATCGGCAGCAATCGGGAAGTTGAGGTCGATGTGCGAATTTTATCCGCCACCAATAAAAATCTGGAATTAGCGGTTAATAGCGGCAAATTCCGCTTGGATTTGTTTTATCGCTTAAACGTCGTAAAAATTGGTTTACCGCCGTTGCGCGAGCGCAAAGAAGACATTCGCCTGTTGGCGCTGCATTTTTTAAATCGCGGCAATCAGCGCTATCAACGCAACGTAATACTTACCCCGGAAGCGTTGGATGTGCTGGAAGAGTATCCGTGGCCGGGAAATATCCGCCAATTGGAAAATGTCATCGAACGCGCAGTCATTATGTCCGATTTTGACATTATTGCCGTATCACACCTTCAAACCATCCTAAGTGAAGAAGCTGATATTGATATAGAAACCAATCACAGGCCGAACGCCGGCCAGACGGCCAATCCTTACGCGGGCTTACCGGCTTTTCCAAGCCCGATTCGCGGCTATGCCAAAGTGCATGAACAAGAAGCGCCGCGAATTATAGAGGCTTTACAAAAAGCGAACGGTAATAAAACCGCGGCAGCTAAACTGTTGGGTATGACGCCACGGCAATTACACTACCGGATTAAAAAACTGGATCTGCCCGCTAATTTGGCGGTGTTTTCAGGATACGTCGATTAGCTAAGCTATTCATTATTCTTAGGGCTACTCGCCGCAGCTTGCGATTCTAGGAATGTGCATTATAATACTGCATAAATAATATACAGTTGTAAAAGAACACATTCCTGGGATTGCTGCATAAACCGTGAACTACCTGACGATCTATATTGGCGTTGTATTATTGTTGTTTGTAGCAACTTCGTTATGGATCCACCTGCCCGCCGCCAACGGCGGTGACATCAAGCAACGGCTAGGCGCCGGATTCTATATGGCCTTGCAAATGAGCATTTGCGCATTGGGCTATAGTGTGTTTTTCTTCGTGCTGATGTTATCCATAGGCATAGCCATATGGCTGGTGTTGCTGGGATTGGTGTACTTGCCGGCAGATGCCTTAAACAACGCCTTCGGCGGCCGATGGACGAAAGATGTAGTGAGTTCGATCTTACCTTACATAGGCCGTGCATCCGCCTCTCCCGGCCTGTTCAATCAACCTATTTTGGACTATGCCACATTAAGCACATTGGTTCTGGCCCCTGCCGCCAGCTTGCGCACTATCATCGCCAGCCACAGACGCCGCCAAAGTGAAGCCAGCAGTGGCGACAACAAAGATAATTTCAGTTTTCGGAAGAACTCCGCCTGATCACCACGCTATACTCTGATCGCGTTTCACTCTTATCGCGTTTCACTAAGGCCAAATACCCCGTTCCAAGGTAACATTGGCTACCCGTTCGATTGCCACCACGAGCGCCGCGGTGCGCAAATTAATGCTGTCATGACCGCTATCCTCATAATCTTTCATCAACAACCGCCACCGATCTATTACGGCATCGGCAGCGCGGTTCATTTTAAGACGCAGTTTTTTGTTAACCTCTTCCAGGTCCCATTCTTCATTTTCAATATTTTGCACCCACTCGAAATAACTCACTGTCACACCGCCGGCGTTGGCTAATATATCCGGAATGACAAATATACCTTTGCGAGTGAGCACATCGTCGGCTTCCAACGTAGTCGGGCTATTGGCGGCTTCGACCACTAATTTTGCTTTCACTTGCTCCACATTGTGCAACCGGATTTGATTGCCCAATGCGGCGGGAATCAATATGTCACATTCCAGTTCCAATAAATCTTCATTGGTAATGGTTTTGGTTTCCGGCAACCCCACAACCGAACCGTGTTCACGTTTATAGTGTTCTGCGGCCTCCACATCTATGCCATCTTCGTCATATATACCACCTTGCGAATCGCTTACAGCGATAACCGTGGCACCGGCGTCTTGAAACAATTTGGCGACCACCGAGCCCACTTGGCCAAATCCCTGAACTGCAACTCTCGCCCCTTCGACCGTTTCCATGCCTTCGATAAGGTGATTGGATAACACCCGTTGAGTCGCGTACAGACACCCAGTGGCAGTCGCTTCATACCGCCCCGGTGAGCCGCCTAAGTCCAGCGGTTTACCGGTTACCACCGGCAGGTTGTTTTTACCGGGATGCATGACATCGTAAGTATCATATACCCAAGCCATGGTTTGCTCGTTGGTATACAAATCCGGTGCGGGTATATCTGTGTGAGGGCCGATGTTGTCGCCTAATTCGGTAATAAACCGGCGGGTAATACGGCGTAGTTCGCCCTTGCTTAATTCCTTGGGATTACAACGCACTCCACCTTTTGCGCCACCAAAAGGTACTTTGATCAAAGAACATTTCCAAGTCATGAGTTCGGCCAACGCACTCACTGTTGTTAGGTCAATGTCCGGATGAAAACGCACCCCCCCTTTTCCGGGGCCTAACACCCGGTTGTGCAACACCCGATAACCGTGAAATATTTGTACCGAACCGTCGTCCATTTCAATGGGAAAACACACGCTGATGGACCGTTTCGGCGCCATTAAAAATCCGATAATGCCTTTTTTGATATCATCCAGGAATTCGACCGCGCGTTGAAACTGCGCATGAGTCAAATGCAAGGGATTTAAGTCTTCACCGTTGGCCGGCATGGTTTCACTAACGGGCTGTTCGTTGTTTTCCATAAGTACTCCAGAACTATTGTTTATCATTAGCCATGACCAGCTTGATCACAATCAAGGTCTGGTCATCTTTTTGTTTTTGGCCCTGTTGATGCTCAACCAAAGCGGCTTGCACTCTTTGCACAATCGCCTCGGAGCGCATCTCACCACCCATCGCCGCATCGACCAGACGCTCCAACCCGAACAGACTGCCGTCCGCTGCACTGGCCTCGGTCACCCCATCGGTATATAGAATCAAAACATCGTCTGGATTAAAGTCGATTTGGCCATTTTGCCATTGAAACTCTCTGCTAACCGCTAGAGGGATGCCTTTAGGATTATCTAACATGTCTACTTCGCCGCCTGCACGAATTAACAACGCCGGTGGATGGCCTGCGTTGCAGAACCGCAAACTTTTATTAAATGGATTGTAGTTGGCTACGAACGCCGTTAAGAATGTGCCCCGTATTAAGCGGGTAAACAGATAGCGGTTGGCGTAATTGAATACCCCAGCGGGACCTGCTTCGGGATCGCCTCGATAGGTGCGTAAAATAGCGTCAAACATAGCCACTTCAACCGCCGCCGCCGCGCCGTGACCGGCCGAGTCGGCGATAATCGCGCCCCAATAATCACTGGCACCATCGGCACGCTCTGGCCAAAATACTTTGGTCAACGATACTAAATCGAAATAGTCGCCGCCGGCGTTCTCACAGGGTTGGTAGCTGGTAGCCACATCCACACCGAGTATGTCAACTTCGCGCTGCGGTAACAACATTTTTAATAAGTTGCCAACCTCGGCAACCTCTTTTTCTATCCATTTATTCGCGTCCCGCAATGAGGTGATATCACAATTATGTATCAAATAACTCATCAATAAATTCGCCACCAGCATCAGCTTTTCACTGTCACCACTGCTCCAGCGCCGCTGGTTTTTAAAAAACAACAAAAGCTTATGCTTACTCAAGCCGTGCAAATAAATGGGTAGAATCAATACCGCACGGTATCCGCGTAAGGCTTGCGGCAGAGCATTGCTGTGGTGACTCAAGTCACCGATAATAGTTGGCTTTTCCACGGCATTGACGGCGGCGATAAAATCACTTTGAAACGTTGGATTGGATGTAGAGGTATTTAATAAATCCACGCATCTCCAAGACGTTTCGATGGCATGGCTTTTTTGGTAGGTAATCTGACATTCATCGGCCGCCAATCCTAGGCTACTCAGCAGGACGGTCTCATCGTTTCCCAGCACCGCATGTAAGTATTGATTGACACTAGAAAATATCTCTTGCAAAGGGGTGTCGAAATGACTCAGCGTTGCCACCAGCGCTATCAAACCAGCGTCAGATGTGGCGTGTTCAGTCGCTTTAGTGTTGTCAATCACAGGAGTGCTCATGAGAAATACTTTGCCACAGCTTTAGTACACTCTGCATTACTTCATAGACGTACCCGTAGCCTTCTGGCCACTGACTTTTGCGCGGGCCAGCAACATTGAGCATACGCACAGAATTGCCGATCATAAACTCAAATCCCGATTCGGTGGCCTGCTGCCTGGTGTGAACGCCCGCATCGATGGCCAGAAACGGTCGGCGATGTTCCCTGCACAAATCTGCGGTCAAACGTGTCCCACCGGTTAATTTTGCATTATAAAAAATCAGAGTAGCATCGGCCTTTAAGAGGTTTTTCAACGTGCGGTCTCTATAATTTGCCGAGGGCAAGCTTTGCAGTGGGTATTTGGCGGGAATCACCCCATCCTCTGCTTTTCTTCCTCTAGGGCAGTATCCCCCACAGGGCACGCCCAAGTCCAACGCCGCGTCCAATGCCGCACGATCCACACCGGTTTGCCCTCCGGAGATGATTTTCATCTCAAACACGAAAAAGCGGGTGCTAGCACCCGCTTTTTTTCATTACAACCTACGGGAAAATCTCTTAGTTCAAACCGCACATTCCGCCACCACAACAAGGACCGGAACTGCACGCAGGCGCCGAAGCTTCCCCTAAACTGCTGCTTTTCACCACTTGACCGCCGGTTGCCAGGCGCCGCACGGGAGCATCAGATTGGGTATCACCCACGTCGATACCCGCCAGCTCGCATAATTGTCCCCAAGTGTGGATTTCCTCCGACATGCGGTGATTGACCTCTACAGTCAATCCATTGGTTTCACATCGATAATCGTAAGTTGGCATATATTATTCCTCAGTCAATATTAGCTAACACTAATAGAGATTATATAGGCAAAATCCAAAAATTGAACCCACACCCACAAATTTCCCCTACACTATTGTGATTACTGCCGATCTTTGATATGAAGAGTAGCCGCAAGTAGGCAAATTATTGTCGGCCTGAATAATCACGATATTTTTCTGTTTATAGAATCAGTTCCGCTCATCATGGCTTATGTTTTGCAGATAATGACTCATATGTTTCGCTTAAAAAAATCTTATCTCTCGCATTGGGCAAAATTTCTCGGCCTCATTTTACTGTGTGTGCAAGCGGCGGTTTTTGCCGATCCGGCACTACAGCAGCAATTTCAGCAAAGTGACGCCACCGATGAGGCCAGCTCAGTTCCGGCCAAGGCAACGCCGTATTTAAGCGCTAGCGAGTTGAAAAATTATCTTCGGCCCAAGGACTTGTATCTACGCTCTAGCGCTGCATTAGTGTGGGACGAACGCGACGACATTGCCTTGTACGAACGCAGCGCCGACAAACCACGCCCCATCGCCTCGATCACCAAGCTAATGTCCGCCATGGTCATATTGGATGCCAATCTACCCATGGACGAGGTGATCACAATCACCCGTGAAGACCGCGATAATATCCGCCGTTCGCGCTCGCGATTGCGATATGGCACCCAATTATCGCGCGCTGACCTGTTACTCATGGCGCTGGCCGCTTCCGAAAACCGGGCCGCAAATGCATTGGCACGAACCTATCCAGAGGGCTCCAGAGGCTTTGTGAAAGCGATGAACGCGAAAGCCAAGGAATTGGGATTAGTCAAAACCAAGTTTATGGATCCGGCCGGATTGCATGGAAAAAACCTATCAACGCCACAAGAGTTAGCCGTGTTAATAGAGGCGGCCTATCAATATCCTCTCATACGAGAACTGTCCACAACGGATCGTTCCGTGCTCTTCGACATAAAAACCGGGCGTGCCATCGCGTTCCTCAACACGAACCGCCTTATTAGAAGTGACAACTGGGACATTGATCTGAGCAAGACCGGCTTTATATCCGAAGCCGGATTCTGCTTGGTCATGCGTGCCACTGTCGCCGACCGCCCGTTGACCATAATTTTGCTCAACTCGTGGGGTAAACTCAGCAAATATGGCGACGCCAATCGCATTAAAACCTGGTTGATTCAAACCGAACAAAAAATACTAAGCCTCAAAAATAACCTCGCCAGCCTAAATTGACATCCGATTAAATTGTTGTGAACTGAATCACAGCAGATTTAGACCCACTGGACGAATATAAAAACCAATTGATATTTAAGATTCGTTCAACGGAGTTTTACCAATATGTTGTTTCGTTTTTTTCGCTTTATACGCAGTGTAGTTTGTTATGGCTTCGAAGAACTGCTGGATAACGGTCGAACCAACGCCCGCCTAGAACCCATCATCGGCACCATCAAAGATCTGGAAGAAGAAAAAGAGTTGCCACCGATTAAGTTGGACTAGTTTTACCGACTCCGCTATAACTTCCTTAGCTGCTTGGCGCGCGACAAGCAAATGCGTTAGGATGTGCGAATTCTGATTTCGCACATCGAGACCACCATAATGAACAAAGAAAAGGTTATATTTGCGTTTTTTATCATTCTGGCACTCACACTGAACTTCGGCTTTTTTATCGGTGACATCGACAATCCTGCCCACCACGACGCTTATGAATTGTTTGCGGCGATAGTCGTCAATCTTATTGCTACCGTATTGAAATTCGGCGATCGCACCCATTTGGGTGCAGTGTTGCTGGCCACCAGTCTGGTCGCGGATTTACAGTTATTAGGCGCGGCAACGGTTTGGGCAGTGGCACTTTATGGCTCAACTTCAGGCTTAACGGAAAACACCATAGCGTCGGTGGTATCGCTCTCAGGCGGTGCCTTGCTCGCCAATATCGTTTCGGTGGTACTGCTGGTCGCGGAAACCATGGCGGTGCGCCGCTAACACAACGCTCCCATGGAAAACGTTTTATACGTATTATTGCGCCGGTTAAGGACGCCACTCATTGTCCTAATCGTGACCTACGCTATCTCTATCCTGGGATTTGTGCTGATTCCCGGCCAGGACGACCAGGGCCAACCCTGGCACATGAATTTTTTCCACGCTTTCTATTTTGTCAGCTTTATGGGATCCACTATAGGTTTCGGTGAAATCCCCTATCCTTTTACCGATACCCAGCGTATGTGGACCATTGTGAGCATCTACGCCACCGTCATCACATGGCTATACGGTATCGGTACGACACTATCTATCGTGCAAGATCCTGCGTTTCGCACGCTGCTCACCGCCACCGGTTTTCGCCGCGCGGTACGCGGAATTACCGAACCGTTTTACCTGGTGTGTGGCTACGGGGACACCGGCAGTTTTCTGGTAAAAGCATTGGCCAATGCCGGCATTCGCTCAGTGGTCGTGGACACCGATGAAAATCGCATTAACTCTTTGGAGTTAGAAGACTTCGGCGTGAACATACCCGGTCTTTGCGCCGACGCCGCCGATCCCGAAGCTTTGACCATGGCGGGACTGACCTCACCGCATTGCGCCGGAGTCGCAGCGCTAACCGATAAGGATCAAGTCAACCTTACAGTAGCCATCGCCTGTACTCTGCTGGGAAAAGACCTGCGCACCATAGCCCGCGCGCAAACCCAGGAAGGGGGCGAAAATATCGCATCACTAGGGGATGTGCACGTGATCAACGCCTTCGAGACTTTCGCCGGCCGGCTGGCGTTGGCACTGCATTCGCCGGGAATGTACGTGCTGTATGATTGGTTGACGGGTGTACCGCACGAACGGGTACGCGAGCCCTTATTCCCACCCAGAGGCACCTGGATATTGTGCGGATACGGCCGTTTTGGTAAAGCGGTGTATCAGCGTCTAACTATGGAAGGGGTTACTGTACAAGTGATCGAAGCCGATCCGCAAGAAACCAATCCACCCGAAGACACTGTAGTTGGAACCGGCACCGACGCGAATAGCCTAATGAAAGCAGGCATAAAAGACGCGGTGGGTATCGTAGCCGGGACCGACAACGACAGCAATAATCTGTCCATCATCATCACCGCGCAAGCGCTAAATCCAAAATTATTTACCGTGGCCCGTCAAGTTCAACGGACCAATACCCGATTGTTTCAAGCCGCCAAACTTGACCTGGTCATGCAACGTGGAAGCGTGATTGCCCATAAAGTATTCGCTCTCATCACCACTCCGCTGCTTAGCGAATTCTTAGCCCACGCGGAAAAACAATCCAACGAATGGGCCAATCTGCTGGTCTCTCGCATCAGCGGCATCATTGAAGAAGAAGCTCCGCAAACCTGGACTTTGACCATTACGCCACAATCCACACCCGCGGTGTACGCACGTATCGATTCCGGTGAGACCGTACGGTTAATTGACTTGACGCGAAATCCCCGCAATCGAGACCAGCACCTGCCATGTGTACCACTACTGTTAGAACGAAGAAACAAAGACAACCTTGTTCCCGATACCAAAACGCCCATTGCCACTGGGGACCGTATCTTATTCTGCGGTCGCAACCTGGCCGCCCGCGAAATGCAGTGGACCATCGGAAATCTGGACGTATTAAGCTACGTATGCACAGGCGAAGAACACCCCAGCTCTATGCTAGGACGGCTGTTGCAAAACCGTGTAGAGGCCAAATCGTAAACACGCCAACCATATGACATAAGCGGTTAAATCGCCAGTTTGGCAATGGCCGGTGATGCTTGCTTATTAAGTAACGTGGAGAAAATCGATGATTCAACAGGTTTCTGGAAAAAGAATCCTTGCATATAGTCACACCCCATTTTCTGTACACTGTTCCTCTGCATGGTGGTCTCTACGCCCTCTGCGACGGTTTCTATTGTTAAACTTTGTGCCATAGAAATGATGGCTTTCACAATCGCGGAGTCGCGGCCTCCTTGGTGCAATGAGTGAACAAAGCTTTTATCGACTTTCAATTTATCTATTGGCAAACACTTAAGATAACTTAACGAAGAAAAACCAGTGCCAAAATCATCAATTGAAATTCGAATACCTAAACTTTTTAATTGATTAATCACATCGGTGGCATGCACGAAGTCTTGCATAAACACATGCTCTGTTAATTCAATTTCAAGCCAGCTTGGATGGAGTTGCGTATCTTTCAGTATCTCTTTAATAGTGGTAACCAAGCTTTGGTGGACAAATTGTTTCGCGGAAATATTCACCGCGACTCGGATTTCAGGCAACCCCGCATCTTGCCATAGTTTGTTTTGACGGCAGGCTTGATGTAAAACCCAACGGCCTAATTCAAAGATCAGGTCTGATTGTTCAATCGTCGGGATAAAGCAATCGGGCGACAATAGACCTTTCGTGGGGTGTTGCCACCGAATCAGCGCTTCGGCACATACTATTTTGGAAATTGAAGACTGTATTATTGGTTGAAACTGTAAAAAAAACTCTCCTTGTTCTATACCACGACGAATATCATTTTCTAAACTCAAATAGTGAGTAACCTCCTGATTCATTTCATCGGTGTAATATTGAAAGCGATTCAAACCTGTGTCCTTGGCCACGCTAAGCGCGGTATCTGCGTTTCGCACGATTTCTTCAAGCTCAACGCCGTCATTCGGATATACCGCAATTCCCAAACAAGCGGAAAGAATGACTTGCTTGCCCTCGACATCAAATGGTTCATCAAACAGCTTTAAGACATGTCCAGCAATTTTTGCCATTAAGTGAGAGTCGTCAACATTAGAAACGAGTATCCCAAACTCATCTCCGTTAATCCGCGCAAGGTTGTCTTCCTGTCTTAATCTTTTTTGTAGCCTGTCGGACACCAATGATAAAAGGCGATCACCAACTGCGTAGCCATATCGTTTGTTGAGATCTTTTAGATTATTTAATCCCAGTAATAAAAGTCCAAATTGCCGTTTATTGCGCCGACAGGTGTTAATTTCAGCATTTACTTGTTCACAAAAAGTGCTGCGATTGAGTAAACCTGTAAGTGAATCGCGCGTCGTCAGATAACGAGCCTTTTTCTCGGCTTTATACAATTTTTGTTTAAGAGTATTTCTTTCGATACCAAACTTAATAGCCTGTTCGAGCACTATTGGGGCTAACGAATGCTTAATAATGTAGTCAACCACATAGTCAATGCGGTTTTCTTTTATGATTTTCTCGTCTTTTACACCGGCTAAAAGGATCAACGGGATTTGAAATACGCCATTGATATTCTTAACAAATTCCAAATTAGTTTTGTCCGATACGCTTAGACCGAACAGCACTATATCGTAGGGATTGCTAAGTAACTTATCTTCGGCATGATCCAATGAATGTACAACGTCTGATGAAAGTTGTTGATTTTTATTGCGGTTTAATATTGAAAGGATGAGTTGAATGTCTTGCTGTTCACTCTCGACAATTAATACTCTTACTACTTTGCCCATAATGCCCCTAACCCAAACAAACTAAAACAGTAAGCATTAAATCATTAGATGAGATATATGTAAAGATCTTTATCCTGTAATTGTATATAGAGATTACCAGCACGCCAATGTAGTCCAGTAACTCATTGTTATTTTGATTAATTTTCTCAGAAAATTTTTCTTCGCCTATGCACTAATTAAGTGATGACTACTCTGAAACTAAAAAGTTAACCACAACAAGACCGTAGCGTTTATTTTTTAGGCTCGATGGGAATAACATATTTGGATCGTAGATTTGGCACTTCAAAACTACTCACATTTTCAAACAGCTCGTAGTCGTTTCCATGGCCTCTTGTATAAGGTGAGTTCGGTAACCAATAGCCATAAATATAATCAACCGTCTTTGCCACCGTATCTTCTGTGCCAGAAAAAACCTCAAACATCGCCACGAATTGCTGAGGAAATTTGTAGGTGACCATACCACCTGGAATGTGACCCAGATCAGTGACCGGCACCCCTGCAATATAGTCGAGGGTATCTTCAGTAAAGGTACCGGATCGACTGACAGTTAAGCCATAAAACGTTTTCGGTATTCTGTTTTGTACTTCCGTTTGCCGCTCTAGCAAGGTAGTCCAGGGCGTATACAACAAGTCACAGTAATTTTCATTGGAAACAAAAGGTGAAGGGATAGTGGTGTCAAAACCCACAATGATCTGCTCGTTTTTTTGGCGAATGGTCGGCTCGCGTTCGATCCCTTGCGACAAGTGGTCAAACAACTCCATTGTTAACAACGGTTTTTCACATAATAGAATTGTGGGCTTGTTTTTCCTGAAAGATTTTGGCGACACCTTGAAATACGACTTAAACGATCGAGTGAAAGCTTCATGGGAATTGAAACCAACGCTAAATGCAACATCAATAATTCCTAGCTCAGAATTGAGCAACAATTGCGCGGCTTTTGTTAATCGGCGGCCACGCATGTATCCCCCGAGCGTATCTCCCACCAAGCTTTTAAAAAGCCGCTGAAAATGCCACGGTGACATACCAAATGACTCAGCCAGACTGATGATATTGATTTCTTCAGCCAGATTTTCCTCAATTCGGTCTACCAAGCCTTGTATAAGCGCAAGATTTCTCAGCATTTTTTAAATCGCCTTCAGCAAAACTGCCTACCTAAATTTAATAGCCATCGCACAGCACAAATTATCAAGAAACTGATCTTTTTTACACTTAATATCCAATCCACAAAATGACCCGATTAACACAACTGGAGGACGAACCATGAAAGCAGTTGTATACACCAATTACGGAGCACCGGATGTCTTGCGGCTCAAAGAGGTAGAAAAACCGGCCCCCAAAGACAATGAAGTACTAATAAGAGTCCAAGCAACCACAGTAACATCAGGTGACTGGCACCTTCGAAAAGGTGATCCCTTTTTTGCACGATTATTCACTGGCCTCATCAAACCGAAGAATCCCATACTTGGTCATGAGTTTTCCGGACAAATTGAATCAGCAGGCAAAGACGTCAAACGATTTAAAAAAGGTGATAAGGTGTTCGGATCCACAGGTTTGACTTCCGGCGCATACGCCGAATTCCTATGTCTGCCTGAAGACGGATTATTGGTAAAAAAGCCGGACAATCTGACCTATGAGCAAGCCGCCGCAGTCCCTGTTGGGGCGTTAACAGCGCTGTTTTTCTTACGAAAAGGCAATATACAAAAAGGACGGAAAGTACTTATTAGCGGAGCCTCGGGAAGTGTAGGTTCTTATGCCGTACAACTTGCTAAGTACTTTGGAGCAGAAGTGACCGGAGTATGCAGCACTGCGAATGTAGAATTGGTGAAATCGCTGGGTGCTAATCACGTCGTTGATTATTCCAAAGAGGACTTTACAAAAAATGGCGAAGCCTACGATTTAATATTTGACGCTGTAGGCAAAGCTTCGTTTTCGCGATGCAAAAACTCATTAAAACCAAAAGGATTCTATATTTCAACAGCATTTGGGTTAACCCTTGTTCTTAAAATGCTCCTCACTTCGATTACAAATAACAGAAAAGTCATTGTAGGCATAGCAAACGAAACACCCGACGAACTAATTTTTGTCAAAGATCTCATTGAAGTAGGAACAATAAAGCCGGTCATAGGCCGACGCTACCACTTTGAAGAAATCGCCGAGGCTCACAGGTATGTCGAACGAGGACATAAAACGGGAAACGCCGTTATCACGGTGGACAATGTGATGTCCTTCCAGTCATAGGAAGGCGCGTAATTGTAGGCTTGTAACAGTTTCTGAAATATTCTGGTTACAGATTTTTAATTAAGGTCTGAATCGCTCGCTTACAAATTTTAAACAGACGTTGGGTTTAGTAAATCGTAGACCTGGTATGCAGCGAGAGATGACATTGCAGAATACAACATCGATCTACAGGAATGAATCTTTAAGCGGAAGTTGCAGGCATGAACTAGCAACTAAATTATTCATAAACAACACTCTTAGTTTGATTCTGCTGAATGGCGCCTCCAAACTTTCGCACCTACAGAATGTTTATCTATTCCTTTATAGTAATTTTGTAATATCCTTTCTTTTTCTTCCTCCATATGCTTTGTCATTCTAATTACACTGGGTTGATGTACAACAAACTTAGATTTAGAAGTTGCGGGAGTATATGGTAAAAGTAACTTTGCTAACCCAGAATTAGGCCCAAAATCTCGGAATTCAATAACTAGCGCATCAATGTTTCCAGAATCATACGTCAAACGGACATCGTAGATTAGTACACCTACACTGCTTTTATCTGGGTTTTTATCAAGCTTTACTTTGCCAGTTTCTGTACCATTTTTTAGAAGGTCATCATATAAAGTTTCCATTATCATCTCGTCCTTTGCATTCAAATATCCATAAATTGGAATTAGTGTTTTTCCTTCCGATATTACTAATATTGCATGTGCTGTCAGAAAGCCTGCTAATTCAGCTGCGTCTAACATTTTTTCTATTTTATACTTAGTTTTTATTGGTGGCGAATAACCTTTTTCGTCTAAAAATAAATTTTCATTATTGTTTCCTATTTCAGTTATACAGGAATCATCATTTGCACTGTTTACAGATAAAACGTGTTTTGTACCATTCCTTCTTACATAAACTTCTAAATTAGTTTCTGTATCAGCATTAATCGAATGCGTTTTTTCGAATGGCTTAGAGCTAGGGCTAATTCGATAGATGTTGCCTGTGGATTTTGTTGTATTTGAATATGGAGTTACAACGTACTTTAAATCAGACGACTCTATTTGGTAGCCATAGTAATTTAATACTATTTCAAATACCGACTTCAATTCGCACTCATTGACATATCTTGATGTTTCCATTGTAATTTTCGAAGGAATGCTATTTTCAATCAAATAAACATCCCCTGTAATATGAGAAACAGACAACGCTAATGCCGTTATGTCGGCTTCTAAAAAACTTAAGTAAGTGCTCGAACCAAAAGCTGGATTTGTAAGCATCATAAAAGGGGCGCAAATCGTTAGAATACAATACTTCTTTAAGATATTTATCATTACCGAGGATACCTGTTTTGTACATTAACTAATTTGTTAGCATCAATTATCTTATAATCTATACATACAAATTTGTATAAAAATTTTCAATTCTGAAATTATCAAATGTTATAGAACTATTGTCCATTAAGCATACTTAATGCTAAACCATTTAGCGAGGAAAACCACACCTAAGCCTGAAGGCTAGTTTACTCGTGGCCAAACTATTGGCTCTCAACGCTAGCTTTTTCCTGTTTTGTTGTTTTTATACTATTCATCACGAATAGTCGTTTATCGAAGTACTGCAGACATTAATAGGTTAAAGTGGGAGGACGGCTTCCAGTATTTAGCAAGCGCACACTATTTTTTTACTGAACAACCGCAATACTTCGGTTTGCTGCCATATAGGATTCGAATGAGATTAATATCCGGGATCACTCTCTATTGGTTATATAACGGCAAAACGGCTATTACAATGATAGTTCGGAAACAATCGCTTTTCGAATTTAGCGAAGAATTCAAAAACGTTCCGGTCGTACTTTTGGGTACGTAGCGATACAAGTTCTGATGCTTTGCACCTTGTACTTTCATAGAAATCATTCTCACGAAAACATCGTATCAAGATTTATCTCACCGGATTTGTCGGCCCATAGTAAGCGCCCGCCTTCATCGGTGTACTTTTCCAAGGCATTGCGAATAAATCCCATGGCCAGACAAATCGCTTGAAACGAATCCACACCTTTTATCAAAAAAGTTTTATCGTATAACCCATCCATTTCCACGTAGATTTCCCACAACTCATTGACCGGTCGGGGCTTGCCTATTTTAATGGTTAGCGATTGCGTATCACCCGCTTTGTCAACGCAGTACATATTGCGCTGCGCGATGGTTTCGAGTTCTTCCATGACTGGCGTTACTCGATAAAATCTAAGCGCTCTTGTACGGTATCCAGTGCTTTTTGCGCGCACACTTCGTCTTTGTCACCCCCTGGAGCTCCACTGACACCCACGGCACCAATGATGGAACCAGCTGCGCTGATGGGGAGTCCCCCTTGCATGATCAACAATCCGTCCACGTGGTTTAACTCTTGGCGAATGTCTTCGCGGTTTTTACGAATTTCGCCGGAACTCACTCCCCCGAGGATGACAGCGTTGGCTTTCTCTTCTGCGATTTGCAAAGTGAATCGGCTGGCGTGCACATCGCGCATCGCCACTTGCGTGTTACCGCTGCGATCAACGACCACAGCAGAGACTTGATAGCCTTGATCGCGGCAGGTTTTCACAGACTTAGTGGCGATTTCTGCGGCCAGTTCCATGCTCATTTTTTTCACGCTGATGACATCGGGTATTTCCGCCTCGGCAGAGGCAAGCATGGGCGTGATTAAAGCGCTGCTTATAATAATCCGGTACAGTGTTATCATCGTTGCATTTCCTCAATTGTTTTTTAGTTATTCAGCCGATTTTTTCCAGCATACGCTGGGCATAATCCGATTCCAAGGTCAAATTTGCCGGTGACTTTCGACATTGATTCAATTTCAGGGTGAGATAGGTCAGTTTCTTGCCTAGTTGGATTTTCTGCTCAGTGCCTTGCGCTAACTGGATCAAGGATTCCACCTCAGCGATTTCCTTGCGTAAGCTAACTTCAGGTGGAATGTAGCCCGCATTTTTCAATAGCCGATAGCCTGCGCGCAATTCGGCAGGCACATGGGAATCATCGCCCAGTTGAATGGGCTGGCCCTCGCCTGGCAGGTCTTGCAGCTCCCCCCGTTCTAAGGCTTGTTTGATCTTTTCTTCCGCGACTTTGTCGATTAACCACATGAGAACTATCCAATGGAAAAATGTCTACTAACTTTATCATAGCACCCTGGTGAGCCAATAGAAAAAATCGGCTAGAATACAGGCCTTTTATACAGTTTATAGGTTAAAGTTATAAATCCAATGGCACAGAATTCTCCCAAAGTGGGCATCGTCAGCTTAGGTTGTCCTAAAGCGCTGGTGGACTCCGAACAAATCATCACTCAATTGAGGGCCGAGGGTTACACCATCAGCCCGTCGTATAACCAGGCCGACTTAGTGGTCATCAACACTTGCGGTTTCATCGAAGAAGCCATCGAGGAATCCCTGGACGCTATTGGAGAGGCGTTAAACGAAAACGGCAAAGTTATTGTGACAGGCTGCCTGGGCGCTAAAGGTGATGTCGTCAAAGAACATTATCCTAATGTTTTGGCGGTAACCGGCCCCCACGCTTTGCAGGAAGTCATGCAAGCGGTGCACAATCATTTGCCGCCAGAACACGATCCTTACACCAGTTTGATTCCGCCTCAAGGTATTAAGCTTACCCCGCAACATTATGCTTATATAAAAATCTCGGAAGGCTGTAACCATCGCTGCAGTTTCTGCATTATCCCCAGTCTGCGCGGCGACCTGGACAGCCGGCAAATCGATGCGGTTTTAAAAGAAGCGGAAAATCTGGTCAGCGCCGGAGTGCGGGAATTGTTGATCATTTCCCAAGACACCAGCGCATACGGTGTGGATATTAAATACCGAACGCACTTTTATCAAGGCCGGCCAGTCAAGACCCGGTTTTATGATTTAGCAAAAGAACTGAGTCAACTGGGTGTTTGGGTACGCTTGCACTATGTGTATCCCTATCCTCATGTGGATGAAATTATTCCCTTGATGCGCCCTGACGGACTATTACCCTATCTGGATATTCCATTCCAACATGCCAGTCCAAGTGTTTTAAAAGCCATGCGCCGGCCCGCGCACAGTGAGAACACCTTAGCTCGCCTCAACGAATGGCGCGTCCTATGCCCGGAGTTAAAAATCCGCAGTACGTTCATTGTTGGTTTCCCTGGGGAAACCGATGAGGATTTCAAACAATTGTTGGAATTTCTCGAGCAAGCGCAATTAGACCGGGTTGGTTGCTTTACCTACTCGCCTGTGGAAGGTGCGGCCGCCAACCAACTACCTGGTCAAGTGCCCGATGCCATTAAGCAACAACGGTATGAGCAGTTTATGGCGCTGCAAAGCCAAATCAGCGCAGACAAGCTAAAACAAGCGGTTGGCAGCAGCCAAACAGTATTGGTAGACCAAGTGGATGAAGATAAGATTTTGGCAAGAACCTACGGGGATGCACCTGAGATCGATGGTTTAGTTGTTGTTGAAGGCACCGCTGCGAATGTAAAACCCGGGGAATTTTTAGACGTTACAATTACAGACTCCGATGAATACGACTTATACGCAGAAATGGATTAATTGCAGAAAATCTATTTAACCACGAAGGGCACGAAGGAAAAAACATTTAGATCTGTTTTCTATTCTTCGTGCCCTTCGTGGCTTCGTGGTTTTAAACAAAATTAAGGAATCTGATAATTAAACTGCTGTAAGTTATCGATACCACACTCCAATTGCTCCACCCATTGCAAAAACTGCTCTATCATGTCTTTACCTTGAAACGGTGCGCCGTGTTGCGGCACGATCATCTCCACATCCAACTGTCTCACCATGTTCACCCACAAACGACACACTTTATTGGAGACCATATAGCGGCGGTGAAATCCCAACATCGAATGCACGTGTTCGCGGAAGTTTTCCACGGGCTTGCAATCGTCACCATCTACCATTGAGGCCCCCATATCGCCGGAAAACAATATCTTGCTGACGGAGTCGTAAAAATGGAAATTACCCACCGAGTGTAGAAAGTGCGCAGGCAACGCTTTAATCAAGGCACCACCTAAATCCAAATTCATACCCGCGTCGGGAATGCCCACGATTCGTCCCTCGCCTTTCCCTTTCATGTAACCGGGCACCAAGTGGGGCACAAATCGCTCCCACAATCGAGAGATCACCACTTTAGCATCGCTATACATCAACCATTTATCCAAGGAGGATACAATGTCCGGATCCTGATGGGTGGCGATGACAAAGTCGATATCTTTGACGCGCACATATTTGGCTACGGCCATACTCAGCGGCATATAAGTCAAATCGCCACCGGGGTCAAAAATCGCTGAATGCCCGTCGTGAATAATGACTAATTGGTTGGCCTGAATACCGTTGCCGGTCACTAAATCATTAAATACCACTACTTTGTGGGTTGGCGACTCGTACAATATTTGTGATTTCATTATCCACCTGATGGGTTGTTTGATTTCGTTTTATCGGAAGCTAGGAATATCACAGTCGGTGCTAAATATATCACGAATGACATTAACAAAATATGAACAAATTCTAGCCAACTACTGACACCGGTTTTTATAATTCATTTACGCTTAAATAGCAATACAACATATTGAATATAGGAGAATTTCCTACAACCAATCCCTAACAACAGGCGTTATCCGATTGGGCTGGCTTTTCTCCCTGACGTGGGAATTGATCATAAATTTTGTATTTTCGGATTGCTTGAGTGCATTTCTTGGTCTTTAATGCTATTGGAATGTTCTGCATTCGCAGTCATCCACTCAGCATAACATTTGGCTAGCTAATTAGGAGGGACTATGAAAAAGAAAATACTAGGGTCATCGCTGTTGGTTCTGTTGTTAAGTATTACTCAAGTCTTGGTATCTCAGGCGTTCGCCGAAGAGAACAATATTAAAACCATGGCGCATATTATGATAAATTTAAATCACTATCCCAGCGATTCGGAAAAAGAAACCTTGCGCCAGATCAGTCTCAAAAGTACCAACAGTTACGAGAAAACCATGGCCACCGCCATGATGAATTTGGAACATGCGGCCACGGCCGAAGATAAGAAAAATCTCAGCAAAATTTTGCAAGACGATGCTGCACCGGAAGACGTGAAAACATTAGCCAAGATCATTCACGACTTGAATCACAAGCCTTCAGCAGACGATAAGAAGAAGTTAGAAAGTATGATGTAGTAATCCTAAAAAAATAGACAGGCGGCGCCTGACGTCACCTGTCTATTTTTATATCCGCCATTGCAGCGTTATTTTTCCACCCAATGCACCTGAGTTTCGATTTTGCCACTGTCGTGCAGTGCTAATAGCCGGTAGCCGGGAGGTTTGTCGTCGATTTCCGCCTCGGGTGTTTGGGGCATAAATTGAAAACAACTCGAAGGTGTGCCGTAAACCATTATATTGTTCACCCGTGCCTCTAACTCTTGATGAATATGGCCACAGATCACCGCCTTAACGCTGGGATATTTGTTTAATACCTCAAACAACGCCCCGCCGTTTTGCACACCGATACGATCCATCCATGCCGAGCCCACTTTAATGGGATTGTGATGTACAGCAACTAACACATGCTTTGCGGAATCGTTTTTTTCCAGCAACGCATCGAGTTTCTGTAACACACTCTCGCGTATTTGCCCCTCCACCGCACCTGGCACGGAAGAATCCAATAAGATGAACATCCATTGGTTGTGCACGGCATGTATGATTCCGTCGTTGGTAGTGTTTTCCAGGCGTTTCTCCATAAACACCCGCGCATCATGATTGCCAGGCAAACTATAGGTAGGAATTCCCAAAGGTTCTATTAACGATTTCAATACTTCATAGGATTCTTCGGTTTCATCGTGAGACAAATCACCGGTAAGCAGTAGAATGTCGCTGTTAATTCCAGATATATTTTTATGTTGCAGAACGGACATCAATGATTGGCGGGTATTGACGCCATATAACTCGCCGGCAGGATCGGAAAATAAGTGGGTGTCGGTAATTTGCAAAACGTTAATCATATTAACCTAGTCCTTGGGTCGATCGTGGCAATATAGCTTTGATATCGTTGTTTGTCGACAAATCTTAATAATTCGGTAAGAAATTCGTCACAATATTTTGATTAAATAGCGACTGTGGTATTTCTCTCCCACTTCTAATAATAATAAGCGATCGATTCCCTCTCAACCTGCCCGCCGCAACCGCGGGCTTTTTTATGTTTCCTTGGGCACCGACTCACATTCATTGAAAATCCGCTTATCACAGTGTTTACATATTTCTTTATCCAATTTGGTAAATATATGCGAGATTGCAGTGGATTTGGACCAATAGACATTCTCCCTGCCGATTTCGTCCAAATAGCCTTTTTTTAAGGTTTCGCACGCGCCGGGTTTGATGTTGTATAAGTACAAACACCCTCCCATTGCGCGACGTTGGTTAGCCTCTTTCTCCAAAAGCTCAGCACCGGTAACGTCCACAAAATTGATGCCTTGACATAATAATAATAAGTGTTTTTGTTCCGGATACTGTTTGCGCAAATTCAACAATTTTTCCGCCACGTAATCCACCGCACCGAAAAACAACGAACCATCGATGCGCAATAATTTCAATTGCGGGCATTGTGGCAAATTGGGATCGCTGCTGAATTTACGTTTGGGCAAATGTGGATCGGGAGCTCGTGAATACACCCGAGGCTTGGAAGTGCGGTTCAAATACACCACCAACGATAATGTCACGCCCAACAATATCGCAAACTCCAACTCCAACAGCAATGTAGAAAAAAATGTGACGCCGAGAATACTCGCTTCCGAACGACTGGTTTTGATGATTTTTTTGATATGGTGAAAATCAATCAATCCCCACGCAACGATGAACAATATTCCAGCCATCGCCGCGGTAGGTAGAAACGCCGCATAAGGGGCCACCAAAATCACAATAAACATCAGCGACACGCCGGCGATGATTGCCGCCAACGGCGTCTTGGCACCCGCTTCATAGTTCAATCCGCTGCGGTTAAAAGAACCGGTGGCCACATAGGCGGAAAAAAAGCTACCGGCAATGTTCGATAATCCTTGCCCAATGAATTCCTGATTGCCATTGACGTGCTGACCGGATTTCACGGCGATAGAGCGCGAGATGGACACGGCCTCCGTCAACGCCAATAGACTTACCGCTAAAACCGCGGGTGCAATCTCCTTAATGGTGGCCATGGAAAAATCCGGCGCCGACAACGGCGGCAAAGAACCCGCTAACGCACCGATGGTTTTTAATGATGTGACGTCCTCGCCAAATATGGCGTTCATGATAATGGCAACAAAACTGCCCACTACCATGGCGACCAACATATAAGGCATAGCACGGGAAATTCGCCGTGATATCACCCCGGCTATCAAAGTGATCAGCGCCACCCAAAAAGCATAAGGATTAATCGCCGTGAAGTTTTGAATCACATAAACGACGACTTCGTGCGGATGCAATCCCCGTGGCATGTCCATGCCTAAAAAGGTTTTCACTTGACTGGCTAAAATTAAGATGGCCGCGCCAGCGGTAAAGCCGATGATCACCGAATGGGATATAAAATTGACCAAGGAGCCCAACCTGGCAAACCCCATTACCAGTTGGGTGACACCCACTAAAAACGTTAGTGTTAAAGCCAGGCGTACGTAGTCCGCAGTGGCGGGCTCGGCAAACGAGCTTAATGTGGCCAACATAACCAGGGAGGCTGCTGTCGTCGGCCCCGAGATTAAATGCCAGGAAGAACCAAACAACGCCGCCACAATAGCTGGGATCATTGCGGCATATAAGCCGTACTCAGGCGGCATTCCTGCGATGGTCGCAAAAGCCACCCCTTGCGGCAATACAACAATAGCGCCGGTTATTCCCGCGATAATATCGGCTCGGACATTTTGTTTGGTTAATAATGGCAACCATTGTAAAAACGGGAAGGCGTGGTTCCAGATAATGTGTTTCAAATCGGTGCCTCGAATGATTTATGCAGCTATAAAATTTTTTAAAACCAACAACTTATTATTGATTCTTCAGACCGGATTAGAGATAAAATAAGCGCATTATTATACTCTAATTTACTATACTGTTCACGATAGATTTACCGTTGTAACGAACTATTCCATGCCGTAAGACTCTCATCCAATTCACACCTGAGGATAGCGTTTTGTAAAAAGCAGGCGAAAACCGAATGGGCAAGAATGTTACTAATGGAATCCGGATTGGTATCGGCGTGGTCTTGGCATCGACCCTATACGCTATGCCTGTGCTGCCCTCTGCATTGGAACCCCAACTCTACGTTGAAGGTAATAATAAAACCAAGTTGAGTTATCTGAAAGCCCGTCTGGATGAATGCTTAGAGGAACAAAATGTATTGCAATGGGACGCCGTCGATTCCAGTGAACTGAGCCAATGTATTCTGGACACAAAAGTCTTTAGTGAAGTCGATTTAGATATTGACGCTCCTGTTGTGAAATTAACCGTAAAAGAACGTTGGACGATAATTCCCATTCCATTTGTACGCGCCCAACGAGACAGTAACCGCTATGGTTTTTTCCTGCTAGACAGTAATTTTCTAGGCCGCGGCAAACAAGCCGTCATCGGAGCCAGCACCGGCAACAGAGGTAATACTTTTTTTACGCTTTATCGTGATCCGGCAATTTTTTATAGCAAGTGGACGGGCTTACTGAAATACAAAAAAGGGCAGGAAGACTATTTCCGTTATGAGGTTGATGCCGAAATTGACGGTTACAGCGAAAAGGAAGATACCGGGGAACTGCGCTTTGGCTATAAACTCTCACCGTGGCTGGAGGCGGCGCTGCAAATGGAAATCACCAAGCGGCGTTTTAATACACTAGAACCTTTTAATTTATCTTTGGAAGACTATCGCTTTATCTACCTTGGACCTTTTCTGGGATTCGACCACACGGATTTTCATTTCTATTTCCAAGAGGGCAATAAATTCAGGTTGGAACTCGGCACACAAATTTATCGCGATGATGCCGCCTCTCACGTTGCACAATATCAGTTAGTTTATGATTGGCAACACGCCGTCTACCGCAAGCATGCTCTGCAATTGCATGTGGAAAGCCGCGCGAAAAACACCGACGACGTACGGGATAGCTTTAAGCTAGGAAGCAACCTCGGATTTCGTGGCGTTGAAACCGCCGGTATTTGGGCCAAGCAAGCGCATTCGATCTCGGTAGATTACAAAATACCATTCCTTGACATCAAATTCGGTACTTGGACGGTAGGGCCTTTTACCGATTACGCACGATTTAAAGAATTCGATGCCGGCAGTAACAAAGAATCCTTCGCCTATGGCATTAGCACATTTATGTTTTTGAAAAAAATTGCATTACCCGGTATTGGCATCGTTGTAGGACGAAATAGTAACTATCTGGGGGACTTTGTCAGTCTAAGCGTAGGTTTTGTAATGTGAATACAGCTTAGAGAAGCTTGACCATTACGTACTGAGAAAACCGCTGCCCCCGATAGATCTTTTTTTGTTTGCGTTTTATGGCAAATCCATGCCGTTTAAAAAACGGCATCGCCGTTAAACTCACATCGGCGAACAAGCGGTTCAACCGTCCCCGGCGGGCTTGATGCTCAATGGCTTTCAACAAGCGGCTGCCCACCCCCTTGCCCTGCCAGGCGTGATGCACATAAAAACAATCGATATGCCCGTTATTTTCGAACTCAGCGAAACCGACAATGTGTTGTTCAACCTCCACGACATAAACTGTATAGCGTTGAAAACGAGTCGCCCAAAACCGTGTCGGATACACTCGCGGAGCCCAGGCCTGGATTTGTGACGGGGAATAGTCTTTGCTATTGACTTGATGAATAGTGTTGTAATACAGCTTGGCTATTTGAGGAATATCACTTTTTCGATAGCGTCGGAGTCGCATGGTATATTTGGTAGGAGTCAGTTTGTGCGCTGCGACTCGCGTCCTTCACCACCGCAAGTCGCGCCCCATAAGGACGCGCCTACGGTATCTCTATATCGTCAAAATTGCTCACTTGGAGGTGGGCGGCGGCGGAATTAACCTCCCCGTCCCTCACTAACCAAAGCGTTTGCATACCGGCGGCTTTCGCCGCATCCAATTCTTCCTTGATATCGGATAAAAACGCGATGGTTTCTGCCGGCTCACCGACCTCTTGCGCAATATGTTGATAGGCATCGACTTCTCGCTTGGATCCAATGCGGGTATCGAAATAGCCGCTAAATAAAGGCGTTAAATCTCCGGCGTCGCTGTAACCGTAAATGAGTTTTTGAGCTTGCACCGAGCCGGAGGAAAACACATACAGCTTGATTCCTTGCGCATGCCATTTTTTCATGTTACTGACCGCATCGTCATAAACATGGCCGGTGTAATCGCCGTTTTTATAACCGGCTTCCCAAATCATGCCTTGCAAGGCTTTTAACGGAGTGATTTTTTTATCTTCATCAATCCATTGCAGTAATTGTGCAACGATCTCCTGATCGCTTAACGTTTTATCCACTTCCCGACACACCGCGTCTAGTTGTTCGCGCACCTTTGGATCGTCTGCGTGTTGACCAACGAATTTCTGCATATGTTCACGGGCGTAAGGAAAGAGCACATCTTTTACAAACGACAAAGAGGTCGTCGTGCCTTCGATATCGGTAACCACTGCTTTTATCATTTCAGACTCGCAACGTGTTCATCATAACTAGGGAACTGAGTGGCAATATCACTGCCGGTAAAATTACCTACCCACCCATCGGGCGTGGTAAAAAACCGGATACATTTGAAATTTGGATTCTCACCCATGTCAAACCAATGCGTGGTATTGGCCGGCACGCTAATTAAATCGCCTTTTTCGCATAATACAAAATACACTTTGTCGCCGACATGCAGATAAAACAAACCGGTACCATCCACGAAAAAGCGAATCTCAAAATCCGCATGGGTGTGTTCGGCTAAAAATTTCTGGCGCATTTCGGCTTTTTTTGGATTATCCGGTCGCAATGCCACCACATCCACACTTTGAAAATTATACTTTTGGCTTAATGTAGCGATGGAGTTCTTGTAGGCTGCCACAACCGCTTCTTGGTCGGCGTCGTCAGATAATGGCTGATTCGCTTCCCAACGTTCGAATTGCACACCAATATCGTTGAGGATGCTGCTGATGGTTTCGTATTCTCCATAAGAGGCTTCTTTTTGCCCGTCTTTGCTGTAAATCGTTAATGTGCTCATAACAATTTTCCCCCTCGCAGTTTCATTTCACATTCAAATAAAAACTCAAACGCTTCCACATGACGCATAGCGTCATCCACTGTGTCTCCCCAAGTGTAAAAGCCATGGCCGGCAATTAAATAACCGTGCACACTTTGGTGAGCGTCCATAAACGCGTCGACTTTGGTGGCTAACCGGGCGATATCCTGGTCATTGGCAAATATCGGCACGGTGACTGTGTAATCGTGGGTATCGATGTCTGGAAACGCCTTTAGCAACTCATAATCTTGCAACAATAATTGATCGCTGTGTACACGCGATAGCAGTGTTGCGTTTACCGAGTGCGGATGGAGCACGGCACCTGCTTTGGGGAAACGTTTATAGATTTGCACGTGGAGTAAGGTTTCCGCCGATGGCCGGCGACCATCCAAGCTATGGCCATCGGCATCCACCACCATAATGTCCGATTGCGTCAGCTTACCCTTGTGTCGACCGGATACTGTAATAGCAATCCTGCCGTCACTGAGCCGCGCCGACAAATTACCACTGGTCGCTGGTACCATACCGGATTTATACAAGGATCTACCGACTTCCACGAGCTCAGTCGCGCGTTGTTCGAATTCTGTCATATAAAAATATTGGCTCTATCTATGTTTAAAAATTACTCATTTTGGACGCATTGTAAGCGATTTTACGCCAATTCTAAAAAAATTCTGTAATAAAAGGGTAAATTTTTGGACTACCGAATTGTGGCACGATAGTATGCACAGCCACACGGTTACAACAACTCAATAATCCATATAGGGGGTTCTCAATGCAATCAAAAATTTCTCAATTTCATCGAGAGGTATCAATTATTTTTGGTCTGTTTATGATGCTGGTTTCCGGTTTTAGTTTCGCTCACGACGGTAAGCACGACGACCGACACCACGACGGTGATAGAAAAGAAAAACCGATGGACTACGTTAAAGGCGATTTGTCGGTCATGGTTTTGGGCTCCGGTGGTCCAGCGGTCACCGCAGATGGGCGCGCCAGTGCCGGTTATTTGATTTTCACCGATGGAAAACCACGCGTATTGATGGATGTAGGTGGCGGCACACATAAAAATTTTGTGTCCAGCGGCGCCGACATCAAAGATCTGGATATTGTGTTAATAAGCCATTTGCATATCGATCACATGGGTGATCTTTCTCCCATAGTGAAAGCAATGTATTTCCAAAACCGAGTTTTTAACTTAGCTAATGATACATTTCCGCCAGGTCGCAAAGACGCTCCAGTACGAATTTTCGGCCCGGACGAAAACGGAGTCCCTTTTCCAAATACTAGTATCTCGCAATATCCCTCTTCTCAGTACTTTGTCGATTCTCATTACCACCCCCAAACCGGCGATGAACGCTATTTACATATATTTACACAGGCAATTAGCGCTGGAACATTTGAATACGAAGCCGTAAATGTCGCCCCCGGCTGGATGAACTACGCCCCAGTGACACTCGTAAATGAAAAAGGATTAAAAATTATTGCCGCGGGAGTCAATCATGGACCGGTACCAGCATTGGCTTTCCGTATTGAATACAAAGGCAAATCTATTGTTTACTCAGGCGATACCAGTTCAAGAGGAAATAATATGATCGATATCTCCAAAAACGCGGATTTGTTAATTTACGACACTGCCATCATGGATGACGCACCGGATGGGCCTAATGATGCGGTTTTCTTTGCCCTGCACACTACACCTAGCCGAATCGGTGAAGTGGCTACAGCGGCTGGCGTGGAAAAACTCGTACTTTCTCATATCACCGCCGTTACCCAATCTCGTTTGGGCGAAGTCGAAAACTTGATTCGCGCTCAAGGTTTCCAAGGAGAAATCAACGCCGCGGAGGATTTGAAAGTGTACAACGTGGGCATGCGGCATCACCATTAAACTGAAATATTCTATTGACCTAGAAAGCCTCCATATGGAGGCTTTCTTATTTATTCTTCCCACTCAAATCGCGGTAATTCGTCAAACACCCGTTTAAGCCCATCTTTCCAACTGGTCTGCAGCGACTGATAAAAATCCGCCTCTGAATCCAAGGACATATATTGCGAGATCTGTAAACTGTCTTTGCGGTAAATACACAGCTCCACAGGAGGTCCCACCGACAAGTTACTGCGCATAGTGGAATCCAAAGACACTAATGCGCAACGGGCCGAATCTTCCAGGCTAGTGTTCGGTGTAATGATTCTATCCAAAATGGGCTTGCCGTATTTGGTCTCCCCGATTTGTAAATAGGGTTGGGTGGGCGAAGCGCTGATGTAGTTGCCTTCCGGATAGATCAAAAACGTCTCGTGCGGTTTGCCCTCGATTTGACCACCCAGGATAAAACTCGCCTCTAAATTTACTTTACCCTGCTGCATGGTGCTACCGTGGCGCTCTTGGACGTGGCAACTTAAGTCACCGACGTATTGGGCGGCGTCAAACATATAATCAACTTTGCGCAGACTCCGCTCGGCCTGTGGATTTTCCAGATCGCGCAACAGAAAATTCAACACCGCCTGCGTGGTACCGAGGTTACCGACACTCAACAGCACAAATAGCCGGTCATTAAAAGTATCGAACACGTGCATTTTACTGTAACTGCTGATCTGGTCGACGCCCGCGTTGGTGCGGGAATCGGAGGCGAATACAATGCCGGAATTTAATTTTATACTAAGACAGTAGCTCATACGCTATTTGATCAACCCTAAGTGTTAACGATGTTTTCAGCAGCCACCCGAAAAATGAGTGCTGCGGTTGTTACATTATAGTGCGTTTATCACTATTTTGGTGCGGAATTAATTTGATCCAAGTAAACTTTCTTGAAGAAATTGATTCAAACAAGAAAACACTAATATATAATGTATATATCTGGCCGTATTGGCAGGATTCCCTAAAGCAAGCTTACTAGAAGGAACCACCGAATTCTATGACCATTAAATGGAAAAACTATTCTGCAGATGGTTTTTTTGACGAACTCATTCTTCCCTCCGGGCGACCGCGCAAAAGCGCCGCTTCGTTATGCAAATACATTGCCTCCCTCAAAGACGATGAATTGCAGGAACGAAAAGACGCCTCGGAATTGGCCATTCGGACCATGGGTATTACCTTCACGGTCTATTCCGAAGAAGAAGGCGGCACCATAGACCGCGCCTGGCCGTTCGATATCATTCCCCGGGTCATTACGAACACCGAATGGGAACAAATCGAAAAAGGTCTGAAACAACGCGTGCAAGCGCTGAATATGTTCATTAATGATCTTTATAATAAGCAGCAAATTCTCAAAGACAACATCGTGCCGCGGAACCTTATAGACGACTCCGCCAACTTTCGGCCGCAATGTGTTGGAATCAAACCTCCACACGGCGTTTGGGCGCATATTTGCGGCAGCGATTTGGTCCGTGACAAAGACGGTACAGTTTACGTCCTGGAAGACAATCTGCGCGTGCCGTCCGGTGTTTCGTACATGCTGGAGAATCGCGCAATAATGAAACGCGTATTCTCTGAACTGTTCGAAGACTATAGTATCCGGCCGGTGGATGAATACCCGTCCAAGCTTTACGACTGCCTCGCCGCTATTTCTCCACGTAAAACCAAGAATCCAGAAATCGTGGTGTTAACACCCGGCATTTATAATTCGGCGTATTTCGAACATTCCTACTTGGCACAGCAAATGGGTGCGGAGTTGGTAGAAGGTTCGGACTTATTGGTCGGTGACGATGACTATGTCTACATGCGCACCGTGGAAGGCTTGTCTAAAGTAGACGTGATTTACCGTCGGGTCGATGATTTATTCCTTGACCCGGAAGCCTTCCATCCGGATTCCATGTTAGGTGTAAGAGGTCTGATGCGTGCCTGGAAAAAAGGCAACGTAGCACTGGCCAACGCGCCGGGTGCCGGCGTAGCCGACGATAAAGTGATTTATACTTATGTTCCGAAAATCATCAAATATTACTTGGACCAGGATCCCATATTACCCAACGTACCATCCTATCGCTGCGTCAATAAATCGGAACGGGATTATGTATTGAACAATCTCGACAAACTGGTGGTTAAGCCGGCCAATGAATCCGGGGGTTATGGCATGTTGATCGGTCCCCAGGCCAGCGCTAAAGAGCGAGAACACTTTGCCAATCTGATTCGGCGTAATCCCCGCAATTATATGGCGCAACCACTGTTAATTTTGTCTACAGCCCCTACGCTTATCGACCACAGCGCCGAACCTAGGCACTTAGATTTGCGCCCTTTCATTCTATCCAGCAACGAGACCTACGTCACCACTGGCGGGCTAACCCGGGTTGCGTTACGCAAGGGTTCCACCGTAGTGAACTCTTCCCAAGGCGGTGGTAGTAAAGATACCTGGATAATGGAAGATTAAGGAGAGAGAGCATGTTATCGCGAGTCGCAGAACGTATTTATTGGATGGCCCGGTATATAGAACGCGCTGAAAACACCGCGCGTGTGATTAACGTTAACACCAATTTACTGTTGGATCTACCTAAGCGGATCACCTTAGGTTGGCAACCGTTGATCGAGATTACCGGCAGCAAAAAGCTTTACAACGAACACTATTCGGAAATCAACGAGCGCAATGCTGTGAAATTCCTCATTGCCGATACCCGCAATTTTGGCTCTCTCATCAACTCTTTAAATGCCGCCCGGGAAAATGGCAGAACCATCCGCGATATTATCCCGCGGGAAGCCTGGGAGAAGGTGAACGATCTATATTTAAATACCAAGAACCAACTGCCGCAGGTTTTATCCAGGCGCAACCGGTACGATTTTTTGGGCCACATAATCAGTAGCACCCAGGGAATAACCGGCTTAC
>Ga0209536_100001081_pt1 | contig 45146 bp, 37 predicted proteins | sample DeeMarSeWOR28_12_FD_187461 | JGI IMG/M metagenome (GOLD analysis project Ga0209536, IMG submission 187461) | Marine sediment microbial communities from White Oak River estuary, North Carolina - WOR-2-8_12 (SPAdes) (version 2) | ecosystem: Environmental > Aquatic > Marine > Intertidal zone >...
GTTGAATTGCCTTTTAACCAGTATGAGACCAATGTCGACAGCATGTACTGGTCCATGGAAAACGGGGAAGTTTTGCTGACCCAGAGAAAAGATTTACCGGAGAACGAAGTGGATATCGGCATTGATTCGGTCAGAACAAATGGTCCCACCTACCGCTCGGTGCTGGAAAGACAGGAAGGGCTGGCTTTCGTCGCCCCCAGGGCTGTTTACGACTACAGGACACGGCTGCTCGATGCCATGGGGGTTCCCTACATCGAGGTGGCCGATGCCTATATATTTCCCTACAGGGGAGAGGTTGAAATTGGAGAACAGGCTTCGGTGGGCCTGCTGGAGAATGCTACAGTGCTGGCCAGTACCGTCAACCGCAGGCACCTGATCTATGACAGCAGGATCACCGTGATCAGTGCCAATGAATATGCAGGAACCGGGTACTACAACTACCAGGATGCATTCGGGAACAGCTATCCCATTCTATTCGACCGCATTTGGGTCGATTCCACCAGGCAAACCGTTTCCTCGGGAACCGTGGCAGAGCTGGATACATTTATGCTCAGCCCCTTCTTTGACTTCCAGGGGGAGGTCACCCTTGCTGCACAGGATATGAACCTTACATTCGATGGGGGAGTGAGGATTGTTCATGATTGTGACATCAGGAACGACTGGTTGCGGTTCACAGCCGCACTCGATCCGGAGGATATCAGGATACCGGTGCCCGACCAGTCACAAAACGTGGCATTGAACAGAATATTCAGCGGATCCATGATCACCAGGGACTCCACCCATATTTACCCTGCATTCCTGTCGGGAAGGAAAGATTATTTCGACGCAAATATAACCACTGCAGGCGGATATCTTACCTACGAACCCGGTAGCGAAAGCTACATCATTACCACCCCGGAGAAACTCGCTGATCCGGGGCTTCCGGGTCACTATCTCAGGCTGGAGCGTGCAAATTGCCTCCTTTACGGCGAAGGCCCCATCGATCTGACCCTCGACTATGGCCAGGTCCAGCTGAAAGCGGCCGGAAATGCCTCCCACAGAGCCGATGAGGATAGGTTCTCAGTGAACCTGGTGCTTGGAATAGACTTCCCTTTCTCGAGGGAGGCACTGGAAATCATGGGCCGCGAAATAGACAGTCTTCCCACCCTTGAACCGGTTAACCTGACTACCGACCGGTACAGGCTGGCTATGAGGGACCTGCTGGGCAGGGAACAGGCCGACAGGCTCGACCAGCAGCTGGGATTGATGGGCATATATGAAGATATCCCTGCCGCATGGCAGCACACCATCTTCTTCAACGACCTGCCACTTGAATGGAACCAGGAGTCGCGCTCCTTCAGGTGGAATGGAAAAATCGGGATTGGGAACATCGGTGATATCCAGATCAATAAGAAGGTAGATGCATATATTGAAATGGTTGAGAGGGGCTCGGGAGATACATTCGACATGTATTTACGGGTCGATGATAGGACCTGGTATTACATTGCCTACAATCCCGGTACACTGCAGGTACTCTCTTCCAACAGGAGTTTCAACGATCTGGTAATGAACCTGAAGGAATCCGACAGGAGGGTCAGGGCCAACAGGGGCCAGTCGAGTTATCTCTACAGCCTGGCAGCACAGCGCAGGCTCGACTTGTTCCTCGACCGTTTCATGGAATATGAGGATGGGGACCGACTGGATGAACTCCGTTGATTCTCTACCGGATTTCAACCATCTACCCTGCATACCTGGAGCCCAGTTCGATCACATCCACATGGTCAATCTTACCAGATGCAATTTCGAACCTGAGGATGGTTCGCACCTTGTGCAATCCGAACCTGCCGGCTGCCCCGGGGTTCATGTGCAGCAGTCCATGCTTTTTATCGGGCATCACTTTGAGTATATGTGAATGTCCGGTGATGAACAGGTCCGGAGGATTTTCAGAGATCTCCGTTTTCACCCTGGCATCATAATTTCCCGGGTACCCTCCGATGTGGGTCATCCAGATATCCACACCTTCCCTGAAATGCCTATGGCTGGAGGGGAAAGCGCTCCGGAGGGGATATCCGTCGATGTTCCCGTGTACGGCAACCACAGGTGCAATGCGCGAAAGGCGGTCAATGACCTCCTGATCCCCGATATCCCCCGCATGCCATATCTCGTGACACTCTTTGAAATGCCCGGCAATTCCGGGATCGAAATAACCGTGCGTATCTGAAAGTAGCCCGATTCTGATCACAACAGATTCAATTGGTGGCTTAAATTACTAAATTTAGGATCAAATGCTGGGTCCTGCAGGGATGGATACAGCGAAAAAGGTCAGTTTCATCTTCACATGAACATATTTTACAATCCGGACATTGAGGGGGATACGGTACTGCTGGAAGAACAGGAGTCGAAACATGCGATTCGCGTGCTCAGGTTAAAAAAAGGGGATGCCGTATCCCTGGTCGATGGGAAAGGGGGGTGGTATGAAGCCGCGGTGGAGGAGGACCATCCGAAGAGGTGCCTTCTGAAAGTGATCAAACAGATACCCGGATACCGGCCCTTACCTTACCACCTCCATCTGGCCATATCACCCACGAAAAGCGTGGAGAGGTTTGAATGGTTTCTGGAAAAGGCCACGGAAATCGGTATCTCGGAGATCACGCCGCTCATTTGCCACAGGACCGAAAGGAACCGGATCAACCCAGAAAGGTTGGAGCGCATCCTGGTCTCAGCCATGAAGCAATCCCTGAGGGCATTTAAACCGAGGTTGCACGATCCGGAACCGATCAGTGACTTCCTGAAAACAAAACGGGAGGGAATCAACGGAATCGCTCACTGCATACCCGATCAAGCAGGTGGTTTAAAAGATCGTGAAGCCATTTGGGACCTCCCTCAAGGCAGTTCCTACACCATACTGGTAGGTCCCGAGGGAGATTTTACAGAGGAAGAGGTTAGCGCCGCACTGCGGGAGGGATATACACCATTTCACCTGGGTGAAGGCAGGCTGAGGACCGAGACAGCAGGTGTCTATATATGCGTTGCTGCCAGCTTTTACAGTTCGAGGTAGTGAATTCCCAAGAAAAAGGGAGGGCGTTCTGCCCTCCCTGTGCTCCTTGTTTAATAAGAATCGCTATGAGGCGGAGCAATCACTTATTCTTTTTCCAGGTAAGCCTGTTCAACCTCTTTCCTCAGTTCAGTGAAATACACGTCGCTTCTTTCTTCCTGGAACTTATCCCTTAAGTCAGGATTCAGCGCCAGAATCCGTTCCAGGTCCCTCAGTGCACCCTGCTCATCTCCCAATTCACATCTGCAGCAGCATCGGGCAGCCAGAATGCTCTCTTCTGAGGGAAGAAGCATGATGGCCTGGTTGTAGAATTTGAGGGCCCGTTTCGGATCCTTCTTCAGGAACATCATTCTGTTCCCTTTGTCCTGGTATTCCTTAGCATGACCCACCAGGTCATAGTCCTCGTTGGGCTTGAAAACGAGGGATACCTCCCTGACCTGTGAGGAAGGTACACCATCTATGGTTCCCGGTACCCAGTTACCGCTGGTTGTTTCCAGAACCCGGATCACCTCCTCGTCGATTTCTCGGGAGACGCTGTTGATCACCTCAAAGGAAGAGACTGTTCCAGTTTCAGATACTTCGAACCGGACCACTTCGGTTCCCAACAGATGTTTGTTTGCAGATCCGAGTGGATATTGAACATGCTGCATCATATATTCATCAATGTCTGAAGCAACCTGGCCATGTACACTGATCTCTATAGAAGGGAATTTTGGGGGAGTAATCTGGATCTCTCGCAGATCTTGATCTTGCGCGTGTGCGGTGGAAAAAATCAGCGCGAAAATGGCTGTAAACGTAATGGAAATGGCATGTGTTTTCATAGCGTTTGGTTTTATATAATTTTAGATATAGTAAAGTTCCTACAAACAGTGTTGCAGAACCAAACGCTCATGTTGTCAATGAATTAAAGTTTGTCCAACGGCTTTAATTGATGTTGCGGGAAGTGAAATTATGTTGCAGGGAATGTTGCAGGCAAACCTGTAATGCTTTTGCCGTTTCTGTTGGATTATCAATTATTTTCAAGCAGTTGGACGATGGGTTCCTGCTCCTTTTTGAATTTGGATTCAAGCTGGTTCAGAATCCTGTTGAATTCAGGTGTATCCCTCACAATATCATACGAGGGCCAGTCCCTTAATTCATAGATCCAGCGCATTTCTATGGGATTAAACTCAGTGAGCTGCCTGATGTGTTCCATGGTTTTCTCCCGGTTGCCCAGCATGGAATAGACCCTGGCAAAATGGAGGTATATATACCCGGATTGGACCTCTTCAGTCTCGAATTCCAGATCCTTCAGCAGTTTGGTCAGATCCCGGTAGAGCTCATATTCGGCCTTCTCCCACTCATCCATCTTCAGGTAGGCATATCCGGCCAGGCAGCTGGTCTCGGATCTGTCATCCCGTGCTTCCCACTCTTTCAGATAGGGCTGCATCCAACGAATACCCTGCTCCTCGTTCCTCATATAAAAGTAGTACCTGCCTATATTGGCAGCTATCCACGTATTGGAGGTATCTTTTTCATAAAAATACTTCCGGTACCGGATAACCTCCTCATAGTTGCCACGCCTTAATTCTATGGGTTCCATTGAATGATATATGAAGGAAGAATCATAACCTGCCGCCAGTAAGTGACCTGCCAGGTACCTTGCTTTTTCGACAATACCGTAATGTACATAAGCCCTAAAAGCCCAGTCCTTCAGATAAACCGGAACAGGGAACGCCTGAGGCCTCATCCGGTCGAATCGTTCATAGTTAATGAGGCCCTGGGAGAAATCCGAATTGCCCAGGTACCAGCTCGATACTTCGCGATAATAGTCGTAATTCTTTTCCCTGTTTCTTATCGATTTCTGGAAGTAACGGTCCGCTTCCTGTGTATCTCCTTTTCTGTGCAGGCATACCCCCTTCCAATACAATGCCGCACGGCAATCGGGATCCAGTGTCAGTACTGTATCGATGTATTGCTCCCCCGTTTCCATCGCGGATTGAACTTTTTCCTCATCCCCCTGATAACTAAAGAACTCTCTGTTAATATACAGATGTCCCATCCATGCATATGCTTCCGGAAATTGTGGATCAAGTCGGATAGCTGTTTGTACAAGTTGTTTCGCCTGTTCATTTACTGAACTGTAGAGATCTGGATTTGGAGTATCCATTTGAAGGTAATCTCGGGCCTGAAGGTAGGCATTGTAAGCTGCCAGGTTTTCGGTAGGCTTCTTTTCAATCTCCTCCTTCTCCTGGGGATTCAGGTACCCGACCAGTTCCTCGGCAATGGCCACTGCCACTTCCTCCTGAACCTGAAACAGGTTCTCCAGAGTAATATCCCTTTCAAAGGGTCTCACCCACAGGTGGGTATCCGAAAGGGCATCGATCAACTGAAGCCTGATGCGGGTAGTGTTTCCAACCGTCTGGGCACTGCCCTCCAGGATATACCGTGCCCCTACCTCACCCGCAATATCCCTGGTACTTTTGGGGGAATCCCTGTAGACCTCAGAGGTATTTCTGGAGATAACGCTTAACTCTTCAAGAAGCGCCAGTTTATTCAGGATCTCATCCATGAGTCCGTTGATGATGTAATTATCCCCTTCTCCGGGACTATCATTGTAGAAGGGAAGTACCATAATGACCATATCACCTGAAGCAGCACTCCGGGAAAAGGGATTCGCGATCCACAGGTATAAAAGGATTGCGATAACTCCTGCTGTTCCCAGGATGAACCAGGGATTTGTAAACCTTGGCCGTTTTCGTGCTGGATTTTGATTGCCAGCCTGAATAGGATCAGTATGACCTTTTTTTATTGAATTGTTTCCCGCCTCTCCCGGAGGATAGCCAAAATGGTCATGAAAGCACTTTGCAAAATAAGTGGCGCTGCCAAATCCTACCCGTTAGGCCACTTCAGAAACAGAGAGATCTGAATCCTTCAATAACTCTAGGGCTTTATTCAGCCTGACCTCCCTGATGTACCGGCTGACCGATTTCCCGGTGGCCGTTTTGATTCTGCGGTGGAGGTTGGAGCGGCTCATGCCCAATTCACGCGCAAGTTCTGATACCCCGAACTGCTCATTTTCGATGTTGGAATGGATAATACCGGTTACCTTTTGCAGAAACTGTTCCTTTTCGTGATGCGGGGGTGCCATCCTCGGAGAAAAGAGTTATATAAAGTGTTGACCCAAAATTATTTTGAAATAAGTTACACAATTTGTTCTAAACTCGCCAAATAAAGCGTCAGGATTGCCGGGAAGGAATCATACCCAAACTGTTTCGCACAACATCTGACTCCGCCAAACTCGTAAACTCCGTTCAGCTGGGAGATGCTATCCCCAAAAGGCGATAGGAATGCATAAAAAAAACCGCCCTGTCAGGCGGTTTGGTTCGAGATTTTCTGCAGGATCTCCTGCACCAGTCTATCACCAGGATCGTACACCAAAGGTTGTAACAAATTGTTTAGATAATCATCATCAATTTTCAGGTCCTGGATCTCCGGAGGAGCATCTAATGTTTCATCTTTTTCATCAAATCCGTCCACCCGGTGGAAAAGGGTAGAGACTTTTACCATAGGCAATTTTAATTAGGTTTTCACCATTACAAACGCCCGTGGTGCATTATTATTGTTGGAAATGTGAAAAATTGTTAATAAACGGTCAGTTCAAGGTCTTTCTCCTTGATCATTTTACGCAGATTGATCAATGCATACCGCATTCTGCCCAGGGCAGTATTGATGCTCACATCGGTTTGTTCAGCAATCTCTTTAAAACTGAGACCCCCGTAATGACGCAGCAGTACCACCTCCCTTTGATCATTGGGCAATTCATTGATCAGCAGCCTGATTTCGCTTCTGATCTGACTGTTCACGATGATCTCCTCGATGTTGTGATCGGACAGCTTTTTGCTGTTGAAAAGGTCCACCTCTGAATCATCATTGGAGACAGAATTCATCTGCTTTTCTTTCCTGAAGTGGTCTATGATCAGGTTGTGTGAGATGCGGATGACCCAGGAGAGGAACCTTCCGTTGTCACGGTATTTGCCCCCCCGCAGCGACTGGATCACTTTAATGAATGTCTCCTGAAACAGATCTTCTGCAAGTTGCTGATTCTTAATGGTCAGCAATATGTAGGTATATACCTTACTGCGGTGCCGGTTTATTAACTTCTCAATGGCTGACTGGTCACCCTGGATGTATGCTTGAACCAAATCCTGGTCGCTCACGCTTGTACGTTTCAAAACTCTCTATCCCGTTGGTTAAGCGTAAAGGTGTTCCGATAGGCAGGTTGAATTTAATTACGTTTTGGTGTGTGCAATTAAGCAAAAAATATTGTTATAACAAAATGTAGTAATTTTACGAGCCAACTGCATCTTTGGTTACACCACAAACAAAATGCCAAAAAGAATCGCGCAGGAAATCCATATCAAAGGGGCCCGTGTTCACAACCTTAAGAACGTGGAAGTCAGGATCCCCAGGGAACAAATGGTTGTGATTACCGGCCTTTCGGGTTCCGGAAAATCTTCCCTGGCTTTCGACACCCTTTATGCCGAGGGCCAGCGACGTTATGTGGAGAGCCTGTCGGCATACGCCCGGCAGTTTCTGGGTCGGATAGACAAGCCGGATGTGGATTTCATACACGGGATTCCCCCGGCCGTTGCACTGGAGCAGAAGGTGAATACCCGGAATCCAAGGTCCACAGTGGGTACATCCACTGAAATATACGACTACCTGAAGCTGTTGTACGCCAGGATCGGCCGGACCTACTCACCCAGATCGGGGAAGCTTGTTAAGAAACATTCTGTTACCGATGTGGTGGATTATCTGCTGGAGCAGAAAGAGGGAACGAGGCTGGTCATACTTACCCAGGTGTGTCTGATCGCCGGAAAAAGCCTTGATTATCAGCTCGATATTTTCATTCAACAGGGCATGACCAGGGCGCTGGTCGATGATCAGATCGTTGAGGTGGAGAGGTTAAAGGAGAAGGAGCCCGCCCCGGAGGATTTTCTTCTTCAGCTGGTGGTGGACCGCGTTGTGGTCCAGAAGGATGAGGAGTCGGTGAGCCGGTTTGGAGATTCGGTCCAGACTGCGTTACAGATGGGGCATGGGCATTGCATGATCTGGGATCCCGAATCGCATCATCTGGAGGAATTCTCCACCCGTTTTGAAGTGGATGGGATGGAATTTGAAGAACCCTCGGAGCACCTTTTCAGTTTTAATAACCCGCTGGGCGCCTGTCCCGTTTGCGAGGGATATGGCAAGGTGATGGGCATCGATGAGGACCTGGTGGTGCCCGATAAAAGGCTATCGGTGTATGAAGATGCAGTGGTATGCTGGAGAGGAGAGAAGATGAAGAGGTGGAAAGAGCGGCTGGTGATGCGGGCCGAGAAGTTTGATTTTCCCATTCACACTCCCTATTTCCAGTTGACTGATGAACAGCGGCGGATACTCTGGACCGGGAACCGTTATTTCAGGGGGCTGAACTACTTCTTCAAGCACCTGGAGGAGAAGAAATATAAAATTCAATACAGGGTCATGCTGTCCCGCTACCGCGGAAAAACAGTGTGTCCGGAATGCAATGGAAGCCGGTTGAGAAAGGAAGCGGGATATGTGAAGGTAGGTGGAAAAACCATCAGCGACCTGGTGCAGATGCCTGTTTCCGGATTGCAACAGTTTTTTGAACGGATAAAAATTTCCAAAAAAGAGCAGGAGATCTCCAGCCGGCTCCTCAAGGAGATCCAGAGCAGACTCCACTTCCTGACCAGTGTCGGACTCGGGTACCTCACCCTGAACAGGCTTTCATCCACCCTTTCAGGCGGAGAGAGCCAGCGGATCAACCTGGCAACCTCACTGGGAAGCAGCCTGGTAGGGTCGCTCTATATCCTTGATGAGCCCAGTATTGGGTTACATTCGAGGGATACCACCCGGTTGATCGGGGTACTCAGGGAATTGCAGAAGCTGGGCAACACTGTGGTCATTGTAGAACATGATGAAGAGATTATCAGGGCTTCCGACCATGTGATTGATATGGGGCCCCGGGCAGGCAGGCTGGGAGGCGAGGTGGTATTTCAGGGAGGGCACAATGCCTTGCTTTCTGAACAAAAAAGCCTGACTGCCAGGTACCTGAATGGGAAAGATCAAATTGTGGTCCCCTCATCCAGGCGGAGGTGGAACAACTTTATAGAGATCGTTGGCGCCAGGCAGAACAACCTGCACGGAATCAGTGTCAGGTTTCCTCTCAATATCCTGACGGTGGTTACCGGAGTGAGCGGATCGGGCAAATCGAGCCTGGTGAGTTCCATCCTCTATCCTGCCCTCAACAAACAATTGCACGGTGCAGGAGAGAAGCCTGGCACGCATGACCTGCTGACCGGGGATATACACCTGCTGAAAAGGGTAGAATTCGTGGATCAGAACCCCATCGGAAAGTCCTCCCGTTCCAATCCGGTCACTTACCTGAAGGCATTTGATGAGATCAGACGTTTGTTTGCCTCACAGCAGGCTTCAAAAATAAACGGGTATAAAGCATCACATTTTTCATTCAACACCGATGGCGGAAGGTGCGAGGAGTGTCAGGGAGAAGGGGAGATCAAGGTGGAAATGCAGTTCATGGCCGATGTGAGGCTCATCTGTGAAAGTTGCCATGGAAGACGGTTCAAGGAGGAGATACTTCAGGTTACCTATCTTGGAAAAAGTATCTTCGATGTGCTGGAAATGACCATTGACGAAGCGATTGAGTTTTTTTCAGAGGCAAACTCCTCCACAGACAGGAAGATTGTCAGCAAACTTATGCCGCTTCAGAACGTGGGACTGGGTTATGTCAGGCTGGGGCAGTCTTCCAGCACCTTAAGCGGGGGTGAAAGCCAGCGGGTGAAACTTGCGTTCTTTCTCAGCAAGGAGACGGACGGGGAACACACCCTTTTTATTTTCGATGAGCCTACTACCGGGCTGCACATGCATGATATCTCCATGTTGCTGGCCTCCCTGGAAGCATTGCTAAAGAAGGGGCATTCGGTACTGGTGATTGAACATAATTTGGAAGTAATCAAATGTGCGGACTGGATCATCGATCTGGGGCCCGAAGGAGGGGAACAGGGTGGACGAATCGTGTTTGAGGGGGTTCCGGAAGATCTCCGGCAGTTACAATCCCACACGGGTACTTACCTGGTTCCTAAACTCCCTCAGAAAAAGTAATAGACTCCAAGTAATCCACGCAGATTTCCTACCGGCACAAGACGGTCCGGCATATAATATTCATTGTAATCCGCTCCGTATGCAGCTTCTGTATATTCGATCTCAAGTGCCAGCCTCACCTTTCCCAAGTTGTAGATCACCCTGGGTGATATCCGGAACATGGTTCGGATGTCGGTGGCCAGTCCATAAACCGCATTCCCCTGATCCGACATGGCGTGCCTGGTTCCATTGTTGTAGAGGATCCCACCGAACAAACCTATCTGAGGGTTTCCGTTGGTGTGTACCTCGGCCCAATAGGCCATACTTTTCAGAGGAGTGTAGGATTGCTCACCTGTGACAGGATCAACGATCTCCCTGATCCCAAAACCGCTGACAGACAGGACATCTGCCACGTTCTCCCCATAACGTACCTGTGCCTTGAGGGTAACCGGTCCTGTGGTCAGTTTGGCAAAACCCATCAGGGTGGTTCCATGTACCAATTCATCTACCTGATAGATCTCATCAGGTGATATTTCACTTTCGAGCCTGGGTGCAATGGATTTATAGGCAATTCCGATCCCTGCGATGTACCCGGTGCCAGATTCCGCATTTGTCTTCCCATAATGCAGTTGCATGTGCAGGTCCGGGGTGGCGGAGTTCCGGATGTATTTACAGTTGGGGCCATCCACTCCCCTGGATGTATAATCTATCTGGGAGAGGGCCGCTGCAATTATCTTAAGATTGCTGAGACTGAATGTAAACCTGAATTGGGGGTTTCTGGCAAAAGATTGCAGAGGAGCTCCCGTATTGAAAGAAACTGTCCCGGGATAACAATCCGTTACGAAAAGGGGATTCCAGGTATAACCTGCAAGGGATTCAAAACGGTCCCAGGTCAGCTTTACATAGGCATGCCTCATTCTGAAAAGGTTGATGTTGTCGTTGGCCTGTGCAAAAAAATCACCCTCAAGCAGGCCCGATGTCCTGGCGCCCAGGGCATCCGGCCCCGTGATTTTACCTGACAGCCTCGATTGGATGGCTAGCATATTGAAAGTGGACTTGGAATTGATGTCACGGCCATTTGCATCCAGTTTCTCAGGAGCGGGCCACAGCAGAAAGTGTCCCTCCCGTGCGCATATGGTCTGTCTGGAATCAATGAAGAAATCGTTCTTAATAAACCCGGAGAAAGTGATTCCGAATTTTCTCTCTTCCTGTGCATGAATGTTTATTACGGAGCACAGTATCCACATAAGTATTGGGATGCGTTTCATAGGTAAATATCTTCTTTTGCGGTTGTATATGATGTGCATATTGTTCACTGCTCCCTTTCGGGAGGGAATAGTTTCTGAATCAGATTTCGTTTTTTCAATGGTTTGTTCAGCAAAATATTGAGGTTGTTCTCTGCATCCAGGTTACGGTCCCAGAGCTCTACTGCTTGCATATAATGATTGGCAGCAGCCTCATAATCACCCCAATATCTGTATACAAGGCCAAGATTGGAATAGCAAACCGAAAGCCGCCTATCGTTTTCGATCTGTGCCGATTCCATCTCTTTGACCCGGTTCTCCAGATAGGATTGTACCGCCTCCTCATCATGGGCCTCCAGACCATTCATGAAGCCCGGAAGGATCATATCCCGCAGCTCTTCCCCCGCTTTATCTGAGTATTTCAGGTTCCACTGCTCATAGGTTGAGATGGCCCTTTGTATGTGGTTTGACGCCAGAGAGACCAGAGAATCGGTTGGGATCCCGGCAAAAGGATCGGCCGCTTCCGGAATGGTGTCCCGGTAAAGGGCGATGGTCAGAAGGGCCGCAGCCCTGTTATTGTCAATGACTCCAATTTCAAATGCTCCCCGGTAGTGCTCTGTCGCTTTGTAAATAGCTTCTACGGAGTCGAGTAAACTGAAAACCGAGTAATAGTCACCTTCGCGGGCATGCGTGTCATACCCGGCATAGAGTTCCCTGGCATGTACAATCCGGGGATCAACCGACCGGTTGATGTTCCTGTAATAGCTTCTTGTAACCAGTATTCCGGCGATAACCACGGTCAGCATGACCAACACCAATCGACCCACCGATTGCATTCTGCCGCTACCCATTTCAGTTCGGTTATGAATGCACCTTTTCAATCAAAAACTTCCTGATTTCCAAAGGAGTTTCTTTGGTAAGTTTTGATACAACGATGTTTGCCAGAATCGCCAGAGGGGCTCCGATCCATGCAAAATACCATGCTTCGAGCCAGTAGCTGATGAATTCATGGGCCGGAAGGGTCACACCTGATTTCCCAGCGATAAAGTAGGTGATGGCAATCACCGAAATGGTGCCACCGGTGATCAGCCCGGCGATCGCTCCTGATTTGTTTGAATCGCTCCACCATATACCGAGCAGAAACAGGGGAAAGATGGTACATCCTGCCAGGGAGAAAGCCACAGCTACCAACTGACCGATGAGGGCAAAATTCTTGAGGGCGATCAGGGTAACTATGATGGCCATCAGGATGGTTCCCAGCCGGGCATAGAGAAGCTGCCTTACGGGGCTGGCATCCGGATTGATCACTTTCACATAGAGGTCATGGGCAAAGGCCGATGAACCTGCTACCAGCAGGCCGGAAACGGTTGAAAATGCCGCTGAAACACCACCTGCAGCCAGGAAGCCCACAATCAGCGGGTGGATGTTGCCCAGCTGTGCAGTATAGACCACTATGGCGTCTTTTGCCAGGGTCCCCACCTCGGGGTGCGCAGAGAGGATCTTGCCAAAGGCCGCATAGGCAGGTGCACTCCAGTAAAGTATGCAGATAAAGAAGAGTCCCCATACCACAGACCATCTGGCATCCCTGGCCTTGGGCACAACATAGAAGCGTTGAATGACATGGGGCAGCCCGGCCGTTCCAATCATCAGTGAAAATGCGATGGCGATCCACTGAAAGAAAGTCTTTCCTGTGGGCGGATCCCAGGGCATGGCGAATTCCGGGGCAGGAACAATGGCATAATCGTGTCCCAGTGAATTGACCAGCTCCTTGGTCTCTTGGATGGGCAATCCCTGAATCACGTCAGTGACAACAGATCCGTAACCGATCTGAGGTACCAGCCAGAAATAGTCAAACTTGGCTGTGAGGATGAACAGAGGAATCAGGAAGGATATGATGATGATCACATATTGGATCTGCATGTTTTTGGTCACACCAAGCATACCGGATATGAGCGTATAGGTCAGCACCACGATTCCCCCGATGATCACAGCCCAGTTGTAGTTAATACCCATCACCCACTTGAACATGAGCCCGATCCCGCCGAATTGCCCCACACAGTAGGAGATCGATATGAGAATGGCAATGACAGCGCCCACGGCCCGAAGCGCTTTGGAGTAATAACGGTCTCCGATGAAGTCGGCTGCGGTGTATTTACCATATTTCCGGATCTGACCGGCCATAAGGATGAGCAACAATACATATCCTCCGGTCCAGCCAACCACATAGGCTAGCCCGTGGTATCCGGAACCATACATCAGTGCGGCCATTCCGAGAAATGAGGCGGCACTCATCCAGTTTGAAGCGATGGCCATCCCAGATCCCACTTTTGAAATTCCTCTCCCTGCAGCATAAAAATCTGTGGTGTCTTTTGCCCTGAATACCAGTCCAACGAGGACAAAGAGGACCAGTATGGTGATCAGAATGATCGCGGGCCCGACTTTAAATCCACCTTCCAGCTGGGTGGCTGCAGTAGCGGCATGAAGCATGCCGGGACACGATAACATAATCAGGGGGAGTGCAATTCTTTTCATGATGGGGTGGTTGTGCGTTTGTGGTGGAGTGCTTAGTCTTCTATACCGTATTTTGCATTGAAGTAATCTGTTCTCACACAATAGAGCCAGCACAGTCCAACAAACAGAATGAGCAGAAATACTGCGGTATAGAAATAATGGAACGGGAAACCCAGAAATTTTGTATCGGTCAGGACAGATCGGTTGTGTACCAGATAGAATCCCATGGCCTCCTCGAATGCATTCCTGCTGTCTGCATCGAATGATTCCATCATCGATAATTTCACCTCAAGAGGGGCGATCTTTCCCCTGACGTCCAATGGATCCAGGTCGAACAAGTCTACCAGCAGAGGGATCAGGGTGTTCTTTTTAGCAATGTAGTCGGGATCTGAGATGTTACTGGTGATGGCGGCACTCTGCTCAAACTCAGCCAAAGCGTTACGTAACTCCCGCTGTTGATCAGCATCTGCGATGTTGTAAGCCATCCAGCTTACAGCGCGATCAAGTGTAATCCTGTGTTCAGGATCAATGGCTACTTTTCCCAATACGGAAAGGGCTGCCTGCCCCGCTAATTGAAGATCGGATATTTCGTGATTTCCAGCTATAATGTGGGCCCAGCTTTCCTCAAACTGGAGGTAAACCGGTTCTGGGGTCGGTTTCTCCAGAAGCTTTAGCAGCAATTGAAATCCAAAGATGCCAATGGCCCATATGAGTACCAGTTGAACCACCATGTTCCTGTTTCTTCTGGCACTGTCTGTCGTAGGTTTAAAAAGACTGATGTGGTATTGATTCTGTTGAGGCATGGAAAATAGTTAGGAGTTAGAGGTTAGTGGTTAGGAGGGTTAGATAGTTAGGTGTTAGGGGTTATTGTTAGTATGGTATCGCTAGTGTTAATTGAATAACAATCGCTAAATATAATTAAAAAAGGGTTGCCTGCTCCAGCAAACAACCCATTGCTATTTAGACTAAATTGACGGTCAGTTGTTCATCGATCCGAACATGATGGCCACGCAACCCTCCTCCGGCTCTTCCACATCGATATCGGAAATGGGGACTTTCACCATAATCTTCAGCTGCTGACTTGATTCCAGCTTGAAATCCCATTTCCAGTCAAAGTTGTTGAGGCTGTTATCGTAGAGTACCTTTCCATTCCTGGTATCGACCACCTTGAACTCAATGTCATCCAGATTTCCGGCACCGCATACTCCAACCCGGTAATTTCTGTCTGAATAAAAAGTTTTATAAAGTTCTGCCTCTTCACCCTCAATCAGCAGGGCAGCATGATAGTTTCCATCGTGCTGGTAGGGTTCAAGGTTCGCCTTACAGGTATTTTTGGCAAATTGCTTGCATTGAGCATTCAGTGCCGCCGGGAGTGCGAGTAAGAGTGCAACGACTGATATGAAGAGAATACCTTTTTTATTCATTGTATACAGGTTTAGGAAATGTAGCTACTTCTTATTTCTAAAACTTTGGATTTTAGCTCCTTGAAAACGCTCTGAGGAAAATCAAAGGAGGACTCGGATTTCAGGGTGGTGATGTTGGTTTCAGGATCCTCTACTGCTGTTACCTCACCCTGCTCGATGGTGATCTTGTCGAAGATCGCCTTCAGTTCCCTGATGTCGGCAAGTACTTCACCCGCATCCTGATCTTCGGCAGATTCCTCCAGCAGGTTGATCATGATATCAAGGGAAAGTTTCTGGTCTGCAATCCGTTCCACCAGTTTATTGCCTTCGAGGTTGTATTCATTTACAAGGTTTGTGGCGATATAAAGCCCTTCCACCCATCCACCTACCAGCACCACCGAAGCAGTTGACTCCAGCCCGTTTTCTTTCAGGAAAGAGCTGGAATTCATTAATGTTTCCGAGATGATGTCGATGATCACATCCCTGTTGTTTATGTGTTCCTCAAGCCGTTGGATGGTCTCTTCATCGATGGCGTCCAGGATGTTCAATCCGTCTGCCATCTCCTTGGCTGCATCAATGTAGTTCAGTGTAGCCTGTGTCTGGTCGAAAAGGCTCGCATAGCTCAGGTCTGTCGAATAGATCCCGAGATTCAATGCTTTGCTTTTGGAAGTAATGTACCGGTCGGTATTGGCAGTTGGATTCATCAGCATCTCATCATATTCTGCACCGGCATTTTTAATCAGCATGGCAGTCTCAAGAGGAGAGGGGAGTGAATAGAAGATCCTCTTGGCTGTATTGAGCTGTTCCTGCGTTTCCGGATCCAGTGTTCCACTGGCCTCAAATTCATCTGACACGGTACCACTTCTCTTGCCCTGATTACAACCCGTGCCGATGAGACCGAGAACAAGTGTCAGCATCGCAATGATTTTACCGGATATGATTAAGCTTCGGTTCATGGGTAATTGGTTTATTTCTCTTGAAAATTTAATTCGTTCAAATAGTAATATCCTGCTATTCAGGTTATTTGTCCTTATTCAGCTTGCTCTTAGGTAAAAGTACTATTTTTTTTCGTTTCTGAGTGACCGGTTGATTCTTCGTTTCAACCGAGTTATTCACCTCTACGAAAAGTATTCAAGATGGTTTCTTTTTTTTTGAAAAATATTTGCACAGATGGTTGATACCACAATCGTTACAGGCTGGATTGCGTGCGGTACAAACATACCTTCCGTGGAGTATAAGCCAGTGATGGGCCTTGAAGATCAAATCTTGAGGAATATATCTGGTAAGCTGTTTCTCGGTTTCATAAGGGTTCCGGGCTCCCGTGCTGAGCCCGATCCTTGCCGCAACCCTGAATACATGGGTGTCTACTGCCATGGCTGGCTGCCTGAAAACAACCGAAAGGATGACATTTGCAGTTTTTCTCCCCACGCCGGGCAGCTGTTGCAGCTCTTCGCGTGTATCGGGGACCGTGCCGCTGAACCTTTCAACAAGCACCCGTGCCATACCGAGAAGATGATTGGTTTTGTTGTTGGGGTAGGAGCAGCTCTTGATCAGATCGAAAACCTCCTCTGTAGTAGCATTTGCCAGAGAGTCTGCATCGGGAAAATGTTCAAAAAAGTAGGGTGTGATCTGGTTGACACGTTTATCGGTACATTGTGCCGAAAGGATCACTGCCACAAGCAATTCATACGGATTGGTGTATTCGAGTTCGGTATCGGCCAGTGGCATCGCATCTGTGAAGTATGCTATGACCTGTTCATATCTCTCCTTTTTTTTCACTGGTACCGGATTACTAAAGTAAGGTTCTGAGAACTCCGAAAGGGCAGATCAAAGCCAAACCATCACGATCGGATCATTCGGGAATAAAATTGCATAAATAATTATAAACCTCCTGCTACTGCTTACAAATTATCACGATCTTTGGTTTTTTGCTATTAATTGATTACGTTTACACCACATTTAAAAGGTATGGTACTGAGAAGCTTCGACTTTTATTTCTATTTTTTTTCTGGCAGATAGCTGGTCGGGCTTGATATAGGTTTACGGTACCCGACTTCAGGTCGGGTTTTTTTTTGCAGTTATGGCAAAAACAATAGCAATACAGGGAGGATACGGTGCGTTCCATGAGATCGCAGCGCATCACTATTTCGAGAACGAAGCGATTGTGATCCTTCCCCGCAATACCTTCAGGGATATGGTCAGCTCACTGAAGGACCGCCGCTCGGACTACGGCATCATGGCGATCGAGAATTCACTGGCAGGCAGCATCCTGCCCAACTACAGCCTGATAATCAATACAAAGATGCACATTACGGGGGAAATCTATTTGAGAATCAAACAGAACCTTGTAGCATTGCCCGGGGTGAAGCTGACCGATTTGAAGGAGGTTTATTCCCATCCCATGGCCATTCTGCAATGTCAGGATTTCTTTGACTCATATCCATCTATCAAAGTCATAGAGAGTATCGACACTGCCTTGAGCGCCAGTGAGATAGCGGAAAAAGGATTGAAGGATACCGGAGCCATTTCAAGTCAAATGGCGGCTGAGAAGTTTGGTTTGGAAATAGTGGCAAAAAGCATTGAAACCAACAAAATGAATTATACAAGGTTTCTGATACTGGCAGAGAACGGCATCCGGATCCCACCGGAGCAAGTAACCAAGGCATCGATCTATTTTACTGTGGCTCATAAATTTGGATCCCTGTCGAAAATACTTTCCATTCTCTCATATTATGAGATCAACCTGGCTAAAATTCAATCCATGCCCATCCCCGGAAAGGACTGGGAGTATATGTTTTATGTGGATGTGGAGATCAATGATTACGAGATGTACAGAAGATCCCTGGAGGCAGTCAGGCCCTTTACACCGGCGCTGGGCATCCTGGGTGAATACATCAAGGGTAAAACAGTTATAGAATAAAAAAGATATGGTAGTAGATGTAGATTTGGAACCAATGGTGCTGGAGGGTGACCTCTTTACCAAACCTATTTATATGGCCGGTCCCTGCAGTGCCGAGACCGAAGAGCAGGTGATGAATACGGCCAGGCCGTTGGCTGAAATGGGAATCAAAATATTCCGTGCAGGTATCTGGAAGCCGAGAACCAGACCCAATGCGTTTGAGGGAGTGGGTTCCCCCGGACTGAAGTGGCTGCAACGGGTGAAACAGGAGACGGGGATGCTGGTTTCCACTGAAGTGGCCAACGTGAAACATGTGTACGAGGCGCTTAAATATGGCGTGGATATCATCTGGCTGGGGGCCAGAACCTCCGCCAATCCTTTTGCAGTGCAGGATATTGCTGACAGCCTCAGGGGTGTGAACATACCTGTAATGATTAAGAATCCGATCAATCCCGATGTGAACCTCTGGATAGGGGCCATTGAGCGGATCAATAATGCGGGGATCAAGCGCATAGCTGCCATCCACCGCGGATTCTCCAGCTATGATAAAACCATCTACAGGAATGTCCCCCAGTGGCAGGTTCCCATTGAGCTCAGGAGGCGCATCCCGGATATGCCGATCATCACCGATCCCAGTCACATATGCGGGAGCCGCGAATTTCTCTATGACATATCCCAGAAGGCCATGGACCTCAATTTCGATGGCTTGATCATTGAGACCCATTGCAATCCGGACAAAGCCCTGAGTGATGCCAAACAGCAGGTGACCCCCGACGGACTGAAAAGTATCCTGGACCGCCTGGTGCTGAGGGATCCTGAGGTCAGGGAGGAACTCATGCTGACCCTGGCAGTCCTGAGGGACCAGATTGATAAACTTGACGACAGGATCATCAATTTGCTTGAAGAACGCATGCAGATTGCAGAAAAAATAGGCGGTTACAAGAAGGATAACAACATTACCATACTGCAAACCAAGCGCTGGGACGATATGTTGAAGAACCGCCTGACGCTTGGCACACGCAAAGGCTTGAGTGAGGAATTCATCATCAAGCTATTCCGTTCCATACACCAGGAATCGATCAACCACCAGACCCAAGTGATGAACCAGGAATGAATCCCGTATACCAGATCACGTTGCAAACCCAGTCGGGGAGTACCGACATCGAAGTGGGGGAGAACCTTTCCATGAATTTGAAAGAGGTGACCCCGGTTCCCATTTTGTTGGTTGATGAAAACGTGATGCGGAATCATTCCACACTGTTTGATGCTTTCCAGGTTATCAATGTCCCTTCCGGAGAAGAGCATAAGAACATGGATACCATAATGGGGATCTATCGCGAACTGGTAACGTTGGAAGCGGACAGGTCCTCATTTCTGGTTGGAGTAGGTGGAGGGCTCACCACCGATCTGGCCGGTTATGTGGGCTCCACATTTCTCCGAGGGATCCCCTTCGGATTCATCAGTACAACGCTGCTTGGACAGGTGGATGCCAGCATCGGAGGAAAAAACGGGATCAACCTGGACGGATACAAGAACATGGTCGGAACCATTCGTCAGCCTTCCTTTATCTGGTGCGACCTCTCCCTCCTTCATTCGCTTGACAGGAGGGAATATGTTGGCGGGATTGCTGAGGTGATCAAGTACGGTGCCATCAGAGATGCCAGGTTTCTGAACTATTTAAGGGAACAGATGCCTGCACTGCTTGAGCTTGAGGCCAGGGTACTGGAGAAGGTTGTGACCACTTCGGCAGCATTGAAGGTGGAGGTGGTTCAGAAGGATGAGAAGGAATCGGATCTCAGAAGAATACTGAATTTTGGACATACGATCGGACACGCACTGGAACGGGAACTCAGGGTGCTGCACGGAGAAGCTGTGGCCACAGGCATGGTGATGGCTGCCAGGCTTTCGCATTCTCTCGGATACCTCAAGTCCACAGAAGCGGACCTGATCAGTGACCTGGTCGACAGGGCAGGATTACCGGGCAACCTGAAAGCAGACCCGGGCCTGATCTTCGAGAACATCAGGAAGGATAAAAAGAAGCAGGGAGATGCCATCCACTTTGTATTGCTGGAAGGACTGGGAAATGCACTTGTAAAACCGATCCCGCTCAGGGATCTGAAATCGATGCTCCATGATCTGTATTAGTATTTCGAGGTTTGAAGAGATCGCTGTTTTGCGTGATCGGGAGGTTGAACTCGTCGAATTGCGGCTCGATCAGATAGCCATGGATCCGTCGGAGATCTATCCCTCCGTTCCGGCCAGGTGGAGAACCATTGCGACCTGTCGCCCGGGAGCGTATGATGATCCCAACCGCCTAGCATGGTTGAAATCCTCCATGGAGCTGGGAGCCAGGTTTGTGGATGCTGAAATTGAGTCGAGCCGGGACTATTTGAGCGAGCTCAGGGATGTGGCTGCAACCAGGGGGACAGCATTGATACTCTCTTATCATAACTTCGACACAACACCGGAGCCAGTTGTGCTGACTGAGATGCTGGATCGCTGTTTTGAGCTGGGAGCCGACATTGCCAAGATCGCCACCAGTGTGAATACCAGGGAGGATCTGCTTCACCTGCTCGGTTTATTCCAACTCCCCGGACGAAAGGTGGTGATCGGGATGGGAAAAATGGGACGCATCATCCGCATCATGGCACCTTACCTTGGTGCCGAGTTTACCTTTGCCTCCCCGCAAAAGGGGCTGGAAACCGCCCCCGGACAGCTGGATGTTATGCAATTGTTAGAAATTTATAAAATGATCGATGAATCATGAACTCATTTGGCCGGTTATTCAGAATTAACATCTTCGGTGAATCACACGGCGAGTCAGTGGGCATTGTGGTGGATGGTGTGCCGGCGGGGATTCCACTGAATCTTGCTGACTTTCAAGAAGATTTCTCCAGGAGGAAAAGCGGGGCCAAGGGAACCACTCCCCGAAAGGAACCGGACATTCCAAGAATAATGAGCGGGGTATTTAATGACAGAACTACCGGTGCACCCATCATGATCCTGTTCGAAAATACAAACATCAGATCCAGGGACTACAGCAGGCTTATAAATGTGCCCAGGCCCGGTCATGCAGATTTCACGGCACGGGAAAAGTTCGGAGGATTCCAGGATTACCGAGGCGGTGGCCACTTCTCCGGCCGGCTTACACTGGGGCTGGTGGGCGCAGGCGTGATCGCCAAGAAAATCATTGAACCGGTAGCCGTCCGTGCCAGGCTGACTGAAGCAGGGGGGAATGAAAACGTTGAGGAAGCCATTGACCGGGCGATCGAACAAAAGGATTCCATTGGAGGGATCGTTGAATGCCGGATCGATCAGGTCCCGGTGGGTCTGGGTGAACCGTTTTTTGATTCGGTGGAGGCCGCAGTGAGTCACCTGGTTTTTTCCATTCCGGCCATCAAGGCCATTGAGTTTGGTTCCGGGTTCCGGGCGGCCGGAATGACCGGAAGCGAACACAATGATAACATCATTGCTGCCGACGGTACCACGGAGACCAACCATGCAGGTGGGATCAACGGCGGAATCAGCAATGGGAACCAGATCCTCTTCCGGGTCGCTGTCAAGCCTACCTCCAGCACGCATCAGTCCCAGCATACGCTGAACCTTGAAACCGGAAACAGGGAGGATCTGCAGATCGAAGGAAGACACGATGTGTGCATCGCACTTCGTGTACCTGTTGTACTAGAAGCAGCGGCAGCCATCGTGATGGCCGACCTGATGCTTCAATCCCAGCAGGCGGGAAGAGTTTATCAGTCAAACAGTAACCAGCAGTAACCAACAGTAACCAACGAATAAAAGAAGGATAAAAGAACATGCGCATCGCAATCATCGGGGCCGGAAATATGGGCTCCTGGCTGGTGGAATCGCTCTGCCTGGATTATGAAGTGGGGATTTATGACCGGGACCGCGGAAAACTGAAATATTTCTTTAATTCCCGCAAGTTCCTCTATTACGAGGAGATCATGGATTTTGCCCCGGATCTGCTGATCAATGCAGTGAGTCTGGATCAGACCATTCCCCTTTTTGAAGAAATTGCCTCCTATTTGCCCGAAGATTGTATCATCTCCGATATCACATCGGTGAAAAGCGGCCTGGCGGACTACTATAAAAAGCTTGGAAGGAGGTTTGTATCCACCCATCCCATGTTTGGACCGACCTTTGCGAATGTGAAGGACCTGAGTGATGAAAACGCCATCATCATCAGCGAATCGGACGAAGAGGGAAAGGAATTCTTCAGAGAGTTCTACAGCGGATTACAGATCAGGATCCATGACTACTCCTTCAAGGAACATGACGAGACCATCGCTTATTCGCTCTCTATTCCGTTCTCTTCAACCATGGTGTTCGCAGCGTGTATGAAGGAGCAGGAGGCCCCCGGAACCACTTTCAAAAAGCACTTCAATATTGCGGAGGGGTTGCTTTCGGAAGATGATTATCTTCTTACAGAGATTCTTCTGAGCCCTGATAGCCTGGGGCAGGTGGAAAGGATCAATGAACAGCTGGAGAAGCTGATCGAGATGATACGTTCTCGCGATAAGGAGCAATTAAGTAAATTCTTTGCCAGGCTGAGGGGCAACATCGGATTGAACCTTTAGCATCAATACCCGTTTTGTATTTCCGGTGATCCGGAAGCGGTGATCGATCCGCAGGCCGATGATCCATACAATTTTCCGGCCCGACGCAAGTATCCAGGTACGCTCCTTTTCCGGGAGAGGTACCTTGTTGTCAACGAAAAAATCACTTAGTTTCTTCATCTGTTCCATTCCCAGGGGATAGAAATAATCTCCATGAAGCCAGTGTCGGATGGTTAGCGGGAACTGGATCAGGTCCATGTCGAGGCAGGCGATAGTGTGGTCCGGGGGGATCTCCTTCAGTGCACTCTTTTTCACAACCTCCACATCCATCGAGAACGGCAGGGAGGATGGTTGATCGGGGCTTTCGAGATAGTATCGCTGAACCTCCTTGAGTTCTGTTTTGACAAGGATCAGGCTCTCCCGGTCCTTGTACAGCTGATGGGTAGGGGAGATCGATCTTCGTCCCGGACTGGCCTCTATGATCTGTACGATCCCTTCACATTGTGACCTGGAGAAACCGTAGGGCGAGAAGAGCTCGTGCAGCCAGGTACCCTGCGGCTGGAGACTCCTCAGGGAAGCTATCTCTATGGTGGTGCGATCGCGGGTGGTCCTGAACAGTTCCTCCCTTTTCTCGTTCACGGCCTCCCGGAAAATAGCCTCCACCTCCCCCAGGCTTTGCATGTCCCTGGCAATGACCTTCAGGTATGCGGGGTTGATCTGTTCCAGGACCGGCAACAGATCGTGCCTCACCTTGTTGCGGGCATATTTGGTTTCAAGGTTACTGGAATCTACCCTGTATTCCAATCCGTTTACTTTGCAAAAATCGAGAATCTCCCTGCGGGTTGAAAACAGCAGTGGCCTGATAATGTTGCCGTTTCGAGCAGGAATTCCGAGCAATCCCCTGATCCCCGTTCCCCGGGTGATATTGAGAAAAAATGTTTCAACAGAGTCATTCAGGTTGTGTGCGGTAGCTATGGCATCAAACCGTTGCTCCGCGGCCAGTTCCTGAAACCAACTGTACCTGAGCTCACGGGCAACCATCTGTACGGAACCACCGCCATCCCTGATCCCACGCTCCACATCGAATTGTTTGACATATACGGGATAACCTGCCGTGTCGGAGAGTGAACGCACAAATGCTTCATCTGCATCGGAGTCCAGACCGCGCAGCTGAAAATTGCAGTGTGCGAGGGCACAGTTATAATTTGCAGCCCTGAAAAGATGGGTCATCGCCACAGAATCCACTCCGCCGCTGACCGCAAGCAGGACTTTGTCCTCCGGGCGGCACAGACCGTGTTCCCGGATGAATTTTTCAAATGCCTTTTGCACCACGGTAAGTTAGGAAAAAACTCCCGGGAAAAGATCAGTGCAGGGAGGGTTTAAAGACCCAGCAGCCCGGGTCCCTGGTTAAAGACAATATCCACCGGAATACTCAGTTGTTTGAGCCTGTCCAGGTCCTCCTGTAGCTCCGGACGGATGAATCCTTTCTCATTGACCAGAGCCCTTGCGCTTTCATAATCGCCATCACCCTGTATGGTCAGGATCCTGTTGGCCAATGAATGCATGGCGTTTTGCATGGATTCAAAATTTACCCTGTATGTTCCAGTCTCCGGATTTCTTGTGAAAGCGTTCTGCTCCTTAAAATAGTAGAACCTGATCATGTTGGCCTTCCCGTGTGAGCTGGCAACACCAAACCGAATGCTTCTGAAAATACTTGCCATGAAAGTGACATAATTGTCCATCAGCTCCCTTTCTCCCAGGAGCCCTTCTTCATACATACGGGTAATCAGATAGAGGGATAGGACATCGGCCTTGCCTTCTTCAAGTGCGCTGTATTGGTCCCTGAGCGCCTCCCTGACTGTTCCCGATCCGTTCACCGTGTGGTTGAGACCCAGCCCGTGTGCCACCTCGTGGAACATGGTATTTTCGAAAAAGGCTTCAAAGGTGATATGTGCACGTTGCTCGCTGTCGATCAGAACGTTACTGATGGGGACCAGGATCTCCTCAAACTTGTACCTGATGGCATTCTGCAGTTGGAGTTTCCGGGATCCCTTGAGGGCATGCACCCTTTCGTCATTGGGCAGGTTGATGGCAATGGTTTTGCTGCCCGCATTGCAATCTCCCGTGTAGTAAACCACATCATAGGCTCCAAGATCGCTGTCGGTTCCGGGCATCTCCTGCCTGTAACGGGCAGGAACAGGCAGACTCTTCTGCATCTCGGGAAGTACCGAATTGATGTAATCCAATCTTTCGCTCCAGGCTTTGTCCTTGATCAGTATGAAAGATTCATGGGCGGCTTTGTAATTGAAAAGGGCATCTTCGTAGTTCTCAATGGGTCCGACCACAAAATCAATATCATTCTCTTTCATTTCCATCCACGCCACGTCTGAGGCAAAGTAATCATCGGTGAGAAGTGCTTCGGCCCTGAGGATTAAGTATTTCTTAAATCCCTCATCTTCTGCAAGATCAGCAGCGCGTATCAACAGTGATGCAGCCAGCTCTACCTGTTCTGCATAGGCCACATGATAGGGGATGGCTTCCAGCTCTCCCAAATCATTCCGTACAATCAGTGTATACAATCCTGTTTTTGCCGGATCATCCATCGAATCAAATTCCTCCAGGCTCATATCCTGGGGGTAAAATCCCGATCCGGCCGGTTTGGGGCCGTACCCGGGAAGAAACGGAAGGTTTCCGTTCAACCGCTCCCATGGCCCGTAATTGATCCTGAAAAACCTGATCACATCTTTGTTGGTCATGTCGCCCAGGGCAGCATCCCTGTCTCTGAAAGCCTGGTTCCAGTAGATATCTTCCATGATATCGGCCACCTGGAACAACAACCTCAGCATCTCTTTCTGATTGTCAGAAAGATGGGAGAGGTCTGCGGTGAGATCAACCTCCACAAATTCATCTGTTTTCCTGGAGATCATCTTCTCAAAAGGCTCCAGCTCCAATGTGTTCCCGGTATTTCCCAGGTCGAGCGACAGCAGCTGGGTGGGCTTGTCAAACGTCATGGCAGATACGGAAAGACCGCTTCCCAGCGGAATGTTTACCTGGAGCGTGGTATGTTGCTGATCCTCAGAAATTACTTCTGCCGGATAGAGTTCCCCTTCAAATTCAATGGTGTTATCCATGATCCTGACAAAGAGTGATGTTGGTTGTGTGCGAACCAACTCCCCTTCGACTTCCGCCTCCATGGTGGGTAATGTACCCGAGAAGAGGCCATTCAACGTTTCCTGCTGGCTGCATCCTGAAAAGAGCAACAGACTGGTGGTCAGGGTCAGGAGCATCCCGGTCATCTGATTCATGGAGCCCATTTTTTTAATTAATATGCTTTTGCTATGAGTACGCGTTGACCGGAAGGTTTTCCACTGACAATGCATTTACCCGGTTCCTTCTTGCCCTCCAGCGGAATACAACGAATCGTGGCTTTGGTTTCCCTGATCCGGTCCTCAGATTCCGGGGTACCATCCCAGTGGGCCAGTGCGTAGCCACCCTTGTTGTCCAGTACATCCACCAGTTCGTCCCAGCTATTCACCTCGAAGGTGTGCTGCTCTCTGAATTTCAGGGCTTTCTGATAAATAGCATCCTGGATCTCATCCAGCAATCCGGAAATATAACCGGCGATATCCTCCTGGGGTAATACCTTTTTCTCCAGGGTATCCCTTCTGGCCAGTTCAACGGTTCCCTTTTCGATATCCCTGGGTCCAAGTGCAAGCCTGACAGGAACCCCCTTCAGCTCATATTCTGCAAACTTCCAACCCGGTTTCTGGGTATCCCTGTCATCAAATTTCACAGAGATCCCACGGGAGACAAGCTCTGATTTGATGGAATTGGCCGCAACTTTAATGGCAGGCAGCTCATCGGCCCCTTTGTATATGGGAACAATAACAACCTGAATGGGTGCTACTTTGGGAGGCAGTACCAGGCCGTTGTTGTCTGAATGGGCCATTACAAGCGCTCCGATCATCCTTGTGGTCATGCCCCAGGAAGTGGCCCAAACATGGTCCAGTTTTCCCTCCCTGTTGGTAAACTTAACATCGAATGCCCTGGCGAAATTCTGTCCCAGGAAGTGTGAAGTCCCTGCCTGCAGTGCCTTGCCGTCCTGCATCAACGCTTCAATGGTCATCGTGTCGACCGCCCCGGCAAATTTCTCAGACTCGGTTTTATATCCTGTGATGACCGGGATGGCCAGGAATTGTTCTGCGAACTCGGCGTACACCCTCACCATCTGCATGGTTTCCTCTACCGCTTCCTCTCTTGTTGCGTGGGCCGTATGCCCTTCCTGCCAGAGAAATTCTGCAGTTCTCAGGAAGAGCCTGGTACGCATCTCCCAGCGAACCACATTGGCCCACTGATTAACAAGGATGGGCAGATCACGGTATGACTGGATCCAGTTTTTGTATGTGTTCCATATGATGGTTTCGGAGGTGGGTCGAATAATCAACTCCTCCTCCAGCTTTGCATCCGGATCCACTACGATCCCTCCCCCTTCTTCATCATTTTTCAACCGGTAGTGGGTCACCACGGCGCACTCCTTGGCAAATCCCTCCACATGTGCAGCCTCCCTGCTAAAAAAAGATTTTGGGATGAACAGGGGAAAGTAGGCGTTTTCATGACCGGTCTCCTTAAACATACGGTCCAGTTCATTTCTCATATTCTCCCAGATGGCATAACCGTAAGGTTTGATGACCATGCAACCGCGAACGGCCGAATTTTCAGCCAATCCGCTTTTCAGCACCAGGTCATTGTACCACTGGGCATAATTATCATCTTTGCTGGTTAATACTTTCGCCATTGATTTTCAATTAACTGATCCCGGAGCAGTTCCCGGGGAATTTTTCGAGCTACAAAGAAAGAAAAAAATGGTGAAGTGCTGAAGCACTACAACCTCAATCCAATGACCAGGACATCATCTATCTGGCTCAGGTCGCCTTTCCATTCATCGAATATCAGGCTCAGTATCCTCTGCTGTTCCTCCATGGGCCTTTCATGCACTTCCAGCAACAGATCCTTGAAAGGACGGTACTTGAACTTCTTGCCCTGGGGACCGCCAAACTGATCGGGGAAACCGTCCGTGAACATATAGATCCGATCCCCCTGTTTCATTTCGATGGTATAGCGGGTGAAATCGGACATCTTCTCGTAGAATGCAACGGGCATGTTGTTCCCCTTGTATTCTAGCATCTCGCCGTTCCTGACAATGTAGATGGGATTGTTTGCACCTGAGAATTCAAGCTTCCTGTCCCTGGTGTCGTAAATGACAAGTGCCATATCGATGCCATCTTTCTGTTCCCCGATCTTGCCTTCCTGCTTGAGCGTGCGTGCTATGCTGAGCCTGAGCTGGTTCAGGACCTCTTCCGAGTGCTGGATGTTCTTTTCGTTCACAATTTCGTGCAACATGGTGATGCCGAGCATACTCATGAGCGATCCAGGCACGCCGTGCCCTGTGCAGTCGGCAGCTGTGAGGATGATCCGGTGGTCACTCTGGGAGATCCAGTAGAAATCACCGCTAACAATATCCCTGGGCTTGAAGAAGATGAAGTGCTCTGCGAACAGGTTCTCGAAAACCTCGTTCCTGGGCAGGACCGTATTCTGGATCTTCTTGGCGTAATCAAAGCTGTATTTGATTTCCTTGTTCTGTTTCTCGATCTGCTCTTTTTGCGCCTGAATCTCAAAGGTGCGCTCCTGGACCTTGTCTTCCAGTTCCCGGTTTACCTTGTCTTTCAATGCAGCATTTTCCCTCAGCTGGTCAATGATCCGTCTCTGGGCCACCTCTTTGCTCTTCTTGAGCAGATCGATCCTTTCGCTTAAACCGATGGAAAAAGTGAGTATCTGAAGGGTTACCCCCAGTTCCAGGCTGTGTTTGCCAAGGTCGTAATCCGTGAGTGCGAAGTTGAGCGTTACACCCAGTATCAGGAACAGGTTGGCAAACAGGAAATACCTGGCCGGCTGGTAATTCTCCCTGGTGAGGATCATGGCGGGAACAACAGCCAGAAACAGGGATCCGATGGCAGAGACAATATTGATGGCCAAACCTCCGAGCTGTATATATACAGGAACAATGACACCAAACCCCTGAAGAACCACAATCGTGAAGCTGAGAATCAAACCACCCACGGTAAACCAGACGGCAAGCAGGAGGATGGTGTCCCACGACTGGACAGTGTTGCGTGTATCGAGGTAGGATCTTCCGAAGAGCAGGAAAAAGAGGAGAAAGATCTCACCCAGAAAAAAGGTGATGGGGGCAGATGTGAACCGGGGAATCAGTTCGTATACGTATCCTTCCTTATTGATGAAAAAGATCAGGAACGCAAGTATGTAAAGGATATAATAGAGGTAACTGTTTTCTCTTCCCTTTACAAAGAGCGGAATGTGATATAGGATCATGATCAGCATGATCCCGAAAAATATTCCGAAAAGCAAACGTTTGGAGCGGTCCTTCCGCAGTACGCTCTCATGGGTGGAGATATTGAAGGTGAGATCAGAAATCACCGAATCGTCAGTAAGCGTAACCTTCAGGAAAAGTGTATCCTGTTCCTCCGGTGGAAGGTAGATCCTCAGGTCGTTGGAGCCGCCGATGTTTACATCCTTGTTCAGCGGGAAGAGCCGGTCCCCGGATCGCCGAATTGTAATGACCCCGTTCTGATACCTCTGATACAATTCGTAATCTCCGAAGGCGGAGTATGAGTGTGGTTGGAGGTGAAAGGAGTATTGCCGGGTCGACCGGTTGATGAAATGGAACCTGAACCAGATGCACTCTCCCGAGCGGACATTTAACAGGGCTGAATCGGGCTGGCTGAAATCCAGTTCTTTGAATTCGGAATCCATGACCCCGTGAAACAGATAGACAGGCTCGGCATTGCAGCCCGGATCATAGAGATAGTGGAGCTTCTGGTCACTGATGTGCGCTTCCTGGATAAAATCTGAAAGGATGACTGGTATCTGCGCGCTCAGCGATTGACAAAATATGATTGGTATCAGGTAAAGTTTAAGGCGCATTCCATTCTTTCCTTCCTCCTGTAAATATATTAAAGATTCTTTTAAAGATGTGAATTGGGAAGGCACTGATTTAAGTGTATCTTTGCGGAAAGATTTGGCTTGAAAATCATATGATTTTTCGATTTTTTTTAGCCTTCAGAACATGGCTGGTATGGCTCTTTTTTCTTGCCTCCTGCAGCGGTAATGTGATGCAAACCACCGTGTTCAAAGATGGTTTCCAGGAACTGGAAACCGGATTGACCCCCTCAGTGAGTAATGGTCCACCGGCTATCTATTTCGATCCCGATCGAGGCAGAATGGGAGCATGGCAGGTGGCGGCGAGTCTTCGCCAGTCGGAATTTGACGGAGCATGGGAGATCAGAAGAGAGGGAGATGCCAGTTATCTTGCACAGACATTTTTCAATCTGAGCGATCAGAATACTCCCTTCAGCCTGATCACCCATCCCATGATCGTTGCGGGCGACTCCCTTTGGAAGGATTGTACCATCGAGGTTGAATTCAGTCCGCAGTATAAATTTGATAAATGCGGAGTGGTTTTTAAGTACCGCAATCCCACAGACTTTTTCTTCCTTGGAATAGAGGGCAATACGGTTACATTGAAACAGGTGATGCAGCCGGTTACGCCGCTCAGACCTGTGGAGCGGACCCTCGATTCCAGGCCCCTTGTTTGGACCCCGGGTGAAAGGATGGCTGTGACCATCACACTCCGTCGCAACAAAGTGGATGCCGTCCTGAATGATTCCATTTATATGCATGCGGATAACCTGCCGAACCAATCGGGCAGGATCGGATTGATCTCCGATCTGCCAGCCAAATTTCACAGGATAGAAGTGAAGCTGCTCAAAGCAGAACAGAGAAAACTGGCAAGGAAACAACGTCAGATGCAGAGAAGAGAAGAGGTACAGTTGGGAGAACATCCCGCGATGGTTCGCTGGAAGGCTTTTGAAACAGCGGGGTTCGGATCCAATCAGAACATCCGGTTGGGAGATCTGACCGGTGACGGGAACAAGGAGATCCTTTTTGTAAGACCCGCCGAAGGAACCATGGAAATTACCTGCCTGACCGCCATGACTCTGGATGGAGAGGTCCTGTGGCATTACGGGCAGCAGGGCCTGCCCCTCTCTTCCGAAGGACCTGAAGTACCGGTACAGATCCATGACCTGGACGGCGATGGTGCAAGGGAGGTCATATATGTTCAGAAAGGCGAGATTCAAGTATTGTCAGGAAGGGGAGGGGAACTGGTTCAGACTGTAACTCTTCCGGAAGATAAAGTCATGAGGACCATGGTCTTCGCCGATATGCTGGGCATGGGAGAAGACAACTGCATGGTGCTGTCGGACCGGCAGGGTACACTCATGGTGTTTGACAATCAGCTTGACCTGATGTGGAACCGGGAGATCACCTCGGACTCACAGCCATTTATATACGATCTGGACGGGGATGGAAAGAGTGAGATCCTGATCGGTTATTCGGTGTTTGATCCCACCGGTGTGCTCAAGTTCGACGTGGGGGCTTTTATCGGGGATGATTGCAACGGGGTTACTGTGTATGAAATGAAGAGTGGCGACAGGAGCATACCCAGTCTGGTGTATGCTGCGGGAGACTGGGGTTTACTTTTTTTTGACTTCAACGGAAATCTTTTGAAGCAGAATGTGATGGGGCATGTACAGTATGTGAGCGCAGGAAATTTTGATGCCGGGTTGAGGGGACTGGAACTGGTTACATCCAACTACTGGGGAAGTGATGGTCTGATTCACCTGATAGATTCCACAGGTGAAGTAAAGAGCAATTTTATGCCTCTGGGTGGCCTGAGCAGGTGTCAACCTGTGAACTGGAAAGGGGATGGGGAGGAATTTATTATCACCAGTGCAGATTCTCTTACAGGTGGCATGTTTAACGCCTCCGGAAAGCTCTCCGTAGCCTTTCCGGATGACGGACATCCGCAATTGTGTTATTTTGCCCTCGACCTGACTGGTGATGCCCGCGACGAGCTGATCGTATGGGATCCCGGCCGGTTATGGATATATACCCAGCAGGACAATCCCCGTATGGGAAACACCTATACCCCGCAACGGATCCCCCTCTATAATTATTCCATGCACCAGATGAACCGTTCCATGCCAGGCTGGTGATCCCGGTTTAATACTTTGTTTGAACCAAAGCATCAGAAATTCGTATATTTGAGGACTCGGCAGTTATCCGTTACTTGCAGCTCCATTTTGGCACGAACTTTGTTTAATTTTAGCTGAGTAAACCAGATGCAATATAACCGGGAGGAAAGATCATGAAAACATTAGCCCTTGCTATCACAGCTACAGCCATCATCCTGGCATCCTGCAGCTCTTCCAAATACAGTGCTGCGTCGGAGTACGATGATGTCTATTATAATCCGGATCAAGCGGCCAGGCAGGAGGTAGCTGCAGCCGAGGTTCCTTTAGTCAGCCAGCCCGCAGTCACACCTCAGGATGCGATGTCTGCCCAGCCTGTTGCTCAGGCACCAGTCTATTACGAAGGGGAGACCGTTGAGGGGGAAGAATTAAGTGACTATGAAAGATACTGGATGCAAAGAGAGGCGGATATGCTGGGAGAAACCTATGAGCCGGAAGGAAGTGAGGCACTGTATGCCAACCAGTATCAATCCTATGACACCATCAACGAGGTAAGTGAGTATGGGGAGGCGAGTCCGCCGGTGATCGTCAATAATTATTATATGGATCCCAACGATTACTATTACTCATCCAATCTGAGGAGATTCTCGGATGCATATTACGGATGGGATTACTACGATCCGTATTACACAGATATGTACTGGTACACAGGCCGTCCCATTCACTGGGGGATGAGTATTGGATTTGGCTATCCTGGATGGGGTCTGGGATTCTCATTTGGCTACCCGTCTTACTATGGTGGATATTATCCTTCCTATGGCTGGGGTGGCTACTACGATCCATGGTATCCTTCCTATGGATGGGGTGGTTACTATGGTGGATACTACGGATGGGGTTATCCCTCTTACGGATGGGGTTATCCCTACTACGGTGGATCGTACTGGGCAGGTTACCATCATGGATATTACCACGGTTACTGGGACAGCAAGTATTACGGACGCGACGTGCTCTATGGCCGGATGGACAGCAGGCATTATTACGGGTACTCCAGGCCCACCAACGTAGTTTATGGAGGAGCCAAGGGATCCACCATCAATGATCCGCGTTACCGCAGCCGTTCCGGATCTGCAACTGCAACTGAAGGGGTGTCAAGGGAAGGTGCAGTCAGGGATACCAAAACTGCAGGAGTAACACGTACGAGCAGAACAAGTCAGGGTGACACTCAGGTTGGTACTGCCGGTTCCGTGAGAACCGACCAGGGAAACCACTATGGCAACGCAAGATCTGACAACAATACCCGCGACAGGGGAGATATCAACAGGAATCAGAATCCGGGGAACAGGTCTGCTGCTCCCGGGCAGGTGAAGCGGACCACAGCTGTGAAAACAACCAGGACCACACCACAATCCAGTGTGCAGCAAAGGAGCAGCAACAGTAACCGTGGAACCTATACCCCCAGTTACAGCAAACCGCGAACAAGTTCAACTCCAAGCTATAACCAGAGTTCCAGCCCGGTCAGAAGCTATACTCAGCCCAGGAGTTCCTCCAGCAGCAGTTTCCGGAGCACTGCCCCCAACAGAAGCAGTAGTTCCTATACACGGCCGAACAGCTCCAGCCGAAGCAGTAGTTCCTATACACAGCCGAACAGCTCCAGCCGAAGCAGCAGCTCCTACAGCCGTCCGAGCAGCTCCTACCGGTCTAGTACTCCGAGCCGAAGCAGCAGCAGTTCTTACAGGTCCAGCACGCCAAGCCGCAGCAGCAGCGGATCTTCCGTGCGCAGCAGCAGCGGTTCATCCGGACGGAGCAGTGGTTCGGCCGGGCGCAGCAGCGGAGGTTCATCCTCCCGTTCTTCAGGTTCAAGAAGATAAACTGTCAACATCTGCCAGGATCCACCGGGATCCTGGTTTTTCAAGTTCAAATACCATTTGCTATGAAACAGAAACTATTTATAGCCGGGCTATTGCTGTGTGTGATTGTGACAGCGGCCGCTCAGAGTGAGATACAGGCTTTGCGCTATTCCCAATACAATCCTTTCGGATCGGCAAGATATTCGGCACAGGGCGGGGCTATAGGAGCCCTGGGAGGTGATCTTACCTCTATGGTAACCAATCCTGCGGGCCTTGGGTTATTCAGGTCCTCAGAATTCACGGTAACTCCCTCATTTTACTGGGTAAATACCACCTCCGACTTCATGGGTTCAAGGACGGATGATTCACAACTGAAATTCACCCTTGGAAATGTGGGTATGGTCAGATCCATGGTTCAGAAGAAGGAGAAGGGGATCGTCGGTGTATCCTTTGGAATTGGATACAATACGCTCGCCAATTTCAACAACAGGACCACCATGAGGGGGATCAACGACAACAGTTCTTTGCTGGACGATTTTACCTGGCACGCCAACGCTGATCCCGATAACCTGAGTCCTTTCTATGAACAGCTGGCTTTTGATTCTTACCTGATGCCCTACGATGAAGAAGCGGGTGAATACTGGCACGATATGCAACTGGACGGATATGGTCAGGAACTGGTCAGGCATTCCGTGCAGTCGGGGTACATTGGAGAGTACTCCCTTTCCGGTGCATTCAATTTCAGTAACCTGCTCTACTTCGGAGCCACGGCAGGGATACATGCACTGAGGTTCAGTGAGCAAATCTTTCATACAGAAACTGATTACGATGACCATGTGCTTGATTTCGACAGTTTTGAATTCAGGGAGTTCAACGACACCAGGGGATGGGGATATACCTTCCGTTTCGGAATGATAATCAGACCCATTCAGCTGCTACGAGTGGGCGCTGCATTCCAGCTCCCTACCTACTACAGGCTTACGGATCAGAAATACACGGATATTTACTCATACTGGGACAGCGGATCGGGGATTGATGATACGCGTGCCAGCTCTCCCGATGGCATCTATGACTACAAACTCCGGACCCCTTTCCGGGTAAATGCCAATGCCTCCGTTATTCTGTTCAGGATGGCCACCATTTCGGCAGGATATGAGTATGTGGATTATTCCACTTCCCAGCTCGACGCCTATGACTACCGGTTCTATGATGAGAATGACCGAATCCGCCAGGATTTCAGGGATGTACACAATCTGAAAGCAGGGGTCGAACTTCGCATGGGATCGTTTTACCTGCGGGGAGGTTCTCAGTACCTCATGAGCCCGTACAGCGATCCGAGGAACGATGCTGACTCATGGATTTACAGCGGAGGACTGGGTATCAGGACCGGGGGATTTTACTTTGATGTAAGCTATTCCCACTCCTCTTTTGATGAAGTATACGGGATGTATGCCTACCAGCCGGGATACAATGAGGTATCCCACAACCAGGTGAATGGCAACAACCTGATGATGACGGTGGGATTTAAGTTCTGAGCGAATTTTGCAAAATGAGTGAGGCATTGGAGCCTTCGTTAAACAGGAGGTCCAGTATACTCAGATTGGGTTCGAATCCGTGCCTGTCAGCAAAGACCTGGTGATATGCAGCAGGTTGAAAATCAGGATCAGCCCCGGCCGGGTCGAGCTTGGGATGGATCACCGCTCTCGGATCTTTCTCACCATTGAGTGGCTTGAAACTGGTGGAAACATCTACCGGGATCTCTTTCCCGAGCAGGTTCAGCGTCGCCATGAGCAGCCCCAGGTTGAGGTCGAACAGAAATCCGGTCTGTTTGCAGTAGAACGGTTCAAGTTCATCTTTCATCAATTCAAAAAACGGCGATGAGGCGTAGGAGGCCACCATGCTCCTCCAGTGGATCTTGTTCCAGGGGGTATCGTAGTCTATCCTCACATCCTTTAACAGATTCTTCCGGCCCCTCTTTCGTTTTACCGGAACCACCAGGGTCAGTATCCCATTGGGCCCCATGATCCTGAAACGGTTCCTGTAGGTCTGTTTTGTATAGTGATCGTGCTGTTCAAGGTGGATCTTCTTCTCCCTGATCAGGCGGGCATAGTAGTATACCGGACCATTATAGAGGGCAGGATAGACCAAAGGCAAGGGAATTTACCTGCTGGCTTTAACAATTCTGAACATGCGGTTCCAGCGTATACCTCCGTACTCCTTGTCGACACTTAACCAGATCAACCTGGGCTTACCTATGATGTGATCCTCCGGTACAAATCCCCAGAATCTGGAATCGGCGGAGTTGTGCCTGTTGTCGCCCATCATGAAATAATAATCCATCTTGAATGTATAGCTGCTGGCTGGCTGGTCATTGATATAGATCTGCTCCCCTTCGATTCGCAGATCATTATGTTCATATGCTTCAATGATTCGCCTGTAGAGCGGGAGGGTTTCATCGTTAATTTCCACTGTCATACCTCTTTCAGGAACAGTCAGCGGGCCAAAAAACTCCAGGTTCCAGGGATAGCGTTCATCATGCGGGAAAATATCCCTGTCGTACTGTCCTTTTGTATAAACGGCCATGGGTTCAACGCTGACAATCCCGGGCAGTACCCTGATCTTTTCAGCGTTTTCGGGAGTCAGCGAAAAGATATAGTTGGGATTATTCCGCACATCTGCCTGCTCCCTGGTAATACCGAAATCTTCAAGGGAACGCGGATTGATCGGGGTTCCGTTGGTTCTCACATCGTGCCACTGCTGGACCCCTTCAAAATCCTTCTGTTTTTCTCCGTTTACATATACCTGGTTTTCAATGACTTCTATCGTTTCACCTGGAATCGCCACACATCGCTTTATGTAGTTATCCCTCCGGTCCACAGGACGCGTCTCCACATCATACCTGGTGGCAATCTGGTTTCTGACATACGATTCATACACCGCATAGGAACGGGTCCTGTTGTTTCTGGACTGGTCAGCGGCCATCAGTGCATACGCCTCGTCCCGGATCAGGTCATAATAGTCGAAATTCCCTTTGGCATACTGCGAAGGGTCCGATTTCTCAAGGGCGACCGTATCCGAGGCGGGGAAATTAAATACCACAATATCATCTCTCTTTACCTTGCTGAATCCCTTCAGACGCTTATAGGGCCTCTGTATCCATTCGAGGTAGGATTGTTTCCCGAGCACTGTATTGGGCAGGAAAGGGATCGCAAGTGGCGTATTGGGGGTTCGCGGTCCGTATGCAGTTTTACTTACATACAGGTGATCCCCCACCAGCAGGCTGCTTTCCATGGATGGGGTGGGGATCTTATAATTCTGAAAGAGGAAAATATTGATCAGCGAGACGGCCACCACAGCAAAAATCAGGGCATCAAGCCATTCGATCACCAAATGGTTCTTCTTTTTCCTGCTTTTCCAGAAGGACCAGTTTACCTTTTTACTAACGTAGATGTCATAAATCACCGGGATGCCGAAGAGGAACCAGAAATTCTTCAGCCAGATGACGAACAGGATGTAAATCAGGGTGGCTACTCCGAATCTGAAATATGTATGTTTAACTATCTGAAGGATATTCATTCTTGATGCTATTTAATGGCACTAAAGATACGCTCTTTTCTCAAACCCTCAATGATCGATTGTTCGGGCTCGATGGAGAACCAGACCGTGACGGCCTTGCCCAGAAGGTGATCTTCCGGAACAAATCCCCAGTAACGTGAATCGGCTGAATTGTGGTGGTTGTCACCCATCACAAAATAGTAATCCATCTGTACGACGTATTGGTCGGCAATCTGATCGTTGATGTAAATCTCTCCGCCTTTTATCCTGAGGTCATTTCCTTCGTACACATCTATGAGCCTGCTGTATAGAGGCAGGTTCAGCATGCTGATAAGAAGGGTATCACCCCTGGCCGGTACGATCAACGGACCGAAATTGTCTCCGGTCCACCTGTAGAAATTGCTGTGGGGAAAGATCTCCTGATTCTGAAAGGAAAGCATGGGCTCAGCATACCTTTGAACGCTCCTGACCATCGGACGGGAGCGCAGGAATTCAATATTCTCGCCTGTCAGGAATAGAACGTGCAATGAATTGGCAGGATTGTAAGTCACAGAAGTTTTAAGGATTTTTAACGAATCGAGCAGGGCATCTGGGAGCGGGGCTCCATTGGTGGTCACATAATATTTGAATTTCTGGGTGGGAAATGCCGGATTCCTATCTCCGTTCACTTCTACCTCTCCATTTGAAATGCGAATTGTATCCCCGGGCAAACCAATGCATCGTTTCACATAATTCTCCCGCTTATCCACCGGGTGAGTGATGATATCAAATTCAGAAAGGATGTACTCCCTGCCGTACTGCCTTACCAGCGAATAGTAGTTCTGACCGGGATATTGCACCACCATGGTATCCCCCTCAGGAAAATTAAATACGATGATATCGCCCCTGCGAACGGCCGAGAATCCACCGAGCCGCTTGTAAGGCTTCCGGATCCGTTCAGAATACGATTTTTTACCTGAAGGGAGTTTATTATGATAAAATGGGATCGCAAGGGGAGTCTCAGGCAGCCTGGGACCATACGCCAGCTTGCTGACAAAAATAAAATCCCCGGCAAGCAGGGTTTCCTCCATGGATGGAGTCGGGATCTTATAGGTTTCAACCAGGAGCACTTTAATGCAGAGTGAGCAGGAGATGGCCAGCAGAAGGATAAAGACCCATTCGAGGCTGGTTTGCAGCAATTTAGGAAGCCCGTATCGGCGCAGGCTCCAATCTATCCAGCGGGTGATGAATAGATCGAACAGGATCAGGTTGGCCAACAGCAGAATATAGAGATTGGTCCAGATGATCAGGGAGGACCAGCACAGGCCAGATAGAAAAAAGCCCAGGTACCTCCAGCCCGTTCTATCCTTTTCTTTCAAATTCTTAATAAATCATTCATCCCAAACACGCCGGTCTTGCCAACCATAAATTCCGCTGCCATCAGAACTCCGGCTGCAAAAGCATCCCTGGATTTTGCCGAATGGGCAAGGGTGATCGAGTCAACACCAGATTCATACTTGATGGTGTGCCGTCCTTTCACCTCACCTTCACGTATAGCATGTATCTGTAATACAGATGATTCGAGCTTCTGTTCCCCTTGATTCGGCTCCTTCAGGTCCCATGTACTGAGAGGATCTACCTCATGGATGATCTGGTCTGCCAGGGCAATGGCAGTTCCACTGGGAGCATCCAGTTTATGGACATGATGCACCTCCTCGATCGAAATGTTGTACTGGGGGTAGTTGTTCATGATCCTTGCCAGCCTCCTGTTCATTGCGAAAAGTATGTTGACCCCGATACTGTAATTGCTGGCATGGAACAACCCACCCTTCATGTTCCTGCACTCCCGTTCCACTTCAGGCAGCCTGTCGTTCCATCCAGTGGTGCCCGATACAACCGGAATCCCCTGTTTGAAGCAGGCCATAATGTTATCCACAGCAGAACCTGGTGCCGTAAACTCGATGGCCACGTCCATCTTCCTGAATTCGTCCGAATGGAGCATTTCCCTGTTTTCCAGGTCAATGATCATAGGAAATGAATCTCCTTGCTTCACTCCCAGATCGTGAATGGTCTTACCCATTTTCCCAAATCCGATCAATGCTATTTTCATACACACTGCATTTAATACGGTTAAGATGCAGGGTACCCATCATAAAAAAAGGCCGGTCCGCATAACGAGGAACAGCCTTTTTCGATATTGTCCGGGTACCTTTATTGTACCTTTTTTACAATGGCTTCAAACGCTTTGGGATCATTCATTGCAAGATCGGCAAGTACTTTCCGATTGATTTCGATCCCGGATTTATTCAGTTTACCCATGAATTCAGAATAGGACATACCGTGTTCCCGCACCGCTGCATTGATGCGCTGGATCCAGAGCGCCCTGAAATTTGCCTTTTTCTTTCTGCGGTCACGGTATGCATAAGTCAGCCCTTTCTCAAAGGCGTTCTTGGAGACCGTCCACACATTTTTCCTCCGACCAAAGTAGCCCTTGGTCTGTTTCATTACCTTTTTCCTTCGCTGTCTGGAAGCTACTGAGTTTGTTGATTTTGGCATTTTGTTTTCATTTTTTGGATGTAGGCGGCACACCTGAGGCGCACACTTTCCGGCCCTGCATCCCGGTCAATAAATCTTTACCTGTTTATGGAAGAACTCGGATTCATTCCTACTTCATAGAGAGAAGACGCTTGATATTCTCCTGATCTGCCTTGTGTACCTCTCCGAAATAGGTGAGGTTGCGTTTCCGCTTGGTCGATTTTTTGGTGAGAATATGACTTTTATATGCGTGCTTTCTCTTGATCTTCCCTGTTCCGGTAAGCGTAAACCTCTTTTTGGCTCCCGGATTTGTTTTCATTTTTGGCATTATTCCAACAATTTATCTGTACAAATATCTGTTTCGTTTACTTCTTCTTCACTTTAGGCGCGAGAAACATGGTCATTCTTTTGCCTTCCAGTTTGGGCATCTGTTCCACCTTTCCCACTTCCTCCAGATCCTGGGCGAGCCTGAGCAACAGGATCTCACCCTTTTCCTTATAGAGGATCGATCTTCCCTTGAAGAATACGAAAGCTTTCAATTTGGCTCCCTCCTCAAGGAATTTTTGGGCATGTTTCAGTTTAAAACCGTAATCATGCTCATCCGTGTTGGGTCCGAACCTGATCTCCTTCACCACAATCTTGGTGGTTTTGGCCTTCATCTCCTTCTGTTTCTTCTTCTGCTGATAAAGAAACTTCTGATAATCGATGGCCTTGCATACAGGCGGATCTGCTTTCGGAGAAATCTCAACCAGGTCAAGATCCAGGGAATCAGCTATCTTCAGGGCTTCAGTCAGTGTCACAACACCCGGATTTTCGATGTTTTCCCCAACGAGCCGGACTGTACTTGCCCGGATTTGTTCGTTGGTCCTGTAAAAGATCCGGTCCTTGTTCCGGGAATCGCTGCCTCTTTTACGGTAGTAGCCTGGTCCTGCTATGATTAAATCCTCCTTTAATTAGTTAAACTTCGGTTTCAATAACTTTTAACTGATCCTGAACCTCGGATTGCAGAAATTCGGCAAATTCCTTCAGTTCCATGGTACCTTTGTCGCCTTCACCCTGCCTTCGGACGGAAACTGTACCCTTCTCCTGCTCCTTTTCTCCCACGATAAGCAGATAAGGAATTCGCTTTAACTCGTTATCCCTGATCTTCTTACCTATCTTTTCGCTCCTCTCGTCAATCAGGGTGCGAATATCGTAATTTTTCAGGAAAATTGAAACTTTTTGTGCATAATCGTGGAATTTTTCACTGATAGGAAGGATCACAGCCTGGTCCGGGGTCAGCCAGAGTGGGAACTTTCCCGCTGTATGCTCTATGAGAACGGCTATGAACCGCTCCATGGACCCAAAAGGGGCCCTGTGGATCATTACCGGCTCATGTTTCTGATTATCAGCTCCTATATATTCGAGTTCAAACCTGCCCGGTAGGTTATAATCCACCTGTATGGTACCCAGTTGCCATTTTCTTCCCAGTGCATCCCTCACCATGAAATCGAGTTTGGGACCGTAAAAAGCGGCTTCTCCATATTCCACTACCGGATCCATGCCCTTTTCCGCCACCGCTTCCAGTATCGCTGTTTCAGCCTTGTCCCAATTCTCGTCAGTTCCGATGTACTTCTCCTTATCTTCCGGGTCACGCAGTGAGACCTGGGTGATATAGTCTTTGAAGTCCAGTGTTTTAAAAATATAGAGAATGATGTCAATGACCTTGATGAACTCCTCTTTCAGCTGGTCGGGCCGGCAGAAAATGTGTGCATCGTCCTGTGTAAATCCACGGACCCGGGTCAGGCCATGCAGTTCCCCGCTCTGTTCATACCGGTAGACAGTTCCGAACTCGGCCATCCGGACCGGAAGATCGCGGTAGGAACGGGGTTTGGCTCTATAGATTTCACAATGGTGCGGACAATTCATCGGTTTGAGGAGAAACTCTTCTCCTTCCTGGGGGGTATGGATCGGCTGGAAACTATCCTTCCCGTATTTGGCATAGTGTCCGGAAGTAACCCAGAGCTCCTTCTGACCGATATGGGGGGTGATCACCTGTTCATACCCGTGCTCCCTCTGAACCTTTTTCAGAAAATTCTCAAGCCTTTCTCTGAGCTGTGCCCCTTTGGGCAACCAGAGTGGCAGTCCCGGCCCCACCCGTTGGGAAAAGGTGAAAAGCTCCAGCTCTTTGCCAAGTTTGCGGTGGTCCCGTAACCTGGCCTGCTCCAGCATTTCCAGGTGTTCTTCAAGCATTTTCTGCCTGGGGAAAGTAACTCCGTAAATACGGGTCAACTGTTTCCTGGTTTCATCGCCCCTCCAGTAAGCTCCTGCCACATTCAGCAATTTGATAGCTTTGATGGGTGAGCTGTCTGGGAGGTGGGGACCCCGGCACAGGTCCGTGAACGCTCCCTGGTGATAAAATGAGATTGTTCCATCTTCCAGTTCTTCAATCATTTCGGTTTTATACTCATCCCCTTTGTTCCCGAAATAAGCCATGGCCTCCTTCTTGGAGACCTCTTCGCGCTTGTATGTCTCCTTTTTCGCAGCCAGCTCCTTCATTCTTTTCTCTATCCTGGCAAGGTCAACGTCGGATATCACCACCCCGTCCCCAGGGTCCACATCGTAGTAGAATCCATTTTCAATGGCTGGCCCGATCCCGAATTTGGTGCCGGGGTACAGCGATTCTATGGCTTCGGCCATCAGATGGGCCGAGGAGTGCCAGAAGGCGTGACGGCCATCCGGATCATCCCATTTATTCAGTTTAATCGACGCATCCTCCACTATGGGCCGGGTCAGATCCCATAACTGATCATTCACATTGATGGATAATACTTCACGGGCCAGGCTGTTGCTCAGACTTTTTGCAATATCCATTCCTGTCACCCCTGATTCATACTGGCGCACAGAACCGTCCGGAAAAGTGATGTTGACCATATGATGATGCGTTCAAAAACCTGGCAAAGATAGTAAAAGCTCCCGGAACTCAGAGGTTCCGGATGATAAAATCGGTCATCTTCTGATAGATGTGCAGGGAGGTATTCCCACCTGAAATTCCATGGTTTTTATTGGGATAAAACTGCATTTCAAACTGGGTGTCGGATTGAACCAGCGCCTCCGTAAAATCGACTGTATTCTGGAAATGCACATTGTCATCTCCCATTCCATGAATGAGCAGGAATTTGCCCCGCAACTGATGTGCAAAATTGATGGGGGAATTGTCATCATACCCCCCCGGATTCTCCCGGGGCGTGCGCATGAATCTTTCTGTATAGACCGTATCGTAGTATCTCCAGCTGGTGACAGGTGCTACGGCAATTCCCATTTTGAAGGTGCCATTGCCTTTGGTCATGCATAGACTGGTCATGAATCCGCCGTAGCTCCATCCGAACATACCGATGCGCTCCTCATCGATGTAGTCAAGGCCCCCGAACCACTGCGCCGCTTCCACCTGATCTATGGTTTCAAGCTTTCCCAGCTGCATGTAGGTGGCTTTCCGGAACAGTTCCCCACGGCCATTGGTGCCCCTGTTGTCCACGCATGCCACGATATACCCTTGTTGTACCAGCATCTGGTACCACGGCACGCGACTACCGATCCATTCGTCCACCACTTTCTGTGATTCCGGTCCCCCGTAGACATACATAAACAGCGGGTACCTCTTACCGGGATCAAAGTCGACAGGTTTGATCATCCATGCATTCAGTTCCTGTCCGCTCGCTGTGGTTACTTTCAGAAATTCCACCGGCGCAAATCCGTAATCCTTCATGGTCCCTCTCAGGGTCTCATTATCCTCGAGTACTCTGATCAATTTCCCTTTCCGGTTGTGGAGGGCAACATGGTGGGGAGTGTTGGCGGAGGAATGCGTAAGTACATAATAGTCGAAAGAGTTGCTGAATGATGCCGTATTTGTGCCCGGCAGGGTGCTCATCTTTTTCTTACCCGAGCCATCCAGCCTTATGGAATAGAGCTGGATCTCCACAGATGACTCCTCATAAGAGGTATAATAAAGCCTCCGGTCCCCCGGATCGTATCCGAGGAAAGACTCCACATCAAACGGGCCCGAGGTGACCGGTGTCAGATTGCCTGACCCGCAATCCAGCTGATAGAGGTGATAGTAGCCGTCTTTTTCACTGATCAGTATGGCAGTTTCCCCGTCGGGGAGGTAGGTAAGGGTCTGGTCAGAGGGTTCGGAGATATAATACAGGTTTTCTTCACTGTAAATCAAGCCGGATGCTCCGGTTTTTGCATCTGCATGCAGGATATCCATCCTGTTCTGGAGCCTGTTCAAACGAAGAATACTGAGTATTTCCGGATCGGCAGTCCATTGTATCCTCGGTATGTACTGATCTTTTTCAGGTCCTGTGTCCATGTCGGTTGTCCCGCCCGAACCCAGTTCGAACACCCTGATGGTAACCACGGAATTCTCCTCACCGGCCTTGGGGTATTTGAAGGTAACAATTTCGGGATAGAGGTTCCCGAACAGGGTCATGGAAAACTGCTTCACCCTTCGCTCATCAAAACGGTAGTAAGCTATTCTCTTGCTGTCGGGGGACCAGCGGAAGCCTTTTGAGAAGGCAAACTCCTCTTCATACACCCAGTCGGGTGCACCATTGATGATCTCATTGCGCTTCCCGTCAAATGTGATCTGTGACTCAGCATTGCTGATCAGATCTTTAATGTAGAGGTTATTTTCCCTGACAAAAGCAACGAAGTTTCCATCCGGAGAAAAGGTGGCAAGCTGTTGTTTGCCATGGTCGGAGATCGGTACCATTGTCGCACTGTTCAGGTCAAACAGGTAGTAACTGGCCCGGTAAGAATGGCGGTAGATCTGCTCTTTTTGAGTCTCCAGCAGGATTTTGTCCTCATTTTTGCTGAAGGAATAACTGCTGAACCGACCCAGCTCCGGATGGTTGCGGCCATCGAACAACACTTCTACCAGTTCTCCCGAACTGTAGCTGAACTTTTCGATCCGGCTGTTCACCTGGAGTGTGTAATGCAATCCGTCTTCGGTGGAGAGGAGGCCCTCGGGCTGGTAGCTGTTATAGAGGCCGTTCCGGAAGATGTCTTCGATCTGAATGGTGGGTTGTTCCTGCCCCTGAGCAGATATCAGGAATGGAAATACCAACGCAGATGCAACAATAAGGAAGCAGAATCGTTTCATTTGGAACAGATTTCATTCAATTCGCCAAAGGAAGGAATTTCCTTTCTTTTTTACAATGCCGGTTTTGGCATGCTATTTGAATTTTGATCAGTAGGACACCAGAAAACCAATTGCCATGAAACGTTTACTATACATATTGCCCATCCTTGCGATCATTATCGCAGGATGCTCA
>Ga0209536_100001082_pt1 | contig 45132 bp, 42 predicted proteins | sample DeeMarSeWOR28_12_FD_187461 | JGI IMG/M metagenome (GOLD analysis project Ga0209536, IMG submission 187461) | Marine sediment microbial communities from White Oak River estuary, North Carolina - WOR-2-8_12 (SPAdes) (version 2) | ecosystem: Environmental > Aquatic > Marine > Intertidal zone >...
TGCACCGTCAACATGATGGCGAAGTCGAGCTTCGTCTGACGTTCCCCCTTCGTGAGACGCAACCGCAGCTCACGACACCGACCGATTATATCACGAAGCACCTGGTCGACGGTGAATTGATATTCACCCGTGAAGAGTGAGATCTGCTCGCGAATCTGGCGTCGATTTCGGCGTAGAAACGAGGCGGCGGTCTCGTTGTTCCGGTATCGGGCCGAGTCGCTGAAGATCTTGAGCAGGTCGCGATCGTACTCGTCGCTGAAGCCGGGGCTGTAGTGCTCCTGGCGACGTTCGTAGTGACGCCGAAGCGTGTGTCGCAGCCGGGACAGCGAATAGGGACGCGCGCGCGACGTGACCTGCGGCTTCTTGTCGGACAAGCCTCGAGCGAGCTCGTCGATGTACTCGAGCTTCATGAGCGCGATCGAGCTCGCGTACTGCTTTCTCCAGTTCGACCGTGGCGCCAACCACACCGCGAAGGTCTCCGCGAAATCTTCTACGGGATGTGCCTGCGCGTACCATCCGTCCAGGTGCTCGACGAAGCCCTTGCTCAACGGGTTTGGTCGATAGAACTCGGGGTAGGGCTCGGACGCACGCCCGAACGCGCGCTGCCATTTCTTTCTCCGCTGTAGGTTGTACGCGTGCTGGAGTGCGTGACCGGCTTCGTGACGAAGAAGCCGCATGCACTCTGCTCTCGTTCCGCCTTCGACCTCGAACATCATCTGGCGCTCGAGCCTCATCAATCGCGGATGCGCGAGGTAGAAGGGTACGCCGACGCCGGGTATCCCGTCAGGCGAGCACCATTCGTCACTGAGCCAGGTGTGGATGCGAAACCGGCGAAGCCCGACGGCGTCGATCTCCTCACGCAGTCGATCGACGCAATCCTCCAGCCAGGTATCCTCGACAGCCAGCCCGAGGTCGCACATGCGAACGTCGAGCAGCTCCTCGGTGGGCAGGCTTTCCCAGTCGACGGGCACGGTCAATGCAGCTTGAAGGATATAGTCCTTCGCCACAACCGCGGCCGCGCGCGGTGACTATTTCTTCACCAGGGAAGCCGCTCGCCGTTCGCGTGCCAGAAGCCACCCGAGTCCTCCGGCCTGAGCGCATCGATGCGGGCGATCAATCCAGCTGCCGACTCCTCGGTGGAGATGCCTGCAAAGCCCGTCATGCGTGTTGCGACCAATCCTGGATGCAGAATCGCGACGGAGGCGCGGCCGCGAAACTCGTGCGCGAGGTTGACGCCGGCCATGTTGAGCGCGGCTTTCGCCATCCGGTAGCCATAGTAGGCGCCCGAGCCGTTGTCGCCGATCGAGCCCATGCGGCTCGTGATGAGAACGATCTTCGCTCCCTTGCGAAGCCGGCCCTGAAGGGCATGCGTGACGCGGAGCGGACCCAGCGCGTTTACCTCGAAATTACGTCGAATTTCTTCGAAATCGAGATCGCGAAAAGTTTCGTTGGTGAAGATGCCCGCGTTGTTGATCAGGATGTCCACCTGGGTGTCACCGAGCTGCTCCGCCACCTTTTCGAGCGCAGCTGTATCCGTGACTTCGACGCCCTCGACGACGCGCAGGTCGAGTGCCCGAAGCTCGGGGCTCGCCGTTCGGCAAAGCGCGATGATCTCGTCACCACGTTCGCTGAGCTGGCGGCTCAGCTCAAGTCCGATTCCTCGATTTGCACCCGTGATCAATACCGTCGCCATGAAGCCCTCCGCGGAAGACTATCATAGAGCACAGACGAGATTGTCGAGTCGGCAACCCGCTCAAATGCTGACGTGAACCTGGTGGCCTTCGTAGGCCGCGATGCCCTCGTCCACCTTCTCACCCAGCTTCCTCGCAAGGATCAGCAGCGAGCGAGCGATCGCGAGCTCGTCGCCGATGAGCGGTCGACTCGGGTCATCCGGGTTGCGCCGCGCCTTCCCATGCCCAACGAGCTCGTCGCCGGCAATGCTGAGCCGCGCATGTGCGTCGGTCGCGTGACCTTCCTCGACGACCTCGACGCTTACCGTGAATGTCTTTGTCTTGCTCATGAGACACCTCCTCGAGCGACGATCCAAGATAGAAAATCCAAGGATTTTGGTCTACTGCTATCTAAAGTCTTAACGCAGCCCGGACAAGTGTGTCATCGCCCATTTGGGCGCAGAATTCGCCGCTTGCCGCAGGCTTGTGCGATGGGTCAGGGTCTCCCGACTTCGAGGAGTGCATCATGCGTGTATGCCGCTTTGCACTAGTTGCCTTGTCGCTCGGCGCCGCATTCGGTGGGTGTAGCAGGACGAGCAGTGGCGGTGCGGTTGGCCAGTGGACCGTCGACGCGTCAGGTAAGCGCCCTTGCCGCCCGTAGACCCGAGTACACACAATCCGCAATCGACAGCCCGCTGACGTATTGGCGCGAACAGATGCCGACCGCGTTTCGCCCTGCAGCGTAGAGCCCTGGGACGACTCCGCCGTTTTCACTCAGCACTTGGCCGGTCTTTTCATCGACCGCCAGGCCACCCAGGGTCATCACGGCGCACAAGTGTCGCTTCGAGCCGAGTGAGCAATCGATCGCGTAGAACGGGCCCTGCTTGAGGGGGCGCATGCTGTCGCGATCCTTGTCGAACGGGTCGCTGCGCTTCCCTTCGGCGCTGGCGCTGTATTCGTCGAGCGATTTTTGGAGGTTCTCCCGCGGGACCGCCAGCATCTTCGCCAAAGCGTCTACGTCGTCTGCCTTCTTGCAGTTCAGGTAGAGGTTCATCAGAGCCGCTGCGCGCTGAAACCATTGGAGCTGGCCCGGCCTCGACTGCTTCTTGGCGAGCCTCCGGAGGTGCTCGTCGATGACGAGGGTTGCCACGCCATGGTTGTGCTCGACAAGCGCCTCGCCGATTTTGGCGCCGTACCAAAACTCGTTGACGAACCGCTCGCCCTCGCCATTGATGAGTATCCCTTCCGCGAACGCGTTCGGCGGGTAGAGGAAGCGCCACGCCGATGCTCGATGCATCTGGTCGACCTTCCCACCAACGCTCTGTCCGAGACGGATGCCGAAGCCGTCGTCACCATGCGTTCCGAGCGGGAGCCCCGGAAGGAATTCGGGGATGTGCTCCGCGACCATATCGCGGTTGAAGACAAAGCCGCCGGCGCAGAGTACGAGCCCCTTCTTGCAACGTATGCGTTTGGTTTTCGAATGGTTCGCCTCGATCGCGTCGCAGCGGTTTCGAAGCCTTGCTGCCAGTCCGGTGGCTACTTTGGCGACCTTGGTTTCCCAGCGGTGGAGCCAGCGATGGAGACCTCGCCAGAAGCGGGAAGGGATCTCGGCCACTTCGGCTCCCACGACTCGGCCGCCCTGGTCGAGAATCAGGCGGGTCACCCGCGTTTGGAGCTCGATGCGAACTCCCTCGCGAAGCGCCGTCTCGCGCAACGGCTGCGTGATCTTCGCTCCGGGGAAGGCACCGCCGTCGGGTCGATGACCTCGCGGCGCGGGCGTCGCGTGGTCGCGATAAGGCGGGAAGGGCTCGTTGCCGGAGAAGTAGAGGTGATACTCGTTGGTCGGATACGAAGTCTTGACCGGGCAGAGGTTCGGCAAGAACGGAACACCGCGGTCGGTCAGCCACTTCACGTTCGCGGGGCTCTGCTCACAGAAGTCGCGGAGCGTCTCCTCCGACACCGCATCCTGCACCTCCATCGAGAGATAGCGGTACATGTTGTCGACCGTGTCCTCGACGCCGGCCGCCTCTTGGATCTGCGTCCCGCCGCCCGCATAGTACACGCCGCCGCTGATCGCCGTCGCGCCGCCACCTTCGAAACGGTCGAGCAGAACTACGTCGGCGCCGCGCTCGCGCGCTTCGATGGCGGCAGTAACGCCCGCTGCGCCGAGACCCACGACGACCACGTCCGCAAGATCGTCCCACTGCACGCCGTCCACATCGTCCAATAAGAGGGGTGTCAGGCTGCTCATCTGGATTGCGCAAGCTAGCACGGCAGTTCATGGTCCGCAGCGATTCATGGAGCTTCCCGTGACCCCAGAAGGCGTCGGCCCGGTTTGCCTGGTGACCGGAGGAAATGGCTACGTCGGCAAGCACCTCGTCCGCCGGCTGCTCGAGCTCGGCTGCGAAGTGCGCGCGCTCGACCTCACGCCCTTCGAAGGCGACTCGCGCGTCATCGGCATCGTCGGTGACATCCGGCGCATGAGCGATATCGGCCCGGCATGCGAGGGCGTTGACACGGTCTTCCACACCGCGGCCATCATCAACACGTTGACGCTCGCCCGGCCGAGCGTTCGTCGCCAGGTCTACAGCGTCAACGTGAGTGGCACTGAGAACGTGATTCGGGCGTGCAGGGCTGCCGGCGTGAAGCGCCTGGTGTTCACGAGCTCGATCACCGTTGCTGTCGACCGCCCAGTTCGCGGCGCGGACGAAACCGCGCCTTATGTCAGTACCGATGGGCTCCCGGACCTCTACTCGCAGACAAAGAGCCGAGCGGAGAAGCTAGTGCTCGAGGCCAACGACAAAGACGGGCTTCGTACCGCCGCAGTGCGCCCCGGGGGTGTCTGGGGCCCGGGGGAGGGCGCCATGATGGTCCATGATTTCCTCGAGCACCTCGCTGCGGGCGATTTCAAGGCGATGATCGGCAACGGTAAATCCGTCACCGACAACGTACACGTGGATTCCGTCGTGGACGTGCACTTCCTGGTGGCGCAAAAACTAAGCGATGACCCCGAGCTCGTCGGCGGCCAGGCGTATTTCGTCAGCGACGACGAGCCGACCAACCCGGTGCTCTGGTACCGGCCGATCGTCGAAGGTCTCGGCTACTCCTGGCCGAAGGTGCAGATCCCGCGCCCCCTCGCATACGCGATCGCGTACCTCGGGGAGGTCGCCCACTACTTAGGTGGGCCGTTCCCCACGATCACGCGACGAGGCGTACTCTCCATCTGCTGCGACGCCTCGTTCCGCGTCGACAAGGCGAGAGCCCATCTCGGATACGAGCCACGCACGAGCGCCGCCGAAGGGATTCCCGAGCTGATGGACGAGTTCAAAGCGACCCACGATCGACTGAAGGCGGAACGATGATCAAGCTCATCTATCTGCTTTGGCCGCGCGAAGCGATGGAGCCTGCGACCCGCCGCACGACCTTGCTCGAGGGATGTGCGCCGAGGCTCATCGAGTCAGGAGCGCGCTATCTACTGATGAACATCGACGACGACCTGGTCACCGCTCCGTCGCCGACGCCGACCACCAAGCGCAACAACCCGTTCGTCGCCGAGGTCAGCATTTGGGTCGACGACATGGATAAACGCGCTGCGCTCGAGTCCATCTTGCGCGACGTAGGGTTCGACATCGCCGGCTATCGCGTTCGCGAACACATCTACACGGATTATGGGGGGAACCCTCACAGCGCAGCCCGTGATTGGCCGGACGGGGAGCGTTCGCCGGCCGTCATCTCGGTAACGCCGCTCGAGCGCCCGAAGCGTATTTCGAAGACCAAGTGGATGAAGCACTGGTTCAACCGGCAAGGGCCGATGTCCGAGAAGATGCAGCCGCGTGCACGGTACGTTCGCAATGTCGTGGACGAGGTGCTGACCGAAGGCGCAGTGCCGTACGAGGGGATCGTCGAGGAATCTTGGCCGTCTGCCGCTCACATGACGAATCCCTACGTGTTTTACGGTGCGCGCAACCGTTTCGAGCTCATCAAGAACATGGCGATCATGGGCCAAAGCGTGGCCGCCTTCTTGCCGATTTGGAAAATCGTCAGTGTGACGATGAGCGAGTACTACGTGCGCAGTCCTCACGGCTAGCGCGCGCTTTTGTGCTGGACCTCGAGCGCCGTTTTCGGCGACTCTCGGCGTTGCATGCGAACTGACAGACGTGACTTCCTGAAAATATCGATGGCGGGGACCGCGGCACTATCCGCGATGAGCGCCGGCGCGACCTTGTCCGGCTGCACCTCGGGAGGGCCGGCCTCCGGCATGAAGCATCTTCGTCCCGAAGACCTCGATTTGCTGCGCGCGATGACGCCGGCGGTCTTGAAAGGCAAGATTAGGCCGACCGACACCGCCGCGATCGATCAAACCCTAGAATCGTTCGACACGCTGATGGCGGATCTCTCCGCGCCGGTTGTGGCTGGTGTGCTCCAGGCGTTCGACGTGCTCAACTTCGGGCTGACGCGTGGGCTGACGACGGGCCAGTGGGCCGCTTGGTCGAAAGCATCGCTCGAAGATGCCGAGAGCGCGCTCGGCCGGTTGCGCGACAGCGGGATTGGTTTGCTCAATGCAATCTACGCCGCCGTCATCCGTTTGATCATCAGCTCGTACTATCTGATTCCTGAGAACGCGGCGTCAACCGGTTTCATGCCGCCCCAGAAGGTGAAGGGCGCCGCACGACCGTCGGCTCCAGCCGAGGAGGCGACGCCGTGACGGACCAGTCCATGGTGAAGATCGGAAGCTCCACCGATCCCTACAACGAAGCCAAAGAGCGGGGCTGGAACATCACCGACGCCAGCGCGCTCACTGGACCTCTTCAGCTCGAGGCGGACGTGGTGATCGTTGGCACCGGCGCCGGCGGAGGCACCGCTGCCGAGACCTTGAGCAAGGCAGGCCTCAGCGTCGTGTTGCTCGAAGCCGGTCCGCTCAAGACGTCGAGCCAGTTCGACATGCAAGAGCGAGCTGCCTATCGCGACCTCTATCAAGAGGGCACCGGACGAGGCACCAAGGACGGCGGCATGGTCATCCTTCAAGGCCGCTCGGTCGGGGGCTCGACCACCGTCAACTGGACGACGAGCTTCCGAACGCCCCCCGAGACGCTGAAGTTCTGGGCGGACCAGATGGGTGTCAGCGGTTGTTCGGTCGACGAGATGGCGCCCCATTTCTCGCAGATGGAGAAGCGGCTGAACATCCATCAGTGGCCGCAGGCGCCGAACGCCAACAACGCCATGCTCCAGAAGGCGTCCGAGAAGCTCGGTTACGACTGGGCGACGATCCACCGGAACGTACGCGGTTGTTTGAACCTCGGGTTCTGCGGGCTCGGCTGCCCGGTCGACGCCAAGCAGTCGATGCTCGTGACGACGATCCCAGGCGCACTCGACAACGAGGCGAAGCTCATCCATCACGCGCGCGTCGTGCGCGTGCTGCGGGAGGGCGACGTCGTCACCGGTGTGGAGGCCGAGGCGCTCACTTCAAACGTGCGAGGGAGCACCGGTCAGACGATTACGGTGCGTGCGAGGCGGACTGTGCTTGCGGGGGGCGCGATCAACACGCCTGCGATCCTGCTCCGTTCGAAGGCGCCGGATCCGCACGGCCGCATTGGCAAGCGAACGTTCCTACACCCCACGACGTTGACGATGGCGATCTATCCCGAGTCGATCGATCCATTCTACGGCGCGCCGCAGTCGATCTATTCCGACCACTTCCAATGGGAGAGCGTTCACACGGGGCCTGTGGGCTTCAAGCTCGAGGTCCCGCCACTCCAACCGGCGTTCGCCGCAGGATTCTACTCCACCGCGGGCGAAGAGATCTCGTCCAGCATGGACCAGCTTCCGAACACCCAGTGCATGATCGCGCTCCTTCGCGACGGCTTTCACGAGGAGAGTCAGGGCGGAGTCGTCGAGCTCGGCGACGCAGGTCAACCCGTCCTGGACTATCCGATCAACCAGTACCTCCTCGAGGGCGTCCGACGCTCCTGGGGCATCATGCTCGAGATGCAGTTTGCAACCGGCTGCAAGTCCGCGCGCCCCGCGCACAAGCAAGCCAAGCACTACGCGACGTGGAAGGAAGCCAAGGCCGCCCTAGCCGAGCTTCAGATCGCGCCGCACAAAGTCACCGTGGGCAGTGCTCATGTGATGGGTGGCGCGCCCATGGGCGACGATCCGGAGCGGAGCGTCAACGACTGCGATGGCAAGTTTCACCACCTCGACAACCTCTACGTGATGGACGGCTCGCTCTTCCCCACGAGCATTGGCGCCAATCCTCAGCTCTCGATTTACGGGCTCGTCTACAAGCTCTCGAGCAAGCTAGCTGCCGAGCTCACTGCGTAGAAACCTGATCAGAACGTCGTTGACTGCGTCGGGCTGCTCCTGCTGGACGAAGTGGCCCGCGTTCGCGATGAGATGCGTGCCTCGCAGATTGGGCACTCGCTCCGGCATCGTTTCGAGCGACTTCGGTGTGATCATCTGGAGCACCGGGTCCTTGTCACCACATACGAAAAGCGCTGGGGCAGTGACGGCGACTCTGCCGTAGTCGGGGTCGTGCTTCCAGTTGACGTCCATCGCGCGGTACGAGTTGAGGCCGCCGATGAACGCCGTGTCTGCGCCTGCCCGCATGTACTCTTCGACCAGGTAGTCGAGGTCCTCCTCGCTCAGCCAGGGCCAAGGTAGTGGTTTGCTTGGCTCCGCCAGAACGTCGAGGTACCCGGTGCCCTCCGAAGGGAACTTCTTGAAATCGAGCAAGCTCCCACCTGCGCTCAACGCCCAGTAGATCCGCTTCATGAACTTTCGCGGGCTGGCGCCGAGCTCCGCCTCGGCAGGACCGACCGTTTGGAAATAGTTGAGATGAAGGAAGTGCTGCTTGGCGATCTCTGCGTAGATGTCGCTCGGTTTGGGTGGTCGCCGCCTCTTCTCGACCTTCTTTTCGGTTCCCTGCTTCTTCTTGCTCGCGAACCCGACACCATATGGAACAGCCAGCGAGACGACCCCACGCACGCGCTCGGGTGCGTGCAGTGCCGCCGCCCAACATGCCTGGGCGCCGAAGTCGTGTCCGACGAACACCGCAGTGTCGATTTCGAAGGCGTCGAGCAGCCCGGTCAGGTCGCGGACCAGGGTCTGATTGCCGTACTCGCTCGCACGCAGGGGACGATCGGTCCGACCGTAACCGCGCATGTCGACCGCGATCGCCCGAAATCCGGCTTCCGCGACGACCGGCAGTTGATGGCGCCACGAGTACCAGAGCCCGGGAAACCCGTGGCAGAATAGCACCGCGGGGCCCTCTCCCTCCGAGACCGCGTGCATCGCGATCCCGTTGGTCTCGACCCGAACATGCTCCATCCCCTGGTGACCGACCGAGCTACGGTTTCGCAGCGGCTGCGACAGCCTCCACCAAGCTCTTCGAGAACATGCGTCCCGTCAAGGCGTCTCGGACCTTCTTGTCCGCAGCATCCCACTCGGCTTGGGCATCGCCCGCTTCGACCGCCTGGATGCCCTTCTTCAGCACGACTTGGTACGCTTTTTCGTCGTCCTTCCGAATCACCTTGTTGAGCAACTCGTGTGCGCGCGCCGCGGTGCTATCGAACGCCGCCTGCAGCTCTGGCGAGAGCTCGTCGTACTTGTCCTTGCGCATCATCGTGCCCCCCGCGATGATCGCCGAGTTGTGCGCGGTCATGTACTTCACACGCGTGTACCACTGCAGCGCCACTGCGGTGAGGGCGGAGGAGGAAATCACGTCGACCATTCGCGTCTGAAGCGCGGGATAGACTTCGGGCACACCAAGCCGAACCGCGCTAGCGCCAATGACCTGATAGAACTCGACGAAGATCGGGTCGTCCTTCCAAACCCAGGGCCGCATCTGCTTGATCTCGTTGGGGCTTTTGATTGGCTTCACCGAGAACAGCCGGGTCTTACCCGCATCGCCCCAACCGACTAGCCTGAAGCCTTCCTTTTCGAACATGCCGGCGAACTCGTCGGCCATCTTCTCGCGCACGCGATCCAGCCTGTCATAGGTATGTAGGAAGCCTGGCAGCACGAGAACGTTCATCGCCGGGACGAGCAAGCTCATGCCCGTCATCGTGACGACGCCGCCGTCGAGCTGGCCGACGCGCATCTTGCGAACGAAGTCGCGTTCGTCGCCCTGCGATCCGCCTGGGTAGAACCGCATCTTGAGCTTGCCGTCGGTCTTCTCTTGAAGCGTCTTATTCCACGCGTTGAGAATCTTCATCCACGAAGAGCCCGCGGGGGCGAGCGACGCAATGCGCAGCGTGTACCCCTCCTCGGCTTTGGTGTGGGTCGTGGTGCCGGGCAGCGCGAAGGCTGCGACCAGGAGTAGCAAAAGTGGTACGAAACGAAGCTTCATCTCTCAAAAAACCTTTCCGTCGCGTCGGAGCGCCGAGATTCACAAGTTACGTCCCTGGCGTCAATACGAACTGTTCTCGCTGCTCAACATACTCGAGGCTTCTTCCTCGAATAGCTCGACGAGCCGGCGGGGGTTTTTAGTCACCGCCTGGTCGACACGAAGGCCCGCGATCACCTTTCCGGCGTAACTCAGGATGCTGAGGCCCAGGCCCGGACGGGCGGGGTGCGGCAGCCAGAACATGACGTCCCGAGGGCGCTTTCCGTAGACAAAGAGGGGCTCGCGCAGTCCGAGGAGGGTGGTCAGGTCGCGGCGCGCCTTGCGGCCGAATACCTCGTTGACGATATGCTCCACCGCCGCGCGAGGTGTGGTATTGGCAAGGCCGATGGCGCCCGACGTCGTGGAGAACAAGGACAGCACCGCGCGGGATCACCTCGCGAACGAGCGCACTTTTCTCGCATGGGTTCGGACCGCCCTCGGTCTCGTAGGCCTCGGTGTGCTGCTCGAGCGCCTCGGCGCCGGCAGCGATCAGGCGATTGCGATGGCGGCCGGGGTCGCTTTCATCAGCTTCGGTGGGCTCACGATGATCTATTCGGTGAGCCGCTACCTCTGGGTTGCCCGGAACCTCGAACGAGGCATGTTCCCAGTCGCCGTTCGCGGGCCCATCGTGATCACCTTGGGCGCCCTGCTGGTCGCAGGCGGAGCGCTGGTGTACGTGTTGCTGCTCCAATGATGCCGGTCAGAACTCGGCCTCGGTTCCGCATTCCAGCATTTCGCTTCCCATGTATGGGTTGGATACCGCCTCGGAGACCTGTACCCACTTCTTGTAACCCTTCGCCATGGGACACTCATAGACGTAACGTCCGCGTTGGAGGCTAGGCTCGGCCGAAAGAACCGCGATCAAGGCGCGGCTCACCTGGCCGAAACCGCTTCTAGCGGCGTTCAGGTCGCCGCTTTCGATCTCGGCCAATTGCCTTGCCGCGCTCGACAGCTCTTCGAGGGGCTCGCGAAGCGACTGAGGAGCGGCCTTTGAGCTCGCCCGGGCTGCGTCCGCCAGAGTGGTGGACTGTAGCCGAACGTCGGCGCGGTCTTCCGCCAATGCCTCGCGGACGAGCTCGTAAGCAGAAAATACCTTGTCGATGTCCGCGCGTGTAGCGGCCGGCAGAGAAGTTTGTGGAGCAGTTGCATCTTTGCCCTTGCTGCACGCGGCGAGCCAGCCTGATGCTCCAATCACCGCGCATGCGAACAGAATTACCAAGCGTCCATTTATCATCCGTCAGTTCCCTTCTTGGTTCACGTGCTCATGCTTCAGCGCAGGAAGGGATCGGCCCTTCCAGGCCGCGAAAATCGCAGGATAGACTGTGAGCTCCAGCAAGAACGAGGTCACGAGGCCGCCCACCATCGGGGCTGCGATGCGCTTCATGACGTCGGCTCCCGTCCCTGTGCTCCACAGGATGGGTAGCAGCGCGATCGTGGTCGTCATCACGGTCATCAGCTTCGGCCGAATGCGTCTGGCCGCCCCATCGACGATCGCCTCTGTGAGGCCTGCCGCGTCGCGAAGCTTTCCGTCCTCTTGCCACCTCTTGTGAGCGAGGGTCAGGTAGAGCAACATGACCACGCCTGTTTCCGCGTCGAGGCCCGCCAGAGCGATCAGTCCCACCCACACCGCAACGCTCATGTTGTAGTCGAGCAAGACCAGAAGCCAGATCGCCCCAATGAGGGAAAACGGCACGGCGAGCATGACGATGGCCGTCTCCGTCCAAGACTTGGTGTTCCAATAAAGGAGCATCATCACCAAGAACAGAGTCAGAGGCACGACCAATTTGAGCTTTTCTTTGGCGCGTTCGAGGTATTTGAACTGGCCGGCCCAGCCCAACCACACACCCGCCGGAAGCTCGACTTGCTCGGCGACCATGCGCTTTGCGTCTCGCACGTACTCCGCAATCGGTCGGTCCGTGTCTACGAAGACGAACCCTACGAGCTTGCCGTCTTCGCTCCGAACCATCGGAGGGCCGGTCACGAAGCTCAAGTCCGCGACTTGGCTGATCGGCACTTGCGCACCCGTCGCCGTGCTGATCAGGATGTCTCCGAGGAGCAAGGGATCATCCCGAAATTCGCGGGCGTAGCGCACGGTGATCGGGTACCTCTCCCGGCCTTCCACAGTCTCCGAGACAGCCATGCCGCCGACCGCGGTCATGATGACTTCGTTGACGTCAGCTACGCGAAGTCCATACCGCGCTGCCTTCTCGCGATTGACTTTGAAATCGATGAAAAAACCGCCCGTCGAACGCTCGGCGAATGCGCTCCGCGTGCCGGGGATCGTGGACACAGCCTGCTCGATCTGGACCGCGGTATGTTCGATCGTCTCGAGGTCGTTGCCAAACACTTGGATGCCGAGTGGACTTCGAATGCCGGTCGCGAGCATTTCGGTGCGCGTTTGCACCGGCATCCAGAATATGTTGGGCATGCCCGGGTAGCGCAGCGTCTCGTCCATCTCCTTTATCAGGCCCTCCCAAGTGAGACCGGCTCGCCACTCTGAGCGCGGTTTGAGCACGATGGTCGTCTCCAGCATGCCGATCGGCGCGGGATCTGTCGCGGTCTCCGCTCGCCCCGCCTTGCCGAACACGGAGAGCACCTCGGGGAATGATTTGAGCTCGCGATCCATCGCTTGGAGCACGTTGGAAGCCTCCGTTACGGACATGCCTGGCGGCGCCGTCGGCATGTAGAGGATCGTGCCCTCGTTCAACGGCGGCATGAATTCGCCTTGCAACTTGAGGAACGCGGGAACGGTGAGCGCCATTGCGACGAGCGCAAAGACGATCACGCCTCGCCGATGCGCGACGACGAAGCGAACGACCGGCGCATAAGAAGCGATGAGCCAACGGTTGAGAGGATTCTCCTCTTCGCGTCGAATCTTCCCGCGAATCATGAGCGCTGCGAGGGCGGGAATCAGGGTCACCGAAAGAATCGCCGCAAACGCCATCGAGTAGGTCTTCGTGAAGGCAAGTGGGCGAAAGAGGCGACCCTCGGCGCTTTCGAGGGTGAACACTGGCAAGAAAGAGACGGTGATGACCAGAAGCGAGAAGAAAATCGATGGCCCCACCTCTTGCATGGCGACGATGATCGTGTGCTGCCGCGAGCCAGGGCGGCCCTCGGCGTCCCAATGCTCGAGCTTCTTGTGAATGTTCTCGATCACGATGATCGATGCATCGACCATGGCCCCAATTGCCACGGCGATCCCTCCCAACGACATGATGTTTGCGGTCAGGTCTTGGTAGAACATGGGGATGAACGACAGAATGACAGCAAGTGGGAGGGTGATGATGGGAACCAGTGCGCTTCTAACGTGCAGAAGGAACAGGAAAATGATCACGCTCACGACGACCATTTCTTCGATCAGTGTGCTGCGTAGCGTGCCAATGGCTCTCCTGATGAGGTCCGAACGATCGTAGGTGATGACGAGCTCCGCGCCGTCGGGAAGGCTGGGTTTCAGCTCTTCGAGCTTGCGCTTGACTGCATCGATCACCGAAAGCGCGTTTTCCCCGTAGCGCATGATGACGATGCCCCCGACCACCTCGCCTTCACCATTGAGCTCGGCGATTCCACGTCGCATCGAAGGACCAACGCTGACGACCGCCACGTTCTCGAGCAGGATGGGGGTGCCTGCTTCCCCGAGCTTGATTGGGATTTTCCGCAGGTCGTCTTCGGTCTGTATGTATCCTCGTCCCCGGATGATCTGCTCGTGGCCGGCAATCTCGATCGTGCGGCCGCCGGCGTCTTCGTTGGACTCGCGGACGGCCTTCACGACATCACGGATCCCGACGCCGTAACCACGCAGGCGTATGGGGTCGACCTGCACTTGGTACTCCTTGACGAACCCGCCGAGAGACGCCACTTCGGCTACCCCGGGCACGCTCTCGAGCGCATAGCGAAGGTTCCAGTCTTGGAAGGAGCGAAGCTCTTGGAGGTCGTGCTTGCCGCTCCTATCGACCAACGCGTACTGAAACACCCATCCCACTCCCGTGGCATCCGGCCCGAGCGTGGGGCGTACACCGTCGGGGAGATCAGCCAGCGCGGAGTTCAGATACTCCAGCACCCGGCTTCGCGCCCAGTACATGTCGGTCCCGTCCTCGAAGATCACCGAAACGAACGAGAGACCGAAGAACGATTGGCCGCGGACGAATTTCACGTTCGGCGCCGCCAATAGGAATGTCGAGATAGGGTAGGTGATCTGATCTTCGACTAGGTCCGGGCTTCGACCTGGCCACTCTGTGAAGATGATGACCTGTGTATCGGAGAGGTCGGGGATCGCGTCGAGCGGCGCGTTGCGAAGTGAGTAGTAGCCCCATACGCCCGCGACGAGCGCGAACAAGAGCGTCATGAACGGCCGTTTGGCACTCGCTTCGATGACCTGTGCAATCAGCGTTGGCTTCGGGCGATCTTGGTTTTCAGTGGGCACCATGCCCGCCTCCCCAGTAGCCTGTTGCTGAACGGATGCGACTTTCGGCGGCGATGAGGAAGTTACCCGAGGTCACTACGACATCGCCAAGCTGTAGACCGCGGGTGACTTCGACATAGCCCCCCGCCTGCACGCCGACTTCCACCTCTTGCGGGCGTAGCCTGCCTTCACCGAGATCGACGAATACCAGGCGGCGAGGGCCGGTGTAGATGACGGCCGAATCTTCGATGACGAGCCGTTCTCCGAGGTCCACTTCGAGGTCGACATTCGCATACATGTCGGGCTTGAGCGCGAGATCTGGGTTGTTCAGCGCCACGCGCACGCGGGCCGTCCGAGTCGTCCCACTGAGCGTGGGATAAATGTAGTCGACCCGGCCCTCGAACTTGCGCCCAGGCAGGTAGGTAAGCTCTACCCTCGCGGGTTGACCCAGCGTCACCTGCGCCAGATCCGATTCGTAGACCTCGGCATCGACCCAAAGGTGGCTCAGGTCGGCGATCCGGTAGACCCGCGTGCCCGCCTCGATGCGTCCGCCCTCGACGATGTCCTTGTCGATCACAAATCCGGATGACGGAGAGACGACGGGCACGTTCTCCCAAGCCTCACCGCGCCGTGCGAGCTCACGAATTTGCTTCCCACTGAGGCCCAGCAGCCGGAGTCGCTGTTCGGATGCGCGCGCCAGCTCGTTAATTGCGCTCGAGCCGGTTTCACCGGTGCGTTTGAGCGCGCTCAAGTATTCGCGCTGGGCGGCGTAGAGCTCCGGGCTATAGAGCGTGAAGAGGGTCTGCCCCTTCTTGACCTGCTGTCCAGTTTCCTCGACGTCAAGTCGGTGGACCCAGCCGCTCATTCGTAGGTTCACGTCCGCGAGCCGCGTCTCGTCGACCGTGACTTGGCCTACCGCACGAATGCGACGGGATATCTTGCGCCGCTCGACCGCAGCCGTCGTGACCCCGATTTGTTGCCGCCGCACCTCGTCGACGACGATGGTCCCACTGCTCAGGTCTTCCTCTGTCACCGGGGTGAGGTCCATCCCGCAGATCGGGCACTTCCCCGGCGAGCTCTTTTGCACCGAGGGATGCATCGGACAGGTGTAGTACGCGATGCCTTCTTCGTGTGGGTGGTGTTCGAGCTGGTCCTCCTTGGCTTCGGGGTGGCTCGGGCTGGCGCGCAACACCCAGACGACGATGGCGCCCGTTCCTGCGAGCAACAGGACTGCCAGCGCCCAGCGGAGAATACCTCCGGATCTGTCACGGCTGGACATCGGACCCTCCTTCGTGTTCGACACCAGGTATGAGGCCTCTGGCTCGGTCGAGCTCTGCGGTTCGCTGCCCCAGGGTAGCTATGGCGTCTTCGTATTGGATCTCGAGGGTGCGCACCGAGCGCTCCGCGTCGATGAGCGCCTGGAAGTCCGTTCGTCCCGTTTCGTAACCAAACTCGGCGGCATCGATTTGCGCACGGGCCGCGGGCAAGAGCCGTTCCTGGTACAGATGGACGACGTGCTGCGCTTCGAGCACTCGCTGCCGTGCTTGGTCTACCTCGACGCGCACTTCGTCGCGCTTCGACGAGAGCCAAGCGGCGGCTTGTCCGGCGAGGGCGTCGGCTTCCTCGATGGCACCCTTGCGGGAGCGAATCTGAAGTGGAAGGTTCAGCGATACGCCGGCCATCCACCGGTGCTCCGTCTCGGCCCACATCGAGTTGTATTCCCCCATGAGGCCGATTGCTGGCGAGTAGTCGCGTTTTGCGAGATCCACAGCAGACTCAGCAGCTTGCAGCTGGGAGCGCGCAGCGTGAAGCTCAGGTCGATTGTCGAGCCCTTCTTGCTGCAGGATCTCCGTGCCCAGGACTTGGATCGATGGCGGCGTGATCCTTGCTGGTGGCGCAGGAAGCTCGAGCTCGGGTCGCTGATGCAACAACCCATTGATCTGCGCAACGATGACCTTTCGCTCCGATTCGAGCATCACCCGTTGGTGAATGATATGCGCGAGCTCGACTTCAGCCTGCAGGACATCCTGCTGAGCTACCCGCCCCGCCTCGTACTGAACCAACGCCGCGGCCTTGATGTCTTCAATCAGCTCACGGTGCTCGTCGTTGAGCATGAGCACGCGTGTCACCCGGTAGTACTCATCGAACAGCGATGAAGCCATCAGCGCAAGCGCGAGCCGCACGGCCTCGTAGCTGCCTCGCATCGCCTCTGCCTCCGCAAGCGCAACCTCTCCCGCGAATCGGAGCTGCCCGGGGGTGGGGAAACGCTGCTCGAAGCGAACGACCTGGCCGAACCGCACGACGTCGGAGCGGACGCTCAAGGGTGCCAGCGAATAGCTTGCCATGGTGTCTTCGAGCGACCGCGCCTGAGGATGCTCAGCAAGAGCGGCGCGCCATGCTTGCCTGGCCGCCTCGACGTTGGGATTGCGCTCGAGCACGGCAAGAACGAGAGCTTCGCGTGCGAGCGGTCTATCGACTGCAAATGATGCCGGCTCTATCGACGGGTCTTCGGCAGGGCTGCTTCGTGACTCGGCGTCATCAAGTGCGCTCCGCAACGCATCGTAGCGCGCGCGCTGTCCGTGCGTGCAGCCGGCAAGTCCCGTGCTGCCTATGAGCCACGCTCCAATGATCGTGGCGATCGGTATCCGATTCATAGCTCCATTGCTCCTTCCGCGACATCAACCAGAACCTGCATCGAACGCAGGTTCACCTGGACCGGCGTACGAGGCCGATCAGCTCACGATGTGCGGGGAGCTCAAATCAGATAGGAGCAGTTCCAGATGAACAGGGGCGGGCCATGGGCGCCCGGGGAGCCGCGCGCCAAGGGGATTCGTCCTGCCTCCGTGAGTCGCTGATGGGACGCCTCATCGGTTGTGGCCGCCGTCAAGCACAGCATCTGCGCAGATACGCTGAGTTCGTCGCTGCCCGCAGCGATTGGCGGATGTTCGCCCGTCGAGATGAGCGCGCCACAACACTCGTCGACACCCTTGATCTGGGATGGGGGCCCTTCGTCGGACTCGTGGCAGCAACAAGTCTGCACGACGATGCCTTCCATGCCGCACAGATGAAGCGCAGCCCCCGCCACGCCGGTGGTGACTGAGAAGATGAGCGCCAAGAGGCCTGTGGCCGCACGAGACATGCTTCACCACCCATGATAGCACATGCCCACGCAATCTTCCTCGCTCACAAAACAGGCCGAATGGACCTGCCCGATGCACCCCGAAATCGTGCAGGCCGAGCCTGGGAACTGTCCGGTTTGCGGCATGGCCCTCGAGCCGCGCGAGGCGTCTGGTGAGGATGACTTGGAGAGCGCCGAGCTTGCCGACATGACTCGGCGCTTCTGGTGGGCAGCGGCGTTCACCATCCCGCTGTTCATCGTCTCCATGGGCGACCTTCTTCCTGGGGAGCCGATTTCGCAGATGTTTTCGCCGAGAGTGCGCACCTTGCTCGAGCTCGCTCTCGCGACCCCGGTTTGTCTTTGGGCGGCGTGGCCTTTTTACGCTCGCTTCGCCCAGTCGTTGAGGAACCGAAGCCTCAACATGTTCACGTTGATCGGCTTGGGCGTCAGCGTGGCCTATGGATACAGCCTCTTCGCAGCGCTGGCACCCCAAGTTTTTCCAGAATCGTTTCGAACGCATGGTGGACAGGTCGCGGTGTACTTCGAGGCGGCGGGCGTGATCGTCACCCTGATTCTGCTCGGTCAGGTCCTGGAGCTCAGGGCCCGCGGGCAAACCGGTGCGGCGATCAAGGAGCTTCTCGGGCTCGCCGCGAAAACGGCGCGCCGAATTCGCGACGACGGCACCGACGAGGACGTGCCCTTGGAGGACGTTCATGTCGGAGATCAGCTACGGGTGCGTCCGGGCGAGAAAGTGCCGGTCGATGGTGTCGTAGTTCACGGCTTGAGCAACGTGGACGAGTCGATGGTGACCGGCGAGCCAATTCCCGTCGTGAAAGAGGAGGGCGATCGAGTCATCGGCGCTACCGTCAATGGCACCGGGATGCTCGTCGTCCGTGCCGAAAGAGTTGGGGCAGACACGCTCTTGTCCCGCATCGTGGCAATGGTTGCCGACGCTCAACGCAGCCGTGCGCCGATCCAGAAGCTAGCCGATACGGTCTCCGGCTACTTCGTGCCCATCGTCATCGGTGTTGCGTTCGCGACGTTTGCGATCTGGGGTTGGATCGGCCCCGAACCGCGCATGGCGCACGCTCTCATCAACGCGGTGGCCGTTCTCATCATTGCCTGCCCGTGCGCGCTCGGACTGGCCACGCCCATGTCGATCATGGTCGCCATGGGAAAGGGCGCCAGCTTTGGGGTTCTCTTCAGAGACGCCGAGGCCGTCGAGGTGATGCGCGATGTCGACACGGTCGTGGTGGACAAGACCGGGACGCTGACCTCCGGCAAGCCGGTGCTGGTCTTGGTCGAAGCGCTCTCCGATGTCGACGTCGAAGAGCTCTTGGGCGCTGCGGCGAGTCTCGAGCGCGCAAGCGAGCATCCCCTGGCCGAGGCGATTGTCACCGGCGCCTTGGAGCGCGGGGCGTCCATCTCTCCCACCGATGGCTTCGAGTCGCGTACCGGGCGCGGCGTCATCGGTCGTGTGGCGGGTCGTACGGTCGCGCTTGGCAACCGAAAGTTACTCGAGCACTTGGGAGTGGACCCGGGTGCCCTCGCCGAGCGCGCCGACGAGTTGCGGCGAGAAGGGCAGACCGTCATGTTCGCCGTCGTGGACGGTCGCGCGGAAGCCATTCTCGGCGTGGCCGATCCCATCAAGGACAGCACCCCCGATGCGATCGCCGCGCTTCATCGGGAAGGGCTCCACATCGTGATGCTCACCGGCGACAACAAAAAGACAGCCGAGTCCGTGGCTGCGAGGCTGCATATCGACGAGGTGATCGCCGAGGTGCTGCCCGAGCAAAAGGCCGCGGAGGTGAAACGCTTGCAAGAGACGGGGAGCGTGGTTGCCATGGCCGGCGACGGCATCAACGACGCCCCAGCGCTCGCGCAAGCCGACGTAGGTATTGCGATGGGCACCGGCACCGACATCGCGATCGAAAGCGCCGGGGTCACCTTGGTCAAGGGTGACCTTCGCGGCATCGTGCGCGCCCGCAAGCTGAGCCGCGCCACCATGGCAAACATCAGGCAGAACCTCTTCTTTGCCTTCGCCTACAATGCGCTGGGAGTGCCGATCGCAGCCGGCGTAGCGTACCCAGTTTTCGGTCTACTTTTGAGCCCCATGATTGCGGCGGCGGCCATGAGCTTCAGCTCGGTTTCCGTGATCGCGAATTCACTGCGATTGCGGCGATTGGCGCTTTGACCCGTCGGTATGCGGATGGTCACGAGCAGCTACCTGAAACCGATGAGCTCCCGATCGAGAGCTCCGGTCGCTTGCGTTGATTGAGGTGCTGTTGAACCGGCTGGGGGCGACAAGGAGTCGGGTTGCGCTACGCTGACGATCAGTAGCCATGTTCCATGTGGCAGCATTGACCGGGCTGCTCGTCGGCAGCGCCTACGGGTATGTTTCGCAGCGCGGAGCCTTCTGCATGAACTCCGGGTTCCGCGCCGTGGTGACGGAGCGGAACACGACGAAGCTCAAAGCCTACGTTCTTGCGATCGCGCTCCAGATGATCGCGGTCCCCTTGGTGTTCGCCTGGGGGCTCTCGACCGCGACCTATCCAGCGTTCTTCCCCGTCGGCGCGGTGGTCGGGGGACTGCTCTTTGGGGCTTCGATGAAATGGGCCGGCGGCTGCGCGGCAGGGGTTTGGTATAAAGTAGGCGCAGGAAGTCTGGGTTCCTTCGCCGCCGTGTTGGGCATGGCCGTCGGCGCCACCCTGTTGGAGCGTGGGCCGCTGGCCGGTCTGCGGGAAGCCATCCAGTTCTTCGGGCCGCCGCTGCGTCTCTCCGTCGAGGCCTGGGCGTGGGCTCCGATCGCCGGCCTGATCCTCGTCGTTGCTCTCTCACGTGCAGGCACAGGCGTTGCCGGTCACTGGTCTTGGCGTCGGACGGGCCTGATCATGGGCGTCATCGGGGTAGCAGCGTGGCCACTATCGAGTCTCGCTGCGCGGGACTTCGGAATGGCCGTGGTGCCGGGGACGGTAGGCCTCCTCGCCGAGCCCGTCGCTCGGTTCATGACTTGGGACGTGCTGTTCGTGCTTGGCATTCCGCTTGGTGGGTTCATCGCCGCGCGACAAGATGGTCCCGTCACCGCCTCGAAGGCCTCTTTGGCCGATGCTTCGAAGCGCTTCGCTGGCGGATTCGGTCTCGGCACCGGTGCGTCGCTCGCAGCGGGCTGCACCGTCGGTCATGGGTTGACGGGCGTGCCCCTGCTCGCGCCCGGGAGCATCGTGGCGATCATCGCGATCTTCGCGGGAAGCGCGATCACGTCGCTCTGGGGGATGAGGGCGAGCCCGGCTACGGTCTGACGCTGAACGCTGGCGCTGAACGCTGACGCTGAATGCGGGCGCTGACCCTACTACCAGTGAATCCCGTGCATGATATGGGCGAACGCCACAGCCTCGGGTCCCGGGGGTCGGTGATCGCCCTCCTCGCCCTTCTTCGGCGAGTCGGGAAACAGCCTGAAGCCCGTGTTCAATACCCGGTCGATGATCTTGGGCGCGATCGCGTAGCTCACTTCGCCGAACACGCCGAGGCGAGTCGCGACTCGCTTCTTTCGGTTGACGATGCCGTCGACGATCATGTCTACCGCCTCGTCGGGCGACCGTGTGGGCACGGCCTCATACATCTTCGTCGGCGCGATCATCGGTGTACGCACGAGCGGCATGTAGACCGTGGTGATGCACACACCGTCGGCCACCACTTCGCTGGCGATCGAGCGGCTGAACGCGTCGAGCGCTGCCTTGCTCGCTACGTAAGCGCTGAAACGAGGGGCGTTGGTCTGCACGCCGATGCTCGAGATGTTGACGATTTGGCCGTCCTTGCGCTCGCGCATCGTAGGCAAAAGCCCGAGGATCAGCTTGAGCGAGCCGAAGTAGTTGAGCTGCATCGTGCGCTCGAAGTCGTGGTAACGGTTGTACGAGTGCGCGACGCCACGACGAATGGAGCGGCCGGCGTTGTTGACCAGGAGATCTACGTGCCCGTGCTGGGCGAGCACTTCCTGCACGAGGCGATCGGCGTCATTGGCATCGGAGAGGTCGCAGTTGTGAATGATCGCTTCGCCGCCGCGCAGGTCGATCTCCCGTTGCACGACTTCGAGCTTCTCCCGAGAGCGCGCCACCAACAGCACTTTGGCGCCGGCTTCCGCCAACCGAATCGCCAAGGCCTCACCAATACCGCTCGATGCTCCGGTGACCATCGCGATCTTTCCGCCAATCCGGCCGTGTAGCGTCCGGTCTTGGAAGAGATCCGGGTCCATGTAGCGCTCCCAGTAGTCCCAAACCTTCCAGGCGTACTGCTCGAAGGGGGGGCAGGTGATGTCGGTTCGAGCAAGGGCCCTCTCGGTCTCGCGCGTATCGAACGAAGAGCGCCAGTTGACGTAAGGGAGCACGGACTCCGGGATTCCGATGTCGGACAGGATCTCGCGGCGGGCGGTCTTCACGGCGGGCATGGCGCCCAAAAGCCCCACGATCCCGGGAGGCACGAGCTTCAGCACTCGGGGATCGATCCGCGCGTCGAAGCGGGGCGCGTGCGCGGCCTCGCAGATCAGGTTCAACGCATCTCCAAAGCTCTTTGGTTTTGGATCGGTCAGGTGAAAGGTGTTGCTCTCGGTCTCTTCGTTGTGGGCAATCGCGTCAATCGCGCGCGCGACGTAGTCGACGGGCACGACGTGAAGCTCGGACCCTTCGAACCCCACGAGCGGGAACCAAGACGGCAACAGGCGCCGCATGCGCTGGATGAGCTTGAACGCGTAGTAGATGCCGTCGATCTTGTCTGCCTCGCCGGTGATCGAAGAGCCGACGACCGCGCCGGGTCGGTAGATCTTGTAGCGGGTTTGGCACTCGTCCCGCACGAGCTTCTCGGCCAAGAATTTGGTCTTGAAGTACGGGTTCTTGTGCTTCTGGCCCTCGTCGAACATGTCCTCTCGGAAGAAGCCGACGTAGTCGCCCGCAACCGCGGTCGAGCTCGTGTAGTGAAGGGTCGCATCGAGAGCTTCCGCGAGGCGACAGGCGTTGCGTGTCCCGAGCACGTTGGCCTTCTGGCTCTCCTCCATTCCGGCGGTCATGTCGTAAAGGGCCGCAAGGTGAAACATGTGGACGATTTCGCCCCGAAGCTCTTCGACCATGCTCTCCCGGAGCCCACAAAGAGGCTTGCTGATGTCTCCGGGGACGACCACGAACTGGTCTTTGGCGTCCGGCCAGCGTTGTTCGATGAGGTCGTGGAAGTTCGCCGTGCTAGATGGATAGACGAGACAGTAGATCTTCTTCCCGCGCTTGGTGAGGGAGTCGAGCAGGTGCTTTCCGATGAAGCCACTGGCTCCAGTCACGAGATACATGGGGCCTCCAGGGGTTTGGACCGCTGACCATATCCGCGAAGAGGGCTCTACGGCAACACGCGCAGATCGAACATCCCGATCAGGTCCATCGTCAAGAAATCCCGGTGGTTTTCTCCCGCTGTATAGACCCCGTCAACCGCGTCCGAGAGGGGCGCGAGATAGAAGAACATCCCCCGCAGCAACAGGTTAAGCTCGACTTCCGACGACTCGGTCACGGCACGTGACCCTTCGGGGAAGCCGGCGTCGCCGCTCATCGCGAGCTTCGATATCGCGCGGACCGATTCCTGGGTCATGACCGACCTGAGGTCGACGTCGAGCGTGTTCGCATCTTTGTCCTCGGGCGCGAGCTCGATTCGGAGGCCCGTGTAGCTCCCCGCCGGGATGCGAGCCACGAGGGGCAGCTCCTGGGTTCGGATCGACAGATCGATGGTGACCGGTCCGACCAGCAGGACATTTTCGGTTTCGCCGATCAGTGATACCGACTGGATCGCGAGGGCACCCCGGGTCAGCTGGAGCGCTCCGTTCTCCGATACGATATTCTCTTGCGACTCGATGGTGACGGCGATCGGCTCGGAGCTGCTCGTCGCCTCGCCGCAGGCTGCCCAGGTCAGCGCCGAGGTAAGGAGCAACGACTTCGTGGCCGATCGTAGGAGGGTTCGCCTCATCTCGTAGTTCGGGGTACGGAACGGGCGGATGCACCCCAAGCTCCAAAAATACATCAGTCGTGCGCTTATGCATATAGACGACATTCCTGCAGCTCGGAAGTTGGCGCTCGATGAGGTTGCGGGCTTCGTTTCCGCGAAGCTCGACGCTGGGCACGAGGCCCTGCTCAACTTCATCTGCACGCACAACTCGCGGCGAAGCCAGATGGGGCAGCTCTGGGGAGCTGCAGCCGCCGCGCATTTCGACATCGACGGAGTGCGGACGTATTCGGGGGGTACTGAAGCGACCGCTTTCGACCCCCGTGCGGTCGCCGCCATCGAGCGCGCCGGTTTCATCGTCGACAACCCCGGTGGAGACAATCCCCACTACCGCGTGACCTATTCCTACGCGGGTCCAGTGCTCGAATGCTTCTCGAAGACCTACGACGATCCAAGCAACCCCGCCGAGGGTTTCGCAGCGATCATGACCTGCGCCGACGCCGATGAGGCCTGCCCTGTCGTAGTCGGAGCTGCGATGCGGGCGCCGATCCGCTACGAGGACCCCAAGGTTGCCGACGGTATGCCGACAGAGACCGCGAGCTACGACGCGCGTTGTCTGCAAATCGCGACCGAGATGCTCTACCTGTTTTCTCGCGTTTAGCGTACGACGACCGGGCTTGGCTCGGGCGGGGCGCCTAGCGCGTCGCGGTTCGATCTCGGCTGCCGCCCGTCGGCCTCACGGATGCCGAGCTCTTCGGCGAGCTCAGCGGCGATCAGCACGCGCCCCGAGCGCTCCATCCGCTTCTCATCCGCGTGCATCGCCGCGATCACGCGGCCGATGAAATCGGGGCTCTCAGCGTTGGCGAGGAACTTCCCGTAAGGACCCTTCATTGCGTCGGGATGTTGGAAGAGCGGCTCGTTGCGCTCCGTCCGCACGAATCCGAGCCAGAGGCTCACCGCGGCGACATCGTGCTCACGCAGATCGATCGCCATGTCCATCGCCATCTTGTCGACTCCGGCTTTGCCCGCGCCATACGCAGGGCCGTGCATGTAGATCCGGCCGCCGTAGCTCGACGTGAAGACGATTAGCCCACCCCCGGTTCGCACCATCAGGGGAGCCGCGTAGTAGCTCGCGACGTAGTGCGAACGCTGACCGACATCGAGAATGCGCAAGAGGTCCAGTGACTTCTTCCAAAACGGACCCGGCTTGGCGAGCTCGCGGGGAACCGCGGTCGCGTTGTTGACGAGGATATCGAGACGCCCCTGCTCGTTCGCCACCCGCTCGAACAGAGCGCGAACCTCTTCGTCGTTGGAATGGTCGCATGGGACTGCGATGCCATGGCCGCCCGCGTGGGCGACGGCCTCCGCAGTGGCCTGGACGGTTCCCCCGAGCGGGTGGTCCTTGCCGCCCTCCGTGCTTCGGCCCGTGACGTACACGATCGCGCCCGATGCTCCGAGCGCGACGGCAATTCCTTTTCCGACGCCTCGGCTCGCGCCCGTCACGACGGCGACTCGCTGCAGATCTTCGCTCATGTCGCTAGGCTTCTACCACGGCCTCGGGCGCGAAGTATCGACCCCGCATCCAGAGCGCCACGTTCACGAGCCCTATCATCACGGGGACCTCGACCAGGGGTCCAATCACGGCGGCAAAGGCCGCGCCGTGATGGATGCCGAAGGTCGCCACAGCGACGGCAATCGCGAGCTCGAAGTTGTTGGACGCTGCCGTGAACGACAGCGTGGTGGCTACGGGGTAGGCTGCGCCGGCAGCTTTTGAAAGCCAGAACGAGATGAAGAACATGAGAACGAAGTAGATCAGAAGAGGCACTGCAATGCGCACGACGTCGAACGGCAGCGCAACGATCGTGTCGCCCTTCAAAGAAAACATCACGATGATCGTGAAGAGTAGTGCGATGAGCGTGATTGGGCCGATCCGCGGCGCAAACGACTCGTCGTACCAGGACCGCCCCTTGGTCTTGATGAGCGTGGCGCGTGTGAGAAAGCCCGCGGCGAAGGGTATGCCCAGGTAGATCGCAACGCTTTTAGCGATCTCTACGATCGTGATGTCGACCACCATCCCCTCGAGTCCGAGCCGAGTAGGGAGCCAGGTCACGAAGAACCATGCGTACACCGAGAAGAACAATATCTGGAAGATCGAGTTGAAGGCCACGAGGCCGGCTGCGAATTCGCGGTCGCCCAGCGCCAGGTCGTTCCAAACGATCACCATGGCGATGCAACGTGCGAGGCCTATGATGATGAGCCCGACCATGTAGTCCGGCTTGTCGGGCAGGAAGATCACCGCCAGCGCGAACATGAGAACGGGGCCGATGATCCAGTTCTGGATCAGTGAGAGCGTCAACACCTTCTTGTTGGTGAAGACGCGCCCCATCTCCTCGTAGCGTACCTTCGCGAGCGGCGGGTACATCATGAGAATCAGGCCGATGGCGATTGGGATCGACGTCGTGCCTATACTCATCGAGTCGAGCGTGTCGGCGAAGCCCGGTACGAGGTAACCGAGCCCGATGCCGGAGCCCATCGCTACGAAGATCCAAAGTGTGAGGTAGCGATCGAGGAATGAAAGACGACGTTGTTGAGCGGTCACTCCGAGCTGCTTTCCGTGGCGGGCCGGGGAAGCGTTCCATATACTCCTGGCCAATGGAAGCCGAAAGCCAGCACCAATCTAGCTACGAGATTCAAGGCCACACTGTAACGATGCCGTGTCACGTCAGGGATGCGTGCTCGGCTACGGCGACCTGGATGGTGAGCGCGAAGGCCGCGCAGGCCCTGCTTCCGGGGCCCGAGCTCGAGATCGCGGAGGTGCTTCCGGGGCGCGGGCTTCTGAGCATCGCCTGCATCGAATACCGCGATAACGACCTCGGCGATTACAATGAGGTCTCGATCGCGTTTTTCGTGCGGAAGCGTGGCGACCGGGCGGGCATCCCTTTTCTCGGGGCAGCCGTGGACATGATGAAGGGGCGGCTTGCGACGCACATCATTCATCTGCCGGTCAATCAGTCGTTCACATGCGAGGCCGGACGGGTCATCTGGGGCTTTCCGAAGACCGTCGACGAAATCGATTTCGACACGACGGGCGATCGCGCGCGCTGCGTGTGGAACAAGGATGGTCAGAACGTCCTCAAGATCAGTCTTCCCATCGGAGGCACGCGCAATTTACCCGAGCAGGAGCTCAGCACGTACAGCTACATCGATGGAGCACTGCATGAGACGTCGTTCGTGTCTAGCGCTGAGAACTTTGGAGTCCGTATGGGGGGCGCGCATCTCGCGCTTGGGGCGCATCCGATCGCGGACGAGTTGAGGTCTCTCGGTCTTCCGAAGCCTGCCATGATGACGATGTGGCTCGGGAAGATGCGTGGCGAGTTCGAAGCCGCTCGCCGTTGCTGATCGAAGCGCAGACGGGTCCAGGCTCCGCTTCGACTACTGCTCGGCCTTTTTGAGTCGGCTAAACCCCGTCGTCACGTATTGAACCGTGCTGATCGCAATCGTCACAAGAACTGCGGCTCCGATTGCGTTCACGGCAATTGTCGGCGGCCAACCCAGCCATGCGTGAGCGATTGTGAGCAGGATGAACGAGATCTGAAGCACGGTGTTGAGCTTGCTCGCGCGTGTGGGCTCACCCTGCACCGGCTCGACCAAGAGCTGGTAGACGACTGCTCCGCCGATGATGATGATGTCTCGTCCGATCACGATTGCGGTGAACCAGACCGGGACCCAGCCCATCCAGGTCAGAGTTACGAACGCCGTGAACATCAAGAGCTTGTCGGCAGCGGGGTCGAGCAGGCCGCCGAGGCGTGTACGCCAGTCGAAACGCCTTGCCAGGAAGCCGTCCAATGCGTCCGACAATCCAGCGGTCAGGATCAAGAGTAGGGCCAGTCCATAGTGTTCCTTCACCAAAGCCCATGCGATCGGCGCAACCAGGATGATGCGCGCAACGCAGATCATGTTGGGGATGTACTTGAGCTTCACCGGTGGGTTACTTCGCTGTGAACCTGGCGTATCGTACTGCAATCCGTTGGTACGACGTAGGTAGGAGCCGCACCATCCAATCATAGACGCGCGCATCTGGGCCAACGAGGATCCGCCGTTGGTTGCGCTGGACCCCGTCGACAATCGTCTTGGCGGCCTTGTCTGCGCTCGTGATGAAGGACTTTTCGAACACCTCTCGGGTGTCCATTCCCTCGCGGCCGAGGCCCAGATCTCGAATGCTGTCGTCCATCCGAGAAGAACGCGCGATCGAGGTCTTGATGCCTCCCGGGTGCACACTGCTGGCGCTCACTCCGTAACCAAGCATGTCGAGCTCCTGACGGAGCGATTCGGTGAAACCGCGTACCGCAAACTTTGCCGAGTTGTATGCCGACTGGCTTGGGATGCCGGCGAGCCCAAACACGCTCGAGATGTTGATGATGTGCCCATCACCCGTCGCCTTGAGGTGCGGAAGAAATGCTTTGGTGCCGTAGACGACCCCCCAGAAGTTGATGTTCATGAGCCATTCGAAATCCTCGTAGCTTATCTTCTCGACGGTGCTGCCGAGGGCGACGCCGGCGTTGTTGAAGATCAGGTTGACCTTGCCGTGGTCGCGCGCGACCTGGTCCGCCCATGCGTAGACGGCGGCGCGATCGGCAACATCGACCCTTTGCGACGTGACTTGGACCCCGAGGTCACGGACCTGCGCGACCGTCTCCTGCAGACCGGTTTCGTTGATGTCGGACAGCGCGAGATTGCATTTTCGCCGGCCGAGCTCGAGCGCGAGCCCCCCCCCGATGCCCGAACCCGCGCCTGTAATTGCCGCGACCTTGCCTTCGAAGCTTTTCATACCCGGCCTTGGTACCCCATCATTCCCCCGGGGCCAAGTTGGATGCCATCTGGCAGGGCCGTGTGATATCGCTTCTAGGTGCGGGTCGACTCCACGAGCAAAACAGATGCGGTGAGCGCTTTTGGCGACGACGCCCTAGGGACCGACGACGCCGTCGAGATCGCCCGACGGATTCGAAGTGGCGAAATCCAAGCGAGTGAGGCGATTGTGGCCGCCATCGCTCGCGCGGAGCGAGCAGACCCGTTGCTCAACGCGATCGCGGCCCCAACATTCGAATCCGCCCGAGCCGATGCCGCCAGAGGGCGCTCGGGTGCGTTCGCTGGTGTTCCGACCTTCATCAAGGACACCGACACCGTTGCGGGCGTACCCATGCGGTACGGGTCCCGCGGACTGCCGTCCACGCCCGCCGACAAGACGTCGCCCTGCGCCAAGCAGTTCTTGTCGACCGGAGTCATCAGTCTCGGCAAGACGACGACACCGGAGTTCGGTTTGACCGGCACGACTGAGCCACTGCTGCATGGGCCCACACACAATCCGTGGAAGCTCGGTTTCTCCTCGGGCGGTTCGTCAGGCGGCTCCGCCGCGTTGGTCGCAGCGGGCGTCGTGCCCATTGCACACGCGAACGACGGAGGAGGCTCCATCCGGATTCCCGCCGCGTGCTGCGGGCTGGTCGGCCTGAAACCCTCTCGGGGCCGCCTCATCGACATGGAGCGATCGGAGCTCTTCCCAGTGAAGATCGTGCACCAGGGCATGCTGAGCCGGACGGTCCGCGATACCGCCACCTACTTCCACGCCGCGGAAGGGTACTATCGAAATCCCAAGCTACCGGAGATCGGACTCGTCGCACATCCGGGCAGGCGCTTGCGAATCGGGTTCTTCTCGGACTTCGGTGAGGGGACCCTTGCGCATCCGGAATGCGTCGAGGCGGTCGCTGCAGCTGCGAAGCTATGCGAAGAGCTCGGTCATCGCGTCGAGTGCGCCCCGTGCCCGTTCGATGAGGGCTTCCACGAAGATTTCTTCCTCTATTGGGCGGCCCTGGCATTTTCGATCACTCGGTTCGGCACGCAGATCGTTCACCCCGAGTTCGACAGGACCCAGGTGGAGGAGTTCACCGAGGGCCTCGCGAGCTACTTCCGGGAGAACGCGTCCAAGGGTCCGGGGGCACTCGTCCGTCTCAGACGATTCGCTCACCGCCACGCCCGCGTCTTTGAGCAATATGATGTGTTGATGAACCCGACCTTGGCGACGCCACCGCCGGAGCTCGGCTTCATCGGCCCGGAGGTTCCTTTCGAGACGGCGCTCGAGCGCCTCAAATGGTTCATCCCGTTTACGCCGGTGCAGAACGTCTCCGGCACGCCTGCGATCTCGCTGCCGTTGACTCGGAGTCAGGGCGGTTTGCCAATCGGGATTCAACTCGGCTCCGCGATGGGAGCGGAGCGCACGCTCTTGGAGCTCGCCATCGAGCTGGAAGAGGCGTCGCCGTGGCCGACCCTCGCGGGCTAGTCCGTCAAACGGCGGCAGCAGCGCTATTGGGTCTCGCCCAGCAGCTCTGCGAGGACGGCTGGCTCATCGGTAATGATCGCTGTCGAGCCCTTGTCGAGTTGCTGTTGCATGAAATCGGCATTGTTGACGCCCCATACGTTGACCTGCAGCCCCGCGTCGAGAGCGAGCTGCACGTCGTCCGCGGAGACGGAAAACAACGGATGGATCGCGTCGAGACCGAGCGCGATGGCCCTCTGCACGAATGCCGTGTTGGGGTTGTTCGAAATCAACGCGGAGTAGAAGCCGGGCCGCAGGGTCTTGACGGCTTCGACTGCAGTTTCGTCGAACGATGAAAACAGGGTTCGCTCCTGGCCGCCAATACGGATGACTTCGGCGAGCACCGCCGCAACCAACGCGTCGGCCCCCGTCGTCGGAGTCGCGCAGCCCTCTCCGAAGACCTTGAGCTCGATGTTGATCAGGGCATCGTCGCCGAGCGCGTCGTAAACTTCTTGCAGTGTCGGGGGGTGCAGCGCCGTCGGATTGCCGTCGCGATCGAGAAGCCTGCACGCGCGGATTTCTTCGAATGTCATGGCGCTGACGCAGCCCGTGCAGTCGGTAGTTCGGTCGACGGTGTCGTCGTGCATCACGATCACCTGCCCGTCCATCGTGATTTCTGCATCAAGCTCGACCCCGTTCGCGCCCTCATCCATTGCTGCCTCGAACGACGGAATCGAGTTCTCGGGGAAAGGGTTGCCCTCTCCGGTGATCCCCGTACCCCGATGGCCGAGGTTTGCAGATGGGGATAGGGCGGCGATGCGGTCCGTCACCACGTCTTTTTGGAGCTCGTCCATACAAATATTTCGCAAATCCCATTCTGCCGTGCAGGCGCTCTGGTCACAGGTGTTCTCGGTGAGGCAGCTGTAGTAGGTGCTGGTCTCATCGGGGCATGCTGCCATCAGCGCTTCGTTGACGACCCGCTCGCAGCTGGCGAACTCCGAGCACGCGGCGCAATAGCTCGTGGCGAGCGGATCGATGGGCGTCGAGCTCGACGAGCCGCACGCGGCGACGCAAATCAAGAGACTTAGACTCAGCTCCCGCATGTCGATTCCCAGGCAGGCATTGGACGGAGAATACATTAGCGCTCGGGCAGCGTCTCGTGCATTTCGAGATCCGAGACGTGCACGTACCACGGCGCGCGCGAGCCGTAGTAGACGCTGAACGATGGGCGCTCCCCCGGGTCGTCGTCGAGTCCGCCCGCGCCCACGACCATCACCTTGCCGTTACGGGTGAGCCAGGGCACCGCCGACCCACACTCAGTGCAAAACGCCGTGCTCCACCATTTTGCCGTGTCGAGCTCGTAGCGCTTCACCAAGTCTTCCCCCCGCTCCCAGGTGAATTGGTCGACCGGCACGAAGAGATTGGCGCAATTCGACGAGCCGGTCTTCTTCCGGCAGCGGCTGCAGTGACAGTACTGGAACCCTCGGTACGGGCCTTCGATCAGGTATGAGACTGCCCCGCATACGCAGGACCCGCGAGCTGCTTTGGTCATTCTCCAGTTCCTCCTCGTTCACGCCTACGACTACCGAACGTGCTGCTAGGACGCAAGCTCGCGCATCGTTTTCGCAGAGACGGTCTCCACGATTTCGGGTAGGGTCGGGCCCTTCACCGGAGGTTGCAAATGGCGGAGACATGGACCCTACCCAGACAGATCGCCAAGTTCGCAGCGGAGCGTCCAGATCGGAAGGCGCTCGTCGAGATGAGCCCTGATGGGAACTGGGTGTCCACGACTTGGAGCGAGTACTGGGATGCCGTGCGGGGTTTGGCAAAGGCTTTGATCGGACTCGGCGTGCAGCCCGGTGATGGCGTCGCACTCATCGGCAACAATCGAAGTGACTGGGTCATCGCGCAGATGGGCATCAGCGCTGCCGGCGCCGTGCCAGCTCCCATCTACGTGACCAACACGGTCGAACAGGTGGCGTATATCGTGAAGCACTGCCGCGCGAAGGTCGCGATTTGTGACAGCCAGGCGCAGCTCGACAAGTACCTCCTGGCCCTGGACCGAGGCCTAATCGACGTCGAGCACATCATCATGATGGACCCCGTCGACGCCGGCCGCGAGATGGTGATCACGCTTGCCGATGCTATCGTGCGGGGTAGCGAGGAGGGCGACGCCGAGGTCGAGCGTCGCATGGAAGCTGCCAAACCCGATGATCTCGCCCTGCTCATCTACACCTCGGGGACCACGGGCGTGCCAAAGGGGGCAATGTGCTCGCACCGGGGTATCGAAGCCATGGGGCAGGCGCTGATCGAAACGTACCCGGAGATGATGGAAATCGATCCGAGCCGCTACGTCAGCTACCTGCCGCTGTGCCATGTCGCCGAGCAGGTCTTCACCAATTTCGTGGGCGTGCGGGTGGGTTCGGAGACGTACTTCTGCGGTGACCTCGCCAAGATCAAGGACCACTTGGTGGCCGCGCGGCCTCATTTGTTCTTTGCCGTGCCGCGCGTCTGGGAGAAGTTCGAGGCTGCGCTCACCACCAACTTGCTGAGCGCGACCGGCATGAAGGCGAAGCTCGCGGCTTGGGCTCGCCGCGTCGAGCTCGAGAGCTTCAAGCGTTCGGTCGAAACCGGCGATGCGGTCGACACTTTCCAGCGCCGGCTCGCCAACAAGCTGGTCATCTCGAAGATCAAGAGCGCGATTGGTCTCGACCAGTTGCTCGGGGCTGGCTCTGGCGCAGCGCCGGCCGCGCACTCGACTCTCGAGTTCTTTGCGTCGATTGGCGTGCCCATTCACGAAGGGTTCGGCATGACCGAAACCACGGGAATGGCGACAGCGAACCCCCTGGGGCGACCGCGCTTCGGCACGGTCGGTCAGCCTCTGCCCGGGGTCCAAGTGCGGATCGCCGAAGACGGGGAGATCCTTCTTCGCGGCGCCAACATGGTTTCCGGATACCTCTACATGCCCGACATGACGAAAGAGCTTTGGACCGAGGACGGCTGGCTTCGAACCGGGGACTTGGGTGCAATCGACGATGATGGCTTCCTGAGCATCACCGGCCGAAAGAAGGATCTTCTGATTACGGCCGGCGGCAAGAACGTGGCACCCGCAGAGATGGAGAACCACTTGCAAGGAATTCCTGGGGTCGGCCAAGCGGTCGTCGTCGGCGATCGCCAACCGTACCTCTGTGCAATCCTCGCGCTCGAGGAGGAGGCGTTGCCCGATCTCTGCCGGGCCGCAGGAGTTCCGGTCGCGCCCCTAGGAGAAATCGCCAAGAACGCGAAGGTCCGCGCCTTTTTGGCCGACCGTGTCGAATCCGACTGCAACGCGAAGGTGGCCCGATATCAGACCATCAAAAAGTTCGAAGTTCTACCGCATATGCTGAGCGTCGATGGCGGAGAGCTTACACCGACCATGAAGGTCAAGCGCAATGTCATCAACGAGAAGTACAAGGGGCTCATCGACGGCATGTACGCGGCCGACGCATCCAAGCCCGTTCGAGCTCAACAGGCTCCGCCTGCCTAACCCCGAACGTCACAAACGAGGATCGCGAATGAACAAAGTCGTCTTTCTACTAGGAGCTGTCCTTGCTCTCTCTCTGGCAGTCGTCGGACCCGCGATTGCGGAGGACCCGGAGTTCGTGATGGAGGTTGGCACCGTCGCGCCCTCAGGTAGTCCGTGGGCGGCGCAGCTCAAGCGATTCAAGAAGGAAGTGCAGGAGGCGACCGAAGGCCGCCTCAAGGTCAAGCTCAGGCTCGGTCGCGGAAATGAGCGCTCCCTCGCGCGCCGCGTGCAGATGGGGAGTATGCAAGCGTTTGCAGGCTCGGTCGGCGGGATGAGCTCGATCGTTCGGGAGGTGAACGTCATCGAGGCGCCGTACCTATTCCCGAGCTTCGCTGCCGCCGACAAGGCGCTCGATACGCCCGAGGTCACCAACAGGGTGAAAGACATTCTCTTGAAGCGAGGGTTGGTGTTCGGGATCTGGGCGGAGAACGGCTATCGTTCGTACTTCAGCAAGCAGAAGATCCGCAAGCCCGACGACATGCGTGGCATCCGATTCCGCTCGCAGGAATCACTGGTGCATGTCGAGACCTACCAGGCGTTCGGGGCGACGCCCGTACCAATCGACAATGGCAACGTGCTCATGAGTGTCCAGACCGGCGTTGTCGACGGGTTCGACAACACGCCGCTCTTCGCGATGGCGGGAAGCTGGTACCAAGGTCTCAAAGAAGGAGAGCGCAACATCTTTCTGAGTCGTCACTGCTACCAACCAGCTATTCTCGTCTACTCGAAGAAGTGGTTCGAGACTCTCCCGAAAGATTTCCAGAATATAATCACCAACCTGGATCACGAGCTCACCATTTGGGGGCGCGACCAGGTGCGCAAAGTCGAGCCGGTGCTGCTGAAGAACCTCACGCGCTACGGGTACGACATCCATGATCCATCGCCGGAAGAGCTCGCCCCCTTCAAAGAAAAGCAGAAGGGTGTTCCAGACCGTGTCGCCAAGGAGATGGGCGCCGACGGCGTGGCCCTTCTCAAGGCGATCCGACAGACCATGTGATCGCAGGACTGGTCAGTCCGGTTCGAGATCGACGTGTTGGGCTTCGGGCACGGCGTTGGCTAGCTGCTCCTCGAGCCGGTCGACCTCGTCACCAATCGCTTCGGTGACCTGACCTCCGAACTCGATCAACAGGCCTCGGAGATCCTCCGGCCTCTCGAGCGTGCCCCACATGCTGTCGAGGCTCCTTTGAGCCAATAGACGGCGGGCAATCTCCCTGCCGTCGAAGGTCAACTCGGCTTTGAACCGCACGGAATCCGCGCCGAGCTGAGACACCTTGACGTCCTGGATCCCAGCAACGACGGGGCTGTGCTCCAGCACCGCCACCATGCGAGCGACGGACTCGGCCGAAGGAGCAGGACCCAAGAGGAAACGCCGGTTTCGGTTGATGAGAAAGATCGCCGATAGGCCCAGCAAGAGTCCGATGACGATTGAGCCGGCCCCATCCCATGCAGCGTTACCGGTCCACTCCGTCAATACGAGCCCAAGCAGCGCCACGACCACACCGATCACCGCCGCGGTATCCTCGAGGACGACGGCAACGCCCATTGGGTCCGGACCACTTCGAAGGTAGCGCCAAATGGACTGTTCGGTGCCACGCGCGGAGGCTCTCACTGCGGAGAGGCCGAACGCCAGCGAGGCGCCTTCGGCGGCAAGCGAGATCAGGAGAACGACTAGCCCCGCATGCATGTGGCTGAGAGGCTCGGGCGCCAAGACTTGCTGCCCTCCTCGAACGATCGAGATGCCACTGCCGACGAAAAGAACTCCGCTGGCAGACAGCAGCGCCCATATGTACCGAGAGCGACCGAAGCCATAGGGATACTCTGGATCGGGTTTGCGCTTTGAACGGTTGATGCCGACGACTAAGAGACTCTGGTTGGTGATGTCGGCGACGGAATGGAGCGCCTCCGCCATGATGACCGTCGATCCCGTCAGCAGGAATGCCACGACCTTGGCGCCGCCAATCATGAAGTCTACGAACAACGCAATGGCAACGGCTTGGGCACTCGTCGTCATAGCTTCACCTCAGCGCTTGGTGAGCTCTCGCCCCTCGGTGTCGTTGGCGTCAACAGGGGAGTCGGTGACTTCGTTCTCGTCGCCCAAAGCGCGATGCCAACGGTGCCTCCGAACTCGGCAAGCGCCGTGCCGAACCCAGTCTTTGGTTTGATCAGGTGCTCCACCTTCGCTTCCTGTGCCCGCGGGAAAAGGCTTCTTTCCAATCCCCGTGGAAGTCAAGCCGCCATCGCATGGCGCCTCGCCGACAATCGCAGTTATGTCATAGTTCCGTGACCGTTGCCGGGCATCTCATTCAACGAAAGGAACGGCGAATGATCGAGGTGATGACAGACCTGCCGGACCGGGTTCTTGGCTTGAAGGCGCGCGGCCAGGTGTCCGCACAGGACTACAAGACGGTGCTCGTTCCCGCCATCGAGGACAAGCTGACGAAACACAAGAAGGCGCGCTTGCTCTACGTTTTCGGCGACGACTTCGAAGGCTATACGGGCGGAGCCGCCTGGGAAGACGCCAAGGTCGGCATGAAGCATCTGACGTCCTTCGAGCGAGTCGCTGTCGTTACCGACCTCGATTGGATTGAGAAGATGGTCAAGGCTTTCGGCTTCGCACTGCCAGGCGAGGTGCGCGTGTTCGACGATGACGATTTGGACGAGGCGCGTCTTTGGGTTTCCGAGGCGCCCTCGCCGGGGCACATGGTCTTCGAGCTCATCGAAGAGCAGGGCGTGCTCATCATGGAGCCCAATGGCGAGCTCGAGAGAGCGGATTTCGAACGCTTGAGCGCGCGACTCGACCCCTACTTGGAAGAGGCGGGTGTTCTCGCTGGCGTGATGATCGTCGCGGAGCATTTCCCCGGATGGGACGATCTCGCAGCGTTGACCTCGCACCTTCGCTTCGTCCGCGAGCACCACCGGAAGATTCGGCGGGTTGCCCTAGTCACCTCGGACCGACTGGTTTCAGCGGTACCCCGATTCGCATCCCACTTCATCGACGCCGAAGTACGAGCCTTTTCCATGCAGCAGAGAAACGAGGCGCTCCTGTGGGTCGGCCAGAGCTCCAGCGCGATCTGATGACTCGGGCTCGAAGGCGTATGCAAGCTGCCGCTCTGCTGGCATTGGCCGCGGTCTGCTTCTCGTCGTTCATGCCAGGCGCCTTTGCTCAAGAGGGAGGCGCGCAAGGGGAGCTCACGGAAGCCCTCGAGAACACTTCGGAGCGCATCGACGTAGTCGGCAACGAGCTCACTCGGCTCGGGGAACGCGCAATCGAGCTCCTGCCGCTGATCGCCCTCGGCTTCGCAACGGTGCTGGTCTTCTGGATCCTCGCGCACCTGCTGACCCGGAGCGACCTACTGTTCCGATGGATCGACAATCGGTTTGCTCGCGATTTGGTCCGTCATTTCACGCGAATCGCGGTGATTGGAGCCGGCGTCCTACTCGCGCTCGAGCTGCTCGACGCAGCGGCATTGGTGGGTGCTGCACTCGGGGCGGCTGGGGTCGTCGGGATCGCCGTTGGTTTCGCCTTTCGCGACATCATCGAGAACTATCTCGCCGGGCTGTTGCTCAGCATGAGGCGTCCATTCGAGCCCAATGATTTGGTCTCGATCGATGGGGACGAAGGGAAGGTGGTGCGACTCACGTCTCGGGCGACCGTCCTCCTGACGCTCGCCGGCAACCATCTTCGCATCCCCAACGCCAAGGTATTCAAGGCCGTATTGGTCAACTATACGCAGAATCCGCTTCGACGTATCGACTTCGAGGTCGGCGTGGGCACCAACGTGGACTTGGCGACCGCGCAGAAGATTGGCGTCGACGCTTTGTCTGCCACGCCTGCCATCATCCAGGATCCCTCGCCGTTGGGACTCGTCGAGCGCTTGGGCGACTCGACCATTTGTCTCCATTTCTACGCCTGGTTGGATCAACGCGATACCGACTTCTTCAAGGCGCAGAGCGAAGCGATCCGCATCGTGAAGAGCGCGTTCGACGACGCTGGGATCGAGATGCCCACGCCGAGCTATCAGATCACTCTGGCCCGCGATGAAGAGCGCTCAGAACCGCGAGTGGCCCACCCTCCAGCCAAGCCTCTCGAGGCGGGAGACACCGCCGCCGATGTTCGCCTCGACGAACAAGTGGAGTCTGAGCGTGCTGCCCAAGGCCCCGATCTTCTCGACGACGATGCGCCGCGAGAGTGAGCTGTCAGTCCGCTCACTCAAGAGCCGGCCAGCATGTCGGCGAGCACGGTGGCGAGGCCGAGAAACGTGAAGAACCCGACGACGTCGGTCACCGTCGTGAGGATGATCGAAGAAGCGGTGGCCGGATCTCGCTTGAGCTTGACCAAGATGATGGGGATGAGCGCGCCTGCCGCTGATGCAGCGACCATGGAAATGATCATCGCGACGAACATCACCAGCGAGAGCCCGAGGTTGCGAGCCCAGAAATAGACCCCGATCGAGGTCACGACGGCAATCGCAATTCCGTTGACCAGTCCGACCGTGAGCTCTTTCATCAGGACCCGAAACCCCTGGGATACTCGAATTTCGCGTAGGGCGAGGCCACGCATCGTGACGGCCAGCGCCTGGGCGCCGGTATTGCCCGACTGCCCCGCCACTACCGGGAGGAGCACCGCGACCGCCGTGAAACGTGCAATCGTGCTTTCGAACAGACCGACGACCGACGCGGCCAGGAACGCGGTAACCAGGTTGATGTTCAGCCACGGAAGCCGGCTGCGTACACCGACCCAGGGCGGGGAGAGGGCGCGTTCTTCGCTCGAGCCGCCGACCATTTGCTGCAGGTCGGTGATCGCATCTTGCTGAGCAGCGTCGAGCAGACCCGCCTGCCGGATGATGCCCACGACACGGCCTTGGAGGTCCACGACCGGCAGGCTCGACAACTGATACTCATTGAGAAGCTCGACGACTTCTTCTCGCGGAGTCATGGGCTCGACGAACACCGTGCGCGGGCTTTTCAGCTCGCCGAGCGACTGGTGTGGCAGAGCGCTGACGACGTCTTGTAGACGAACCACCCCCTCGAACGCTCCCTCTTCATCGGTGAGAACGAGATCGGAGATCCGGCGTTCCCGCAGCTCGCGAATCCGCTCCAACGCTGCTCCGACGGAGGTCTCGCTGTCGAAGAGGGCGACCCTCGCGTCCATCAGCTTGCCCGCGGTGCCCGCCGGAAAGGTCAAGATGCCCTCGATCTCCTCCGCTAGCGCGCTCTGGAGCCCACCGAGGAGTCGGGCCCGCGCATCTTCCGAGACCCTCGCGAGCAGGTTCGCGGCCAGCACCGGATCGACGGCCGAAAGAAGCTGGGTGGCCTCCTCGTCTTGCGCTGCGGCGAGTATCCGCGCCGCGTGATCCGGCTGGATGTAGCGAAGGACGGTCGCTCCCGTTCGGGCCGAGACCTGGGTGAGAACTCGGGCTCCCGCCGTGGGGGGCGCGCTTTCCATCTCGCGCGCCGCTTCGCCTGGATGGACGCTCAAAAACTGCTGAACCAGGCTTTGGGGCGCCGGGCTCAAGGCTTCCTCCGCGCGGGTTCGGGCGATCCGAGAACCGTCGAAGTCGCCCATTCGAACAACCCCTTGAGCCCGAGCCCGTAAAGCTCGCTCAACGCGGCGGCGGTCTCCGCGCTTCCGTCGTCAAGCCGTGTTTCGAGTAATCTTTGCTCGAGCTTGCGTACCGACTCGTAGCGGATGGCGCCGACGAAGCGTCCGTCGGCTCCTACGACTGGCAGCGCATGGAAACGCATCCACCCAGGATGAGCGACGATCGATTCCCAGCTCGCGCGCGCGGAGACGGACTCGACCGTGCGGACGGCGATCATGCCGAGGAGTTGCTCGGGCCGAGCCGCCATCAACTCCTTCATGTTGGCTACCCCGACCAGCTTCTGATCCTCCGCTACGACATACACGTAGTAGAGAGCGTGTTGGGGGCTTTGGCGAAGCCGTTCGAGCGCCTCCCCCGCGCAAACGTTCTCAGCCATGGAGAGGACAGCCGGGTCCATCGACGCGCCTGCCGTACCCTCGGCGTACCGCAGCAAGCGCTTGAGGGCCTTTGCGCCAGCTGGACTCAGCGACTCGAGGACAGCAGAACGCTCCTCGGCATCCATCGCCCGCAGGATTGCGGCGGCAGTGTCGCGGCGGATCGCTTCGAGGACCCGGGCGGCTTGCGGTGCTTTGGCCAGCGAGAGAGCATTGGCGGCCGCATGGGGTGCCAAGCAACGCAGCAGCTCCGACACCGCGACCGTCGGGAGGTCGAGCATCGTCTCCGCGAGGTCAGAAGCGGGCAACGATTCGAGGACGCGCGCCGCTTCAGCAGGATGGGCGGAGACGAAACGCGCTCGGAGCCTGGCTTCAAGCTCCACGGTCGACCTCTTCGTTGAGAAGCACGCACGGGTCGTTGGCAAAACGCCGCCCGGGGATCGCAAGCTCACCTTCCGCGTTCTCCAACAACACCGAAGTCCTGGTCGTTCTCACGATGCGTCCTTGCTGTGAGCCGATCCGGACGACCTGCCCGATCCGGTAGGACTTGTTCACGTAGTGCATCGCGAGGATGTCGCTCACCACCTCCCGAGCGCCAAGTCCGAATGCCAACGCGGCCGCTCCGAGCGCTGCCGACATCACGATGAGGAGGACGTTCTTTAGCAACGAGACGTCCAAGCCGAGCTGCTCGGCAGCGATCAGAGCCGCAGCAGCCACGATCGACACCTGCGTCAAACGAGCCAGTTTTCCCGCCTGCGAGGCAGCGCCGCGGCTTGCCGTCTGGAGGATGGCGTTGCGGGCGAGACGGCCTGCGACGACGCCTCCGAGGACCAGCACGGCAGCGACCGCGAGCTTCGGAAGATAGCCTGCAAGCTTGTCCATCCACCCGCTGAAGAGCGGCACATCGAGCGCATTGACTGCGATGACCGCGGCAAGCGCGAGAACCAACCAATACAGGCCGCCGGCAGCCACCTGCCCGGCCCGCTGGTCGTCGACGGTTTCCATCCAGGCCTGTCGAGTCAGGCCAGGGGGTAGCCGAGCTGCAATGCGTCGAAACGCGGCCAGAACGGCTCGTCGCAACACCCACGCCAGACCCCATCCGACGACCAGCACGAGGAGTGCCGTCGCCAGATTTGGCAGCGCCGTGATCACGCTCTGCTTGCCAGTCGCCAACCACGCGGTCAGCTGACCAACCGCATCATCCAGGCCCATGAGATCCCTCCCGACTCGTTACCCGGTCGGATTGTACCTCATGGACGTCTGCAATAGTTAACCCGTGCGGCTAGAACCGCGGCGCAAACGGACTGGTCCCCAATCGTCGAAAGAGTCCTCGTCCCAGGCCTCCATTTCGTCATCCTGGGCTCCACTCGCCGCCTGTTCCGCATTGCCCGGCTCCCAGAGCCCGGGGTAGTAGTCGTCCTCGTCGTCTTGGGAGGCGGCAGACTCTGGGTCCGCCCATGGGTCCTCGCCAAACCAATCGAGCTCGCTCTTGCGGCGCCGTGTCCGTTGGTGTCGCCTTTTGTCGCTGTGCATCGGCATCGTGAACCTCGCTTCCCTAGAGGAAAAGCCTCACCCTGACGGCCGAGCATGTTCCGTGCCAGCGTCCGCCGCCTGCGCTCGTGAGGCGTCTGCGTGCAAATTCGCTCACGCACGCGGCCTCGGGCCACAGCCTTGGTGCAGGAGCTGCACCCCCTGCGCCGCTCAGGGTGCAGAAGCTGCACCCGCACTAGTCATCCGCCTGGTCGCCACGATTGGCGACACCCCACTCGTTCAAGCGATACTGAACGGTCCTCTTACTGATTCCGAGGATCTTCGCGGCCTTTGTGGGCGAGCCACCCACGGCCTCGAGCGTCTTCATGATCGTGTAGCGCTCGACCTCGGCCAAGCTGACACCCGGTACCATCAGGCTGAGCGGCTCGACTGCTTGGTCCGGTGGCTCGATCGCCAGGTCCCCCGGGCCAATCAGCTCACCCTCGCAGAGCACGACAGCTTGCTCGATAGCGTGCTGCAGCTCGCGGACGTTTCCCGGCCAGGGGTAGGCCAAGAGTGCCTCTAGCGCGCGAGGCTCAATGCCATGCACCCGCTTACCGTTTTCTTCGGCATAGAGCCGCAGGAAGTGGTCGGCCAAGAGGGGGATGTCGCTCGGGCGCGCCCGGAGCGGTGGCAGGTCCAGCACGACCACCTTCAGCCGGAAATAGAGGTCTTCCCGGAACTTCCCGTCGTCGACGAGGACACGCAGGTCGCGATTGGTGGCCGCCACGACCCGGGCATTGACCATGATCGTCTCGTTGCCGCCGACCCGTTCGAACTCGCGTTCCTGCAGGAACCGGAGGAGCTTCACTTGCACGGAGAGTGGCATCTCGCTCAGCTCGTCGAGAAACAAGGTGCCGCCGTCGGCCTGTTCGAAGCGGCCGCGGCGCCTGGTCACCGCTCCGGTGAACGCCCCCTTTTCGTGTCCGAAAAGCTCCGACTCGAGAACGCTTTCAGCCAGGGCCGCGCAGTTGAGGCGGACCAGAGGGCCGTCGTGGCGCAAGGAGTGCTCATGGACCGCTCTTGCGATCAGCTCTTTTCCGGTTCCGGTTTCGCCTTGGATCAGGATCGTGGATCGGCTCTTCGCCGCCTGCAGCATTCGATTGAAAAGCTGTTGCATCGCCGGGTGAGCGCCGACGATGTGGTCGAGGCGCGTGGTTGGGAGCGCCGCCTCCGCGTCCGCTCGGGCCTCCCTTTCGGCTCTCGCGTGGATAGGCTTCTCGAGTGAGCGTTGAATGATCAGCGCGAGGGCGTCAGCGCGGACCGGCCGCGTGAGGCAGCGATCGGCTCCGGCGCGCATCGCCTCTACGGCCAGGTCTGTCGAGTCTGAAGCTCCAAGTGCGATGAGGGAGGCGGACGGCAGAAGGGCCTTCGCTTGGGCGAGAAGCCCGAATCCGTCGATCGCATCGAGGTCGAGGCCGATCAGCAAGACGTCGGGCATCGAAGTCTCCATCAGTTCGAGCGCATCTGTCGCTGTCGAGGCGGTCTCTACGAGGTGACCGAGAGCCGAGAGCTGGGTCTGCAGCTCCGCCCTCAGCGTTGCATCGCTTTCGACGACCAGGATCCGTCCGACCTGCTCTCGGGCCATGGGCTCAGAATGCCCCGAGCCAAGCCGATCGTCCACGACTTCCAGCGGGTCGATACTGCGTGCATCTGCGCGGCTGCGGTGTCAGATTCCGCGTCGATCGATGAGTCGAAACGCTGCACAACGTCCGAAGTCCAACCCTTCGCACCCCGCCCTCAAGACCAGGCGCAGGCTCGGCAAGTATCGAATCCGTCGGCGCATCGGTGCAGGGGGGTTCGCCACCGTGTACGAGGCGTACGACACGATTGAGGGGATTTCCGTTGCTCTGAAGATCCCGCATCCCGACCAGGTGGAAAAGGACTCCCTGAGTCTCATTCACAAAGAGGTTCGGCTCACGGCACGGCTCGATCACGACAACATCCTGGCGTTGCGCAACGCGATGATGATCGATGGCCATTTCGTCATTGCGACGCCGCTCGGCGAGCAGACGCTCACCGATCGCCTCCACCATCGTCTCGGTCCAAAGACGGCCCTCTCCTACACAGAGCAATTGCTCGACGCACTTGCGTACGCTCACGAACAACGAGTCATTCACTGCGACATCAAGCCGGATAACGTCATCCTCTTTCCCGACAACCACGTTCGATTGGCTGACTTCGGGATTGCGAAGGTCTCGCTCAGAACGCGCACGATCATGGGGTCGGGGCAGGGCACCGTCGGCTACATCGCGCCCGAGCAAGCCATGGGCAAGCCTTCGTTCCGCTCCGACGTGTTCTCGATGGGTCTATTGATCTACCGGATGTTCGCCGGCGTGCTGCCCGAGTGGCCTTTTGACTGGCCGCCACCGGGAGCGGAGCGCCTGCGGCGAACGGTCAGTCGGGACTTCATCGCCTTTCTTCGACGATCCATCGAGGTTCGTGAGCGCAAGCGGTTTCGTGACGGGGTACAGATGCAGCGCGCCTTCGAAAAAGTCGCACCCCGCGCGCTTCGAAGCACGACACGGAGCAGGAGGACCTCGCCATGAGCGAGACCCACATCTTCACGGATGTGGACATGCCACACGGCGAGTACTTCGAGCTGTCCGGTCTGCGTGCGGGCGTGCTCAGCATGCGCAAACCCGGTTGTGAAGGTCCAAACGAGGATGCCGCCGCGTTGATTTGCGTCGGCGGCAGCGCCACGGTGGCGGTGCTCTCCGACGGCGCGGGAGGGCATCCGGGGGGAGCCGAAGCGGCTGGGCTCGCCGTCCGGGCCGTGTGTGATGCGGTCGCCAAGCTCGGTGACGATCCGACGAATCTGCGCGGTGCCATCATCAACGGGTTCGAATCGGCCGACCATGCGATCGCCGCCCTCGGCACCGGGGCTGCCGCGACGTTGGCGGCAGTCGAGATACAGGGCCCTCGCATGCGCGCCTACCACGCTGGAGACTCGATGGTGCTCGTGACAGGGCAGCGTGGACGGATCAAGTGGCTCAACATCCCTCATTCTCCGGTCGGCTATGCAGTCGAAGCTGGGCTCATCGACCGGAACGAAGCGCTTCATCACGAGGACTTGCACCTCGTTTCGAATCTCCTGGGCGGTCAGGACATGCGCATCGAGCTTGGCGCTACCGTGAGCTTGGCCCCGCGGGATCGCATCATCGTGGCCAGTGATGGACTGAGCGACAATCTACACCTGAGCGAAATCGTGGAAGCCGTGCGCAAGGGGCCGCTCACTCGAGCCGTGGATGCGCTCGGCGCCCTCGGCCAAAGGCGCATGGAAGCGCCCGCAGAAGGGGCTCCCTCGAAACCGGACGACCTGACACTGATAGCCATCAGCTCGAGTGGGTCACGTGCGTAGTCGGCGACTCGGTGGCATCGTTGAAGGGATTCGCAAGGAGGCCTAGTGACCGACGAAGAACCGCGACCCAGTCTCAGGGTAGAGGCAGAGGAGACCCCAAGCTCGGGAAAGCTTCGCCTCATGGACCGTGCCGGCAACGAGCTGGGTCACATGCGGTTCAGGCGCGAGAGCGCCGAAGTGATCGTGATCGAGCACACCGAGGTCGATGGCTCGCTCCGAGGCCAACAGGGCGGGCGGCGGATCTTCGAGCGCATGGTCGAGTGGGCTCGCAAGACCGGTACCCGTGTCCGATCCGAATGCCCTTTCACGACCGCAATGTTCAATCGCACGTCAGCGGCTCGCGACATCCTTGCATGAAGCCCCCCGTCGCTGACAGCGACTACGGCCCCGCCAGGAACTCCACCAGCCGCTGGTTGACCTCGTCTTGCCGTTCGACCGCAACTCCATGCCCGGCTCCGTCAACTTCGACGTACCTGACGTTCTTCAGCTGCTCGCGGAGAAACTCGATGTGTGTTCTCGGGATCTCCGGATCGGCATTGCCCCAGACCAGGAGCTTGGGTTGGTCGCCGAGCGCCGAGTACGTGTCGTAGTAGCTGTCGAGAGCGTCGCTGCGGGAGAATGACAAGAGCGCGCGTTCGAAACCTTGGAAGCGCGTTTGCTCGTCGAAAAGGCGAGCGTAGCTCGGGTCGGCGTTCGATGCCTCGAAGAAGCCGGTTGCGCGGGTCACGGCGGCGCGCACCGCAAAGACACGAGCGTACCACTCGGCCAGGATGGGGACCTTGGCTAGGCCGAAAAGCGCCTTGCCTTCCGCGTAGTCGACGACTGGCGCGATGAGGACCAGCTTGAGGACACGAT
>Ga0209536_100001083_pt1 | contig 45131 bp, 47 predicted proteins | sample DeeMarSeWOR28_12_FD_187461 | JGI IMG/M metagenome (GOLD analysis project Ga0209536, IMG submission 187461) | Marine sediment microbial communities from White Oak River estuary, North Carolina - WOR-2-8_12 (SPAdes) (version 2) | ecosystem: Environmental > Aquatic > Marine > Intertidal zone >...
CGGGAAACCCGCACCGCCGCGCCCACGCAGGCCCGAGTCCTTGACCACCTCAATGATCTCGTCCTGCGACATCCCCAGGGCCTTCTCGAGCGCCGTGTATCCGCCGCGCTCGATCCAGCCGGCGATCCCGATGGCGTCCTTGTCCCCAAAATACTTGGAGAGTACCCGGGTCTCGCGGGGATGCTCGTATGGGTACGCCATGGCCTAGCCTAGCTCCTTCAAGAGACCTTCGACATCTTCGGCCTTTACGTTCTCGTAAACCTTATCATTCACCTGAACGGCCGTCGCGAACCCGCAGGCTCCCAAGCACTCGACTTCCATTACGGTGTACCTGCCGTCTTCGGACGTCTCACCCAACCGAGTGTCAGTCAGTTCCAGTAGGCGCTCGACCACCGCCTCGGCACCGCAAAGATCACACCCTATTCCGGCGCAGACTTGAATCAGATACTTGCCAACCGGTCGCACCGCGAACATGGTGTAGAACGTCGCCACGGAACGAACGTAGGCTGGCGTTAGCTCAAGCTGCTCCCCCACCCTCATCAATGTCTCGGGCGAGAGCCAACCTCTAACCTCCTGTGCCAGGTTCAGAACCGGAAGCAGAGCCGCTCTCTTGTTCGGGTAGCGGGTGAGGATCTTGTTAAAACGGTCCAGGTAGTCACCCTCGAACAGGGGTGCATCCGGATTCGACTCCGCTCGCTGCGAAGGCTGGGCGCTCACGATGGCCGGATGCATCGCGTCGCTCATCGATCAATCTCCCCTAACACGATATCTATGCTCGCATTCACCGCGATGACGTCGGCGATGAGCTGTCCCTCCACCAACGCTGGCAAGTTGGACATATTCATGAACGACGGTGTGCGATAGCGACAGCGCACCGGTTTCGGGCCACCATCCGCCACCAAGTAGACCCCGAGTTCACCCTTCGAGCTCTCCGTCGAGTACCAGACCTCACCCGGCGGAACCTTCAGTCCCTCCATCACCAGCTTGAAGTGCGAGATCATTCCGTCGATCGAGTTCATAACCTCTGACTTCGGCGGCAGAATGACACGGGGATCGTCAACATTGATCGGGCCGTCTGGGACGCGGTCGAGCGCCTGCCTGAGTATGTAAATCGACTGACGCATTTCCTCCATGCGACACAGATAGCGATCGTACACATCCCCGTATTCACCCACCGGCACGTCAAAATCGTACGTCTCGTAATCGAGGTACGGCTTGTCCTTTCGAACATCGTAGGCGATACCCGATGCACGGAGGTTGGGGCCACACAGTCCATTGTTGAGAGCATCCTTCGCGCTCATCGCGCCCACGCCCTGAGTCCGCCCGATCCATATCGAGTTTTGCGTCAGAAGTCGATCGGTCTCATCCAGAGTCTTGAGGAACGTGTCAACGAACTCGCGAACCCCGTCCAACCAGCCCGGCGGAACATCCGCCATCATCCCACCGACGCGCGACACACTGGTCGTCATGCGCGCGCCGGCATACGCCTCGTGCAAGTTGTAAATACGTTCTCGTTCTTGGAACGTGTAGAGGAACGGCGTGAAGGCCCCGATGTCGATCGCAGTCGTGCCCACCCATATCAGATGTGACAGGATGCGATTCAACTCGGAGCAGATGACTCGGACCACCTTGCAGCGCGGCGTGATCTCAATCCCCAGGAGTTGCTCGACGGCAAGAGCGTATCCGATGTTGTACATCATCGGCGCCAGGTAGTCCATGCGGTCCGTCAGCGGGATGTTTTGATTCCACGTGCGATACTCGCCCAGTTTCTCGAAACCGCTGTGCAGGTACCCGATGTGAGGTGTGCACTTCACGATCGTCTCACCGTCGATCTCGCAGACGATCCGAAGGACCCCGTGGGTCGCCGGGTGCTGTGGCCCGATGTTGAGGATCATGTTCTTTGTCGGGAGATCAGGCTCGCCACCCAACGACGTTGCTCTCACACCGGGCGTCTGGCGGAGAAGCGCAGTGACGCTTTCCGTTTCTCCTGCCACCGCCAACTCGTCCAGGCTGTAGATATCTTCCAGATCGCGCGACAGAGCACGGCGGGTTTGTTCCGCTCGGGTAAAGCGACCTCTGAGCGGGAAGTCTTTGCGGAGAGGATAGCCCTCTTCGTAGTTCTCCGGCATCAGCATGCGCCGCAGATCCGGATGGCCGTCGAACGTGACGCCGAACATGTCATAGACTTCCCGCTCGAGCCAGTTCGACGCTCGCCAGACCTCGTAAGCGCTCTTCAATCTCGGCCAATCAAGCGGGACCTCCGCCTTGACACGCAGAGTCTCAGATCCCCGGGTGGACCAGACTTGATAGAGCACCTGGATGGGTCGACCTCCACCATAATCGACGCCGGTCACATCCTTGAGCATGTCGTAGCCGCGAGAATCCCTGAGGTATTTCAGGATCTCTACGTTCCGGGCGGGATCGATGAACACGATCGGTTCCCCGGCCGCATCCGAATCGACGGATCGGATCGCGTCTCCGAACTTGGAGAGCAGGTGTCTAACGTCCGGCGATTCGGTCACGCTGCTGCCGTCTATACCCGAGGTCATACTCGGTGACATCTCTCCAGACCTACCGTTCTCAGTGGTTCAAACCGAACTCGAGACCCGACGCTCGTCGGCTCCGAACGGTATTCGCCTGCGGGCCGACAATCGCCCGGCCAGGCCACTTCACTCCTTACGGTCACCAGGGCGAAGGATGGGAGAAGAGCTTTCCAGGCCGCTCACCCGATTTTGGAACGTCGAGTTCCCGAACGGCTCGGCGATGAGCTCTACGTCCTCGGGTGAGAGATAAGGCTTGCCTACCGCCTCAGGATCCTCCTCCCGTGACCGCGGGTCTACAACCGATTCACCCTTGATCTTCTCGCGAATCATCAAAAGCGCGTACAGCAAGCCCTCGGGTCGCGGCGGACACCCGGGCACGTAAACATCGACGGGAACGATCGTGTCGATCCCTTGCGCCATCGTATACGTATCGAACACCCCACCCGTCGAAGCACAGGCCCCCATGCTAATACACCACTTCGGTTGCGGCATCTGGTCCCAGATGCGGCGCATCACCGGGGCCATCTTGTAAGAGACACGCCCCGCGACGATCAGAACATCCGCCTGTCTGGGCGTGTAGCCCATTCGCTCCATCCCAAACCGCGCCTGATCGTACTTGGAAGCGGCAGCAGCCATCATCTCGATAGCACAACAGGCGGTCCCAAAAGGCATTGGCCAAATGCTGTTACGCCTGCCCCAGTTTACCAAGTCATCCAGCCGAGCGACGATCCAGTTTCTCGGGATCTCCGTCTCTACCAGGTGACGCTGCTCGCTGCCTGCGCTCTTCTCTGCTTTCGCCATCCCCTATCCTTCACAACCCATTCACGGTGCCATTTCAATCCAAAGAAACGCCCAAGGGAGCGCTCAGTCCCACTCCAGGGCACCCTTCTTCCACTCGTACAACAGCCCGACGACCAGCATAAGGAGGAACAGCAGTATCGCTACGAACCCGAACAGGCCCAACTCCCTGAACACCACGGCCCAGGTGAACAAGACGACTACTTCAACATCGAAGAGCAAGAAGAGCATCGCCACCACGTAGTACTTCACAGCGAAGCGATCCCGCGTGTCGCCTAGCGGAGGGATTCCGGATTCGTAGGGCTCGCCTTTGACCGACGTGGGCCTGCGGTTGCTCAAAATTTGCGAGCCGACCACCATGACGACGGCCGCTCCCAAGCTCACCGCAAAGATCATGAGGACAGGAACATACTCCCGCAGCATCGTCGATCTTCCCCTCAGCTCGTGAAAATGGTCACGAAATCGCCGCCATAATAACACCGCCATCTAGGGTGTCAATAGAAAAAGGGCCGCTTGATCGGCCCCTTACCTAGGCTATATTCCGGCGACCTATAACCCTTATGCGATACGGAGTCCTGATGAGCATCAAGAGCGACCGGTGGATCCGGGAAATGGCGCTGAAACATGGAATGGTCGAGCCATTCGAGGAGAAGCAGGTACGCTTGGGAGTGATTTCTTACGGTCTCAGCTCGTACGGCTATGACATGCGCATCGCCCGGCACTTCAGGATCTTCACAAACGTCAACAGTGCGATAGTTGATCCCAAGGAATTCGACGACCGTTCGTTCGTCGAGTTCGAGGGCGACGTGGCTATCATCCCCCCGAATTCCTTCGCTCTGGCCTCTTCGGTGGAGTACTTCCGCATTCCTCGCAACGTGATGACGATCTGCGTGGGCAAGTCGACCTACGCCCGCTGTGGGATCATCACGAACGTCACCCCCTTCGAGCCCGAGTGGGAAGGTCATGTGACACTTGAGATATCGAACACAACCCCCCTACCAGCAAAGATCTACGCCGGTGAGGGAATCTCTCAAGTGCTCTTTTTCGAGTCGGATGAGGCCTGTGAAGTCAGCTACGGGGATCGAAAAGGCAAGTACCAGAAGCAGACGGGCGTGACCTTGCCGAGGATCTAGACCAACACCCACCTACTCAGCAGCCCGCGCTCTACTTAGCGTGGCACGTCGCGAAACTCGTCGCCATCTCGCCAGACGGGACGATCGGGTCCGTTTGCCAATCCCAAGCCGATCCTGAAGGCGAACCGCCCCTGCTGTACGGCACCTCGCAGGTCGAAGTCGGGATCATACTCGTCGTCGGGCTTATGATAGGACAGGTCTATGTACTCCTGCACCATCTGTTCTCCCCAGCCCGGCATCCGGCCGATGAAATCCAACCCATGCCCGACCATGATCGCCGGCACGCCGGCCCGCATGAAGCTGAACTGGTCCGACCGATACAGGTAACCTTGTTCGGGCGAATGGTCCCCTTCCAGTCTCAGGTTCTCGGCCCGCGCCGCCTGCACCGCAGCCTCACGAACACTGGATCTTTCCGCTCCCAGTACGGTCACATCCTCCGTCGCACCCCAGAGGTTGACGCCGTCGAGGTTGACGTTGGCGATACTCCGGGCAAGCGGGACGAGCGGGTTGTCCACATAGTAGCGGGATCCCAAGAGTCCTGACTCCTCGGCTGTCACCGCCAGGAAGAGGATGGAGCGAGCGGGTCGGCGTGGCAGGCGGCCGAAAGCTTCGGCCAGGCAAAGTAGCATGGCCACACCCGAGGCGTTGTCGTACGTACCGTTGTAGATGGAGTCAGAGTCGACAGCTTCCCCAATCCCGAGGTGATCATAGTGAGCCGTGAAGAGGACCACCTCCCGGGCAAGTTGGGGATCGCTGCCGGGAAGCAGGCCCACCACGTTGAAATCGACGAAGCGGCGCGTAGCGTTCCTCAAGCTGGCCGAGACCCGAACACCTGTGGGAACGGGCCGAAACTTGTCTGACCGGGCCGTCTCCAGCAGCGTGGAAAAACCGAGGCTGGCCATAGAAACGACCTGCTCGGCAGCATCCTGGTTCACCCACGCCCGCAGGGGTGTCACACCCGAGTCTGACTCACTGTACAATCCGACGCGTTCGCGCATGAGCGAGCTTCGGATCACGCTCCAGCCCACTCCGACGGTTTCCGGCGTGTGGACAAAGATGACGGCCGCCGCACCTCGTCGCGCAGCTTCCTCCAGTTTGTACGCGGAGAGACCGTAGTAGGTAAGCGTATCGCTCCTGAAGCGGCCGGGTACCCATGGGCCCGGGTCGCTGGCCAATACAAGGAGTACGCGACCGCTCACATCGACGTCTTTGTAGTCGTCCCACCCCCACTCCGGCGCATGGATCCCGTAACCGACAAAAACGAGCTCCGAATCGACGTCAGCAGTTCCCGTCGTATCTTCCGACCACGCCACGAACTCGTCGCCGTACCTTGGCCGAAACGAGGCACCACCGGGCGCACGAAACGCCAGCCGCGCTTCCGGAGTCCATGCGACCAATGGAACGCTTTGCCTGAAGCTCGAGTCGCCCAGCGCCGGAACGAGCCCCGCAAGCGCAAACTGATTGGCAATGTACGAGGCAGCCAATTCCGAACCGCGGGTCCCCGGAGCACGACCTTCGAGCAAGTCGCTGGAGAGGAACCGAAGGTGAGCGTCGAACGCGGGCGCCGTGATCGCCTCCAAACCGGGCGAGGCGTCCTGGTTCGCGCACCCTGCCACGGCGACAAGCAGCATAAGAGTGGCAAACGAGCCCCCAGGGAAACTCGCCGTCCGAAACCTCTTCACATCGCACCGTCCTCCGATCTCGCTCACGCTTCCGGGTTCACCGTGTCGTCTTGGTCCCCAACTTCCTTCACAAAATAGCGACCGTCCTCCGCGTCGAACTCTCCAAGTATTATCGCCGCGCCGTACGGGATCTCGCCTTCTCTCGTCTTACACAACACCATGTGCAGGGTGTCGTGCTCGCCCATGATCTGGGCACGGCCCGCCTTGTAGTCAGAACTCACCATGCGACTGACGACACGCCCCTGGGATCCGCTCAAACCCGGCGATCCCCAACCGACTGCTTTGATCTCCGGAAAATGACGCTCGAACAGCCTACCTAACCGCTCTGTGATCAGCGTGGCGAGAAGTGTCGTGACAACCAGGCCCGGGAGGAAACCTCGCTCTTGCTCCGCCGGCCAGTAGTCATGGACTGCTCCGCTCACCGTCAGACCGATCACTACAAACGCGAGACCGAAGACACGCAGGATGGCTCGACCCGACACTCGTCCGATGTTCAGCCATCCACCCACCGACCGACCAAGCCGATCCAATGCTGAAAGAGGAAAGAACGCGGCGACGGCCAAGAAGAGGCCAGCCAGGTACGGCCAGTTGTACCACTGGACGAGAAAACCGAGGTAGTCCACCGTCTGTTAACCCTTGCGCGCTCTCGCCGCCACCAATATCTCGAAGAATTATGAGGTCGACAGGCATAACATAATACGTGGCAGGCCATTACACGAGTCCGTGCAACGGCCCACCACGCCGCTTTCCAACTCAGTTCACTTCTCGCGAAGATGCCACGCGAAACGTCGGGGCGCCGAGCACGCCCCGGCGTGTCAGATCAATTCCTTCATCTTCGCGATCGTACCGCGGACGTGCTCCGCCGATTTCTCGAGCGCAACCCGCTCTTCGTCATTCAGTTCAACTTCGACGATCTCCTCCACGCCCTTGCGGCCCAGCTTGCACGGCACGCCGAGATAAGTGTCGGAGATACCGTACTGGCCCTCCATCCAGGCCGCACACGGCAGTATGCGCTTCTTGTCCTTCTCGATCGCTTCAACCATCTGAGCGACCGCGGCGGACGGCGCATAATAGGCACTGCCCTCTTTGAGGTACTTGACGATCTCGGCGCCCCCTTTTCGGGTGCGGTCGATTAGCGCCTCGATCTCCTCCGCTCCGAGAAACTGAGTGAGTGGGATTCCAGCAATGGTCGTATAACTGACCAGCGGCACCATGGTGTCACCATGCCCACCCAGTACCAGCGCCTGGATGTCCTCGACGCTCACCTTCAGCCGCTCCGCGATGAATGTGCGGTAGCGTGCTGTGTCCAGAACACCTGCCATGCCGAACACGCGATGGGCCGGGAAGCCAGTCGTGTCGAAGGCCACATACGTCATAACGTCGAGCGGGTTGGAGACGACGATGACGATGGCGTCGGGGCTGGACTTCTTGACCTCCGTGGACACACTGCGAACGATCCCGGCATTTGTGGCGAGCAGGTCGTCGCGACTCATCCCCGGTTTGCGGGGAATGCCAGCAGTGATTACGACAATATCGCTGCCAGCGGCCTCGGCGTAGTCGTTGGAGCCGATAACTTGGGTGTCGAAGCCCATAACCGGGCCCGACTCATACAGGTCGAGAGCCTTCCCCTGGGGAATACCCTCCAGGATGTCGACGAGCACCACCTGCTTGGCGACTTCCATCTCTGCCAAGCGGTGGGTCTGTGTTGCGCCGACATGCCCCGCACCGACAACCGTAATCTTATTGAGCATACGGCAATCCCAATCCTCCCGCCTTTGGTCCGGGAACGACCCTTCGGCGCACGAGCACTCCGGCGAACATTATACGCTAGCCGCCGCCGGACTCCTTGCGGGCTTAACAGGTGATGGGGCTACACATTGAAAGGACTTCGCGACAGCAACGTAAGGCAGGAACTGTGCCCAGGCAATAGATTAAAGGGGTCGAGGGCCGCCGGGCGGTCCGCTCGATTCAATCTCCCGGCGTAGGGCCCGGAGTAGTCCCGTCCAGCCAGCTCTCATGACCGTCCGCAAAGCGCTCGCGCTTCCAGATGGGAACTTCACGCTTGAGGCGTTCGATGACCTCGCGGGACGCTTTGTACGCAGCATCGCGGTGGGGCGCCGCGACGGCGATAGCCACACTGACTTCGCCGACTGTCAGCTCGCCGACCCGGTGAACGGCAGCGACGTCACCGATATCAAAGCTCGATATGACGTCCTCGCAAATCTGATTGAGCACCGCGGCGGCCATGTCCTCGTACGCCTCGTAGCGCAGGCCTACGACCGGTTGACCTCGATCCTCGTTTCTCACGACGCCTGCAAACAGCAGCACGGCTCCGTCTGCATCGCGGCGTACACGCTGCATGACGAGAATGGGATCGATCGGCTCAGAGGTGACCTGGCAAAACACTTCAACCCCCCGCCACCGGTGGGATAAAGGCGACCTCGTCCCCATCCTGCAGCACGGTGTCAGCGGACGCGTAGGCTTGGTTGACCGCAACGGCAGGCGACTCGGGCAACTGCCGGGCGCCGGGCTGCGCTCGGACGAGCTTGATCAACTCGCTGACAGTGGAGCCCGCCGGGAGCTCGAGATCCAACTCGGCAGCTCCGATGACGTCTCGATACGAGGCGAAGAACAGAGATCTTATGCGCACGGCGGTACTCGCAGTCGCGCCGTCAAGCCGCTGCTCGGGCTCGAGACGCCGGCGACCTTAGGCTCCTGAGGCCGAGAGCGTCGTCTCGAGCGACAGCAGGAACTTCCCTATGGACGGGTGATATCGGAGTGTCGAACAACGTACCCGCGTCCGTTCGCCATCCCGCGAGGCTGCAATCGCCAGATGCCCACGGAACGTCTGAAAGCGGGCATAGCCTTCACCGTCCTCGATTAGAGTACCGGTATATCCGTAACCTGGATCTGTGAAGTAAGCCTTTGCCAGGTCGATTACAGCGTCCGGTGACAGGGCAACCAGAGACTCTCTTGTCATCTGTGCGTAACCTTCTTTCACTTCGGCCGTCATACGCCGGCCTGGCGGGGGGAAAGAACGGTGCTCAACCCGGGAAGATCTCTACGGGTATCTCTTCCTCACCCGCGACCTGAGCCCGGAAGTTCTTCGAGGGCTTGAACACCGGAACTGCGCGTGCCTCCACCCTAACTGGCTCTCCCGTCCGCGGGTTCCGGGCGACTCGGGCGCGCCTATTGCGCACCTTGAAGGTCCCGAACCCTCGGATCTCGATATGGTGGCCGTCAGCCAAGGCCTGTCGGATGGCGTTGAGAAACCCATCCACGACCGCAGCACAGTCCTTCTTGGTGATTCCGGGTCCTATGGCCTGTGCGACTTGTTCGACCAAATCGGCTTTGGTCATCGCTTCCTCCAGCATTCAATCGAGGTCAGACAATCAAACGAACGAGTGTAGCGTCCGCAACGAATTCCGTCACGGTGCCTACTGTTGCTGATACAACAACCGCGGTCCCCTCCTCAACCCACCTTCCGACAGTATGTCGCCCGGGGAGGTCGCGGCGCCCTCCCCGCTCAACATGCCTCGGGCTAGCGAAGTAACCACATCCCACCACGTCACCCTGCGTGCCTCGCGCAACACGGTTCGCGGCTCCGGCCCAAGGCCAGCCATGTTGCCCGCCATCGCAATGGCGTCGTCGAGGCTCCCCTCTGCATCTATCAGGCCGTACTCGATTCCCAGCTGGCCCGAAAGCAATCGGCCGTCTGCGATCTCGGCCACAGAATCGAGCGACATGCCACGCTCGTCGGCGATCGCATTTACAAACTGGCCGTAAACGTCATCTACTACTTGCTGCAAGAGCGCCCGCTCCTCCGGCGTCACCTCCCGATAGGGAGAACCAAGGTCCTTATGCTCGGCACTCTTCACGACCTCGAAACGCAGCCCGACCTTATCCAGAAGCACCTCGTAGTTCGGGAACTCCATGATCACACCGATCGAGCCAACCAACGATCCCGGCATCGCCAGAATTGTGTCAGCGCCCAAGGCCGCGTAGTAAGCGCCCGAAGCCCCCACCGATCCGATGGCCGCGACGACCGGGATTCCTTCATCCCTTAGCCGAGCCAACTCGCGGTATATGCTCTGCGACGGAGCGACCTCACCGCCCGGCGAGTCGATCCAGAGGACGTATCCCTTCACCGACCCATCCTTGCGATAATCGCGGAGTTCGCGCAGCACCCTGTGGTTCTGCGTGATCACCCCCCGGAGCGGCAGCACGGCGATTCGGTCCCTTCCAAGAACCGCTACACCATCGGTCGGGACCGAGGTATACACGACCAGCGCCAGTCCGGCCCCAAACACAACCACGACTGCGGCTACGACCAGGGCAACCCACCACGCACGGGGACTCTTTCTTTGTGTTTCCATTTCCTGAAAACGAGCACTCCGGCGTGCCGTCTAGGGATTAATGTCGGGGAGGAGGTGGGCGCCTAAGTTACTGTACTAGAACGACTAAGTCAAGGTCGCGACTGGCCGGCTGAAGCCCCGGGCTCCGCCGGACGCGACGCCGCGACCTGGCGGCCCTAGCACTAAGAGCCGGGCCTCTCAAGGCGCGGAAAACCGGCGTTTCACTTTCGCTCTTCGATCAGCGCGATGAACTCGTCGAAGAGGTATCGGCTGTCGTGAGGGCCCGGCGCCGACTCCGGGTGATACTGCACAGCCAGGATGGGCAATTCGCGGTGCCGCACGCCCTCCAGCGTGGTGTCGTTGAGGTTCACATGGCTGGCCATAAGATCTGGGGCTCCTGGCACGGAGTCGCCATCGGCTCGTACGGCGAATCCATGGTTCTGCGACGTGATCTCCACGCGCCGACTGGCCAGGTTCTGCACAGGGTGGTTTCCGCCGCGATGTCCGTACAGCAGCTTGAATGTCTCAGCCCCAAACCCGAGCGAAAGCAGTTGGTGGCCCAAGCAGATTCCGAATACTGGAATCTCACTTTCGGACAAAGAAGCTACAAGCTCCGCCACGCCAGGCACGGCAGCCGGATCGCCGGGGCCGTTCGACAGGAAGACACCGTCTGGCTGATCCGCCAGCACCTGGGCGGCGAGCGTCGTGGAAGGGTACACCGTAAGCTCGCAACCGCGTTTGGCCAGAAGTCGCAGGCTATGTCGCTTAACGCCGAAGTCATAAACCGCCACACGGAAGCGCGGCGCACCCTCCGACGGCCAAGGGTAAGGCTCGGGCGTGCTGACTACGTGCGTGAGATCGAGCCCGCTCATGGATGGGTGCTCCAGTACGCGCCGCAAAATCTCGTCGGCACCCAATTCCGCCGGACCGATACCAGAACGCATGGCACCCTCAGAACGGATGTGGCGTGTCAGCTGTCGCGTGTCGATCCCCTCGATGCACATAATGTCGTGGCGCTTCAAGTACTCATCGAGTCCCTCTTGAGCACGCCAGTTGCTGAAACTGGGACTCAGCTCACGGACCGCGAAACCTGCCACCCACGGACGATCCGCTTCGTCGTCGTCAGGCGTGACACCGTAGTTGCCAATTAGCGGTGCCGTCATCGCCACGATCTGACCGGCGTAGGAGGGGTCCGTCAGGATCTCCTGATACCCGCCCAGACTGGTATTAAAGACGACCTCACCCAGAGCCACGGCATCTCCGGCGCCGCGCAAACGGCCTCTGAAAACCTTACCGTCCTCGACGACGAGGAACCCGCTTCTCCCTGGCCCGGGAGTTGAGTTACCTTGAGACGTCATGGGCACAGCAACCTCTAGGGATCTGGTCTACATTCACGCGGACGAGTCTTGTCTGGGCAACCAGTTCGGGGATCGAGCCAACCCCGGTGGAGCCGCAGGCCTCATCGAGGTGTTCGACGAGAAGCGTGGTTGGAACCGCCGCGACTACTACGTATCCGATCCGGACACGACCAACCAGCGAATGGCCCTGCGCAGCGCTATCGAAGGCCTCAGGCTCCTAACCAAGCCCTGCCGCGTCATCTTTCATTCCGACAGCAACTACTTGATCTCTGGCATGCAAGACTGGGTCCACGGCTGGGCCCGCCGCGGCTGGCGTCGCAAAGGTGGTCCCATCGAAAACCTGAACCTTTGGATAGAGCTGGTGTCCGCCGCATCTCGTCACTATTCCAGCCAACAAGGCATCGCCTGGCGTTGGGTGCGCGGCCATGCTGGCCACCCCAAGAACGAATACGCCAATAACCTGGCCATCGAGGCGGCTCGCGGCCTGAAGGACTCGAAAGGCCTGATAAAGTCGGGGTTCGACGATTGGATCGAAGCCCAACAGGAGAAAGATCGTTTCATGGACTTCCTCGACCTTCCACCGGAGGAGCACTTCGTCGCCGACCCAGCTCCGCCTATGCCACCCCTACTATAAGAAGGCCCGGCACAGCCGGGCCCATAGTTCTCGACCTCAATTGCCGCCTTCTTCCGGCGGCGCTTCCTCCTCCGCTCCACCTTCAGATCCGGTCTGCGGCGTACCGGTCTCAAGTCCCTCGACCACCCCCTCCTGCTGCTCGCGATCGAGCAATGGGGTCGGGGTCACTTCCTGGGCCGGGGCTTGGATCTGACCCTCGAGAATCGACGATGGGGCTCGAGATCGAGCGGAGAGAATTGCCAACATCAAAGCGAGCCCCATGAACAGCCCGCCCAGCGTCCAACTCGCCTTCGTCAACAAAGTGGCCGCTTGCCGGCCGCCCATGAAGCTGTCCGTCGAAGACGAAGCTCCGCCAAACTCAGCTGCCAAGCCACTGCCCTTTCCCGATTGCAGCAGGACGACCAGAACTAGCAGCAAAGCATCGATGACCAGCAACATCAAGATGAAACCGTACACAACTGCACCTTCTGTATAGTTACCGGGGATTCCGCGGTCCCCGCCGTCCGGCGGCAACCGCCGAAGTAATAAGGATTAAGCAGAGATTGTCAACGCTAGTCCGCCGAGCAGACCTGCGAAAAATCGCCGGGCTTCAAACTCGCACCGCCCACCAACGCGCCGTCTATCTCGGGCGCAGCCAGGAGTTCTTGAATGTTTCCCGTCTTGACGCTCCCGCCATAGATCACCGGAAGCACTCGAGCCCCAGTCTCGCCGATCATCTGGGCTAGTACCGCCCGGATCAGGACGTGGACTTCGTTCGCGTCCTCCGGACTGGCGGTCCGTCCGGTGCCAATGGCCCAGACCGGCTCATAGGCGATGACGACCCTCTCGATCTCAGCGCTCTCCAACCGGCTGAGCCCAACCTCTAGCTGTCGGGTTACCACAGGCTCCACCAGGCCGTGGTCGCGCTCCTCCAGCAGTTCGCCCACACATAGCACCGGAGTGAGACCCACGGCCGTGATGGCCGCCACCTTCTGCGCCACCTCTTCATCCGAGTCGCCGAAGATGTGACGCCGCTCCGAGTGGCCAGCCAATGCGAATCCGGCTCCGGCGTCCTTAGCCAGTCCGGCTGAGATCGAGCCCGTGAACGCGCCCGACGGCTCCCAGTGGACATCCTGAACACCGAGCCGAATATCCTGGCGAGCCGCCGCCGCCTGCTTGAACGCAGCCAACGAAATCGCCGGGGGGAAGAAGACCACTGTGCGATCCGTCCGCGGAGGATACAGATCGAGAAACGCTTCGACGAATCTCCTCGTGTCGGTGGGACCGTAGTGCATCTTCCAGTTGCCGCCGAAGAACGGCTTCAAGAATCTCATGTCACTCCCTTGTCCGCATCCGTCAGAGCTGCCACGCCGGGCAACTCCTTCCCTGCTAGGAACTCCAACGTGGCACCGCCGCCCGTAGAGACGTGCTTCATTCGATCGACAAGACCGAGCGCCGCGACTGCCGCCGCCGAGTCACCGCCACCGACGACGCTCGTGGCGCCCGCATCCGTCGCCCGCGCGACCGCGTGCCCCACCACCTCTGTGCCCTTGGCAAACGCTGGCTGCTCGAACACGCCTACCGGCCCGTTCCATAGAATCGTCTGCGAAGAGGCCACTGTTTCGGCGAACGCTTGAGCGCTGTCCGGCCCGATGTCCAATAGCATCTGGTCAGCCGGGATTGCCCTCACGCTGACGACTCGGGCTTCATCGCCGCTCTCCAGCGTAGGCGCGACTACCGCATCGGTGGGAAGGAGCAGAGTGCCCGTGGCCCTCTCCAAAAGACGACCTGCCAAATCGATGAGGTCTTCTTCCACGAGCGACGTGCCCGTCTCGAGTCCCAGCGCTCGTAGGAACGTGCAAGCCATCGCTCCGCCCACGCAGAGCTGATCTACCTTGCCGAGCAGGTTCTCGATCAGATCGATTTTTCCGCTCACTTTGGCGCCACCCAATATCGCCACGAACGGACGTCGAGGATCCGCCAGCAGGCCTCCCAGGTGCTCCAATTCTGACTCCAGAAGCAGACCCGCCACCGCCGGCTGAAGGTAGTGAGCGACCCCTTCCGTAGAGGCGTGCGCGCGATGCGCCGCGCCGAAAGCGTCGCTCACGTAGACATCACCCAGTGCCGCAAGGGCCTCCGCCATCGCGCCGTCGTTCTTCTCCTCACGAGAGTCGAAGCGCGTGTTCTCCAAGAGCAGAACATCTCCTGGACTCAGTTGCTGACTGGCGGACATCGCCTCCTCGGAGACTGTACTCGCCAGAAACCGGACTGGTTCGCCCAGCAGTCGGGCCAAATGATCAGCCACGGGCCGCAACGAAAACTTCGGCACCGCCACGCCCTTCGGCCGCCCCAAGTGCGACAAGAGTACGACCCTCGCGCCTCGACCACGCAGGTAGCCTAGCGTCGGCAGTGTCGCCCGAATGCGAGCATCATCGACGACATGGCCTTCGTCGTCGAGCGGCACGTTGTAATCGACCCGAACCAGCGCCCGCTTGCCCCTAAGTTGTTCGTCGTCCAGGTCACGGACAGTCATCTTTTGCAACATGGCCGCTTCGTCCGGTTAGAGACGCCCACCGATGTAATTCGCCAAGTCGACGCAGCGGGCCGAGTACCCTGCCTCGTTGTCGTACCACGCAAGCACCTTCACGAAGTTCCCATCGATGACGTTGGTGGAACCAGCGTCGACGAGTGAACTGGCCGAATTGCCCATGAAGTCCACCGAGACAAGCGGCTCCTCGCTATAGGCAAGGATTCCCCTCATCGGCCCGTCGGCGTAGCGCTTGAACGCGGCGTTCACCTCTTCGGTGGTGGGGGTCTTATCGAGCACCGCCACCAGATCCGTGAGTGACACATTCGGCGTCGGAACGCGGACGGCAATCCCGTCCAGCTTGCCCCGCACCTCCGGAATCACAAGGCCCGTGGCCTTCGCCGCACCCGTGGTCGTGGGGATCATGGAGACAGCGGCCGCCCTGGCACGCCGCAGGTCCTTATGCGGCAGGTCGAGCAGTCTCTGGTCGTTAGTGTAGCTGTGGATGGTGGTAACGAGACCTCGGCGGAAGCCAAATTCTTCGAGCAAGACCTTCACAACGGGGGCAAGACAGTTCGTGGTGCAACTCGCGTTTGAGATGATGTTGTGCTCGTTGGGATCGTACTGTCCGTCGTTGACACCCAGGACGATCGACAGATCCTCATTCTTGGCCGGCGCGGTGATGATCACCTTCTTCGCTCCTGCGGCCAGGTGCTTGCCAGCATCCTCACGGGATCGGAAGAGGCCGGTAGACTCGAATACAACATCGACACCCAGGTCTTTCCACGGCAGCTTCGCCGGATCTTTCTCGGACAACACCCGTACCTCATCCCCATCTATCACGATGCTGTCCTTCCTGGCTTCGACGCTCCCTGGGTAGATTCCGTGGACCGAATCGTACCGGAACAGGTGGGCCAACGTCTTGGTGTCGGTGAGGTCGTTCACCGCTACGAAGTCCAGGTCATTGCCGCGTCCATCTTTCTTCGCCGCTCGCACGATCATCCGTCCGATCCGACCGAATCCGTTGATACCTACTCGAACTGCCATGACTCTATGACCTCCGTCACTTGTGAGCTATCGCCGATGACTGCAGCGGCCTACCGCGCTTTACATTATGGCAACGTCTGTGCCGCGGAAAGAGGCGATCAGCGTGCCGCCGAAAGCTCACGACGAGCGCGCGCGAATGTTAACACGCTGACCGCTCGAGCACCCCTCGAACACAAGGCACGCACGCAATCCTGGACGGTTGCCGCAGTGGTGAGCACATCGTCGACCAGCAGCAGGTGTTGACCCTCCACGCGCCCGCGTCGCTCGGAGGTCACGTCGAACGCCATCGAGACGTTGGTGAACCGCTCACGGGGCGAAAGGCGTGCCTGTCGTCTGGTGTGTCGGCTCCGCTGCAATGCATCGACAATCAGCGGCAACTTTCGATCGCTGGCGACCGCCCGCGCCAGCAACTCGGCTTGATTGAAGCCGCGCTCGCGCAGGCGGGCCTGGCTCAAAGGCACAGGTACGACCATGGCCAATTCGGACTCGACATCCGCCGCAAAGCGCGTTTCGGCCATATGAGCGGCCATCACGTCGGCCAGCCGTTTCCAACCGCCGTATTTCAGAGCGTGTACAACCGACGCCGCGCTCCCGGCCATCACGTAGGGGGCGCGTGCCTGCCGCAGATAGGGTAACCAACTCTGGCACTCGATACAACTTGATGTTGTGCTCGTTATGCCTATGTCTTGTAAGGAGATCCCACATCGAGGACACCGCGGGTGACGCTGGCGGCGCGCCCGAGACCAGCAAAGCCCACAGACCCGGTCCTCCAGCCTGGCCAACGGATCACCACAGACCACGCAAACCGGGGGAAGCAACCGGTCAAGCCAGCGGCGCACGGACCCGGCTTTCGATGCCATGACGGCCAAGTTTGTCCCGATGCGTCAACAGATCGTGAAGCGCGTCGAGCGCGGTCGAGGATTCTCCGATCACAGTCGAGATCCGCGGCCGAAGACTGGCCTTCTTCCCGCGGGGCCTTTAGAATGGGTGCGCCACCGCACAAGCTACGACTACCCACCTGGAGAGACTTGATCGTGGATATGGACACACGCGTGCTTGCCGGGCTGCGACGTTTCGTGGCCCTTTGCGTCATCGCCCTGGCCGCCGGCGCGTGCGCCGACCGACCCGCCGCCAAAGCGACGAAGCTGCTGCCGGCCCAGCTGCACGGCCTTCAGCTTGTAGAGACGCAGACTGCGGAGGAGGCCGCCGGAATCGTCGGTCGCCTTCACAAGCAGGACTTGACCGCCCGCGAGACCGAAATCGGCATATACGGGTCGGACGGGTTGAGGGCCGAGCTGTATGTCAGCGCCTTCGAAACGGCGGACGAGGCCGCGGCCCAATTCGAGTCCATGCTGGCGGCCATAGGAGAGGGTGTTCCTGGATACGGGCACCACACCCACTTCGATGTCTCCGGCCTGGACGTGCACAGCGTCTTCGGCAACGGACGTATCAACTACTTCTACGCAAAGGGCGAACAGGTCACGTGGCTGGGCGCAGAGCCCATGATCGCCAGAGCGATCATCGCTGAGCTCCTGGCTGTCCAGACTGACTCGATACCTGAACTTCCCGGCATGCCGCGTGCCCGGGAAGAGGGAGAGCGCTCCTAACGAATCGGGTCAAACCTGCAGAGCGAGGCGAAGCATCATGTCTTACAAGAGGACTGCACTGTTCCCAATCGTACTGGTTCCCCTCCTGCTCGCCGGTTGCGCGGCCGAGGAGGTTTCAGCACCTCTGAAGTTCAAGATCTCGTTCGACCAGACCTCGAGCACCGAACCGCTGGACGGGCGGGTGATCCTGGTGATTGCAGCGAGCGAGCAACCCGAGCCGAGATTTCAGGTGTCCGCGGGAATTGAGGCGCCGCAGATCTTTGGCATCGACATCGATGGGCTCGCGCCCGGGACAGAGGCGGTGATCGATGCCCGCACATTCGGCTTCCCGCACGAAAGCCTCGCGGATGTAAAGCCGGGCGACTACTACGTTCAGGCTGTCCTGCACAAGTATGAGACCTTCAACCTCGCGAGCGGGAAGACGGTCAAGCTGCCCATGGACCGTGGCGAGGGCCAGCAGTGGAATCGTGCCCCGGGGAACCTCTTCAGCACACCCCAAAGACTGAGCATCGACCCAGTGGCGCGGAACGACATTTCCATAACCCTCGACCAGGTGATCCCGCCAATTCAGGAGCCGGAGGACACCAAGTACGTCAAGCACGTGAAGATGAGGAGCGAACTGCTCACGGAATTCTGGGGTCGCCCCATGGTCCTCGGCGCCCACGTGTTGCTGCCTGAAGGATTCGACGAGCACCCGGAAGCGCGCTACCCGCTGGCCATCTGGCACGGACACTTCCCCTCCGACTTCAGGGGCTTCCGCACAGAACCGCCGGATCCGGACCTGGAGTGCGAGTACAGTGCACGCTTCGATGTCGATTGCTATAACAGGATTCAACAGCAGGAGGCATACGACTTCTTCAGACAGTGGACTGGCTCGGACTTCCCGCGGATGCTGATCGTACTCATCCAGCATGCCAACCCCTATTACGACGACTCTTATGCCGTGAATTCGGCCAACCTCGGCCCCTACGGTGATGCCATTACATACGAACTGATCCCGTTCATCGAAGAGAGATTCCGCGGGATCGGTGAAGGATGGTCACGCTTTCTCTACGGCGGCTCAACGGGAGGCTGGGAGGCAATGGCAGCGCAGGTCTTCTACCCCGATGACTACAACGGAGCTTTTGTCGCCTGCCCCGACCCGATCGATTTCCGAGAGTACACTTTGATCAATATTTACGATGACGAGAACGCCTATTACGAAGACGGCCCCTTCAAACGAGTCGAACGTCCGGGGCACAGAGACTGGCTGGGCGCGATAGACCGAACGATCAAGGACTACAACCACATGGAGTTGGTGCTCGGCACGAAGAGCCGCTCCGGTGACCAGTACGATATCTGGGAGGCTGTCTACTCGCCGAGCGACCCCGACGGCTACCCGCAGCGCATATGGGACAAGTATTCGGGACAGATAGACCACGAAGTCGCCGAGTACTGGCGCGAGAACTACGACCTGCGCTACATCCTCGAGCGCGACTGGGCTACGCTAGGCCCGAAGCTCGAGGGCAAGCTGTTCATATACGTCGGCGACATGGACAATTACTACTTGAACAACGCTGTATATCTGACGGAGGAGTTCCTGGAGAGCACGACGGACCCGTACTATAACGGCGAGGTCGATTACGGAGACCGCGCTGAACATTGTTGGAACGGCGACCACGAGAACGGTAATCACATCTCGCGGCTGCGTTACAATACGATGTACATCCCGAAAATACTGAGTCGGATAGAAGAGAGCGCGCCGCCGGGGGCTGATCTCACCAGCTGGCGGTACTGAGCTCGCGAAGTCAGGGGTCTTCTAGCTCGGCGGGCGACCTGCTGCCGAGCGCGCCCTAGTGTTGAGCGCGCAGTTTGTCCGCCACGCGGCTACAACCTGCGCAGACGAGCAAGAATACCGCTTCTGCGAAGATGATGAGCGCGATGCCCGCCACCAAGAGCCCCGCCGCTATGAGAGCGGGCTCCAGCATGTCGGCCACGGTCAGCGGTACGAAATCCATAGTACCCTCCGGACGTCGAAGTTGGCACCGTGCACGCGCCTGCCGGGCGCTGTGCTAACCGCTAAATTCGTCTGGCGATGTTGGGCTTGGAGATAAACTCCCAATGAGCGTGAGGCCCGCTATGCCCTCGCGCTCACTCACATCATAAAGCGACAGCCCCTATTGCGAAAGCATTTGTGTTCGGCGGCGAGGCGACGGGCAACTTTGGACGTCCGATGCGACAGCCGACCGCCTACGTCATACTTCCGGGTGTCTGACAAACGACTGCCCAGTCGCAAAGACCGACTTCCGGCGGGCGATGATCGCCGGCAGTCTGCCGTCGGCGGTCTATCCTTGTGTTTCAGTCGGCATCTGGCTGTTGGATATGGGCTGGTGGCTGTTGTGGGGTCGGCAGCCCGAGGGCTGCCGACCCCTTCCATGCCAACTGCTCAATTTCAGTGGGAGCCTGAACCGTCAGTGGCGATCCTCTTCTCGAACGCCGGTGGGTCCGGGAAGCGGGGGGGGTTCTCTTCTACCAAGCGCATCACTTCGGCGATGGCAGCATCGAGCTGGGGATCCCGTCCCTGTGCCAGTTCGGACGGGTCATCGACTACCGGAATGTCGGGGTCGACACCCCATCCCTCGGCGAACCAAACGCCGTCGGGACCGTACAGCCGCCCGGGCGGTGCGGTGAAGAAACCGCCGTCGATCAACTGGTGCCCAGAGGCGGGGCCAATCAGTCCGCCCCATGTCCGCTCACCAATCAGGGGTCCCACGTTCAAGGTCTTGAAGAACCATGGGAAGGCGTCGCCCCCGGAGCCGGCCCACCCGTTGATGAGCATCACCTTCTGACCGTAGTGGTTGACCGGCGGATAGGTCGTGGTCGCGCCGTTGCGGAAGAAGATGCGGGTCACCAGACGTCGGTTCATCTTCTCAATGAATCGGTCCGGCAACTGGCCGCCGGCGTTGAACCGCTCGTCGATGATCATCCCGTCCTTCAACATCTGGCTGTTGAATTGACGGACCAGCTCGGTCTGCCCAGAGACCGCGGTGTTCGGAACGTAGATGTAGGCCACGCGGCCGTCGGTGGCATCCTCGACGTACTTACGATTGCTCTCGATCCACTCGAGATTGCGAAGGCGCGATTCGCTACTCAGCGTCTCGACCAACACATCACGCGCCCCTTCAAGACTCGGGCTATCGTTAACGGTTAGAATCACCGTCTTGCCCGCCAGCCCCTCGAACGCGGCGAATGGATCCTTGCCGATATCCATGGGAACGCCGTTCACCGCCAGGATATAGTCGCCCTCGCTCACATCAACGCCGGGCTGGTTGAGAGCCGATCTCGTCTCGATGTCCCACGGGGCGCCCCTCACGATGCGCGCCACGCGAAAGGCTCCGTTTTCCAACGACCAGTCGATGCCTAGCAGGCCGATCTGCCTCTGCGCAGGCGTTTCCGTATCACCGCCCCGGACGTAAGTGTGTGAAGCGTTGGCCTCGCCGATCAGCTCACCGATGATGAAGTTCACATCCCAGCGGGTCACCGCGTCGTCGATCAGGTTACCGTAGTGGCGGCGAAGCGCGTTCCAGTCGAGGCCATGCATGCCCGGGTCGTAGAACACGTCCCGGTAGGTGCGCCAAACATCAGTGAAGATCTGCCGCCACTCATCCCGCGGATCCAGCGTCATTTCCATCTCACCGGTGGCCAACCGCTTCTCCATCTTCTGGCCGGGCTTCACATCGACTATGGCCCACTGACCTCTCTGAGTGACTAGCAGCTTCTTCCCATCCGAGGACACCTCGAAGCCACCGGCGTCCCCCATGATCACCTTCTCTTCCCGCTCCTCCAGGTCGTAGTAGACGATGGGCGACTGGTCAGCGCCGGACCCGCTGCGCGGCCGGCGATGGTAGATGACCTTGCCGGATACCGCGCGCAGCATCGAATAATTGCCTTCCTCCACGGGCAGAACGACGGCACGCGACTCCATCCCCTCCAAGTCGATCATCAGACCTGACGGTTCGTCACCGTTCGCCTCCTCACCACCGCCTTCTCCGCCCTCGGCGTCCTCGTCTGTCGCCGATTCCTCATCGTTCCGAGGTGCTAGAGGCGACGGTACGTCCCTATGCAAGGGCATCGCGACCAAGTTGGTCGTGTTCGGGTAGACCCATGTGGCATCGACATCGGAGTAGATGGGACTCAGAGTGCGGTTGGAGAAATAGTACAGGTACTGGTCGTCCGGATCGAACACCGGACCGAAGTCGTTATAATAACCCGACGTAACCTGATGCCGCTCGCCCGAGTCCGTATCGAACAGAAAAATGGCGCCATTGTTGGTTTCCAGGTTGCGCGAATAAGTAAGCCAGCGACTGTCGTTGGACCACGCGACCTCGAAACGCTGCAAGGCTCCGTGCAACATCGTTCGACCTTTGTCGACCTCGGCGATCCGACCGCTGTCAAAGTCGTAGATCTGGATCGTCTGCTTCTCATCGATAAAGGCCACCTTCCTGCTATTGGGCGACCAGAAGAGATTGTAGCGATAACCCGGACCGAGATCCGTTAGCCTTCGCTCCTCCCCGGAACCGGCAGGGGAACGCACGGTCAACTCGTATTCGCCACTGCGGTCGCTCCAATAGGCGATCATGCTGCCGTCTGGTGACCAGGACGGATAACGTTCGGCCACTCCAGGCGAGCGAGTCAGATTCCAAACCGGACCGTGCTCGGCGGGAACCGTAAAGATCTCCCCGCGGGCTTGAAAGACTGCGCGCTTACCGGAAGGCGAAATGTTCGACCCTTGGATCATGTCGCCGACGTTCTCGGCATGAGGTCTCAGGCTGGCAAGATCGGTCACGACGGTAACATCGACCTCGCTCAGCTGCTCGGTCGACAGGCTCATGAGGTAGAGCCGCCCACCGGCCTGAAACACGATATCGGACGGGCCGATGGCCGGGAAAGTGACGTCGTAGTCCGTGAATCGCGTAACCTGACGCATCGCGCCACCGTCTACGTCCATTGCCCAGATATTGTAGCGCTGTGACGGGCCGCGGTCTGACAAGAAGTAGATGGTAGTACCATTCCACATCGGTTGAGCATCGTTGGCGGCATTATCGGTGAGGTTTTTGGCCTCCATGCTCTGCAGGTCGAACATCCAGATGTCGGGCGCCCTGCCGCCACGGTACCGCTTCCAGGTTCGGAACCCCCTGTCTTTGGGGGTATAGACCAAACGGCGGCCGTCGGGCGACAACGCGCCAAACTCGCCATAGGGGACGGGCAGCTTCTCAGGCAGTCCACCTTCTGCAGATACCAGGTAGAGTTGGTTGAACCTCTGCAATCCGCTCTCCCGGCTAGACGCAAACATCACCTCGCCCCCGTCCGGCGACCAATCGACGACCCGGTCGTTGCCCGGGTGGTGCGTGACTCGCAAGGGATCCCCGCCCATGGCCGGGACGACATACACGTCTGTGTTGCCGTCATAGTTCCCGCTAAAGGCGATCTGCGACCCGTCGGGCGAAAAGCGCGGGAAAAGCTCTTCGCCCCGCGGCGAGCTCAGCCGCTCGGCGGAACCGCCGCTCTTTTCGACGACCCATACGTCACCGGCGTAGACGAAGGTGATATGGGTCTCCGAGACATCCGGGAACCGGAACATGCGGGCATCCACCTGGGCTCGCGCGGGCTCTGTCGCCAGAATCACCAGGACAACTGCAGCTAGCACATGCTTCATAGTGACTCGCTCCATTCTGAGATAGTTGAGCTACATCGAATGACGTTTGATATGAGCACTCTCAGTTTCACTACGTCGAGACGAGCCGAATGTGTCACTCTATCAAGCGGCCAACAATCCCCTGAAAAGGCGGACATTTGACCGGGTTTCAGCGTTTCGGCATATTCGCATGGCCTTCTGGTTCATCGAGGTGACATGGAGACTCCGACGGGGACCACGGCGATCGTTCGAGGCGTTCCCAACACGTTCCATCACGCGATCCGTCCCGACAGTTCGGTCGAGCCAATCGATGTGGGCCTGGCCTTCAGACAACACGAAGCCTACTGCCGCGCCCTTTCTTCAACGGGCCTGGACCTCGTGAGAATCGACGCCGACGACCGCTATCCCGATTGCCTCTATGTCGAGGACACGGCGATTGTCGTGGGCAGCAGAGCTTTCATCGCGCCGATGGCGGCGGAGCCACGACGAGGAGAGTCGGACGCGGTGGAAGCAAAGCTCTGCGAGTTCAGACGTGTCCACCACCTGATGCCGCCTGCCACGCTCGATGGCGGCGACGTACTCCAGGTAGGTCGGCAAGTCTTCGTTGGGCTTTCGAAGCGAACCAACGTTCATGCCGCGGATCAGCTTCGGATCGCCCTGCAAGGGGAAGGATACGAGGTGACGCCGGTCAGTGTGCGCGGCATTCTCCACCTCAAGTCTGCCTGTACCTACCTGGGAGGCGACACGGTCGTGATGCTCCCCGGCCATTTGGACGAGCAGCCGTTCGCGAGCTTTCAGAAGATCCACGTGGCGCCGGAGGAAGCCCACGCTGCAAACTGCCTGGCCCTAAATGGTGTGGTGCTCGTGCCGACGGAGGCGCCGCGCACAGGAGCCAGAATCCAGGAAACGGGCTTCGAACCCGTGGAGATCAATATCTCTGAATCGAGGAAGGCCGCCGGTGGTTTGACCTGTTGCTCTATCGTCTTTTGACCGCATCGGCGGCCGCCTCGCCTGGCGTGATTCCTACTGCCCGACACATCACGTCTCGAGGCGGATCCAGTCGAAACCATCTCTCAAAGCTTGCCGCCGCTTGCTCAACGAGCATGCGACGCCCGTCCTCGGCTCTTACCCCGGCTTCACGTGCGGCTCGAACGAACGGAGTCGCATCCCGACTGTAGACCAGGTCGAGTACTGCCTCCGCTCCTACCGCCCTCGGATCAAGCGGCAGCGGATCGCCGGGTAGCAGTCCCAGCGAAGTCGCGTTGACGATCAGGTCATAGCTATTCAACAACTCGGAGTCTTGGGATCTCGACCGCAGAAGTCCTCTTGAACCTCCAAGATCGGACACCAGCGACTCGGCACGAGTCGCGGACCGATTCAGCACGTCCACGACTCCCGCTCCCGCCGACACGCATGCGTAGGCGACGGCACGCGCAGCACCTCCGGCACCCAGCAACAGGATTCGCTTGCCTTTGAGTCTCGAGTTCAGCACTGCCTCCGCCGCCGTGCTAAACGCGTCGACGTCGGTGTTGTCGCCACACAACCCCGTCCCGTCCTCCCACCAGAAGACATTACAGGCGCCCGTAGCCGTGACCGCCTCGCTCGCTCTATCCAGCGAATCGGCGGCCAACTCCTTGTGCGGTACGGTTATGTTGCCCCCACCACCCGCCTGGGCCACGGAACGCATCAATGGACTCACCAATTCCTCCCAGGCACAAAGCGCTACGTACACTGCATCGAGACCGAGCGTCCGGAGGGCGGCGTTCTGCAACTGCGGTGAAAGCGAGTGGTGCACCGGGTCACCGAGAAGTGTGTACAGGCGCTTGTTCGGAGGCGTTCGATTGTTCACGGCGAGAGGATTGCAGACAGTCGGTTCAGTAGCGCTTCGACCGCTTGCGAGATACGGTCTCTTGCCTCGACATACTCCTCCAGAGGACCTCCCAGAGGATCGCTAATTGCCTGACCCGAGTCCGCCCCCTCAATGAACTCGGTGATGAGCGAGCACTTGCCATCGCCGCCCATGTCTCCCACCGCTCCGACGTGGCTGGGGGTCATGCCCAAGATGATATCAGCACTCTCGATCAGCTCCCGCGTGAGAGGCTGTGAGCGATGGCCGGAAAGATCCAGTCCTACCAGTTCCGCAGCGCGAACCGAACCTTCAGATGCGGGCGCGTCCCAGACCGCGGAAGTACCCGCGGAGTCCACCTGCACATGATTCCAGCCCCTCTGTTCCAACGCGTGACGCGTGATCACCTCGGCCAAGGGACTGCGGCAGGTGTTGCCCGTACACACGAATAGAAGCCGGTACGCTGTGGGCTTATCTTCAGTAGTGGGTGTATCTTGGGGCATGTATCTCGTGTAAGGTATTAAGCCGCCAACCATGGTTTGAGCTGCTCGGCGGTCACCAAACCTTCCCTCAGCAAGATGGGGGGCGACTCGACAAAGCTTACGATAGTCGATGGCGTGGTTCCCTTGGTCGTTCCCGCATCGATCGCCAACACGGGCTCCTCCATATCCTCGAGGTCCGTGCGGCCTGCGAACACATCCAGGGCACGCTCGAGCGTCCTGGCCGGCTCACGACCGGCAAGGTTAGCGCTCGTCGACGTCATGGGTCGCCGCCAGCGCTTGAGAACGGCCGCAACGACCGGGTCAGGCGACACGCGGACGGCTATCCCACCGCCGGGCCCCACCAAACCCTCTGGAGCTCCGGTGCAACGGACAACCACAGTCAGAGGTCCCGGCCAGAAATGCTGGACCAACGCCTCCGCTTCTGCTGGCCACTCTAAATCGCCAAAGGAGGAACGCAATGCGTCCAGATCTGGCGTGAGCAGGAGCAGCGGCTGGCCGACATCGCGAAATTTGATTCGGGAAATCAGGGCGTTGTTCCGGGCCGAACAATCACCACCGATACCATAGATCGTCTCGGTGGGATGGACGACGATCCCTCCTGCTGCCAACACTTCCGCCGCCCGGCTCGCCGCCAAATACCTCTCTGCTTCATTGCGCGCGTAGACGACCTGCACATCCATCGCTAGTCCCCCGGAAGGTCGCTAGGCATCTCACGCTGCCTGATTAAGGCTTCCACCAAGGCAAGATCCTCCCGTTGGGTGATCTTCGGGTTCGGTTCGCTGACCTCGACGAGCACGACTTCGACACCATACCGTTCACAGAGGGCGGCGCAATCGGACTCGTGCACGCCTTCCGCCTCCGCATCCCGGTGAACCTCGAGGATGAGATCGCGCGGGAACGCTTGTGGTGTCTCGGCTTGCCACAGACGCTCCCGATTGACGGCGCGTACTACACGCCCTTCCGCATCGGCTTCCTTAAGTGAGTCGGTCACGCGGCGCCCGGCGACGGCGCCATTGTGCGGGCCCACGGCCGCCAGAACTCGGCTGATGCCCTCCGTCGTGATCAGCGGTCGCGCGCCGTCGTGGACGGCCACGATTTCCACCTCGGCCGGAACCGAGGCCAATCCCAGCCTCACCGAATCAGTGCGCTCGATTCCGCCTGCGACTAGCGTTACCCCGATCGCCGCCAGCTCCCCGAGCCAGCGCGGTCGCGCTTCGGCATACGCGGCGGGCACGACCAGCGTGACACCTGCAACGGACGGATGCTCGAGGAACGTCTCGACACTCCACAGCACGACACGTTTCCCGCCCAATTGGGCAAACTGCTTTGGCTCCTCCGAAGCGAAGCGCCTGCCCTGTCCAGCGGCGACAATGACCGCCCATGCGTTATGAGGAGAAGAGGGCATCGACAAGACCTGCGACGTCCGCCACGCGCTCGAGGGTTACCGGCGAAGACCCCGAATTGATCTCCGATGTGCGGCCGACGTAGGCTCGACGGAAGCCCAGCCGGCCCGCCTCGCCCAGACGTCGCTCCAACTGGCGAACCGGTCGAACCTCACCACCAAGACCAACCTCGCCGACGAAGACAGCCTCGGAGTCGATCACTTGGTCTTTCATGGCCGAAGCTACAGCGGCCATCACCGCCAAATCCGCCGCCGGCTCGCTCAGCCGCAAACCACCGACGACGTTCAAGAAGACATCTTGGTCAGACGTTCGGAGTCTAGCCCGCCTCTCCAGGACGGCCAGCAGAAGCGCAAGCCGCCGGCCGTCGAAACCGGTGGCCACCCGCTGGGGCGAGCCGTAGACCGAGCGATTCACCAACGCCTGGACCTCCACCAGGACCGGCCGCGTACCTTCAAGAGCCGCCGCGACCGCCGATCCGCTGGCCCGATCCTGGCGCCCTTGCAGGAACAAGGCGGAGGGATTCTCCACCGGCTCCAATCCAGTCGCCCCCATTCTGAACAGAGCAATCTCGTCGGCCGCGCCGAAGCGGTTCTTGGTCGCGCGGACGATGCGGTGATCGAGCCCCGTGGGCGATTCGAAATAGAGGACAACATCGACGATATGCTCGAGAGTCTTAGGGCCAGCGATTCCGCCCTCTTTCGTCACGTGACCCACGACAAACGTGGCCATTTCCCGACGCTTTGAGACGCGCTGCAGCCCGGCCGCCACCTCGCGGACCTGAGCCACTCCCCCAGGAGCCCCCTCCAGTCGCTCGGTGTAGAGTGTCTGAATGGAGTCGATCACGAGAATATTCGGCTCGATTTCCTCGATGCGATCGATCACCGCTTCCGCCGAGGTCTCGGCGAGCATTAGGACGTCGTCGCTGGCCTCGTTCAGCCGCTGAGCTCGGAGCTTTACCTGGTAAGCCGACTCTTCCCCTGAAACGTACAAGACCCGGTGGCCCGAGCCCGCCAGTCGAGCTGAGACCTGGAGCAGCAGCGTGGATTTGCCGATGCCAGGCTCGCCTCCGAGTAGCACCATCGAGCCCGGCACCACGCCACCTCCCAGAACGAAGTCGAGTTCCGCGAGGCCGACAGCCCAACGAGGTCTTTGGCTGCCTTCGACTTGGGCAAGCGAGATTGCACGCGCCTCGCTACCGCGATCCGTGCCCACGCGTTCCGCAGCCGGCGCGGGCCGCACGCGCTCCTCAACCAGCGTGTTCCACGCCGCGCAGTGCGGACACTGCCCCTGCCAACGGTGAGATTCACCGCCGCACTCGGTGCAGAAGAAGACCGTTCTTACTTTGGGCATTGCGCTCGTGAGTGTCGAACACCCAACACCCTACCGCCGGTGCTCGCTGTTCGTGTCCTTGCTACACGACTTCGGACGGACGACGGGAGACAGACTCGAACCGGGTGAACTCCTTACGGAAAAACAGCTCGATCGTTCCAGTAGGGCCGTTCCGCTGCTTGCCGACTATCAACTCCGCCTTCCCTTCCAGCGACTCGTTCTCAAGGTCTGTCTGCTCGCGCTTGTATACTTCCGGTCGGAACAAGAAGAGGACCACGTCGGCATCCTGTTCGATGGCTCCCGACTCGCGCAGGTCCGAGAGCTGCGGTCGGTGCTCAGTCCGCTGCTCGGGCGCGCGCGACAGCTGAGACAGAGCGATCACCGGGACACCCAGCTCCTTCGCCACAGCCTTCAGCGCACCGGATATCGCGCTGATTTCCTGCACTCGGCTCTCCGCCCTAGGTCCGCGCATGAGCTGAAGGTAGTCCACGACGATCAACCCAAGATCAACCTCGGCACGCAACCGCCGAGCCTTGGCACGCAGCTCGAGGGCAGTGATCGCCGGCGTATCGTCGATCCAAATCGGCGCCGTGTTCAAGTGGCCCGCGGCGGTGGCGAGCTGCATGTACTCCTGCTCGGACAGCTTTCCGCGGCGGAGGTTGGACGAATTCACCTGACCTTCCGCGCACAGCAGCCGCTGAACGATCGCCTCCTTCGACATCTCCAGCGAGAAGAACGCCACTGACGTACTGCACTCGATAGCGGCGTGCTGCATGATGTTCAGTACCAGGGAGGTCTTACCCATCGATGGCCGCCCAGCCACGACGATGAGATCGGAGCGCTGGAACCCGGCGGTAAGGTTGTCGAGGTCGGGAAAGCCACTGGGAACCCCGGTGACGGAGCCCTCGGCCGCCTGCAGCTGCTCGATGTGCTCAAAGGCGGGCCAGAGGATTTCCTTGATCCAGACGAATCCTTTGCGTTGTCCTGCCTGCGAGATCTGGAAGATGCGCTGCTCCGCCCTGTCGATGGCGTCTTCCACCGGCTCGCCGGTGGCCTCGAAGGCCTCTCGAATCGTCTCCGTCGATGCCTCGATCAGCCTACGTAGCTGCGCTTTGTCCCTGACGATCTTGGCGTGGTACTCGATGTTCGCGGCCGTGGGCACGGCCTCCATCAACTCGGCCAAGTACGCGGGACCACCTACGGACTCCAGTTCGCCGCTATTTCGAAGCTCTTCCGTGAGCGTCACCGGATCGATGGCCTCGCCGCGCTCGAACAGACGCCGCATCGCCCGGAACAACCGGCGGTTAGCCTCCCGGTAGAGCATGCTGTCATCGACCAGCTCGATGGCCTTGGCCACGGCGTCCGCGTCGATGAGCATGCCACCCAGCACCGAGGTTTCCGCCTCAGGGGCCCACGGTGCCGCCCGTTCGGCGAAGGCGTCGGTCGCTCTTACTCCACCACCCGACGGCCGTTCACTCGCCGGCATCCAGTCAGCCACTCTCACCTCCCGGAGTGCGGCCACCGGCTTCGTCGTAGACGCGCCGAAGCAGTTGCAGATCCTCCCAGGCCGGCCGCTTCCACTGCGCGTTCCGTAGCAAGGCTGCGGGATGATACGTCGCTACCACGGGGATCCCCATGAAGTCATGCGTCGCGCCGCGCAGACGGCCCAAGGACGTCTCCGTCTTCAACAGCGTCTGGGCGGCAAAGCGTCCGAAGGCACAGACCGCCTTCGGCTGAATTAGTTCCACTTGCTTACGAAGATAAGGCCTACAAGCCGCAACTTCATCTGCTACAGGATCGCGGTTCTTAGGCGGCCGGCATTTCAACACGTTACAGATGAATACTTCGGCGCGCCGGAAGCCAATGGCCGCGAGCATCTTGTCCAGCAGCTGACCCGCCGGCCCAACGAACGGACGGCCCGATCGATCCTCTTCGTGGCCCGGTGCTTCTCCTACCACGAGTAAGTCGGCGTTCCGATCCCCTTCACCGAACACTACCGTAGTACGTCCTTCCGCCAGACGACACAGCGTGCAGCTCAGAACGTCGGTCCGCAACGCTTCGAAGGCGGAACCCTCGGGTCCTGCGGGGGCTACCCCTATGGCCGGGCTGACCGTCTCGACATCTGAAATGCGAAGGCGCTCCAGGAGCTCGGCAGCGGTCGAATCCTCGAGAAACCACTCTCGCTGGCCCAATTCTCCGCGCTGTGTCAGATAGCGGACTAGCAGCTCGCGAGTCGTCTCCCAATCAGTCACTCGGCAGGTACCGTTCGGCCCGGTCGAGGATTTCGTCGGCCGCCTGTGTCTTTAACATTTGCGGCAGCGTTTCAGCAGCACCCGATGCATCGATGATCGTCACCCTGTTGGTCTCCACGCCAAAACCCGAGCCCGGTTCGCTGGGATCGTTGAGTACGATGAGGTGGGCACGCTTCTCCTGCATCTTGCGCCGCGCTGATGCTTCACCGCCCTCTCCCAGCTCTAACGCGAACGCGACCATCACGCAATCGTCGGAAGCATTGCCCTTGGCCGTGGCCATCAAGTCCGGAGCCGACTGGACGGCGATCGATGTCATGCCGCCCGAGCGACGAATCTTGTCGTCCCGGGGTTTACTGGGTCGAAAATCGGCTACCGCGGCGGCCATGAACAGCGCGTCCGCGTCCAACAACGCGTCGCGAAGCGCCGCGCCCATCTCCTCTGCCGTCTCCACCTGGCGCACATCCTCGATCTCGGGTGGCGGAGACATCTCAGTGGGCCCGTTGACCAGCACAACCTCCGCTCCGCGTCGCCAGGCCGCGCCGGCGATGGCGTGCCCCATCCGACCCGAAGATCGGTTGCCCAGAAAGCGCACAGCATCTACTGGCTCCCAAGTCGGTCCCGCCGTTACTACTACCCTCCTGCCGCGCCAGCGGCTCTCGGGCTCCAGCAGGCGACCTAAGTGGGCCAGTATCTCCTCCGGCTCCGCCATGCGTCCAAAACCGACCTCGCCTTCCGCTAGCTCTCCGTAGGCCGGGCCTACAATGGGATGGCCGAATGAGCGCAGCGTCCCGATGTTCCGCTGTGTCGCCGGGTGCTCGTACATGCGCGTGTTCATCGCAGGCGCGAGAAGCGCGCGATCTCTCGCGGCCAGCAATGTCGTGGTCAGCAGGTCGTCAGCGATCCCAGCAGCCATTTTCGCCATCACATCCGCCGTTGCCGGCGCGACGACAATAGCGTCCGCCCAGCGACCCATATCGATGTGGCTGAGCGCGCCTTCCCACAGCGACTCTCGTACTGGGCGGCCCGTCAGGGCTTCGAACGTCGTGGGACCGACGAAACGTGCGCCGCCACGAGTAAGAATGACCTGGACTTCTGAACCTGACTGGGTGAGACGACGCGCCAGCTCCGCCGACTTGTACGCGGCGATCCCACCGGCAACGCCGAGGAGCACCCGCCTACCTTCGAACGGGCGCACTTGAATAACCCTACGACGCCTGGCGGCGCCGCTTCACCAAACGAAACTCGAGGCTTCCCGAGGTCAACTCCGCCAGAGCTCGTGTAGTCAGCTTGTCGGCCCCGTACGGAGAAGTGTCGAGCGGAAGGGCGTTGAGCTCGCGAGCGTAACGCGCTGCCACCAGCACACCCAGGTACTTGTTGCCGCCCGCAGTTTCAGCGACTTCAAAAGGAGTGAAGACCTTCATTCGCCATCATCATTGTTAGAGTAAGGATGTCTTCGAGGCGAGAAAGTTACACGAAGCAGTGGCTGCGTGGAAGGGCCTGCTCAGACGTCCTCGTCCGCCAGGGCCTTCAGCAGTCGCTGCCGCAATTCCTCCAGATCCTGCCCGCTGCGGCTCGATTTCTGGCCCTCGGCAAGGATAATCGAGCGGATTCGCGCCACCGCATCCTCTAGCCGGTCATTCACCACGACATACTGGAACTCGCTCATCGCTTCCAGCTCACTCCTGGCCGTATCCATGCGGCGGCGCAGTCGCGTAGCGTCTTCGCTCCCCCGCTCTTGCAGCCGTTCCATGAGCACATCGAACGAAGGTGGCAGCAGGAAGATGGTCACGGTGTCGGGACGGACGGCGACCACCTGCGCAGCCCCTTGGACATCGATGTCCAGAATCAGTCGCTCGCCGTCGCGTTCCGCAGCCTCCAGGTTCGCCCGGGGTGTACCGTACAGGTCGCCGTGAACCTCTGCCCACTCCAGAAGCAGGCCCTGTTCGATCATCGATTCGAACTCGCTTCGCGCGACGAAGTGGTAGTCGACGCCTGGACGTTCGCCCGGTCGGGCCGAGCGCGTAGTCACCGAAACAGAGAAGGTCAAGTCGGGGCTTTGTTCCACGAGAGCTCGAGCGACCGTGGTCTTCCCGACGCCAGACGGAGCGCAGATGGCGACGGCGAAACTTTTCATTCGATGTTCTCCACCTGCTCGCGCAGTTTCTCGATGGCCGTCTTGATGTCTACGGAGCGACTCGCAATCTCCGGATCGTTGGCCTTGGAGCCAATCGTGTTCCCCTCTCGGTGCATCTCCTGTACCCAGAAACCCAGCCGCTTGCCCACGGGCTCCGAGCCGTCCCCTTCGACGAGCTGGCGGAATTGCTCGAGATGTGACCGCAGTCGCACGATCTCCTCGTTGATGTCCCAACGCTCGGCCAGGAATGCGATTTCTCTCGCCAGGCGATCATCATCGGTCTGGGCGTCGCCCATCAACTCCTCCACCGCCGCCCTTAGTCTGTCCCTTTCCTCCAGCAGGCGTTGAGGAGCCCGAACCTCAATGGTGTCTAGAGCGGTCTCGATCTCGCTCAGCGAAGCCAGGAGGTCGGCCGCCATAGCCTCGCCTTCCCGCTCTCGCAATTGAACCGCCATCCCGAGGGCGGTCCGCGTCGCCTCAGCGACTTCGTCGAAGGGTAGCTCACCCAATTCATCCGCAGGAGCTTGAAAAACATCGCCGAACCGAGCGACCATTGCGATGTCGATCTCGCCGGCAACATCGTGCTGCTCCTTGATCTCGTTGATCGCAGTCAAGTAGGCGTCAACTCGTCCATGATCAACCGTCACCGGTCGCGACATGCCGGGCCGTGGAAGGAAGCTCATGCGATAATGGACGCTACCCCGGGATATGCGTTCGCGAAGAATCTTTGTCAGTTCGGCTTCCCAGCGCTCGGCGCCGATGGGGAGGCGAAAGTGGGTGTGAAAGTGACGGTGGTTCACGGTTCGGACCTGCACGTCAACGATCCCCAACGCAGCCTCCCGCTGGACTTCGCCAAATCCCGTCATGCTTCGGATCATCGGAATGCCCCCGTGGCCTGACACTCGAGCAGCTCGATCTCTCGGATGACGGCATACTATCGGAGCCGCGCGGCCGAGTGTCAAATCGAACGTCGTCTTAGTTCCAGAACTCCCACTTCAACCCGAAGTGGTAGCGGTTCGAAGGTAGCTCCTCCCCCGGGATATCGCCCTCAATCCCCATAGAGTCGAAGTATTCGTAGTTGTAAAAAACGTGCACGTCTTTGATCCGCAGGATGATCGCCGCTCGCCACCATCGCAGGTCGCCCGTGGAAACGATGGCGTCGGGCTCCGCGTCTCGATCCGATACCCACATCGGGCCACGCACACCGCCCTTACCGATGATCTGCAAACCCAATTGGTCGTTCAGTGCGACCAGGCGGTAGGCCCCGTCCACCTGCCACTCATCGCTGGGCCAGTAGAGGAAGAGTTCGTCCTCACGCGCTGTGTAGCGCCCCCCCAGATCCACGACACCGCCGAACAGTCTGAACAGAGGGCCCGCCGCCCAAGCCTCGACTACGGTGACCGTGCCACCGGGTAACGAGGCCGCACTGTCGATCGGCTCCCCCAGGCCCGGTGACGGGCTCGTACGCCAACGTCCACCTCGGCCACCGACCCTCCAGCTCCACAGCTTCAGGTCACCCCCCAGTGTCCAGCGGCTGAACTCCATCCAGTTCAGGGGTTCAAACCCAAAGAGACCCCGGTCGCCTTCCTCCACCTCGGCCATAGCCCTCAGGCCGAGGGGAAGATCGAGTATCAGCGAGGCGTATCCGGCGGCCGTCTCGAAGTCCTTCTCCCAATGCGCGAAGCGCCCGCTGGCGAAGAGAGATGCGGGTCCGGTGTGCAGCTCGAAGGAGGCTTCGGGCTCGAATACGGGCACATCCTCGCCGTCCCAGAGCCTCAGCGACAGGTAGGCCTGCCAATGCTCCGCCGTCTTGGCCCCACGCAGCGCGACCTGGCGCGCCGTTTCCTCCAGTGGAGGCGTGAGCAGACTGTCCGGCACACCCGGTCCTGCGACAGCCTCCCGCTTCACTTTAGCCGAGCCCGCCACCAGGTCCGCGTACCATCCCTTGGAAAACGCCCGTCGAAGCCTGAAGATCCAGTCGGTGCGTTCGGGATTCGGGAACTGTTCTCTGTCTGCAGAGACGCCTCTGTACTCCAGCTGGCCCCATAGTCCGGCCGGTAGCGGGACGGCCAACGAACCCATCACCACCGTACGCTTCGAGGCACCCACGTCGGCGCCGCCATTCGTATCGACCCGGTCAAACCCGAAGGTGACGATCGCCTTGGAAACGCGGGAAGAGAGAAAGGCCCTGAGCAGATTGGTTCGTTTGTCCCCCGTACCGGCCTCGATGCGCGAATAGGGCTCCGACCGCGGGTTCCGGTAGGTTTGCTCAGAGACTCGGTAGCCGCCGGGCTCGCGGATCAGCCGAATCTGCTGTTGCTGCACCAGCGGTATGAGGCGCAGGTCCAGGGCACCGCCCAAGAGCGGCACTATCTCGTACCCCTCCGTGTTGAACCTCAGGCTGGCCGCGCCGCGGCCAGCGAACACGGCTACTTCGGGCCCCTCGACGAAACCGGCCCGTACGGGATCGATGAAGGGCGTGTATTCGAGCAGGTGCGCGAAGGTCAGCGCACCCGTGCCCAGGATGTCTGGGAGATTCCACTGCCAGGCGATGCCGGGTTCCCGGCTCGCCATCGCCGGGAAGATCGGGAACGCCCTGACGACAGCCGAATCCGCTACCGCCATACTGTCCGGCACGGGCACGGTCATCGAGTCTTGGACTGCGACTGAATCTTGGGCCTGAGCGGCTGTGCTGTCCGGCTCCTGTGCGACGGCTACACCGCAATCCGGCAAGGCCGCCTCCAGCAGCAGGGCCAGGGCGGCTACGACTGACGCGAGCCTCCCTAATCGAGCCACGGGGCCCGCGTCAGCCCGCCCGACCTCTCACCCACTCGGTGAACAGGCGGACACCCACGCCGGTGGGCCCGGTGGACAGATAGGGAGTCGCCTTCTCCGCCCAAGCCGTTCCCGCAATGTCGAGATGAGCCCAAGGCACCGACCCGACGAACTCGCGTAGGAAGATGGCGGCCGTGATCGTCGCTGCTGGACGACCACCCGTGTTCTTGATGTCGGCGATCTCTGACTTGATCTGCTCGCGGTACTCCGGCCATAGCGGTAGCGGCCAAACGCGCTCGCCCGAGCGCTCGCCCGCAGCGCGTATCTCTTGGATCAGGCCCTCATCGCTCCCCATGAGTCCGATAGCCTGGTGGCCGAGCGCGATGACGCACGCACCCGTGAGCGTGGCGATGTCCACCATCGCCTCCGGCTCGTAGCGCGCAGCATAGCTAAGTGCATCGGCCAGGATCAGCCGGCCCTCGGCATCGGTGTTCAACACTTCGATCGTCTTGCGAGACCGCGAGGTGACCACGTCGCCCGGCTTCAGAGCATGGCCCGACGGCAGGTTTTCCACGGCTGGGATGAGCCCCACCACATGGGCCCGTACCTTCAGCGAAGCGATCGCACGGATGGCGCCCAGCACAGCTGCGGCCCCGGACATGTCATACTTCATGGACTCCATGTTTTGTGGCGTCTTGAGCGACAAGCCACCAGAGTCGAAGGTCACGCCTTTCCCTAACAGCACCAGAGGTCGGGCCCTCTTGGCGCCTCGGTACTCGACCGATATGAACCGGGGCTCCTCGTCGCTCCCCGCTGCCACAGCAAGGAGGGCCTTCATCCCGTCCTTCTCCATCGCCGCCGGATCCATGACGGTTACCTTCAACCCCAGCTCGTTGCCAAGTCTGCGAGCCTCATCGGCCAAGTACCGAGGGTTCACGATATTGGCGGGCCTAATCGCCAGCTCCCGCGCATAATTCTGCGACGAGGCCACCGCCAGACCTATCTTGGCCGCCGTTTGAGCGTTTTCCTTCGACTTGCTGGTGGGCACGAGCAAGCCCAGATGCTCGAGGGCGACTCGCTGATCCTCCTCCGCATGCTCGCTGCGCAGCTCGTCGAAACGCCAGTTGCCCAATACTACGCCTTCGACTATGGCCTGAACGGCACGCCTCAGCTCCAGCACGCGGGAGAGCCAGCCGGGAGCGACACTCACGCAGAGTTCGGAGAGGCGGAGATCACCGGCCCGCCTAGCCGCGAGCCCGCCGAGTTCCCTCAGCCGCTCGGCGCTGAGGTCCGCGCGCTCGCCGACCCCCAGCAAGAGCACCCGATCCGGGCCCTCGTCTCCGCGGCGGTAGAGCAGCAACATCTCCCCCCGGCGGGCGCGAAAGTCCCCACCGGAAACGGCCCGGGTCAGCGTGAGGCCTAGCGACTCGTCCAGGGGATCAAGATTGGCAACGGGTCGCTCCGCCTGTTCATCGGGACCCTGACACCATGGCAGTACAAGGAGTGGGGTCTCCAACGTAGTCGGGGCACCTACATGCACTTCGAGCTTCATGGCGTCCGATATTGAAGTTTCAGGTACTGCAAGCGGAGTCGATGGCTACACGCGCGGAGGCTGGCAATTCGAGCAAGCGTTCGTTCTGTAGCCCTCGTTACCACCTTAGCCCTGCCATTCGGCCCGTGCCTGTTCAAGCTTGGTGGGGCGATCATCCTAGGCTCAACGGGCTGTCCGGCATCACGGACACGACGTAGGGGCCCGGAACCTGCGGTATTGTAAGGCCCCTAATCTTCTTGACAAGGTGCTGCGACCAGAGAGCCGCCACCTCACCCCTTCCCTCCGTGTCACGTGGAACCTGCGGAGTGCTCGCAATCCGAGAAAAGCCGGGGCTTCGCCGATTGCGCCTGGCCCGGAGGAACGCTCCACGCGTTTATCAGCGCGAATCTCTATGGCGGAAAGGGCGACGGCCGTACTGGGTCGGCCTTAGCGGAGCGCTTCCTCGAGCGCAGTGGCCGCATCCGTCCTATCGTCCCGATATTTCACGATCACCGGAGCGTACAGCTGTAGCCCATGGACATCGGCCAACTCGCCAGCGACCCGACGCGAACCCGGGACGACCACGGCGCCCGCCGGGATGCTGAGGGGGCGGCCGGGCTCTGCCCGATATACAGTGTCTCTCACCAAGTCATAGACGGGCGTCGACGCTGTGAGATTCACGCCCGGCGCTATGACAGCACGGCGGCCGACCAGTGTACCCTCGAAGATACCGGCATTCCCGCCTACCACGACCTCGTCCTCTATGACGACGGGGCGTAGACCAACGGGCTCGAGCACTCCACCGATCTGGGCGCCAGCGCTGATGTGGACCCGAGCACCGACCTGGGCGCAAGAGCCCACCAAGGCGTGGGAATCGATCATCGTCCCCTCCCCTACCCAAGCACCCACGTTGATGTAGGCCGGGGGCATGATCACAACACCAGGCGCCAGATAGGTCCCTGTGCGAACCGACGATCCCCCGGGAACGATCCGAACGTTCTCCTTCAGGCCGTCGGTCACGCGCAAAGGTAGCGTGTCTCGGTCGAAGTAGTCCTGGAGTCCTCCCTCAAACCGAGCGTTCAGCCCAACACGGAAAGCTAGCAGAATGCCGGCCTTAACCCACTCCACAGCCTCCCAGCCCTCAGCCCCAAGCCGCGCCGCTCTCAGCGTACCCTCGCTGAGAGCCGCGAATAGACCATCAACCGCCCGACGTGCGGCATCCGGGTCCGACACCTCGGCCTCTGCGGACCAGCGCTCAATCTCCTCCCGCAACCTCTGCTCGCCGCCCGTCACAGAACGCCCACCTGTTCCAGTGCGGCGCGGAGCGCTTCGGCGTGGCCGGGATCGAGCGGAGCGAGCGGCAAGCGGAAGTAGGCGTGGCCTCTTCCCATGTACTCGAGGGCCGTCTTCACAGGAATAGGGTTTGACTCGATGAAGTTCACTTGCATCAGCGGCAGCAGCCTGTAGTGGATCTCCCTAGCCTCCGCCATGTCGCCCGCCAACGCCGCCCGGACCAGGCCGGACATGAGCGCGGGCGCCTGATTGGCGACCACCGAAATCACGCCGTCGCCGCCCGCCGCGATGGCCGGCAGCGTTAAGGCATCATCTCCTGACAGGACCAGGAAATCCCGGGGCCGACCGGCGATGATCACCATCATCTGTTCGAGATCCCCGGAAGCCTCTTTGACTCCGGCGACGTTCTCAATCTCGGCGATGCGCAACAGCGTGTCCGCCGAGACGTTCGAACCGGTCCGACCGGGCACATTGTAGACGAAGACGGGGATATCCACTGCCCCAGCCACAGCTTTGTAATGACCGACCAAGCCCGAAGGTGTTGGCTTGTTGTAGTAAGGGCTGACCGAAAGGATGGCATCGGCGCCCACCTCTTGAGCGGCTCGGGCCCGGCCGGCCACCTCATCGGTCTTGTTCCCGCCAGCACCCGCCATCACTGCAGCTCGGCCCTTTGCCACCTCGACTGCCAAACCGATCACCTCGAGCTGCTCCTGCGGCGTCATCGTCGCCCCCTCGCCTGTCGTACCGCAGGGCACCAGGAACTCAACGCCGCCCGCGATCTGTGCCTCGACATGGTCAGCGAAGCGCTGCCGGTCGATTGACCCATCCTCACTAAACGCTGTGACTAGCGCCGTGCCTGTTCCGCGAAAACGATTCAGCTCCATTTGTCCGCCAGCATGTCGTCCAGGGTGAACACGCCTTTGCGACCGCGGACCCATTCCGCTGCCGCCACTGCTCCCCGCGCCAAGCCCCTACGACCGCGGGCTTCGTGGCGTACCTCGATCCTGTCGTCCGGACCTTCCAGGCCCACCGCGTGCATCCCGGGGATCTCGCCCGCCCGGATCGACGTCACCTGCAGGGCCGCCGGGTCCAGTGCGCCCTGGCCCGTGCCCAATTCCCACCGTTCTTTGCTCGAGATCTCGCCCAACAACATCTCCGCTACTTGTCGTGCCGTGCCGCTCGGGTGATCCAGTTTGTGACGGTGGTGCGCCTCCGTGAGGTAGACATCGTACTCGTCGAGACGATCGCACAGCCCTGCCGCCAGCCGAGCCAGACGGAAGAACACCTGTACACCCAAAGAGAAGTTCGGCGCGTAGATCAGACCGGTGCCTGCGATTTCCACCGTTCGCCTCACTTCGTCCAGGCGATCGAACCATCCGGTCGTCCCGGACACAGCGTCGATCCCGCACGCCGCTATCCGCTCCAAGTTGGAGACGGCTGCTTCCGGGACGGTGAACTCGATCGCAACCTCCGCTCCCTTGAGCTTCTCCGGAGTCAACTGCTGGTCTGGTGGGTTCTCATCTAGGTCGATGCGCGCCACAACTTCGTGGCCACCGGCCTCTGCCACCTCCTCGACGACCCGACCCATCCGTCCGTATCCGACCAGCGCGATCTTCACGATCTAACCTCTCACTTCGACCAGTTTCACGTACGTGATTCGATGAGCTCGGCGTGCAATCGCCGCACTACATCCGGCGCATCGAGCGCCTCCACCAGAAAATTCAACGATACGTCGGAGGCCTGCGAGATCAGCAGGACTGACGTACCGCCAAGAGCAGAAAACACACGAGCCGTGATTCCCGGCTCTTGGAGAAGTCCATGTCCCACGATACTGACTGTGGCCAGGTGGGGTACCACTTCCACTTCCGCGAACCGCCTCAACTCATCTCGCGCGGCGGCCAAACCTTCATCCCGATCCAAGGTGAACGCTGTCGAAGTATGCGACGTGGCAACCAAGTCCACCGGCAGTCGGTGGCGAGCTAGGACATCGAACACCCGGGCCAGGAAACCATAAGCCATGAACATGGGCCGCGATCGGACCTTGACGAGCGTGACCGCAGGCTTGCAAGCAACGGCGGCGACGGCGGAGGCGCGTCGAGTATCGTGGCGGATCAGCGTGCCCGGATGATCGGTCCGGTGAGTGTTCCGTACTCTGAGAGACACATCTCCGGCGGCGGCGTGTTTCGCCGCGGCAGGATGTATCACCCGCGCGCCGAAGTAGGCGAGCTCAACAGCTTCCTCGTAACCCAGCTCGGGAAGGACCCTCGCCTGTTCTACATGCCCCGGTTCGGCTGAGAGCACCCCATCCACGTCGGTCCAGATGCAGACGTCGTCCGCTCCCAGGGCAGCCCCGACGATCGCCGCCGTGAAGTCTGACCCACCCCGACCCAGCGTGGTCGTCACACCCTCGGCTGTGGCTCCCACAAAACCCTGAAGGACTGGGACCCTCCCCTGCTCCAGCAGCGGCTGCAAGACCTGACGCACGAGGCGCGCCGTCTCTTCGTCTTGCGGTACGGCACCGCCGAATCGATGGTCGGTCCTGACCATCGATCGGGAATCAACAACGTGCGCGTTCAGGCCTTCCTGCACTAGCGCCGCAGCCATCATCTCGGCCGATAGGTCCTCGCCCACTGCGCTCAACTCGTCGGTCAGTCGCAGCACCGACTCGGGCTCGCTGGCGGCGAGCCCCTGCTCTGCGGCCTCGGAAAGCCCCGCCAGTAGAGCCGCGACGCGCTCAACCAGACGGTCGCGATCCGCCAACTCTCGCAACAGCACTGAGGCTACTCCTTCGTGTCTCGCCCGCACCGTTTCCAGGAGCCGCTCGACGCCCCGTCTGTTGCCCATCACGGCCTCGAAAGCCAACTCCACAAGTCGGTTGGTTATCTCAGCCAGTGCCGAGACGACCACGACCCGAGGGCCCTCACAGTCACGGACCAGGGCGGCCGCGTGCCGAATCTGCTCAGCGTCGGCGACCGACGTTCCGCCAAACTTGTAGACAATCATCCTCTTCCGACCCGGGCCAGGGCCCCGCAGACTTGGCAAAGCTCGGCGTTGAGTAGCGCAGCGCCAGCCGCGCCGCGCACCAAGTTGTGCACCAGCACCGAGAACTTGAGATCAAACACCTCGCAGGGTCTGATTTGCCCTACACTGACGGTCATCCCGCGGCCTCGCTCCCGGTCCAGCCGCGGCTGAGGCCGCGCCTCTTCACCCAATACTTCGATGAGACGATCGGGCATAGATGGAAGCCTCTCGTCGATCACCGCGCCCTTGAAAGCAGCCATGGCCGCGGCCACCTCCTGCGGCACGGCCGTGCGCCTGAGTTTCACCGAGACCGCCAGCATGTGGCCGTGCGAGACCGATACCCTGTGGGTCTGTGCGCTAACCGCAAACGCCGCCGGTCTTATCTGGTCGTCGGAGAGCTGACCCAGGATCTTCTGCGGCTCGCTGGCGAGTTTGTCTTCTTCACCGGCTATGTACGGAAGAACATTGTCGACGATGTCCTCGCTCAACGTTCCCGGTCGCCCTGCTCCCGACAACGCCTGCAGCGTCACCACGTTTGCCTTCTCGACACCGAATTCTCGCTCCAACGGCGCGAGCGCGACGGTAAGGCCCACGACTGAACAGTTGGGGTTCGTCACCAGTGCGCCGGACCACTCCTGCCGATCAATCAAGGCGAGGTGCTCAGGGTTCACTTCCGGGATGATCAAGGGGACGTGGGGGTCCATACGATGGCTGGAAGCGTTGCTGACGACCACGTGACCCCGGCGGGCCAGTTCCTCTTCCAAAGGCCCGGCGACGCGGCTCGGAAGCGCGGAAAGCAGTAGCGTCGACGTCCAATTGGCGTCAGCGGACTTCAGCTCAAGATCGAGGACTTCCTCGCTGAGATTCGCTCCCGCCATCTCGACTTCGCCCAACGCATCACCTAGCCGGCCGCCTGACGAAGAAGGCGAAGCGGCGACTTCAGCAAGGCGAAACCACGGGTGACCCTCGAGCAGACGTGCGAGCTCTCTCCCCACGGTTCCCGTTGCACCGATCAACCCCACGTCAATTCGCTCGCTCACCGGTGGACCCATCTTCTCCTGGCGGTCTGTCTGGCGACTTGGCCTCCTATGCTCCCCTGGCAGTTCAGTTTACGGGCAGGCCCTCAAAAGTCCAGACCGGCCTTGTCGAGCCACGCGTTCACGCGCTCCGGCTTGAGGAACAGGTAATACAGTCTTCCCTCGAAGTACTCACCAGCGGCGCGCTTCTCGGCCTCTGGGCCGATCCCAAAGTAGAGATCGGCGCGCCCGGGAGTGAGGATGGCGCCGCCCCTGTCCTGATCCAACATGAATCGCTCAAAGCTTCGTACTCTGCCCGACGCGTCCAGTGCCTGCGTCAGCACGAGCGTTACGCCGCCAGGCGGAAACAGCTCCTTATCGGTGGCTATCGAGCGCAGAGGCGTCACTGGCACGCCGAGCGATCCAAGAGGCCAGCTCGAGCTCGTTTCCTCGCCGAAGAAGATGAACCGTGGGTTGCGTCGAAGGTACTGATCGAGGTCTTGCGGGTGGGAATCGAAATAGCCCTTCACCTCATCGAGGCTTAGCCCATCTTCGCTGATCTTGCCGTCTTCGACGAGCTCCAGCGAGACGCTCACATACTCATGACCGTTGTTACCTGCGTACCCCACGCGCAACACAGAACCGTCCGGCAGCGTCAGCGCGGCCGATCCCTGGACATGAATCAAGTAGACTTCCCACCGACTGCTCAGCCACGCAAGCTCCGTCCCGGCCAGCATCCCCGATTCCTCAATCTCGCCCCGGGTCGGATACGGCCTGATGCGATCGCCCGAGCGCTGACCCAGCACCTCTCCAGAGACCGTGTCCCGAACCAGGTCAGCGGGTAGCCGGTAGAGCGGATAGCGGTACTTTTCCGTTCGTACGCGTGATCCCTCGAACGTCGGCGAATAGTAGCCAGTGAACAGTACGGCACCCCGCCCATCGGCGCCCGATGCAGCGAAGAACTCAAACTCGTCCGCGATCCGCCGCTCGAGTTCGGCGCCATCGTCAGACTCAGCGATCAGTTCTCGGAACGCGTACACGCTCGCACGCGCTAGAGAGTGGGTGATGTCGCCCAACGGGAAGAGGTCCCGGCTCGATGGCTTGCCGAACCAATCCAGGCTGCGATCGAGAGCCAGCTTCAGGCTCTCAGCATCTCCCTGCAATGCTCCCTGGAGATCGGGGATTTCACCGGGTGCCAAACGGACAAGGGCCAGAGCGACCGCACTGGAGATGTCGGGGGTGGATCTCGCCTCGACGTCCGCCGGAAGCCTCTCAGGTGGCTCGTCCGGGATCACAGCGGGGCCGGGGCTTGTGGTCGCGCGGGTCTGACAGGCCGTCAGCAGGGTGACCGTAAGCACGAACGCATGCCTACACAACCTCGACATTACATTAGATCGGATCTCGTATGTCACTTTATGACAGTGGCTTGCTGTCGTCAGATAAGTGACCGAATTAGATCGTGAAGCAGGTGCTCTTCGAAGTTTGCCGCCCGGTCGAGGACCTCTTCGTAAGTGGCTTCGATGAACAGATCGGCGGTTCGGACCTCTCGTCCTTGCGAGCGGAAGAGGAACTTCCCGCGGAACAGCCGGTCGGCACACTCGCGCGTTTGGAGCACGACTATCCAATTCTCGTGCTCGTGAGATACCATTCCGAGCTCATCCTCCCGGGGAGACTCGTCGAACATCTGGAACTGCGGGTCTAGCCCGCCGGGCTCACCGTTCCCGGATGACACCATAGCCAGTCACCGCCCCGCTTGAATCGAGTATTACCCAGGCCTTCGCGCCATCCAAAGTCATCAGTTCTGGAACCCGCGGCAAGGCCAGTTCTTCGCCCTGATCGGTAATGATGCTCAGATTCATGCCCGACACTTCCACCTCGCCGACCAGAGGTACTTGGCCGGCGATCTCGAGTATCTCGTAGGCCGACACAGACAGTCGTTCGTTCGAGAGCTGTCCTGTGGCTCTCACCATGGCGCCTGACAGTCGTTTCAGTTCGCTCCGGTACGCGCCGATCACCTCCAACTCGGCACGGGTCGAGTCCTCTGACTGGACCATCACCTGCACGAGCGGCGTGCTTCCAGCCAGGCGAACGCGGCCCGTCACTGTCGCCGTACTGTCACTGGAAGGCACAGGGGAGCTGCCGGCGGCGCCGCCGCAACCGGCCGCGGCGAGGGCGATCGCCGCAAGTGCTACCAGGGCGCGTGTACCGTCTGAGCCTGTGATAGAGCCACCTCCAGCTGGTGGTCGTCCGAACTCTCCAGGTAGCCCGGGTAGACCGTGAGATAGCGCTCTTCGCCTCGAACGTCGCCATCGAGCGCCCTAAAGACGATGTTGTCCATGGTGAGCATGCCCCGTACACCACCTTCGGTGTACGCGACGCTCCAGCGACGCCCTCTCACGTCCGTGAACTCGCGTGCTTTCGCCACCTTTCGCACCTCTTTCTTTCCTGCCTGTCAGAATGTAGGGTACACTCGCGACACACTAACGTAACTGAGCCGACAATTCGAGCCACGCTCAGCCGGCAGGCTCGGCACCGACGGAGGCACCCGCCATGGCTCGGACATTCAAGGACCGCACCGGCCAACCCTGGGTCGTGGAACGTGAACACGGACGTCACGAACTCGTGTTCCGGCCGGTTCACGCTGGGCAGGGCGAAGAGCTCGTGGCTCCCTTACCCAGCCACAAGCACACC
>Ga0209536_100001085_pt1 | contig 45059 bp, 44 predicted proteins | sample DeeMarSeWOR28_12_FD_187461 | JGI IMG/M metagenome (GOLD analysis project Ga0209536, IMG submission 187461) | Marine sediment microbial communities from White Oak River estuary, North Carolina - WOR-2-8_12 (SPAdes) (version 2) | ecosystem: Environmental > Aquatic > Marine > Intertidal zone >...
TTGCGCGCTGCGCCTGAAATCAGGGACTCCTCGCCAAAACTGGCGCCTGGCTCCAACGTCGCCAGCTCGACGACGCGCGTTACCCGCGCTTGCCCGTCGGTGAGAACGTAGAAATGGTTGCCCGGATCACCTTGACGCAGAACCACGTCGCCGGCCTTGACCTTGACGGCCGTCATGCGTTCGAGCAGCGGCGCAACGTTGGCAGGGGGAACGTGGCGAAACGCCATGACATGGCGCAACCGGTGCAGCCAAGCGCCACCTCCTTCAGAGCCGTCAGCCGACGGCGCGAGCGAGCGTGCCCGTGCCGCGCCACTTGCCGTTGTGCCCGCTGCCACAAGCGCGGGCTGTGTGACGACCGTAGTTGTCGCCTGTTGGGCATCAACCGCGGTGAGCTCGTCCCAAGTCAACAGATAGTCCAGAACAGTGTTGTCGAAACGAATGAGCTCGACGTTCGTCATCGCCACAGCACTGACCTGGCGAGGTTGTTTGGCGTCGAGCGGGAAGCGGGCGGCTTCACTCCTGGCACTGACTAGCGTATCGATACTTTCGTCCGCGTTACTGAGCTGCACATCGCCCTTGAGCAGATAGACGCTTTGATTGTCGATGTCACCCTCGCGGAACAGACACACGCCGACACCAACCTTCTCAACATCTGCAAGACTGATCAGCTCGTTTAGCCGTTCGTCGGAAAGTGACGACAGCGGCTCGAGCTGGCGCAGTCGTTCCAATTCAATGCTGTCGCCGTCAATCATCTTCCCGGGTTCCCGCTTCGGCGCCATGTGCGCAGGACAAAAGCCAGCGCATCGGACACCACTTGCCCAATACCTTGGTATCGGAACAAATGACTCGCACCTTGAGCTGCTCTGCCATGGCCTGGGTGACGCGGGGTTGTGCAACTAACTGTATGGGCTAAAGTTATTCTTGACAGCGCCGATAGTGCGACGACACAGGAACGAAATCCAGGACGGGAAAACGGACGTTCGCACGGGCAAGGAAACCCACCATGAGCATGCCACGGCTGCTGCGCTCTCTATTGAACCGAGAGTCAATTCACTTCGAGGTTCTCGGTGAGTCTGAAGTAGAAACCATTCATCCGCTGGACAGCGGAGTCCGCGCGGTCCCGCTCAACCGTATGGTCGACGGCGCCCTGTTTCGCCACGCGGGTGGTTTGTTGCTGGCCCTATATCCAGCAAGTCATCAACTGCAGCTGGAGCAACTGCAGAACGCCTTGCATCGCAAGCTCAACTACGTCGCCAGTGATGCGCTCGATCGACTCGCCGGCAGTGTCGCCGACGATCCGGCTAGCCCAAAGCAAGCTCCGACATTCCAGGTCATCGTCGACGAACAGCTGGGCTGTCATGACGGCGTGTTTCTCCCCGCGGAACAATCTGGCCACCTGCTCCGAATCCGGGCCGAGGATCTGGGCCTGCTCGGTGAGAACGTCCTGCTCGGGAGCAGCTTTTCTGCTTTGCGGCCACCGAGTGGAAGTGACCATCCGTCCAGCACACCAGCACCCAAGCTGGACCTGCGGGCCCGTGTTGCGCGCATCAAACGGCTGCCCGCAGTACCCCATAAAACTGCCGAGTTGCTGCGCCTGTACAGCGACCCCAACGGCACGATTGACCAACTCGCGGCCTTCGTGAGCGCTGATCCGATACTGGCGGCGCAGGTCATGCGTCACGCCAATTCGGCTCTGTTTGGCCTGTCCGGTTCCGTCAATACACTTGAAGACGCCATCTTTCGGGTCCTCGGCTTCGATACCGTGATCAATCTGGCGTTGGGAGTTGTCACGGCTCGCTGCTTCATGCTGCCTCAGCCCGGGCGTCTCGGCGCACACAACTTCTGGACCCAGGCGGTGATGAGCGCCAGCTTCGCCCACAAGCTCGCGCGGCTGGTGCCGGGCCAACCGGCCGCGCCTCGGCCAGGTACCGCGTACCTCGCCGCACTGTTGCACAACATCGGCTACCTCGTGCTCGCGCAACTGTTCAGAACGGAGTATTTCTGGTTGAGCAAACTGGTGGACGCGAAACCCAGGATCGAGGTCCCCAAGGTCGAGCGGCGCCTGCTGGGCATCACGCACAGCGAACTGGGTGCATGGCTGATGGAAGCATGGAATATGCCGGAAGAAGTGGTCACGGTCATCCGGGAACATCACGATGCCCGCTACCACGGCAGGCATGCGACCTATGTTCAACTCGTCTTGCTCGCCGACCGGCTACTCGCCAGCTACGCAATCTCCGACAGCGGAACCGACGAGCTCCCGGACGCCATTCTGCAGCGGCTGGGCATCAGCGACGAGCAGGTCATAGAACTCATGGCACTGGTCGCTGAAGACAAGGCAAGCATCGCGGCGACAATCCGCCAGCTGACGGCCTGACAGCCGTTCTGAGCGCTCGTCTCAGGCGTCACCCTTCTAAGACCTGCACCCAGCACACCATCCCGCCCTCAATGACTCTGGGCAGAGCCTCAAGCGCCTGTCCCAGGCAAGGCCCCCACACACAGCGACCGTCTTCGGGTCGAAACTGCGCGCCGTGCGTGCTGCACTGAAGATGGTCACCCTCCACGCTCCAGAACTGGTCGGGTAACCAGTTCAGGCTGACCCCCGTATGCGGACAGGCGTTGCGATAGAGGTATACCTCACCACGCCACTTAACCACCACGACCTCGACGCTGCCGTTTGGCGTCTGCACGTCCAGGGAGCGCGCGTCACGCGCGCGCAGCGAGGCCACGTCGCACAGTATGTGGATCATCTCCGCCTACCACGTGTTTGGGTCTGCTATGCTTCAGCGCGTAAATCCATTTGCCGAGAGCGGAATAGTCCCATGTTTGCCACGCCCCAGGAAGCCGAGGAAGCGTTCTACCAGGCATTTGCCCGCGCCAATCTTGACGCCATGATGGCAGTTTGGGATGAGAGCGAGAGCAACGAGTGCATTCACCCGCGCGGTGAGCGCATACGCGGCAGCGTGGCGATAGCTGAAAGTTGGCGCCAGATCTTCGCAGCCGCGCCCCGCATGCGGATACGGATCGAAGGCCAGAACTATACCCAGACTGCCACACTCGCCGTACACGTGGTCACCGAGATCATTGACGTTGACGATCCTGAGAGCCAACCCGCCCAGGTCACTGCCAGCAATGTCTACCAGCTTACCGATAGCGGCTGGCGTTTGACGCTGCACCATGCTTCACCCGCGACACCACGCCCACCGCCGCCACGCCATTCACGTGAACAGGTTCTGCATTGAACGAGGCCGGGCCCAATCATGGTCCGATGTGCACGAGCAACTGGCGGTGGCCAGGGTGATCGCGATGCTCCCAGAGGTAGACGCCCTGCCAGGTGCCAAGGCCGAGGCGGCCACCGACGACAGGAACCGATAGTGATACAGCGGTCAACGCCGCCTTGATGTGCGCGGGCATATCGTCCGGACCCTCCAGGGTGTGGGTGTAGAGCCGATCGCCTGGCGGCACTAGGCGTTCGAACCAGGCCTCCAGGTCGCGGCGCGCACTCGGATCCGCATTTTCCTGGATGAGAAGACTCGCCGAGGTATGGCGCACGAACACCGTGCACAAGCCGTCTTCAACACCGGAGTCGCACACCACACGGGCAATCTCCTCGGTGCACTCGTGTAGTCCCTTGCCGGCTACAGTGAGCACGAGTTCTCTGATCATTTCACGCCAGCCCTCCGACGTTAGCCGCTAGCCGAGCCTGCCTGCGGCGCAGCGCACAGACAGGCAATGCCTTCCTCGCGATGCCCGAGGCAATTGCCAAGCCGGTGCCACGCACGGCCAGGACATGAGGGATCCGCCACGCAGGCTCATGAACACGCCTTGCCGACCCAAGTCACCAGCACGGACGATCGCGCCACACTTGCGACGCGTGTGCCCAAGACGCGCGTCGGCTCCCTGCGCGTCCGCGACGATCATCACGCATTCAGTTCGACCCGATATTTTTCGGTCGAAATACACGTTCACTGCTCCACATTCATTGGGTTTGTGCTATTTTATGTGCACCCTGCTAAACCCTTAGCATAACTCAGGAGCATCTGATGGCGACGAAGAAACGAGCTGCAAAAAAGAAGACCACGGCGAAAAAGAAAGTGGCTGCCAAGGCCGCTGCCGTTAAAGTAATCAAGGACCCCCTCACCAAGAGCGCGCTCTACATGACCCTTGCTGAGCGTACCGGTCTCAAGAAAAAGGACGTTGATGCAGTCTTCACCGAACTAAACGGCGTCATCGAGGGACACGTCAAGCGCAATGGCGCCGGCGTTTTCACTTTGCCGGGCCTGCTCAAGTTGAAGGTTGTTCGCAAACCCGCCACCCGGGCCCGCAAAGGTATTAATCCGTTCACGGGCGAGCCAACAGTGTTCAAAGCCAAGCCCGCGCGCAACGTCGTCAAAGCGACCCCGCTGAAAGCGCTCAAGGATATGGCCAAGTAGGTATGACTGCGAGCTGAGGAGACGGGTTTATCCCGTCTCCGGCTCCGTTATCAGCGCGGCGAAACAACAGGTAGTCTCCCCAACACCGCCCATCCTGCGCAGCCGAGCCGTGCTCGACTGGTAGCTCGATCACGAGGCGCGCCTGCACTGGCGACGCCCGGCCGCAGACATTCACTTCACTCGATACGGCACAGCCTGGACGGCCTTGCGCACCGCAGGACATTCGCCGCGGGTCACGCCAGATACAACAGCACATCGCGCTCGTTTGGAATCTGTTGCCGTGTGGCGCGGCAGCGCCGGCATCGGTGGCACAACTTAGAAGCGAAACACCACTCCCAGGTAACCGCCATCCTCGACGTCAACCCAGCCGACCTGCTCAATATCGGCTCTGATGTCGCGATAGCCCAGGTACAACGTCGCTTGCGGCATCAACTGGTAGTCCACCAACAGGTTGTACTCGGTGAAGCCCTCGGCGTCGCCGAAGCTGGTTACGGTGGGAGCGTAGTAGGCGTTGGCACCAAACCCAACACCGCGCAGTGCGGGCGGGGCATAGTGAATCTTGCCGCCCACTGCCAGTGCGCCGGCATCGTCGCTGTCGGCGTCGGCCCAATACAGCCGCGCTCCCAGGCCAAAGCTCAGAGGACTGTCGACAACATCGTTATAGACGTGCATACCAAGATGAAACACGTCGTTCTTGTCGTCACTGTACAGGTAGCCTCCCTCCAGCTCCAGACGACCGTGCTGTTGGCCCCACACGGCTCCGGCAACCTGCGCCCGGACGGTTTTGTCATTGAGCTCCAGCTCGACACTCTGCGCCCACACAGTGGGTACGGCGAGCGCCAAACACAAAGCGGCCGCGAGCTGAACCAGTCGGTACTGCATCTTCATATATCGTTCGCCCCAGAACACGCTGTTTCGACAGGTGTAAATCATAGCGCGAACCGAAGCGGATGACACCAAGGCAGGCGACGTCGGTCGGCTACACACCGAGCATGCTCATGACTTCGCGGATCTCTTCCTTGGCCTCGACCAACACCTCAACGCTCGTGTCGGGCCCGAGGCTGCTTATGGGCAGCTTCTTGAATGCCGGCACGTCACACAGACGCGGCACCTGTCCTTGGCCGCTACTGCCGAAATAGCTGTGAACCTGGGCAACGATTACGACATCGAGATAGTCGATCTCCTCACCGCCGGCTCGCATCCAGTCCTCCGCATGCAGAGGAATCAGCGCCACATTCTCCGGGAATCGCCACTTGCGCAGGATTGAATAGCCAAGCTGACCACGCAGCTGTCGAACCACATCGTCGATGACGGCGTCAGCTTGCTGTTCGACGCCCAGCTCAGCGGCATAATGCAGCACAGGCAACGCCCCGATGTCGTGGACGAGGCCAGCGAGCAGGGCTTGCTCGGGCTGCATCCCAGGGGTAAGTCGCGCCAACACATAGGCGATAGCCGCGACGTGGCTGCTATGACGCCACAACAGTTCGTAGCGTTGCCGCAATCGCGGCTGTGCAGGGCGGAAGGCGGCATGCAGCAACAGACCGGTCACCAGGCTGCGCGTCGCATCGAGGCCAAGCCGGGTGATTGCGGCACGACAACTGTCGACTTCGACCCGCCCCCGGTGCAGCGGCGAGTTGGCGATCCGAATCAGGCGGCCGACCAGGCTGGGATCCAGTTGCACTATGCGGGCAATATCGCCGAGATTCTTGCCCGGATCATTAATGGCCGCGCGAATACGCGCGGCCAGCTCAGGCAACGTCGGCAGAGCAATCGTATCGGCGTGGTACTCCTCGCTGATACGTTCGCTGAGGCGCCGCGCAAAGCTATCCATGTTGGCTGCTCCTGGGCGCTGCCCGCGACCACAATGGTGGCGAGCGCAGGCCTCTGCGTTGAGGGCTCGCCACGCTCATCGCAGCGGCGAGCCCTTTGCACAGACGGGTCGGCTACCGGGCAGTCTTCTTGACGAAGGGAAAGATGTCCGTGAAGCCCAGGATGTCAGTCAGCAGAAGGATGAGAAAGATCAAAACGGCGACGCCAAGGATGTTGGTACCACCGGCAGGAAGATCGCCGATTTGCCCGGCGAGCTGAGCCGCTTCAGCATCGCTCAGCGCCGCAGCCCGTGCCGCTGCGGCCTCGGGCGACACGCCCAGGGCCTGGAGCTGCGCCCTGACGTCCTCGCGCTGCAGAAAATCGCTGACCACCGCGCGCTCGCTCTCGGTCTGGACCAACGTCTGTGTACTCACCATGGCCGAGAACGCCGGCGTGGAGAACGAACTGAGCACTAGGGCAAGCAGTGCTAACCCAGTCCACGCGCGTGCGCCACGTTTGAATTTCGTCAATAGCATGGTTCTCTCTCCTCTCACTCGCTTGGCCGCAATACGCCAGCCCCATCTTGCCAATATCGGCTACTGGGCGGTCTTCTTAACAAAAGGGAAGATATTGGTATAACCCAGGATGTCCGTCAGCAACAGCACGAGAAAGATGAACACGGCGATACCGAGGATGTCTGCACCGCCGGCAGGAAGATCGCCAATCTGCCCAGCGAGTTCAGCCACTTCGGTATCACTCAGCGCGCCAACCCGCGCCACTGCGGCCTCCGGCGACACCCCCAGGGCCTGAAGCTGCGCCCTGACGTCTTCGCGCTGCAGGAAGTCACTGACCACGGCGTGCTCGGTCCGTGTCTGGACCAATGTCTGTGTACTTACCATGGCCGAGAACGCCGGTGCGGAGAATGAACTCAACACCAGAGCAATGAACACCAGCCCTGTCCACACGCGGGCGTGACGTTTGAACTTCGTCATTAACATGCTCTTATCCTCCTCATATTCGGTCGGGCGACAGCATATCAGTATTGATTTTGCAGTGCACCGATCACCCCGCGCCACCAAAAACATCGGCCTCAGCGCCCAACAAAACTGAAGCCTCGGCCTGGCTACGCCGACATCATCTTGGTTGGGTTTGCCCCAGGTGACGCATCCGTGTCGAGACGACTAGACTAGAGACGCCGCATGTTCATTCCCTTTGACCGCCCTCTTGATTGGCGCTCACCGCCAGTGGCGACGCTGCTGTTGATCATGCTCAATCTGTGCTTTTTCGTTGTCTGGCAGGGAAACGACGACAATAGACTCAGTGCCGCGCTCCAATTCTACGCGGACTCGGGCCTGGCAGAATTGGAGACCAAGGCTTACACGCGCTACATGAGCGCCACTGCGGGACGCCAGGCCACCTTGCGCCTCGAACACGAGCTCGCACGGTCCGCCAACGACCCTGCCGCAGTGTTCACCGCGTTGCAGAGCGATGCGACATTCCTGACCGAGTTGCGTGCAAACCGGGTCATCAGGCCCGATTCGCCTCAGTTCGAGCGATGGCGCGCGACGCGCAGTGAGTTCGAGCTATTGCTGGATCGCGTCGTCAGCTTGGGTTATGGCCTGGTGCCATCCGCACCCCGGCTGGAGAGTCTCGTCCTCAACATGTTCTTGCACGCAAGCTGGGCGCACTTGCTTGGCAACATGGTGTTCCTGTTTCTGTTCGGCTACGTCGTTGAGGTCGTGCTCGGGCGGCCATTGTTTCTCGCTGCCTATCTGGCGAGCGGGCTGATCGCCTCGCTCGCCTACGTGGCGCTGTTCTCGCATAGCGCCATTCCGACCGTCGGCGCCTCGGGTGCGGTCAGCGGCGTGGTGGGCATGTACACCGCGCTGTTTGGCCTGCGCCGAATACGGATCTTCTACTGGGTGTTGGTCTACTTTGACTACGTGCGAGTGCCAGCCATCGCTCTGTTGCCACTCTGGATCGGCTACGAGCTCACCATGCAACTTCTCGATCCCAGCCACGTCAACCGAGTCGCGCACATTACCGGTCTGGTCGCCGGCGCGGCAATTGCCCTGGTCGCCAAGCGCTTTCTGCCGGGCGTCGACCACGCCTATCTCGACGCCCAGGAACAGGCCGAGAGGCGCGAGCAACGCCACCGCGAAGGCCTGGATCTTGTGACCCAGATGGACCTGGACAAGGCCCGAGCAGTGTTCGAACAATTGCTGCAGGAGCAACCTGACGACCGCCGTGCTCTGCACCAGCTCTACAACGTGTCGCGTTTCAATCCCAGCTCCAAGCACTACCAGGCGATCGCACATCGAATTCTGGCCCTGGAACAACGCGACGCGGCCACCAACAAGCTCGTTCACGATACCTATCGCGACTATATCGGTCAGATGGGTAGTCAGGCCCGCTTCACCACGGCTGAATTAAACGGGCTGGCGCAGCGCTTTGCCCAGGGGGGCTTCGCTAGCGACGCGCAGCGAATCATCGAGCATCTGCTCAAATGCGCCGCGCCTGGCCCCGAGATTGCTGCCACCATTATGGTGGTAGCCAACGCGTGTCGGCGCTGCGGCGATGACGAAGGGCATCGTCGCTGGGTAGATGTGCTCATCAGTCGTTTTCCAGACAGCGACCAGGCCAGATCCCTCCTCCCGCCTCAACCGGCTGATGAGCCAGAACTCGACAGTCGCTCAACGGTCGCCAGATAGTCTCGTATCCGCGGCGTAAGCTCGTGGTCGGGAAAATGCTCGACGACAAACCTCAGCACCGCAGCCGCGTCTGCATCGCGGTTGAATTGCTCAAACATGAGTTGCGCAGCCAGGAGGTAATTGCGCGGCGTCTCGCGATGGTGGGGGTAAGCGCGGTGGAAGCGGTTTAACAGCTGTAGGGCGAGACGCTGCTCGCCGTTCGTCTTGAGATACATCGCCAGCGGAAACACCTCTTCGGCTTTGGCCGGCTTGAATTGCGAGTTGATCTTCATGCAATCCCGCAATACTTCCATGGCGCGCGAAGACTTGCGCTCGATGAGCAAACGTGAGAGATAGTCGCGCCCATGCTCCTGCAGTCGGTCAGGGCGGTTGGCCGCCAACAACAGCTTGTGGTAGCGGTCCCTGAGCGCAAAGTCGACCGGGTGTTCTCTCGCTTTGCGCCCCAGCGCTGTTAGCGCTTCCTCCAGTTTGCCCTCCTGCAGCAGGATCTCCGATTCGCGAACCCCTGAACTACTGATGTGCTGCTGCGTCGCAGGGTGCTGGGCAGGAACAGGCCTTAACCCGGCGGGCAATGTGTAACCGAGCTTGTCGTGGTACTGATAGATCACATAGCCCATCATGTTGAACATGATGAGCACGAAATACATGAAGATCAGAATGATGAGTGGAGTCACGCGGGAATCGGCAAGCAAACGGGTCACCAGGCGGGCCACCGTGTCCGATGCGAGCATCAGGACCAACAGAAACGCAACAAGAATCAGATACGGGACCCCAATGCGGGCCATCATTCTGGCCCAGATAAGAGGATTCATCGCCCTGATCAAGCTGTGATCCACGGCCAATGCCATCGTCGCGGCGGGCAGCACTAGAGCGGTAAAGGCAAACATCAGGTGATGAGCATCCGCGCCGAGATATGCGTCTGTGGCATAAAGAGCGAGACCGAACAGCAACAATAGAAAAAGCTGTCTGAACGCGCTGAGTAAGTTTGCGCTAATGTCCCCGCGCGGGAAGCTGGGGGCACTGCGCTCACCCTGCGCGGTGCGTTCCAGCACCGCGAAGGCATAGGTCACGAAGGCCACCAAAGCCAAGATAGCCGCGACGAAACCAATGAATTGAACCTCGACGAGCAAACCAAACAGCGCGATGAACATCAGAACCAGCAACGACGACTGCTGGGCGGGGTAGGCAAAGAACTTTGGGATGCACAGCCAGAAGGGTGTAATCAGATTGGCTTTGCCAAGGGATTCGAGCTGCGCGCCACAGACGGGACAGTTTGGCGCCGTTTGTGGGCGGTCCTGATTGGCGCAGCTGGCGCAGTAGTTGATGTGACACTGCCTGCAGCTCCAGGACGCTGGGTCGCTTTGGTGATACTTACAGAAGATCTGTGCCATAACCAATCCGATGTGAACCCGGAGCACTGTTCGCGACCCAGGGCCGTCCTGGCCCCACGGCTCGTCCGCCGCGTCGGACCAGCGTATTATGCAGGACGCGACTACCTGGCGCCGGGAACATACTATGAGTAATCGCTGCGTGAAGCTCCACTACCGCTTGCCCTCGCGACGTGCCGCCTGGATCGGTTCTAGCTTGTTGATGCTCGTGTCGGTACTGGCCCACGCCGCGCCTGCACCCATACTGGTCGATATCGACTGGCTGGCTGCGCATCTGAATGATCCTGACATCGTGTTGATTGACATGAGCTCGGACCAGCTACAGTACCAGCGTTTTCATATCCCTGGCGCCGTCTACTTGCCCTACGACGCACTGGTAACGACACGCCGTGATGGGGTAAGCGTCGGCATCTCGGCTGAGCGGCTGCGGACTTTGCTGGGCCAGCTTGGTGCCGATCGAAACACGCATCTGGTGGTCTATGATGATCTAGGGGGGCTGAATGCCGCACGCTTGTTCTGGGAACTGGAACGATTGGGCCACCCTCGTGTGTCGCTGGTCGACGGCGGCCTGGTCAAGTGGATTCTAGCAGGTCGAGCCGTGACGGCCGAACCGCACCTGCCACGGCCCCGCCGCTACGAAGCAGGCGCTGTGCCGGCACGAAACAATCTAGCTGAGCTGGTAGACGTGGTTGCTGCAAGAAGTCAGACCGGCACCATGCTGCTCGACGTGCGAAGCGAGGAAGAGTACAGAGGCAATCCCAAACATCGCCGCAGCGGACACATTCCCGGCGCGCACTGGTGGGAATGGCAGAATGCAGTGGCATTCGACCAGGCATTTACCCAGAAACCAGCGCCCAAGGTCGCCAGCCTGCTCGACCGGCTTGGCCTCAAGGACGCCAACGCACCTGTCATTGTTTATTGTCGCACTGGTCACCGAGCCGCGCACACCTACTTCACACTGCGTCGACTCGGGTTTGCCGATGTAAAAATCTATGACGCTTCGATGATCGAGTATTCGGCACGCCAGGATCAACCACTGCGGCTTGGCACGGCTCCGTAGTTGCTCATACGCGTTGACAGCTCCTGATATCTTGTCGCAACCAGCGCCAATCGCTAGGCTAAGACGCCTGCCAACTGACGACCATGGCCAAATCCGACGACAAACAGAATACGACGCGGGAACCCGCGGGTCATTCGAATCCTTACCCAATGAGCCGCCTGGCGCCACCCTTTGAACTGGTGGACCTCGCCCAACAGATCGCCGCGGCCGAGACCATGGTCGATGCGCGCGCCAGCGGGCAGCTACAAGTCATCGCCGAACAAATTCGCGCGCTGCAACAGCAAGCCCGCAGCGTCCTCGCGAAAGCCCGTCAGGATCAGGAACTGCATCATGCCGAATGCAGCTTCAAGCGCATTCCCGGGAAGGTGTACCACCTCTATCGACGCACCAACGGCCGCTGCTACTTCTCCATGCTTTCGCCGCAGGACTGGGGCGCTCAACCACCTCACGCCTTTGTCGCCAGCTACCGGTTAGAAGCTGATCTGTCCTGGACGCATTTGCAGGAGACCATGCACACCGACGACGCCCACGAACTGGTGCGCAGGCTGTTGGAGGAACCCGGGCGTCAGCGCTGAACGCAATCGCGTTCAAGTCGAGCCGTCTAGCGGAGCACCAAGGCGTCGAGGTCGAGAACTTGATTTGGCTCCGGGCAAAAGACCCTGGCCTGGTGTTCATCGCGCAGACGCGCTGCCAGCGGGTCCATGGCGTCGGGTTCCCCGTGCACCAGAGCGACCGGCGGTCCATTCGCGATCTTTGCATACCAGTTGCTCAGGCCGTCGCAGTCAGCATGCGCCGATAGCCCGCCGACCGTGTGGACGCGAGCGGCAACCCGAACCGTCTCGCCCCACAACCGAATCCTCTCAACGCCATCGACGATACGCCGGCCGAGCGTGCCCCGCGCCTGGAATCCGACGAAAACGAGATGACAATTGCGGCGCCAGACGTTGTGCTTCAGGTGGTGTTTGATGCGCCCACCGTCACACATGCCGCTACCGGCGATGACAACAGCCCCGCTATGCATGAGGTTAATGCGCATGGAATCGTCGGCGGTTCGACTCAGGCGAAGATTGGGTAGTTCGAACAACCTGCCTTCCTGCTGGCTCAGGCGTTGGGTCTCACGGTCATAAACCGCGCTATGCCGCGCATAGACTTCGGTAGTCTCGATGGCCATGGGGCTGTCGAGGAACACGCGCCAATCCGCCAATCCCCATGCGTCATAGAACTTCTTGAACGCAAACAACAAATCCTGCGTCCTGCCCACTGCGAACGAGGGTATCAGCACATTGCCCTTGTCGTGCCTGGCGGTGGCGAATACATCACCCAACTCGAGCCAGGTGTCATCCCAGCCGCGATGGCGCCGGTCGCCATAGGTGCTTTCCATGACCACCAAGTCAGCACTGGCAACCAACTCGGGATCGCGCAGTATCGGCGCACCTTTGTGTCCCAAATCGCCACTAAACACCAGTCGACGCTGCTCGGCCCTGGGCCCCACGCCGAGTTCGACAATAGCCGAGCCCAATATGTGCCCAGCATCACGCAGGCGGACATGCACACCCCCCGCCACTTCACAGTCTTCGTCGTAGGCCAGGGTTCGAAACTGGCCCATGACGCGGTGTGCTTCAGCGACGGTGTAGAGCGCATCAACGGGGGGCAAGTGCTTGCGTTGGCGCTTGCGATTGGTCCACTCGGCTTCCTTCTCGGCGATATAAGCCGAATCTTTGAGCAATATGGCGGCAAGGTCGCGGCTGGCTCGATGGGTGTAGATCGGCCCTTGGTAACCCGCACGCACCAGCAGCGGCAGACGACCCGAGTGATCCAGGTGCGCATGAGTAAGCACCACCGCATCAATATCGCGGGCATGAAAGGGGAACGGCTCCCGATTGCGCGCTTCATCGGCTGGCGCACCTTGAATCAAGCCGCAATCGATGAGAACCCGACTCTGCCCAGTGTCAACCAGGAAACATGAGCCGGTTACCTCGCGTGCCGCTCCAAAGAAATAGATTCTTACGCTCAACGTCGCCCACCATCGCGCGCCCTAGCTTCGAACTAAGCATAGCCCGCGGCGCAGCCGGTACGCCGTCACCACCAGGTGATAATGTGCTCGACCATCTCCTCGGCGCTGACCTCGCGCTCGGAAACAACTTTGCCACGCACCGATATTCCGGCACGGTGTACCGCCTCAGCATCGCCACTGACTAGAGGATGCCACGGCGGCAGGTCCTTGCCTTCGGCGAGGAGCCGGTAGGCGCAAGTCGGCGGCAGCAGGGTGAAATCCGCGCCACTGAACTGCTCCAATGCCAGACAGTCGCTGACCCGCTCGCTACGGTGGGCATAGTCCGTGCAGCGACACCGCTCGATATCGAGCAGCTTACACGCCACATTGGTATAGAAGATCCGAGCACTGTCCTCATCCTGGAGCTTACACAGACAGCACCGGGCACAGCCGTCGCACAAGGACTCCCATTGGCTATGGCTCAGCTCCTCGAGGGGCCGGTCACGCCAGAATTGTTCGAGTCGCTTAGAGCCGCGCATACAATGCGCGCCAACTAATCGCGGAAATTTTCGTACTGCAAGGGCATGTCGACATCGGCCTCGCGCAGTAGGGCAATAGCCGCCTGCAAGTCATCGCGTTTCTTGCCGCTCACTCGCACCTTGTCGCCTTGTATAGATGCTTGCACCTTCATCTTGCTCTCTTTTAGGAGCTTGACCAGCTTCTTGGTTAACACTGAGTCCAGGCCCTGACGCAACGTCACCGCTTGGCGGGCATTCTTGCCGACTAGTTCAGGGTCCTCGACTTTGAGGCAGCCCAGGTCAACATTGCGTTTGGCGAGTTTGGCGCGAAGAATATCCAGCATTTGCTGCAACTGGAACTCGGCTTCTGCGTGCATGGTGACAAGGTTGTCGTTGAGTTCGTAACGGGCATCGGTCCCTTTGAAGTCAAATCGCGTTCCGACTTCGCGATTGGCCTGATCAACCGCATTAGTGACCTCGTGCATGTCTATTTCTGACACAACATCAAATGATGGCATCCGCATACCTCGTAGATGGTTCAATCGTGTTAGTCATACTGACTCGGCATTGCCCCCTCGCGCTGCCCGATCGGGACGGTGGTCATAGCGTTTCGGCGATGTGCCCACGGCGCGCTCCCGCAAACAGACGCGCAAAGGCCTCGCCGCTGACGGCGATTAGATGCTCATGGTCGCCGCCTTCGAGAAACACACGCGCCAGATCGAAAAGCTGCTGATCGACCACGGTTTCGATGCCAAAGGCTGGCCCCAGTGGAGGCACGGCGCCAAGCTCGCAATCCGAGAGCACCGAGCCGAGATCGGCCTCGGCCGCAATCTCGACGGTCCGGTTCAACAACTCCTGCACGGCATGAACTCTGAGCCACTGGTCACCAGGTACCACGGCCAGAACCGGCCCCGACTCATCGATCAACACGACACCTTTCGCAACATGGTCCGGCGAAACGTGCGCGGCTTGCGCCGTACCCTCGGTGCTCTCCGAGTGCGTATGGGCCAACACCGTATACTCCGCACCACACTCCTTCAGATAGTCCACAACAGTTCGACTCAACATGAACAATATCCTCTCGCCACGCCTAGCGGCCACGCACACCGCGCTGGGCTCGGTGCTTCGCCGCGATGAAATCGTGATGTGGCACATAGAGCAGATCGGCAATCTTGCGCACGAAATGCTCCTCATACTTGTCAACACGCCCGTCGGCAAAGGCCACCTGCCACAGCAGCTCGATCACTTTTGCCTTCATGTCGAGGCTGAAGTGGTCTTTGATTAGCGATGTGAACTGAAAATACGACGTCGCCCGCGTTGCCTCGTCCTGCGCCAGCGCCAGCAGTTCCTCGATGTCGGCAACACTGAGGTCAAAGGACTCACTCAGTCCGCGCTCCAGGCTGATGAGTTCGTCGTCACTGACGGTGTCGTCGGCCCGCGCAACCTCAATAAGCAAGGCCGCGGTGGCCAAATGCAACCGGCGCTGCAGATGCGCGTCCCCCTCCGCCGCGGCAGTATCCAACCTGGCGCGGAAGTAGCGGGTGATGGCGTCAATCATGCCCGCCTCGCCCGTTGACCGGGGAACCTATTCATCGCTATACACATCCACCCCATTGGCCGCAACGCTGACATGCACAGGGATCCCCGCGCGGACGCTGGCGGTCACCACACAAAAATCCTCAAATAACTGGCTGCAGCGCTGCAGGCGACTCTGCGCCTCCTCAGTCGCGTCAAACGCAATAGCAACCTGCGCCGACCCCATACGTAGACGACCTTGCTCATTGCGCTGGACATTGACGGTCACTTGACTGCGTAGATTCTCGGTAACGACTTTGGCCTTACTCAGGCAGAACAACAGGCTCGCCGTGAGGCAGTTGCCAATGGCGGCCGCCAGCAGGCGCGATGCGTTGGGCCCAGCCGCTTCACCCAATGGCGGGGGTTCATCCACCATCAACTCGCCCATTGATGCGACGTCGAATTCGACGCGGAACTTCATATCGGAGACATGCTCGATCTGAAGCGTAAATGAGTTTTCCTCAGACAATGGTTCTCTCTCCGTTATCCGCCGTGCTCACCGCCTGGGTGCAGACATCAAACGCGCAGCACTACCGCGGTCACCAATAGGGCGACGATGATTACCAAGATGATCTTTGCCGCGATCAACTTGACCAGCCAACGCCTGCCGGCCGCAGCGGTACGATTGGAACTCGACTCGGTCTCAGACATCGCTCGACGACTACTTCGGCGTGTGGTGGCGCCCAAGCTGGCGCTCGGATAGCCTAAAGCTTAGCACGGCCATTGTCCCAAACAGCACGAAGCTGGCCACTTCCGTCAGGCCAGCGGTCTGCGGCGGCGTTGATCCGCTGGCCAACTGATCCGGCAGCCAGACAATGGGTAACATGACACTGGCTAGGAGCAGGATTACGGCCAGCGAGCTTTCGAGCAAGCCCGTCACGGGCGCCCATCGAGGCCGCCATCGCACGAGCAGCCCCAACAACAGGCACAAGCCGTAGTAGCCGTAGCGCAGCACGACGTCATCGAAAAACGCTGCCCGCGGCGGCAAGTCCAAAACCCAGCCGACCACGGCGAACGCTGGCGTCCACACATAGTAGCGGCCAAGCCAGCGCCAGGCCCGTTCAGCGGCCAACTCCGGCCCGCAGCCAACCGCGGAGCGCGTGCCTGATTTCAGCATCCGCTTTCATGCACCACAATCAACTTCGCCCGCGTTCAGGCGACGAACGTGAAGCGCTCGAACAACCGCCGAGCTTCCGCGTTCTCCAGTATGCCGTGGGCAAGGAGTAGACCTGACGCCGTCCAGGTTTGAAAGAAGTTGGCCCGGCGCCCGATCAAAGAACCGCGCCGGCCGTCGTAATACTCGGGCCAGTTGTCAGCGCGGACACGATCACCGAGCACGGTCACCGCTCGCTCGGCGGCTTCGAAACGTCCGGTGCGCAATGCCGCACCGACGAATGGCCAAATTAGTACCGGCCAGTTGCCACCGTTGTGATAAGACCAGGCGACATTCTTCGGATCGCTACCGGTCATGTGCATCCACTCCTTGCCCGAGGAGGCTGGATAAACGATCTTGACCGGCATCTCGCCAATCAAGTCGCCCCACCGGCGTTCAAACAAATTCATGATGCCCTGGGCTTCGTGCGGACTGGCCAGACCGAATAGAATTGCCAGCAGGTTGCCCTGGGCGAAGAAGCGAAAATCGACACGACCGGGACCCTGATTGCCGACGAGGTAGCCGCTGCGCTCGTCAAGCCAACCGTCCAACCAATCCGGAATGCTCTCGGGATACACATTGAGCACGTTGGTAACTTCCAGCCCGATCTCTTCACCCTTGAAGCGGTGAATTTCATTCAAACGGTGTCGATCGAGCCAGTAATGCAACCTCACGTAGTCGCGCAGTCCCTCGATGCGAATACGCAAGTTGGCGAGAATCGCCTCCCGCCCCCCACTGTGAGCCAGAAGCTCCTCGGCGGTGATAAGCATGCCGTAGTAGAGTGCCTGAATCTCGAGCGGATGACCGTACACCCCCATGCGCCGATCAATCATGAACGCGCCATCAGGAACCAGAAGAGTCGGCGCCGATTCAAACGTCTCGCGCAAGTAAAGCTCCAGGATCTGATCGATGCACTGCTGAACCTCGGCGGAGTACACGAAGTCCCAGTCATCGGTCGCAATGACGTAGGCGCGTAGCAACAACAACCACCACATCGCCGAATCGGCGGGAACCACTCGGCCTATAGCACGCTCGCCGAAGTCAGCGGTAATTTCTTCGCCACCGTTGGATTCGTAAACGCGAAAACTAGCCGGCATCAACCCCATCGAACGCTTGTGTCCCTTTACCACGGGTTGCTGGCCGCGCAGAGTCATTACTGTAAGCAAGAAATTGCGCACGATGTCGTGCTTACCGTCGATGAGGAAGACCAGGGCCGCAGAAACGAAATCCCGCACAAAACAGTCGTGGTAATTGGCCGCAACCGGGCTCGGATCAACCGCGGCCGCGGTCCCAACAGGTTCACCGCGGTAGTACACCACGGAGTTTTCCAGCAACTCGTATGCGTTATCTAGTGACATTTGAACTCGACTCGATGCTTCGCCAATAGCCTCGTTCGCGCCCTCTGTTTGGCGCTACTGCTCCTCAGCGATGGGGCGGCGCAACTTGACCGGCGCGACTCGCCGCCGTCGCAGGCGCAAGTTGAGCATCTCGACCACCACGGAAAAAGCCATGGCAAAGTAGATATAACCCTTGGGTATGTGGAGGTCCAGGCCTTCGCCGACCAGCGCAACCCCAACCAGCACCAGAAAACTCAACGCCAGCATCTTAACGGTGGGATGCCGATCGACAAACGCGCTGATTGCCCCCGCCGAGAGCATCATGACACCAACGGCAATCACGATGGCGGTAATCATAACGGGGACTTGCTCGACCAGTCCGACCGCCGTAATCACAGAGTCCAACGAAAAGATGATGTCGATCACCATAATCTGAGCAATGACACTGCCAAAGCTAGCGGCGACTCCACCACCGTGACCACCCTCTTCACCTTCCAGGCTGGTGTGTATCTCGAGGGTGCTTTTGGCAATAAGGAACAACCCGCCGCCAAGCAGAATGATGTCGCGCCAGGAGATGGAATTGTTCAATACGGTAAACAAATCGCGCGTGAGCCCCATCACCCAGGTGATGGACAGCAGCAGGGCAATGCGCGATAACATGGCCAGACTCAAGCCCAGGTTGCGAGCCAATCGCTGTTGTGCAACCGGCAGGCGTCCGACCAGAATGCTGATAAAGATGATGTTGTCGATGCCGAGAACGACTTCCAACGCAGTCAGTGTGACTAACGCCAACCAAATCTGCGGATCCGCGATGAGTTCAACCATGAGTCACGTCTCAATATCGAGTGTACTGGTGTAGGGAGATGCTTTTTCGAAACGGCGCGGGCGCTGGGCTGTTCAACCGCGTCCGACAACAGGTCCTGCAGCACCCCAGTCAACAAACAACAGGGCGGTGAGCAGACGCTTGACAAGCTTGATGGCCAACCATAGGAACAGCAGCGGGAACAAGACGGTTTGCAGAACAAAAACCACTATCAGATCGATGACATGCTCGCTTGTCTGCGCGACCGCAGCCTCATATTGTTCGATTCGACCACTGACGTCGAATTGACGGGACGCGGATTGGTACCACTGCTTGGCCTGGTCTAGCAATGAAGTCTGCTCGGCTTCGCTCGCCGCGCGCGTTTGTTCCTCGTTGATCGCACCGATGCGTTCGGTGGCTTGCTCCAACTCGGCGCGAGAGAGATCGTAGCGCGGAGCAAGAAAGGCAGCGTAGATCGCTTCATTTCCGATAGCGATGAGCGGCACGGTAAAACGCAGCACGGTCAAAACCAGCGCCAACTTCAACAGCCAGGGCGCCAGCACCCTCAAGCGTGTGGGCGCCAACCAGACGCACACGAGGGCCGCGGCCAATGTCACGCCCAGCAACAGGCTGAAGCCGCGCCAACTGGATATTTCGATCAAGGCCCGCTGAACACCTAGCGACGTGCCGCTCACCAGCATGACCCAGGAGAAGCGTTCGACCAAATCGTTGACCGGATCCAGGATCTCCCCCGGCCCAAACGTCACACCAACGCCGGCTGGCTCGAACGCCACTTCGGTGCTCTGGGCAACGGAGATCACCGCATTCAGGCCACGGGCCAGAGCGAAAGTGACCAGGGCACGTTGAAGCCCCTGCTGGGTGTAGCGCTTACCGACTTCGTCGAGGCCACCGTGATAAGCCAGAGCGGCGATAACGGCGGCAACGATCAACAAGCCGATGCGGGTGATGAGTCGTGTTGGCATCGATTGCCCTGGCATGTGGTCGGCCCCCGGGGTTCGACGTGAGCCACGGGGACATCAGGCCACTATGGTAGGTGGCTTCAAAGCTCAGGTCGAGATAGAGACCAAGGCGGTGTTGAGGCCGAACGAGCTCAGGCCCCTTCGCGGGCGTAGCGCTCAAGCGCGTCAGGGTCGTAGTGATAGCGTTCGCCTTGGACCTGCTGAAGTACACCGCGACGCTTCAAGTCAGCTAGAGTCCGGCTGATACTCTCGGCGGTTACGTCGAGCATGGCGGAGAGATCCTTGCCGCTGAGCAATTCGACTTCGTGACGGCGCGGGTCGCCAGTTACATCGGCCAACCACGCGATAAGATGCGCCACACGCTCGCGCACGGTCCCCGAGAGAATGAGCATGATGTAGTCATCAGCCTGAAACAGGCCCTCAGCCCAGCGTTGCATCAAACCGCGGTAAAAACGCGCCTTCTCGGCGTCCAGTCGCTGCAGCGTCTCAATCGGGATACGACACACCTCCGCGTCACGCAGGACGACGGCCGTGTGTCCGTAGGGGCGTCCCAACAAACGTTCGAGCCCGATGGAATCGCCGCGTCGGTGCAGGCGAATGATGCGCTCGGCGCCATTGGACTGATAGCGCACCGCTTTTACCAGGCCCTTGCGGATGGTGTAGACAGCATGGTCACGATCGCCTTGCTCGTAGAGCACTGCCCCGGCTTCGTATTGGAACTCGTCAATGGGCTCGTAAATGCCATTGACGATGTCTTCCACGTCGTCGGCGCTCAACCCGGAGAAAATCACCTGGTTGAATATCTCGCACTGGCGGCAATCCGAGCGGCGCAGCCAGGTGGGCCGCTGGCAGACCACCGGGCCCTTGGATTTGTCGGCTGATGTCACTGAGCGCACTCCCATCTGCGGCTTGGAAACTGACGCTATGCCAACCTACCTTGCTTCAAGTATAGGGCTCAGCCTGGCCCATGGGTACGCCATGAGATGACCAACGGGTGTTTGCTTGATCTAGCTCAGGGAGAGGCGCGCGCCCCCTCCTTGGGCCGCCAGACACGGCGCAGCTCGGTCAGGGCGAAACGGGCCCCGTCCTGCTCGTAGTTGAGGAACATCAACCCGATGCCCTCGCCGGTGCGGTGGACCACTTTTGCATTGAACATGATCCCGGGCGCGGCCGAGTCGACGAGCCGGAGCCGCACTCGGGCACCCACCGGAAATCCCTTGCATTGCTGCAGCACCACAAACATCCCGCCGTTGGAGATATCCCGGGTGTGCGCCTTGATGGTCCCCAGATCGGGATGGTGGAGCTCCACGCGCGCATCCACCTCTTTGCGTCGATGATGACGTCGTTCGCTCATCAGATGCCCTCTTCTGAACGGTGATCACTTCAGCCCCCATATCGGAGCATTCACCGGGTGTTTATCGGCCAGGCGGGCAAAATCTTGTCTGCGTGACTCGCGGGCGCTCTCCGACGGACAGCCACTCACTGGCCAGATGTCGGTATCGCTGGGCCACCGACACGGCCCCCGATCTGGAAGCGGCGAGTAGGTTCGCCTCAGGCGGACGCTCGTTGATGCAACCAGCGCAGCTTGCGCCCGCCGGTGACAGCAAAGCCATGGCGCTCGTAGAAGCGCTGCGTGCGCTCATATTCGGGCAGTGGCGGCGTTGTGACCTCCAGACGGGTCCAGCCCTGGATCACAGCCAGCCGCTGTGCAGCGTCAAGTAAACGCCGGCCGATCCCCCGCGAGCGCCATGGCGGGCAGACATATAGCTCCGCAATCACGCCGAAGTAGCCGTTGGCATAGAGCGTTCCCGCGCGATACAACGCCAGCACGCCAACGGGCGGGCTCGCTTCACTCTCGCTGGCAAGAAGAACCGTGTAATGCCCGCTGGCCAGGAAATCGCGCGCCTGGGTCGTTAGCGATTCGATTCCAACATCGAATTGTGGCGCACCCGCCGCAACGCTGATCTCATCAAGCAGTGCGCCGATGAGCTCGGCAACCTGGGGCGCGTCCTTTACACCAGCTCGTTGAATGCAAAACACCGTTGCAACTCACTCTGAACGTGCGGCGAAAACGCCAGCACACCGTCGCCTTGGCCACAGCCAGCAGGGCCACACGCAACCCGCCTCCAGCTGCCCCATACTGCATTGGGCTTAGCTTGCCGACAAAACGCCTTTGCGACAATGCGGGCGCAATAAAAAGGCAGCCGCAGCTGCCTTTGGAACTCTTCGCCGCGGCGAAGAGTGAGTCTACGCTCTATTTGTAGTTATTGAGTGCCCTCCGCCCTCCGATGTCTGTTCGCGAGGGGCGCGGCGCGACCTTCCTCGAGCCCTAGCGCCCTACCCCCAATTCCTCGCTCTCTACGCCACACAGTTGTTCAGCCGCACTTCGACTCGCCGCAGTTCAGGCACGTCATGCAGCCATCCATCTGGATAACTGCCTTGGTATTGCACTTCGCACACAGCTGAGCACCCGCGGGGAAATCACCAGTATCCTTGGCCTCTGCCGTCTGCACACTTTTCTCGTACTGAGCGCGCTTTTCTGCGATGAGCTTCTGCTGATGTTCATCCAGACCGTCGTCACACAGCAAGCCAATCATGCGTAGGTGACATTCAATCGCATCACCGATTTCCGCGACCAACGAGGGCATGTACTTGCCCCCCTTCTTGAAGTAGCCCCCACGCGGATCAAAAACTGAGCGCAACTCATCAACCAGGAAAGTAACATCACCACCCTTACGAAATACCGCGGAGATGATTCTGGTCAGCGCCACAATCCATTGAAAGTGGTCCATGTTCTTCGAGTTGATAAAAATTTCAAACGGGCGCCGCAGCTCGTGCTCGGTACCCGCATTGAGTATGACATCGTTGATGGTCACGTATAATGCATGCTCGGACAGCGGCGTCTTGATCTTATAGGTCGAGCCGAGCAGCATGTCCGGGCGCTCAAGGCGCTCGTGCATATGAATGACATCGGCGGGCTTCTGTGCATCCATCTCGCCGACTTTCTTCTCTTCGTCCTTGACGACCTCGTAGCCCACGATCTTTGATTCAATCTTAATGCTCATGTTCTCCTCCTGGGTGAACGCTCGGTAGTGGGCAGGACCACACCTGCCACACGACGCCTGCCCTCTAATCTGTGCTCAGCGCCTGCTGTTCACCGTTTGCCAACCCCACCACTTCCTCTCGGCTGTAGTACATGCCATTGACGAAATAGCCGCCTAGTGCCCTCACACTGATGCGCGGCCCAGGAGCGAGGTCGTGATTGGTTCCCTGACCGATATTGCGCAAACGTATTACCAGACTACGCTTGCCGCCCTGATCGGTATCAGAATTTGCCATAGTAGCCTTCCTTCAGCGCGTCGAAGAGATTCGCGGCGGTATGCATTTCGCCGTCGTACTCGATCTCGTCGTTTCCTTTCGCGTCGATGACAGTGCCATCCTGGAGCTCGAATCGATACGTGGTATTAACGAGATCTTTTTCTTTGACCAACACACCCTGGAACGCCTCAGGGTTGAAGCGGAAGGTCGTACAACCCTTTAGCCCATTGTGATAGGCATACATGTAGACGTCTTTGAAATCCTCGTACGGATAGTCGGTTGGTACGTTTGCCGTCTTGGATATTGAGGAGTCGATCCACTTCTGCGCGGCCGCCTGTATTTCGACGTGCTCGCGCGGCGCAATATCATCGGCCGACACGAAATAGTCGGGGAGCCGTTCGTTCTCAGCGTCGGCATGCGGCATGGCTTGATCGTTGATCAACTCCCGGTAGGCCAGCAGCTCGTAAGAGTAGACAGCGACTTTTTCTTTGGTCTTGCGTCCTTCGCGAATCACATTGCGGAAATAGTGATGCGCAAACGACGGCTCGATACCGTTGCTCGCATTATTGGCCAGCGAAAGCGAAATTGTGCCGGTGGGGGCAATCGAGCTGTGATGAGTAAAGCGCGCGCCGACCTCCGCCAGCCGTGCAACCAGATCAGGATCGACCTCGGCGACTTGCTGCATATAGCGGCTGTACTTGGCATGCAGGGTCTTACCGGTCACCCGGTCACCGATCTTGTAACCATCGCGCCTCATTTCCGGACGCCGGCGCAGCATGTCGGCAGTGACCTCGAACTCCTGGGCCATGATTGGCGCGGGACCTTTCTCCTCGGCCAATGCCAAGCCCTCGCGCCAACCCGCCAGCGCCAGCTCGCGACTCACCCGCTCGGTGAATTCAACTGCCGCGCGCGAGCCGTATCTCATCCGCAACATGGTTACCGTTGAACCCAGGCCAAGAAAGCCCATGCCATGGCGGCGCTTGCTGAGAATCTCGTGGCGCTGCTCTCCCAGCGGAAGACCGTTGATCTCAACGACGTTGTCGAGCATGCGCGTGAATACCGCCACGACTTCGCGAAATTCCTCCCAATCGAAATGCGCTTCATCCGTGAAGGGAGCACGCACGAATTTGGTTAGGTTGACCGAACCCAACAAGCAGGAGCCATACGGTGGCAACGGCTGCTCGCCGCACGGATTGGTCGCGCGGATGTTTTCACAGAACCAGTTGTTGTTCATCTCGTTGACCTTGTCGATCAGGATGAAACCGGGTTCGGCAAAATCGTAGGTCGACGTCATAATCATGTCCCACAGGCGACGCGCGCGCACCGTGCGATAGATCCGGCAGGCCACCAATCCCTGCTCGTCGACGATGTAACCTTCCTTAACGGGCCAATCACGCCAGACGACGTGTTCAGAATTGCGCAGGTCGATGTCGTCGGTCTCGACTTCCTTGGCGTCAAGCGGAAACGCGAGTTGCCAGTCCTCGTCGTTCTCGACGGCCTCCATGAATTCGCGCGTAACCAAGAGCGAGAGGTTGAACTGGCGCAGCCGGCCGTCCTCGCGCTTGGCACGAATAAAGTCCATCACATCGGGGTGACCGACGTCGAAGGTTGCCATCTGCGCGCCACGGCGACCGCCCGCTGAAGAGACTGTGAAACACATCTTGTCGTAGATATCCATGAACGACAGCGGACCGGAGGTGTACGCACCGGCTCCGGAGACATACGCCCCGCGAGGACGCAGCGTGGAAAACTCATAACCGATACCGCAACCCGCTTTTAAGGTCAGGCCCGCTTCATGCACCTTCTGCAAGATATCGTCCATTGAGTCACGAACGGTGCCCGAGACGGTGCAGTTAATGGTGGACGTCGCCGGCTTGTGCTCCAGCGCTCCTGCGTTGGAGGTAATGCGACCCGCCGGAATGGCTCCGTGGCGCAGCGCCCACACAAAACGCTCATACCAGAAAGCACGCTTCTCGTCGGTTTCCTCGACATCAGCGAGCGAACGAGCCACCCGCTTATAGGTATCATCGATGGTCTCATCGATAACGGTGCCATCCTTCGCCTTGAGACGGTATTTCTTGTCCCAGATATCCAGCGATGCTTCTTGGTAGGTAACTTCAGTACTAGCGGCGGCGGGCTTCAGATGTGCGGGCTTCATGTCGCGGTTGTTCCTCCCGATTTGTTTTTTCTTTGGCGCCAAACTTGGATACCGACAAATCGATAGCCAGCGCGTGGGCCTGGTCCCCGAGCAAAAACACAAGATGTTGTGATGGGCCCATAAAGTATGGCAGCGGCGGCCGGCTGTCAACAGGGAGGAGAGCATATTAATCAACACTTATTTGTTTTATAAAACAATCATTTGTGGTCTTTCGGTTAATTTTTGGCCAAACTTTCTCGTGCCCGCGTGGAGACGCGACCAAAATCGCGCAACACAAGATATTGTGTTTCCGGTGCCGCCACCCACGCAGCCGCCCCGCGGTATGCTAGCTGAGGCCGCGACAGCCGCTGCCGGGCTGAACTTTTGGCCAATAGCCCTGTCTTGTGTACTGCTTTTGCCGCTGCCGGGCTAACTTCGTCGCAACAAGACCGACCTAGCGCTGATCACCCATCAAGCACACTGGAGGACAACGACGTCCATGAGCAAACTGCATCGCTTAACGCTTGCCGCCGTGCTGCTTGGCGCACTGTTGTCGGCGCCGACACTCTACGCCGCACTGCCTCCGAGCGACAGCCAGGGTGCACCACTACCCACGTTGGCGCCAATGCTCGAAAAGGTGACGCCAGCGGTGGTCAATATCGCCACGCGCGGCCGCGTGCGCGTGCAGGAGAATCCGTTCTTCAATGATCCCTTCTTTCGTCACTTCTTTGACGTGCCGACGCGTCCGCGCGAGCGCGTGACGCAGAGCCTCGGCTCGGGTGTCATCGTCGACGCACAACGAGGCTATGTCCTGACCAATCATCACGTCGTTGCCAAAGCCGACGAGATTACGGTCACGCTCCAGGACGAGCGTCAGCTGCAGGCAACGCTGATCGGCGCCGACCCTGACACTGACGTCGCGGTGATTCAGGTGCCCGCCGAGAGGCTAGTGGCAATCCAGATGGGTGATTCGGACACGCTGCGAGTTGGCGACTTCGTCGTTGCAATCGGCAACCCTTTCGGCCTGGGGCAAACGGTCACCTCCGGCATCATCAGTGCCTTGGGGCGCAGCGGTCTGGGCATCGAGGGTTACGAGGACTTCATCCAGACCGACGCGTCGATCAACCCGGGCAATTCCGGCGGCGCCTTGGTGAGCTTGCGCGGCGAGCTCGTTGGCATCAACACCGCCATCCTGTCCCAAAGCGGCGGCAACATCGGCATCGGCTTTGCCATTCCGATCCGAATGGCCCACGGTATCATGGAGCAGTTGATCGCCCACGGTGAGGTGCGGCGCGGCAAACTGGGCGCCCAGGCGCAGGACGTCACGCCACCGCTGGCCCAGGCCTTCGGTATCGAGCAGCAAGGCGGGGCCGTGGTCACGAAAGTGCTGGCGGGATCACCGGCAGACGAAGCCGGTTTACAGGTCGGCGACATCATTACCGCCATCAACGACAAACAGGTCCGCGACGCCGGCACGCTACGCAACACGGTAGGGCTGCTACGGATTGGCGAGGAGGTCAGGCTGAGCATCCTGCGCAGCGGCAAGCCGCTCACGCTCAGAGCGCGGGTCGCTGAGCCCGAGACGGCCCAGCACGAAGGCCAAGCGATACATCCGCGGCTGGCCGGTGCGACATTGGCCGAGATCGACGAGGGCTCACCGCTATACGGGCAAGTCGAAGGCATCGTGGTCATCAGTCTGGAACCCGGCAGCGCAGCGCTCGCGGCGGGCCTGAGGCAAGGCGATGTGATCGTATCCGCGAACCGCATCCCGACACCCGATCTCCAGGCTCTGGACAAGGCGCTGCGCGGCAGCAAGTCGCTGTTGCTGAACATCCAACGCGGCAGTGCGGCCCTGTTCCTGTATATCCAGTAGGCCGTTCTGAATGCTTTGTTGATGAAGATCAATCCTGAGACGGTGGCGGAGCGTGATATGCTGTTGGCGTGCCCTACCGGGCGCCAAAAGCAACTACCACTTACGCTTGGGGCGTAGCCGTCGCGTCGAGTTCGGCTCGGCATGGCGCAGACAACAAATATGAGCCCCATAGCGACGCCTGTTTAGGAGGCCGATATGTCATTTTCCCGCGCTGTTGGCACCGTGTTCGCCTTGACCACGGGGGTGCTAATGATCTTGGGCAGCGGTGGTGGTGGCGGCGGGGGGGGCGACTCCGGCAACGAGGCGCCACTGGCCATTATCGAGACCCCACAAGATCCTGTCGGCGACGTTCCTCTCGACGTCGCATTCGACGGCTCGTCGTCCTCCGATGGCGATGGTTCAATCGCCAGCTACAGCTGGGATTTTGGCGACGGCGCATCCGGCTCGGGTGCTAACGCGACGCATCAGTACACGAGCGCAGGCAACTACACCGTGACGCTCACCGTTACCGACGACGGCGGCCTGACCGATGTTGCGACCATGCCGGTAAGTGTGGGCGGCGACCTGGAGGGGATCTGGATGGTGACCGAGACGGTTACCAGCAACAGCGCCGGTGACGCGTGCGACCCGCTCGATGACGCCCCGGCAATGTACCCGTTGAAGATTACCCGTAGCGGCAGCACACTGGCGCTGGAGTACTACGTACCGCCAACAGGAGGCGGGACCCTCGGCTCCGTCGACAGCCTTGTCGGCTCGATTACCGGTGCAGATATCACTTGGGAGGGCAGCCGACCTTTTGCGGGCGGCACGCGTACGGTTGCCGCGGGCGGCGTACGCGCCTCGCTTGGCCCCAGCTGCGGAAACTTCGTCGGACAGATCATCAGCGAATGGCAAACCAGCGACGGCAGCGCGACCTGCGCTGTGGCCGCTAGCATCGTCGCCCAGCGCGCGGGCAGCCCGACACCAGACTGCACGACAGGATTGAATGGGCGCGCTCTGGAACAGGAGCCCAACAGCCGCGCTACGGCCCAAGATTTGACTCAGGTGATGATGATTACCCCACCGGTGCGCCTGATCGGCACGGTCATGGCCAGCTCGCCGCCGGATACCTCGCTGAGCGAGGATGACGACCAACGCGACCAGTTCATGTTCAATGTACCGGCCGAAGGTAGTTACTCGATCGTCTTGAGCGGGTTTCCGACTGACACAACGCTCGCCCTGCGCATCAAAGGAGATAGCCTGGCAAGCGATATAAATCTGTTTCCGGAGCAACCGGACAATGTCATCGAGACACTGCAAGTCCTGCCGGCAGGTGATTATTACATCGTTGTAAATGCTGTCGACACCGCTGCTCGGCTCGTGGGCTACGAGCTGGTCATCAATCCCAATTAGGTGGCACGCTGACCAGGAGCCGCGGGCTTGCCAACTAAGCGTCTTCTTATTGCCGCGGCCGGGGCCACAGTCGCCGCCGGGCTGTTTGCACTCGTATGGCTAGAGACGCCGCAGGATGCGCCAGCGGTCGATCTTTCCGGCATCTGGCTCGTATCCGAAACGGTATCGGAAACCGTTTCGGCGGAGTGCGCCGAGTTCGCTGGCCAACGGCTGGAATATCCGGTTCGTCTCACCCGCGGCGACAAGGGACTGGAACTGGAGCTGTTCGCCCCAGCCGACCGCACGGTTCACCGTCTCCACGCCTCGCTGCAGGCGTCTCGCGAGGCGAGACCGCAGTTTGGCTGGGAGGGGGGGCATCCTCTCACCAAGAGAGCCCAGCTGGGCACCCGCACGCTGCGTGCCGACAATTTTGCCTTGAGCGTGGACGAACGCTGCCAGAACATGTCTGGGACCGTCGTTTGGTCGTGGCAGCGCAGTGGCGACAGCGCGCTGACCTGCAGCGCGCTGTTATCCCGTCTCGAGCTGCGGCGGATCGGCCCGGGCGAATGCTCGGGCGCCAAAGACGTCACCTACGAGCAGGAACCCAACTCGCGTACACCGCCGCCCAACTATGCCGCCGCAATGTCCGTGGCGGGCGGCTCGAGGATCGTCGGCACGATGATTGGCCAGACAACGCTGAGCGTCGAGGGCGACGACCACATCGACCTGTTCATGTTGAGCGTGCCAGAGCCCAGAGCCGTGGAAGTGTTGCTGCAGCTGGATGCACCCGCTCTCGTTGCCCTGCAGCTCCTCCGCCGCGACGGGACCGATACCCAGGTGTTGGTCTCAACGGACACCGCCGGCGGGCGAGGCGCGCGGGTCGCTACACCTCAACTCGAAGCCGGTACGCTCTACTACCTCCAGCTCCACGCCCTGGATACTGGCGGTCACGCCGTCGGATACCGCCTCACTCTGGACTAGTGCCCCTGCCGACGCCTCGCTGGCGCCTACCACTTACCCCGGCCCTTGCCTCTTTCAGCACTTCACATGGTGAGTAAGCGCTCACAATGTGATTAGTATCGCGGGTCAGCCGGCTAATTCTTGACTTTTTTAATAAGGAAAGTATATTAGTGATTCGTTAATCACTAATACACTGAGCCTGGACCCAGTTCGGACTCCAGGTTTGGTGCAAGCGAGCAAATTAAGGAGGACCACGTCATGTTTCAGCCTCTTACCGTTCCGTTCGGCGCGACCATGTTGTTCAACGTCGTGAAGCTCAAGAAAGGCGTCACCCGTGAGGATGTCGAATTGGCCCTCGGAGAAATGTGCAATGTCGTGAAGAACACTTACGGCGACGACCAGGGTGGCTTCGTCGGTGGCCAGGTGTTCAAGTATACCGGCTTAATATCAGAGGAGGGTTCGGTGAATGCGGACGGACCCACTGACGACCACATCGCCATTGTCACGTACTGGAAATCCTTCGAGCAGCATGAGAAATCGCACGCCGATCACGTGTTCAAGCAGAAGTTTGACGCCCTCATGGAGTACTGCACCGATGCATACGAAATCGGCTACGAGATGCTCTGGCAGGGCGAACCCGAGGAAGAGGGCGCGGCCGACAGGGCGGCCTGACCATGAGCACCGCTTAGTTTCCCCTCCGCCTTGCGCACCCTTCGGGGTGCGTTTCTTATTGTGCTCGGTAGTCGCTGAGATGCGATATCGGAGCTCGAGATCGGGTGTTTCCGCACGCCGCTACGCGGTTCCGGCCCGCCAGTTCGCATACCAATCCATCAATACCGGGCGAACTCCCCCGCCAACACATCCGATGCCTGGAGCGTCGATTTGCGTGATTCGGGTCTCAACGTCCACACGCGAGGCTGGCGGACTCCCCGATGGTGGCCTAGGTTCTGGCGACAAGGGCAAACTCTGCCGAAAGGCGAGGACGCAAAGCCACCGGTCTACAGGCTCAGCCCAGGATAGCGGGGCTGCCGGCCGCTAACGGCCGTCAGGCCCTCGCGCATGGCCGCCGCAGCCACAGGCAGTGCCCGCCACGAGAACCCGGGGAGAACCCGCCATGCGCATCCTGCCGCAATGGGTCAAATTCGGTCTGTTTGCACTGGCGCTGCCCGTCGTCGCATGGTCAGCGCCCGAACCACCGCAGCCAGCTGACTGGGCGATGCCTGCCCAGGTGCAAAGAAGCAGCTATCAGCGCATTGCGCGCGACATCGTTCTTGATGCCATGCTCGAAAACGCGTCGACGTTTGCGCTCACGTTTTATCGAAACTCCGATCCCAGCGGTCTCGCCGTAGAACAAGACGTGCGCGTCAAACTCAGCGACGAACGCATCAAGCTGGAGTATCGACTCGCCTTCTGATTGGGGTTGACTAGGAAAGTTGGGAAGTAGTTGATTACGCACGTCAGTTTGGTCAGAACACGTCCTATGTTCTTCGCGGCTCAGCCTGAGACCCGCGACGCCCAAATTAGGAGAGACCCGTGCGAATTCTGACCTCAATCCGAGCCAAGACGACGACTAGCCCGCTTCTGAATTTTCCGAAGCGACCAACCTCTCCAATGAACGTGCCCCACTTTCCCACTTCTCTGTTTACCCACGTAGCCAATCCATTAATATTGGCCGCCACTTAAGTGGTCAACCTGCGATAGATATCCGACACTTTCAACGGCAGCTTGTATACATCATCCACCAGTGCGTAGTTGACCGCGCCGTACATATGCGGCAGGTACTCGCGCGCTTCGTCATCGATCGTAATGCAGAACGGATGAATCCCCTGCTGCTTGGCCTCGATGAGTGCCTGGCGCGTATCCTCAATACCATATTCGCCGCGATAGCCATCGAAATCATCAGGCTTGCCATCCGATAGCGTCACCAGCAGCTTAGTGCGTGCTTCGACTTCGCTGAGTAACTTGGTCAAGTGCCTGATAGTGACCCCCATGCGGGTATAGTCCTGTGGCTTGATCCCACAAATACGCTTGATCACGGCATCGTCATAAGGCTCATCAAACCGCTTGATGCGAAACAACTCGCACTTCTTACGCGTCATGCCCGAGAAGCCGTAGATGGCGTAGCGGTCACCCAACGTCTCCAGCGCCTCGCACAGCAATATGAGCGACTCGCGCTCAGCATCGTTTATCCATCCCTTCGTCGAGCCACTCATATCCACCATGAACATCACCGCAATGTTGCGCTCGAGTTTGTGCATCTTGGTGAATAGTCGGTCAGTCATTTCCATGCCGCTCTTCACATCGGCAATGGCCTCGACCAAAGCGTCGATGTCGACATCGTCTCCCTCTTTCTGCTTCTTCAACAGTTTGTCTTCGCCACGCAGCGCCTCGAAGGTGCGGCGCAATTCCTTCACCAAACCGCTGTACTTGCGCAGCGTCTTATCGCGAAACGACGCATCCTGAGGCGCGACGTCTAACTCCCGTAGCACGCACCAGTTCTTGCGGTGATGGTTACGCTTGAAATCCCACTCGTTGTAGAGAAACGCCCCCTCTTCGTGGTAGGTCCCTTTCCATACATCGTCTGCACTTCGCTCGTCACCGACCGGAGTCATGCTGTACCCGCCCGCCCCGGCCGCCTGCAAGAATTCAGGCGGAACGTTGCCCAGATCCAACATGATTGAACCCATTACCTCCCGTACCTCGATCGGCACCGAAAGAGGAGCGCCGTCGAGCAATACCTCGAAGACAAAGCCCTCTGGCAGGTCATTGTCAGCGGGCATCGCTAGCGTAAAACGCGGCGCTCGGGCCGGTTCACCCCCCGCTTCGTGCGCCGCCGTCGCATCCTCCGCAAGTTCGACCAGCATCCGGCGCAACATTTCGCGCTCATGCTGGATGCGCTGGCGCAGTACGGCCTCGGCGCGCGCTGGCATGAGACGGCCCTGGAACACTAACGCCCGCGGTGGCTCACATTGCCCGTAGACGATTCTCAGAATTTCAAGGCTGTCGTGCAGTCGCGCCTCGGGCCGTTGTAGGCGCTTGGCATAGTCGTCCCATCCGGATGGCACCAGTGACTCGTCGGTGCGCCCTAGTAGCTGATGCATCTCGCGGTGAACGCCCGGCAGCTCCCGGGCCACGCACGCGTCGAGGCGCACGCGCTCCAGCCCGTGCAGCAAGGCGAGCGCTCGGTCCGGATCGGGGTACTCGCTCAATGCCTCGGCCAGGTTCAGACGCGGCTCGGTGCCGGGTTCATAGGTGGCGCGAAACGTGCCGAAGCGGATCTGGGACCACAGGTGAACCGCGTGAGCCTTGTAGAGGCGAAAGTTGTCGTCACGGCTGGAAAAACGCGTGACCATGGGTGGCAAATACAGCGTCTCGGTGTCGGTGAACTGTGCTTCATCGGCCTGCAACTTCAGGCTGCGTCCGGACAAACCGTTGATGAACAATCCGAGAACGCCAGCCACCTCTTCCAACGCCAAGCCCGAGATCCGTTCGTCGGCGGCCTCGGCGAAGTCCTCGACTTCCTGCAAGGCGGCCACGCCAGCGTAGAGGCCTTCGCGGTCATAGACATCCATTGCGCGCAGCAGCCACTCCTCGACGGTACGCTCGTCCATGAGCTCGAGGGCAGGGACAGCCAGGCTGGCGAACTGGTAGGCCATTTCGGCATTGCTGTGCGCTACGCTCTCGACCCAGTTGAGCACGAAATCCTGCTGGCTTCGCTCCAGCGCGGCGAGGCTCTCGGCCGGCCCGGCGGCAGTACGACGCGATGACAGCACCGTGTCGAGGTGTGCATCCAACCGCTGCTCGATCTGGGTGGCGGCGAGCGCAGGCCGCGACTCGGCCGACGCGCCAGCATCCAAATCCAGCCACGATACGGCGTTCGCAGTGACCAACACCCGTCCGTCGCTGGTGGCGAGACCCAATTCGCGAGTTTCGATCTCCTGCGCCGGAAAGGCTTCCCCCACCAAGCGCGCCACGCTGTCCAGGGCAATTTCCGAGGTGTGCAGGGAAAGCCATAGACCGACCCCATCCTGCCCCAGCAACGAAGCGAGCCGGCGAATCAAGCGGGCAAAGTCGCGCTGCATGTCCCAGACGCGGCCGCGCGGGAGGTAGAGAAACTTGGGTGGATCGAGCAACACCACGTCCCAGCGTTCGCGTCGATTGCAGGCCTGCTCCACAAAGGCGGCCGGGTCGTCGTAGACCCAGTGTACGAGGTCATGGTCGCCCACGCTGCGCCGGGCTGCATCCAACAGTGCCTCGGTCACGGCGACGTGGGTCACTTCAGCGCCGGCAGCCAGGGCTACAGACGTTGCTCCGCCGGGACCGGCGAACAGATTCAGCACGCGAGGGGTCGCCTTGGGACATTGCGAAAGAGCTTGACGCAGCCAGCGCCAGCTGGCCACCTGCTCAGGCCGACAGCCCAAGTCGGCGTTGGCACCCAGACCGAGCTCGAGGCTCACACCATCGACTCGGGCCCGCCAGTGTTCCGGGCGTCCCTCGCGCCCGGCGATCCATTTGTCCCCCGCGCTCGGACCGCCGGCGAAGATCCAATCCGGCTGCCAGGCGGCTAGTCCACGGCCACCCTGTGCCAACGGCTCCGGCCGCTCGACAAGCACCGATCCAAAGCGCTCGAGCTTGCGGCCGCCGCCGAAGTCCAAGAGCTCGTAGTCATCGAGGGGAGTGTCGATTGTGAGGGGGCCTGCCATTGCCGGCTACAGGTGATGGTTGGGGGCGAGCGGTGGAGAGTGAAACACGCAGGATCAGTCGGACACTCTGTTTTGCCTGTGCATTCGGTTGCCCGACCGCTGACGCCTCACTTAGAACAACGACGCACTGAGCTCGTTAACCGCATGCAACATCTCGGCGTCATCGGTCAGCGCCTGCGCCACGGCGCCACGACAAGCCGCGACCGGCTCGATACCTGAAGCAATGAGCTTACCCGCATGAACGAGCAAACGCGTGCTGGCACCCTCCTCCAGGCCGCTGCCCTTGAGATTGCGTGTCATACCGGCGAACTTCACCAGCCGGCCCGCCATGGCTTCATCAAGGCCTGTTTCATGGGCCACGATCTTGCGCTCCAGCTCGGCGCTCGGATAGTCGAATTCCAGCGCCACGAAACGCTGACGGGTGCTCTGCTTCAGATCCTTGAGCACGCTTTGGTAACCCGGGTTATAGGACATGGCCAGACAGAACTCCGCCGAGGCCTCGAGCAGCTCGCCGCGCTTTTCCATCGGCAGAACTCGGCGGTCATCGGCCAGCGGATGAATCACCACGGTGGTGTCCTTGCGCGCCTCGACGATTTCATCGAGGTAGCAGATGCCACCGCTGCGCACGGCGCGGGCCAACGGACCGTCCACCCATACGGTCTCGCCCCCTTGGACCAGGTAACGGCCGACCAGATCGGATGCGGTGAGATCGTCGTGACACGACACCGTGATCAGCGGGCGCTTCAGCCGCCACGCCATGTGCTCCATAAAACGAGTTTTGCCACAACCCGTGGGGCCTTTGAGTAGAATCGGAATCTGGTTCCGGTAGGCGGCTTCGAAGAGCTCGATCTCGTTGCCAACGGGCTCGTAGTACGGCTCTTGCTCGATGATGTACTCTTCGGGTTTCAGTGCGCGTGCTTCCACTTGTGCTGCACCTCATCAAGTGAACGGATACGTGTCAGCGCACGCATGCACCGACACTGCTTTGGATGTCGAATAACCTAGCATACTACTAAAGTTTTGGCGCGAATTCACGGTCAAAACATACGCTGATTCTATTCGCGCATACGAAATTTCGATGTATCTAACACTTTTTAAATATGGCAGCCCTACTGGTAGGAGAGTAAGGTTACCCAGTTGAAAATGGCAGGGTCCGCGCCGCCACGCGCGGCCGAGGGGACATCTGCCAACCAGCCGAACACGTCCCCGGCACAGAACACAAACCCGAATCCGTGTGGGAGGAGAACCGATGGCGGATGTAGTCGCAACCAACGAGACTATCCTTGTCGTCGGCGCCGGCATCAGCGGCATGACCGCCGCGCTGGAAGCCGCCGAGACAGGAAAACAGGTCGTCCTCGTTGAAAAGAACCCCGCAGTAGGCGGACGCGTCAGTCAGCTCTACAAATACTTCCCCAAGCTTTGTCATCCGACCTGCGGCTTGGAGATCAACCTGCGTCGGCTCAAGGCCAACAAGAATATCCGCCTCATGACCATGGCCGAGATCGTGCGCATCGACGGCCAGCCCGGCGACTACACGGCTGAGGTCCGCGTCACCCCGCGCTATGTCAATGACAACTGCACCGCCTGCGGCGACTGTGCCAAGGTGGTCGAAACCGAATTTGACGACGAATACAACTACGGCCTGGGTCAGCGCAAAGGCGCCTACCTGCCCCATATGATGGCCTATCCACAGCGCTATGTGCTGGATCCCCGCCTCATCGGCACCGCTGAAGCCGACAAAGCCAAGGCGGCCTGCAAGTTCGAGGCGATCGACCTCGACATGCAGGAACAGACGGTGCAGGTCAAGGCTGGCGCGGTCATTTGGGCCACCGGCTGGAAGCCCTACGATGCCAACAAGATTCAGCCCTATGGCTACGATCGCATTGCTAATGTCATCACCAGTGTTGAGTTCGAACGTCTGCTCGACCCGCGCGGGCCGACGGGCGGGCAAATCCTGCGCCCCTCGGACGGCAAAGAGGCCAAAGACATCGCCTTCATTCAGTGTGCCGGCTCACGCGATCGCAATCACCTCAAGCATTGCTCACGCATCTGCTGTATGGCAACACTGAAGCAGACCACCTACGTGCGCGAGCGCTATGGCGACGACGGCAAGGCGTCGGTGTATTACATCGACATTCGGGCCATCGATCGCATCGATGACTTCTATCAGAAGGTAAAGGAAGACAACACGACTCACTTCATCAAGTCCAAGGTCGCTTCCATTACCGAGAACAAGAGCAACGGCAATCCAGTCCTCCACGGCGTCGACACTGAGGGCTATCACCGCTACAGCAACGAGCACGACTTGGTCGTTCTGGCCATCGGCATGGAACCGAGCGTTCCGAAGGACACCTTCCCGGTCAGCGTGGTGGTCAACGAGCACGGTTTCATCGAGCAGGATGAATCCAACGGCGCGATCTTCGCGGCGGGCTGCGCATCTGATGCATTGGATGTGAACCGCGCCGTGCAAAACGCGACGGCAGCGGCGCTGCGAGCCATTCAGGTCGTGAACCGAGTTGCTGGGACGGAGGGTTAAACCGTGGCAGACGAAATGAAAATTGGAGCATACATCTGCAAGGGCTGCGGTCTCGGCGAACGCCTGGACATAGACAGTCTGAAGATGATTGCCGAGCGCGAGTCCAAGGCCAACGTGGTGCGCGAGCATGAGTTTCTGTGCAACGCCGACGGCGTGGCCATGATTCAAAACGATATCGACAATGAAGGCGTCAATCGTGTCGCCATTTGCGCCTGCTCGCGGCGGGCCAAGACCGAGGCATTCAGTTTCGACAACGTGGCGATTACGCGTGGCAACCTGCGCGAAGGTGTCATCTGGGTCCGACCCGAGACCGACGAGGCCCAGGAAACCACCCAGGAGATGGCCGCCGACTATGTACGCATGGCGGTAACCGAAGCACGCTACATGACGCCGCCCGCAGGCAGCAAAGAGGCCAAGTACGAAAAGCACATCCTCGTCGTAGGCGGTGGCATCAGTGGCATGACCGCTGCGATCGAGGCGTCGAAGACCGGCTACCCGGTGACCATCGTCGAGAAGAGCGGCCAGCTCGGCGGCACAGTGGGTCACTTGCACAAACGCGTGCCCGCTAAGGCTCCGTATGCTGAGCCGGCCGACACGGGTGTGGCCGAACTGGTCGCCCAAATCGATGCCGATGCCAACATCAAGGTTCACCTCAATGCCCACCTGACGCGCACCAGCGGCGCGCCCGGGCGCTTCTCCGCCGACATCACCACCGAGAGCGGTTCGACCACGACGGAGAACTTTGGCGCCATTATTCAGGCGTCGGGTTTCAAGGAATACGACGCGAACCAGCTGCCCGAGTTTGGCTACGGCAAGTCTCCTGACGTGGTGACTCAACTCGAGCTGGAGAAGCTGGCCAGGCAAGCCAACGGCGGCCCCATCAAACGCCCGTCCGACGGCAAAGAAGTGGGCAGCGTTGTGTTCGTCCAATGCGCCGGCCAGCGCAGCCAGAAGGAAGGCCACCTGCCGTACTGCTCGGGGCACTGTTGCACGACCTCGATCAAGCAGGCGATGTACTTCAAAGACGCCAACCCGGATGTAGACACCAATGTCATCTACACCGATCTGCGCACCCCGGGTGCCGGCGGCGAGGACTTCTACCGCAGCGGCCAACGCAAGAAGGTGACCTTCACCAAGGGCCAGGTCAACGAAGTCGTTGCCGAGGGCGGAAACTTGCGCGTCAAGTTCAAGGATTTGATCTTGAACGAGGACACCGAGGAGGTTGCCGATTTAGTAGTGCTCGCCACGGGCATGGTCCCCAACGCCGGCGTCGACATCGAGCAGGTAGGTCAAGACGAGCCCGGGCAGTGGGCAACCAACGATGAGTCTGTGCTCAATCTCGATTACCGCCAGGGCAAGGACATTCCTCTGCTCAAGAACGGGTTCAACGACTCGCACTTTATCTGCTTCCCCTATGAGACCCGCCGCACGGGCATCTACACCTCGGGTCCGGTGCGCCGGCCGATGGACATCCATCAAGCGGCCGAGGACGCCACCGGCGCGGCACTCAAAGCCATTCAGGCGGTTGAAAACGCCGGCAAGGGGCGCGCCGCCCATCCACGCTCGGGTGACTTGTCGTTCCCGAGCTTCCGCAAAGACGGCTGCACACAGTGCAAGCGCTGCACGGTGGAGTGCCCGTTCGGTGCCATCGATGAGGACGAGAAACGCTATCCCATGTTCAACGAAGCGCGTTGTCGGCGCTGCGGCACCTGCATGGGCGCCTGCCCGGTACGCGTGATTTCGTTCGAAAACTACTCCGTGGACACCGTCGGCCAACAAATCAAAGCGGTCGACATTCCCGAGGAATTCGACGAGAAGCCGCGTATTCTGGCGCTGGCCTGCGAGAACGACGCCTATCCCGCCCTGGACATGGCCTCCATGAACCGGGTCGAGTACAGCGCCTGGGTGCGGGTGATTCCGGTACGCTGCCTGGGCTCGGTAAATCTCATCTGGGTCACTGACGCATTGAACAGCGGCTACGACGGCGTCGTCTTGCTGGGCTGTCAGAAGGGTGAGAACTATCAGTGCCACTTCGTCAAAGGTTCTGAGATTGCGCACGTCCGTATGAGCAAGGTAGACGACACGCTGCAGTCATTGAGCCTGGAGCCGGAGCGTGTTGCGACCCACGAGGTGGCCATCACCGATATCGAGCGGGCGCCACAGCTCATCAATGAAATGGCCGAAACGATCGACAAGATCGGTCTTAGCCCCTTCAAGTTCTAGGAGCCGACCATGAGCGAACTGAATACAGCAATGGTGGAGAAGTACCGCAACAGCTTCCTCAAAGAGGTCGAGGCGAACGTCGAGGAAGGCGATTGGGTAAAGATGTGCATGCAGTGTGGCGTGTGCTCCGGCTCATGTCCGTTCGGTCCGCACTGGGCACATCCGCCGCAGGAGATCTTCATGATGATTCGCGCGGGCAAGCGCGAAGAAGTGCTGACCTCGGATTCGATGTGGATGTGCACCTCTTGCTACAACTGTGTTGTGCGTTGCCCGCGTGAGCTGCCCATCACCCACATCATGCATGGACTGGCCAACTATGCGCACCGCCTCGGTATCGCGCCGAAGGAGCAACCGACGCGCAAATTTGCGACGCTGTTCTGGAAGAATCTGGCGAAGAAGGGCCGCGTCAACGAACTCACGCTGGGCCTGGGCCTGTACTTCATGAACGGTATTGGGCCGGGCATCAAGACAGCGCTGAAAATGAAGAACATTGGCCTGGGCATGATGAAGACCAAGCGCATGAACCCGATGGAGATCCTGGGCGGTCACGGCTGCAAGGACGTCTCGGGGCTGCATGCGATTCTGGCCAAGGCGCGTGAAATTGAAGATGCCAAGATGAAGAAGTTCGCAGGATAGGGAGTCGAGTTACATGGCTAAGAAACAATATTCTTTCTACCCGGGCTGCTCCTCGCAAAAGGCCGCCTCCTCGTCGAACTATCTCGTCTCTGTTCAGAGCATGTGCGATGAACTGGACATCGAGTTGAACGAGATCCCGGATTGGAACTGCTGTGCGGCCTCAATTGGCTATGCCGAAGGTGGCGAGTTGCCACGCTTGGCGCTGAGCGCGCGCAACATGGCGCTGTCCGAGCAGGCCAACCCCGGCCAGGATATCGTGGCCACTTGTGCGGCCTGCTGGTTATCGACCAAAGAAACGCAGGAACGCCTGCACGGCGACAGCGACTTGATGAAGGAAACGAACGAAGCACTGGCGGCCGCCGGGCTCAAGGTCAAAGCCGATCAGAACGTGCGCCACATGGTCGAAGTGCTTATCGAGGACTTCGGTTACGATGAACTCGGCAAGCACGTCAAGAAACCGCTAGAAGGTATCAAGATCGCCGGTTATGTCGGCTGCCAGACCAACCGTCCGTTCGGAATTGTCGGTGAGTCCTACGAGAACCCGAAGTATCTCGATAAGCTGGTCGAAACCATGGGTGCTGAGCCCGTTGAGAAATACGACAAGAAAGTGCAATGCTGTGGAGGCGCATTGGCGTTCTCGGAACCCGAGAAGAGCCAAGCGCTGATCAAAGACATTATCGAGGCTGCCTACGATGGCGGTGCTGACATGATTGTCACTCCGTGCCCCGTATGCCAGATGAATGTCGAGGTTTATCAGGATCACATCAACGCCAAGTACAATACCAAGTTCAAGATGCCGGTGGTGTACTACAGCACACTGATGAGTGTTGCCTACGGCAAGAACGCCAAGGAAGCCGCCCTTGATGGCCACATTGTCCGTGCCAAGAAGCTGGAGGACATTGCCAACAAGTAAGCACACTGGTGGCTAAAAAAAGCCCGCCGATTGGCGGGCTTTTTCTTGCGCTAGTGACAGCGGTTAGAGTTGTGCCCGCAGGTACTTGAAATACTCCCGCGACCCGCCCTTCATGAAATAGTAGTTCGTCAGGTCCTTGTCCTCCAGGTAATACTGTAACCACTGGACCTGCTTTCCCGCCTGGTCGTAAATAATCAGCGTCTTGTTCTCTCGCTTGGCCTGCGCGATGAGCTTGTCCAACGCATCCTGATCGTCGAGATAGACACGCGTCTCCTTGCCCACAAACAATGAGGTGGCCTCGCGCTGGAAGCGGTCGCGCATGTCCACAACGATCACGTTGTTCTTTCCCGCTTCGACCTCGAATTTCTCCGGCTCGAGCGTGTGGCTGTTGAACTTGTCTTTGCTGAGAAGCTTCTTGGGGTCAACCGGACTCCTACCCAGAAGTTGCGCATCGTCGGGATAGGCCTTGGCCCAATCCATGATACCGGCGTCATAGGCGACGACGCCGTCGATCTTTTCCAATTTGCACTCGCGGGCAGCCTTGTACGATTTCATACAGGTCTTGCCGTTACAGTAGGTCACAATGGTTCGCTTCGGGTCTTCGGCGCGCAGGGCGCGCATCTCATCAATGAACGTCTTTGAGCCGAGTTGGATATGACGCGCACCCTTGATGCGCAGCGTGTCGTATTCGTAGCGCGAACGCACATCGACGACGACGACGTCTTTCAAACGTTGTTTGAGGTCATCAACCTCAATGACATCAATGGTCGGAAACAAGCTTCGGCCGGGAAACTCATCCCCTTCCTTTGCGCTCAATGAGCCGGGTATGAGCGCTAGCACCATCAACCCAATGAGTGCGTCGAACATACTCTTAGTGCGTAACATGATGTGTACTGTCCTCGAGCAAGTAGGTCTATCTAGGGTGGGTACGACGCGAACGTAGCATCGCTACAAAATATTCGGCAGCAAGGAGGCCGAACTTTATCCGGGGTCGCGATGGGCTTAGCTTAGCTCAGTCCCAGTACAGTGCCTAGGGCCGACGCACTGCACAAAGTGGCTTGAGGCCGGCGCCATGCTGCACGGGTTGTTGCACCGAGTGCTGGCGAGACGAGCGCATCTCAGCCTTAATAGGCTGATTTCAAAGGGCAAACTACTCTGGTATCCACGGACTCGATTGTTGACCTCGGTCAATTGACAGCGCACGAGTGTCGGTACTATATAGGTCTCAGAAGACTTCAGACGTCAATTTGCTGCGTTCCGCGAAAGGAGGTGCCCGATGCGTGTTTCCACGTTAGACCCCATTTCCATGAATGATGTAACAGATGTTGACAAAGCGCCGTTCGTTATTGAAGGCGAAGGCGACAACGCGCTGAAGATCTATTTCGAAAACGAGGCCAACAAGGCCGAGTATCTCGGCATCGAAACTGAGCATCCCGGTGAGGATTTTGAGCACAGCCTGGACAATCCAGCCGGTATGGGGCCCGGGGATATGCACAAATAGCCACTAAAAAGCCCGCTCTGAGCGGGCTTTTTAGTGGCAGGGTCTAGGTACCAAGTACGAGGAACCAGGGACGGCCAGGGTCAATCCTATATGCTCGCCCCTAGTACCCGCGAACCTAATCGGGTACGTAGTCTTCGAATGCTTCTTTGCCCTTGTGTTTCTCGACCTCGGCCTTGCGTCGCGCCTCGAGCACATCTTTGCGTGCCTCAAGACGCTTCTCCCGCGCACCTTCCTTGACCGGGATAGACGCCTCGCCATAGAGGACCTGCTTCAAGAAGCGCATGGCAAATCGGAGCAGTTCTTCCTCACTCGCCAGCAGCGTCTTCATGGTCGCCTGGTCGACATCAAATAGTCGTTGGAAACCATCACTCTGAACGAAATCACGAAAGCTATCTAAGTCATAGCTGCACATGTCGAACAGCTGCATGCTGCGTTCGCTCGGCTTACCCACCGTTGGTCCGCTGGAGCGCTTCTTGATGATGATGTCGCGCCATTCGCGGTTCATCTCATCGTAGATCTCAACCCCTTGCTCTTTGCGATAGTCGCGAACCGTGATCTCGCGCGGTTCATCGTGACCCAGACAATGACGCTCCTTGACAACGAAGTACATGTCCTCGACCTTGTCGCTGTCCTTCTTGCGCACACCCATGCTGCCCAGCGCATAGTAGCGGCACGCAGTGGGCCGGTCCTCATACACGCCGCAGCCTTCTTCTTTGAGAAAGATACACTCGGAGGTACCCGGCTTGGTGACCAGACGCAGCCCCGGCATGCCGTGGTGATCCATTTCGAAGGGAATCGTGTAGCGCGCCACAAAATCCTTGGAGTCGAGGTCGAAGTGCCTTTTCAAACGCAGGATGTCATAGGGCGTAAGCTGGATCTGAATATTCTTGCAGCATTCGTTGAAGCAGGCGACACCCTTGTGGCACTGAAATTGAAAGGTGTCATCCAGGCCCAGCTGAATCGGTTTGACCGGGCTCTCGAAGGGCAGCTCAAATGGGCCTTCACCCAACTTCGGCGCTTCGAGAACGGAATCATCGTGTAAGTCGGAGATCTTCTTGTCACTCATAATGCTTCGCCTCAGCGATTTCGTTACATCTCAGACAGGCAAATTGCGTACAGGTTCGCCTGGCAAACAATATGAATCTTAGATTGTAGCCCAATCAGGCGGTCGGGCCCGAAAAAAAAAGGCCGGGCATCCGAAGATGCCCGGCCTTCGACAGGCTGATCCCAGTACTACTTAGACCGCAGCGCCGGGATTGCTCATGCCCGCTGGCTCACCCTCTGCCGGCTTGACGAGCTGCACGTACTGAACTTTCTTCAGCGACCACTCGCCGGTGTCCCGGTTGTAGGTTGAGTTGACGAAGCACTTCCAGTTTTTGTCATCGAGGTTCATGAAATCGGCCCGGTAGTAGTAACCCGGATAGCGCGATTCCTCGCGGAACTCGATGTGCTTCATGTGGGCCTCGGCGGCCAGGATGCGGTGGTAGTTCTCCCAGGCCCGCAGCAATTCGTGCAGGTCCTTGGCGCGCATCTTCAAAGAGTCTTCCTTGAGCATGCCCAGCTTGCGCTCGGCCACGCCCAGCATCGCCGCGTTGGTCTGATAGTAAGTCGCGATACCCGCCACGTACTCGTCCATGATCTTCTGCAGACGGAACTGCAGCATCTTGGGTGTAATGTAGTGCGGATTCACGTCGATGGCGGTGGTGTAGTCCTTGTGCTCGAGGTAGTTCCGCACCGGACGGTAGATCTCTTCCACCAACTCGTCGGTCGTGCGGGCCAACTCAGGCTTCCAGTCTTTGTTGTCCAGCGCGAACTTCACCAGACCTTTGGCCGCGATGCGACCTTCGGCGTGCGAGCCCGAGGAGAACTTGTGACCGGATGCGCCCACACCATCACCGGCGGTGAACAGACCCTTGACCGTGGTCATGCGGTTGTAGCCCCAGTGGTAGTGAGCGGGCGTACCGGGCACGTCTTCCGGACCGGATACCCAGATACCGGCACAACCAGCGTGAGAACCAAGCAGGTAAGGCTCGGTCGGCATCAGCTCGGACATTTCTTTGTCCGGCTCGATGTTCTCACCAGCCCACACGCCGCACTGACCGATGGTCATGTCGAGGAAGTCCTCCCAGGCCTCGGCCTCGAGGTGCTTCATCTCCTTTGGCGTCATGTTCTCGGCCAACTTGGCCATAGCCGTCGGGGTGTCCATGAAGATAGGACCACGGCCTTCTTTCATCTCTTTCATCATGAGATGGTTACGCAAGCAGGTGCCCATCTTGGCGCCGCTAGCGTAGATTTCGTAGCCGTAGTTGGCCAGATCAGAGAAGTTCTTCGTCTGGTAGTCTTCCTTGGCCGCGTTGAACGCCTGGGCCTTGAACAACAGGAACCAGGCACCGACCGGACCGTAGCCGTCTTTGAAACGGGCAGGTACGAAGCGGTTTTCCATCAGGGTCAGCTCGGCGCCCGTCTCGGCAGCCATGGCATAGGTGGAACCAGCATTCCACACCGGATACCAAGCACGGCCGGTGCCTTCACCAACAGAACGGGGACGGAACACGTTCACCGCGCCACCCGCAGCCAGCAGGCAGGCCTTGAACTTGTAGATGTAGATCTTGTCTTCGCGAACCGAGAAACCGGCGGCGCCGGCCACGCGGGTCGGGTCGTTCTTGTCATTGATGAGGCGCACGATGAAGACACGCTCCTGGATGTTTTCCATACCCAGTGCTTTCTTCGCGGCCTCGGCAACGATCCACTTGTAGGACTCACCGTTGATCATGATCTGCCACTTGCCGGAGCGAACGGGCTTGCCACCTTCGGTGAGCTTCTTGCCCTCATCTCCTGGTGCTTTCCACACCGGCAGACCCCACTCCTCGAACAAATGCACCGAGGAATCAACGTGACGACCCACGTCGAAGACCAGGTCTTCGCGGGTGATACCCATCAAGTCACCGCGCACGTAACGCACATAGTCGGTCGGGTCGTTCTCACCCATGTAGGTGTTGATAGCAGACAGACCCTGCGCCACAGCGCCAGAGCGGTCCAGAGCGGCCTTGTCGACCAGCTTGATCTTGAGATCCGTGCCATGAGCCCAGCGCATGATTTCCGTCGCCGCACCACAGCAGGCCATACCAC
>Ga0209536_100001086_pt1 | contig 45021 bp, 38 predicted proteins | sample DeeMarSeWOR28_12_FD_187461 | JGI IMG/M metagenome (GOLD analysis project Ga0209536, IMG submission 187461) | Marine sediment microbial communities from White Oak River estuary, North Carolina - WOR-2-8_12 (SPAdes) (version 2) | ecosystem: Environmental > Aquatic > Marine > Intertidal zone >...
TTTCTGAACCTGTCCTTGAATCAGAACCGGATGATCTTCGACCAGCAGATCTCTTGTATCAGCAAATAGTCTTGAAAACACAATAATCTCCACAGCACCATGCATATCCTCAATGGTCACAAACGCCATCAAATCACCTTTTTTGGTTTTGATGGTTTTGGTGGATTGCACCAATCCACCGATTCGCACGACCCTGCTATCACTGCACTCTTTAATGGAGATGGCATTAACATTGGTAAACTTATCCAGAATGTCTTCGTAGCGCGACAGCGGGTGACCGGACAAATAAAAGCCAAGGGATTCTTTTTCAAATGTCAAATATTGTTTCTCTTCCCATTCACCAATTTCCGGCAAACCGGGTACGTTGATGCTCGGGCGGTGCTCACCGAGATCAAACAGCCCCATCTGTGGATCTGTTCGCTCGCGCTGGATCCTCTGGCCGTATTCTAAGGCACTCTCTAAAGCGGCAACCATCTGGGATCGCTTCGTTGAAGTTGAATCGAAAGCACCGCACTTTATTAAGCTTTCAATGACTCGTTTGTTCACTTTTTTTAAGTCCACGCGTTCGCAAAAATCAAACAATGATGTGAATTCCTGATCACTGCGGGCTTCGATGATCGATTCAATGGCACTTTCGCCCACATTTTTGACGGCCACCAATCCGAAGCGGATTCGACCTCCATCCACCGTAAATTCTTTATCGCTGGCATTTATGTCGGGGGGGAGAATCGGAATGTCATGACTACGACATTCAGCGATAAATTTGACCACGCCATCAGTGGAATGCATCTCGCTGGTCAGCAGCGAGGCCATGAACTCCACCGGAAAATGAGTTTTTAGATATGCGGTCTGGTAGGCAATCAGGGCATAAGCGGCACTATGAGATTTGTTGAATCCATATCCTCCGAATTTTTCAATCAGGTCAAATATTTTTTTGGCATTGTCCTCGGGCACGCTTTTTTCAATAGCGCCCTGCATAAAACGTTGGCGATGTTTGGCCATGATTTCAGGAATTTTCTTCCCCATGGCTTTGCGTAAATCGTCGGCCTCCGCCATGGAATAATTGGCCAGGACGCTGGCGATTTTCATAACCTGTTCTTGATAAACGATCACACCGTATGTCTCTTTTAAAATGGGCTCAAGTTCAGGCACAAGATACTCCACCGCCTTTTTACCATGTTTGCGAGCAACATAATCGTCGATCATTCCGCTTTCCATTGGACCGGGACGATAAAGAGCGACCAAGGCAATAATGTCATCAAACGACTCCGGCCTGAGGCGTATAAGCAAATCTTTCATACCGGAGCTTTCCAGCTGAAATACCCCGGTGGTATCACCGGCAGACAGCAGCCGATAGGTAGCGGCATCGGTCAAATCAATATTTTCCAATTCCGGAGGAGTTTTTCCTTGTCGGGCAATCAAGGCAAGGGTGTTGGCAATGACGGTTAGGTTGCGCAATCCCAAAAAGTCAAACTTGACTAAACCGATCTTTTCAACGATTTTCATGTCAAATTGAGTCACTACCTCACCCTTCTTTCCTCGATAGAGTGGCAGATAGTCCACCAAGGGCTTGTCGGAGATAACCACCCCGGCAGCGTGAGTGGATGCATGTCGTGGAAGCCCTTCTAAAACTCGGCAAATCTGGATTAGCTCGGACACCTTCGGATCGTTGTCGGCAAGCTCCACCAAACGGGGTTCCTGCTTTAATGCATTGTCCAGGCTGATATTCAGAACATCCGGAACCATTTTGGCGATGGTATCCACGTCACGCAGGGGTATGTCCAGGGCGCGGCCAACATCACGGATAACAGCGCGGGTTTTTAACTTTCCAAATGTAATGATCTGGGCCACAAAATCACCGCCGCCATATTTGTCAACCACGTACCTATAAACGTCCTCGCGACCCTCTATACAAAAATCGACATCAATATCCGGCATGCTCTTGCGGGCCGGGTTGAGAAACCGTTCGAATATCAAGCCATACGCTATGGGGTCCAAATCAGTGATTCCCAGGCTATAGGCCACAAGGCTGCCGGCCGCGGATCCTCTGCCAGGTCCGACGGGTATACCGTTCTTTTTTGCATGGTGAATGAAATCGGAAACAATTAAAAAGTAGCCCGGAAACCCCATGTCTTTAATCACCGATATTTCATACTCAAGACGCTCCCGATAAACCTCAGGGTCCGCCTGGGTATTTCTATTTTTGATCCGCTGAAAGACCTGATCAAACCCTCTCCGGACTTCCTTTTCAAAGTACTCCTCGACGCTCTGCTCAGATTCGGTGTCAAATTGGGGGAAATGATACGTTTTAAAGTCGAATTCCAGATTACAGCGTTTGGCGATGTCGATGGTATTGCGGATTGCATCCGGATAGGACTGAAATGCAGCGACCATTTCAGTTTTTGGTTTAAAATACAGCTGATCGGTTCTAAATTTGAGCCGCTCGGTATCGTGAATGGTCTTACCGGTTTGAATACACAGCAACACATCATGCGCTCGCACATCTTCTTTATCCAGATAATGACAGTCGTTACTGGCCACCAAGGGAATCGACAGTCGTTGGCTCAGATCTAAAAGCGTTTCGTTGACTCGCTCTTGAATGTCGATACCGTTGTTCTGTACTTCCAGATAAAAATTGTTTTCTCCAAAAATTCCCAAATATTCCAGGGCGGCTTGATCAGCGAGATCGATACGGCCATCTTGAATGCGTCGGGGAATTTCACCGTGCAGGCAGGCTGTGAGTGCAATTAGGCCCCGGCTGTGATCTTTGAGGATCTGTTTGTCGATGCGAGGCTTGTAGTAGAATCCTTCAAGCTGAGCAGCGGTAGCCAATTTACAAAGATTGCGATACCCTTCATGATTTTCGGCCAGCAGGATCAGATGCGTAAGATTTTTGTTGTCCAACGGAGTTTTGTCGAAGCGGCTTCGAGGCGCCACATAGATCTCGATGCCGATAATAGGCTTTATTCCGGCTTTGGTCGCTTTTTCGAAAAATTCGACAGCACCGAACATGGTTCCATGATCTGTGGTAGCTACCGAATGCATGCCGAAGTCGGCCGCTCGCTGCAGGAGGTCGTCGATCCGTATCGCACCATCTAAGAGACTATACTGGGTATGAACATGAAGATGAACAAAGTCGGATACAGCAGATGTACTCATGGAATAAACCACCTCTTATCTAGTCATAAACGTTTGATTTTTAATATACAGAACGACATAAATCATTGCGCATAAATACACAGCGTTCTAAATGTTGGAAACTATGCGGTAGTTTTAAAGTCAATGATCCAAAGGGTGAATATACAATTTATTCTGACGCTGGGTGTAGCTGGCGTTTTGCTGCCGGTTCTACTCTAAGCGATAATTCGGCGCCTCCTTGGTAATTATCACATCATGAACGTGACTTTCACGCATACCGGCGGCACTGATTTTTACAAACCGCGCTTTTTCTCTTAGCTCATCAAGGGTTCGGCAGCCGCAGTAACCCATCCCGGCTTTCAATCCGCCGAGAAGCTGAAATATATTCGCCGCGAGGGAGCCGCGGTACGGCACCCGTCCGACAATTCCCTCGGGCACCAATTTGTCCTCCTCGGTCTGTTCCGTTTGATAGTAGCGATCTTTGCTGCCTTTTTTCATTGCTTCAATGGATCCCATGCCTCGATAAACCTTGTAACTGCGACCCTGGAAAAAAACGACCTCCCCGGGACTCTCTTCGGTTCCGGCCAAAAGTCCGCCGATCATAATCGCATGCGCACCCGCACCAATTGATTTGGTGATATCACCTGAAAATCGAATACCACCATCCGCAATCAGAGGCACGCCGGTTTTGGTGGATACCGAGCGACAATTCATGATGGCGGTCATCTGAGGCACACCGATTCCGGCGACAATTCGTGTCGTACAGATAGAACCTCCGCCGATTCCGACTTTTACACCGTCGACGCCCCCATGGATAAGGTCTTCAGCGCCTTTGGCCGTTCCGACATTACCGGCAATTAACTCTATTTCTTTAAACGTGCTTTTTAGTAGTTTGACGGCATCAATAACATTTCGCGAATGACCGTGGGATGTGTCGATCACAATCACATCGGCCCCGGCTTTCAGAAGCGCCCCGGTACGCTCTTCCATATCCGGCCCGACCCCCACGGCGGCTCCTACCCGTAGCCTTCCCATCGTATCTTTGCAGGCATTCGGAAACTTTTTTATCTTCTCTATATCCTTAATGGTAATTAACCCGGTTAAACGGCCGTTTTTATCCACAACCAGCAGTTTCTCGATTCGGTGTTTGTGCAACAGCTTTTTAGAGTCTTCTAACGTGATTCCCTCGGAAACAGTGATCAGATTATCCTTTGTCATGACCAGCGAAATCTTTTTGTCCAAGTCCGTCTCGAAGCGTAGATCCCTGTTGGTTACAATCCCAACCAATTGATCCCCGTCGGTAACCGGAACTCCGGAAATTCGATATTGTTCCATTAAGGATAATACTTCATGAACCTTTTGGTTCGGATTGATCGTGACTGGATCTACAATCATTCCGCTTTCCGATTTTTTGACCTTATCCACTTCCATGGCCTGGCTTTTTATGCTCATGTTGCGGTGGATAAAGCCCATACCCCCCTCTCTGGCCATACTAATGGCGGTATCGGCTTCCGTGACCGTATCCATGGCGGCACTGATGATCGGAATGTTGAGGCGAATATTTTTAGTTAGGCGTGTGCTGATATTGACATCTTTCGGCAACACATCCGAATAATTCGGGATTAATAAGACATCGTCAAATGAATAGGCTTCTTCGGGTGGTATTTTGAGCATTCGGTTCCTCCAATAAGTACTGAAAATTGTGAATAGAATTGATGCATGGATTTAGATTAATTTGGATCATTGCGCTTTCGAATGTTTCAAAAAAGGAATAGGATTCTTGAAGCAACGAGTGCCTGCACTCGTCCCTGTCTGGCAGAATAATTCGCGTTTTTTTATTCATCATCAATGCTCAATTATGTGGCATCGAATAGCAAAAGGCAGCATCTTTGGCAATCTTTAATTTGTGGCCTTGACATCCGCTAGGAGCCCGTAATAAAGAAGGCATTTCATTCAATCATTGCTGTCCGGTATATTCAAAACGGCCCTTTGCCTTGAACGCATTTGCGAATGTATGGCTGATTATTTAAATGCTTTTCAGAATTAATCCCCAAAATCCTCAAGATCGGCTTATCAGAAAAGTCGTTGAAATTCTTAAAAACGGCGGAGTTGTCGTCTATCCCACCGATACCTATTACGGTATCGGTTGTGATATTTTGAATAAAAAGGCGATCGAGAAGATATATCAGTTAAAACAACGGGATCAGAGTAAACCATTTAGCTTTATCTGTTCAGGGCTAAAAAATATCAGCCACTATGCCAAGGTCTCAAATTATGCATACAAGACTATGCGGCGGCTGTTGCCGGGCCCTTATACCTTTATTCTGGAGGGCTCACGACTGGTGCCCAAAATCATGCTAACCAAACGCAGGACCGCCGGTATTCGCGTACCTGACAATCCCATCTGTCTGAAGTTGGTTGAAGAACTCGGCAATCCGATTATCACAACCAGTGCAACTATGCCGGATGGTTCGATTTTTAACGATGCGACCCTGATTCATGACTATTTCAAAGGACGAATCGATCTGGTAATTGACGGCAGCGTAATACCCGGCCAGCCATCGAGTGTAATTTCACTGATCGATGATATTCCGGAAGTCATCCGCAAGGGCATGGGCGATGTCAGTATTTTTGAGTAGGCGTGGTAACGATTAAAAAAACGCCCACGGCGTCCCACTTCGGCATAAGCGAGGCGGGATACGATGAGCGCTTAAGTGATTCCTATCCAACGAATAAGTTTTTAGCTCCGCAGAAAAACGTCGCGTCAATTGATCCGAAAATATAATTAACCCAACGGACTAATGCGGCCGGAAGTGATTACTCCTCATTTAATTTTTCCTGCAGATTTTCCCGCAATATTTCACCAAACGTAGAGGTTGCAGGCCCTATGTTGTTGACATACTCACTCAGAAGATTTTGTTCGTCCTCCATTTCTAGACGCTTAATTGAGAGGCCGATACGCCGTTCATCGCTGTTGATATTCATCACTTTAGCAGTAATGACTTCTCCGATATTATATTTGCCAACTGGAGTTTTGATTTTTTCCTTACTGATCTCCGACACATGCACCAGCCCTTCAATGCCTTCCTCGAGCTCCACGAAGACGCCGAAATCCGTTAGATTGGTCACCGTGCCGGTAATCTCTTTGCCGACCTCGTAACGCTCGGTGACGCTTGTCCAGGGATCATCCTGAAGCTGTTTGACGCCAAGGGAGAACCGTTCACTTTCCTTCTCAATATCGAGCACAATCGCTTGAACCACATCCCCTTTCTTGTAAAGCTCGGAGGGATGCTTGATGCGTTTTGTCCATGATATGTCCGAAATGTGGACCAGCCCGTCAATCCCCTCGTCAATACCAATAAAAAGGCCAAAGTCGGTAATGTTTTTGATTTTGCCTTCAATGGTGGTTCCGACTGGATATTTTTCAGCGATCACATCCCAAGGATTGGGTACGACCTGCTTCATTCCCAATGAGATGCGCCGATTCTCAGGCTTAATATCGAGAACAACCGCTTCGACCTCTTCGCCGACGGATACAACCTTTGAGGGGTGACGAATTTTCCGCGTCCAGGACATCTCGGATACATGGATCAATCCCTCGACACCCTCCTCCAATTCTACAAATGCGCCGTATTCTGTAAGACTGACAACCAGACCGGTCACCCGAGACCCCACCGGATATTTTTCGGCGGCAATTGACCATGGATCAGGAGACAGTTGTTTCATTCCCAGAGAAACGCGTTCCCTTTCCAAATCTAAACTCAAAATCTTCACTTTAATCGGATCGCCGATTGAAAAAAGCTCGGACGGATGCTTGACTCTCCCCCAAGAGATATCGGTAATATGGAGCAAGCCATCCACGCCTCCCAAATCAATGAAGACACCATAGTCGGTAATATTTTTTACGATACCTTCCTCCACGTTACCTTCCTGGATAGAGGAAAGGGTAGCGGCCCGCTTTTCCTCGCGTTCTTTCTCCAATATAGCTCGACGCGACAGAACGATGTTGCTGCGTTTGCGATTATATTTTAAGATTTTAAATTCATATGTCTTACCGACCAAATCATCGAGATTGTGAATCGGTCGCAGGTCGGCCTGGGAACCCGGCAAAAATGCCTGTACACCGATATCAACCGAGAATCCACCCTTCACGCGGTTGGTGATGACACCTTGAACCGTTCCCTCTTCGTCGTAAGACCGTTTAATTGAATCCCAAATTTTTACGTTAGCGGCTTTTTCTTGGGAAAGGATAACGCGCTCTTCATCATCATCCCACCATTCCACCATCACCTCAATCGTATCGCCGATGTTGGCGTTGACATTGCCTTCATCATCTTTAAATTCCTGAATTCGAATCTGACCTTCGGATTTATAGCCGATGTCAACCAGAATATGATCTCTGTCAATGGATATGATTCGCCCCGTGACGACTTCTCCTTCAGCAAAGCGTTTAAAGCTTTCTTCGTATAGATTCATCACATTGTCCATGCTGTCAGCGGATCCTCGACCATTATTTGCGGCCCGTATGGACGACGAAGGTTCAGAATGGTGATCATCGTTTTGAGTTCCAGTTTCGGCGGCGAATGAATCGGGCATGCGATCCTCAGTTTGCTCTGCTTGATTAGTTTTGTTAGGTTCCTCATTATTGTGGTTTGTAGTGGTCATAAAAAAAATTATCCCCCTTAGCCAATTTAATTGCGCTCCCCAAAGAGAACTGCATAACCGATTACTTTTAGCAGACTAATAGAAAAATGCAATGATTAATTTCGAAAATGTGTTAAAACATCGCCACTGTGCATATTTTATTCATTTCGGCCATGCTAGGATTCAGCGCGCGCCAATTTCATAGTATACGATACCATGAGGTCCACCACCTCGTTTACTGTTAAATTAGTGGAGTCGATCATAATAGCGTCCGAAGCCGGTTTCAACGGGGATAGGTCCCTTGTGCTGTCGTTTCTGTCCCGGCGTTGAATCTCGTTTTCAACCTCTTTAAATGTTTGGTGGGATTTTGATTTAAGCTCTTCAAAACGTCTCAACGCTCGTTTGCGGGTCGAGGCATCCAGAAAAAATTTCAGATCGGCTTCTGGAAACACCACAGTACCCATGTCGCGCCCTTCGAAAACCGCGGCCTTCTCTTGACCCAATTTTCGTTGCAAATCAAGTAAATAATTTCGGATAACAGGTCGGGCCGATACGGCAGATGCCAGCATTGTGATCTGCGGTGTCCGAATCCGGTCGCTGATATCCGTTCCATCCGAGAAAAGACGCAAGTTCCCTTTATCTTCGACAAACTTCAGTTCAAGCCTTGCGCAAAGGCGCGCAAGGTCCAAATCATCTTCAGGATCTACTGCTTGCTTGGTCACCTCATAGGCTACACCCCGATACAGTGCGCCGGTATCAATGTAACGGTAACCTAATCGATCGGCCAGTGCACGGCTGACGGTAGTCTTCCCGGCTCCTGCCGGGCCATCTATGGCGATAAGCAATTTTTTCATCTTCCGCTTTCTACAGTACGGTCTTCAATGCGTTTAAAAAACGAACATTCTCATCATGACGCCCCACATTGACTCGTATACAATCAGGATAGCCATAGGAGGTCATGGATCGCACAATGATTCCCTGCTTGAGAAGGTCGTCAAAAACCTGGTTGGCGTCTCTACGGACATTAATCATGAAGAAATTTGCCTGTGATTTTATATAATCAATCTCAAGTTCATCCAACGCCGCATACATAAACTCCAGCTCATCGTGCACCAGCCGAACCGTATCCTCTAAAAATTCCTCGTCGTCAATGGCCGCAATGGCCGCCGCCTGAGCCAAGGAATTAACATTGAACGGTTGTCTAACCCGGTTGAGAAGATCGGCTAAAGGCGCCGGCATGACACCATAACCGATGCGAAGCCCTGCCAAACCGTAGGCCTTGGAAAAGGTGCGCAATCCGACTATCACTTTGTCCGAATTCACGTAGTCGATGCTGTTTGGACAATGCCGTTCCCTGACAAACTCAATGTAGGCTTCATCTATGACTAAAACAATATCCGACGGAAGGGCGGCTATAAACGCTTCGATTCTATCTTTCGAAATCAAGGTGCCCGTCGGATTATGCGGATTGTTGAGGAAAACCAGCCGCGTTTTGGAGGTAATGCTCTCCAGCATGCGATCCAGGTCGATGGTGTTGGCGTTTAGCCCTATTCCAATCGGTGTCGCACCCGAGCTGCTCACCGTGAGCTCATACATTAGGAACGATGGCTTGGGTAAGACCGCTTCAGCTCCTGGTTGGAGCAATACCTGAGCTAGCATTGAGATGATATCGTCGGACCCATTGCCGAGGACAATGCTTTCAACCGGGACATTCAGTTTTTGCGAGATGCGTTTAAGCAAGTCATAACCGCTGCCGTTTGGATAGCGATGCACCGTTTTGAGCGCCTGCCGGATTGCTTTGACTGCCTTCGGGGAAGGACCCAGTGGATTTTCGTTTGAGGCAAGCTTAACCGCATTTGCAATCCCGTATTCCCGTTCAAGCTCTTCAATCGGTTTACCGGGGACATACGGTTCGAGGGCTAAAATATGATCTGCGATTTTAAGTCTCATGAGTCGAGTATCGCCCACGGGTTGCAGGTTCCAAAATTCGTGCTTCTTTTGTTAATCCCGCTGATAACGGGATGCATTGTGAATGTTACCGCTCGAGACACCCCACATGAAACGCTTAAGACCCGAGCGCCGCCTTGCGCCCCACCTCTAGCGCCTGCATATTGAGTGGAATCAGTTTTTCTTTCTGGGCGAATTTATCTTTTACCGCGTCTTGCAGGTGATCAAAACGAACGATGTCGCTACGCACCGCAAAGGCGGCAAGAGCCACGATATTAGCAACTTTGACACTTCCAAGTTCCTTGGCGAGTTCAATGATAGGTACACGAATAACGTCTACATCATCGCGGCCGGCTCCAATCGAGATGATGGACGCGTTAATAAATATCACACCTCCCGCCTTGACAGTGGGCGCAAATTTTTCCAGAGACGGCCGGTTCATGGCAACTAGATGCTTGGGGTTGCGAATGATGGGCGATCCGATGGGTCTGTCACCAACCACGACCGTACAGTAAGCGGTTCCTCCCCGCATTTCGGGACCATAGGAAGGAATCCACACGACTTCAAACCCTTCTTGCATCGCGGCTTGTGCAAGTATTTGTCCCATCAACATGATCCCCTGGCCACCGAAGCCGGCAAATTGAACTTCACTTTGCATGTCTCCTCCTCATCATTGAAGCTGATAGCGCATAGCTAGTCGCAGATAGAAAAGTTAGAAAATATCCTATTTTCATTGCGAGCTTAGGGCTATGAGGTATGTACTAGGCTTCATCCGGTATTTTAAAATCACCTAGCGTGTAATACGGCAGCATTTTTTCCTCGGCCCATTTCAGCGCATCAACGGGTGTCATTCCCCAATTTGTTGGACAGGTGCTGATTAATTCTACAAGACTGAAGCACCGATTTTCCATTTGATACAAAAATGCTTGTTTAATGGCTTTTTTGGCCTTGTTGATATATTTGGGTTTTATCAACGTTTGCCGGGTAATAAATGCCGGTGTCTCAAGGGCCGCTAGAAGTTCTGCCACTTTGATCGGCATACCCACATCGGCCGTCTTGCGTCCGAACGGGGAAGTGGTCGTCCGCTGGTCCGGCATGGTCGTCGGAGCCATTTGCCCGCCGGTCATCCCATAAACGGCGTTGTTGATAAAAATCGTCGTAAATTTTTCCCCGCGATTGGCGGAATGCACAATTTCACTCAATCCGATGCTTGCCAGGTCACCGTCACCTTGGTAAGTAAATACGATCAGATCCGGACGCACCCGTTTTATGCCGGTTGCCATTGCAGGTGCTCGACCATGTGCAGCTTCCTGAAAATCGAATGTAAAATAATTGTACATTAAAACGGCACAACCTACCGGTGCGACTCCTACGGTTCGCCCTCGAATACCCAACTCATCGATCACCTCCGCCACCAAGCGGTGGGCCACTCCATGGGTGCAACCCGGACAGTAATGCGTCACCTGATCAGCGAGTGCCTCCGGTTTTTGAAATGTCTTTCCCATTGTTTCGGCTCCCTTATACGTGGATAGTTAAAGCTTCAAGTTGTTTATCTGGGGGCATTTAATGTCAGCCCAGCCTATGGCATGGGTACGATCCATCAACGCTTTAATCGAGCTTTTTTACTCCATGAGGCCTAAACCAACAGTTTTCTGACCTCTTCCATTACCTCTTCAGGCGTCGGAACTTCACCACCGCACTTGCCATACCATCTCACCGGTCTTTTGCCGGCCACACTGCGCTCAACATCCTCAATCATTTGCCCCATACTCATTTCTACGCTCAAAACGGCTTTGCAACTATCTTTGCCGGCGGCATCGCCAATGGCCTGGTGAGGAAAGGGGAAAAGATGCTGCGGGCGGATCATCCCCACAGTCAACCCCTCATCCTTGAGGTTATCGATCGCTGTGCGACACACCCGGCTCATAGTGCCGTAGCTGATAATCAGAAGATTATAGGCACCGTTGAGATTGTAGGTTTCATACAAAACCTCTTCGCGCTGCATCCGCTCGTACTTTGCCTTTAATTTCAAATTATGTGCGTTGAGCTCTTCGGGATTCAAATAAAGTGTTTTCACCAGATTGCGCGTGTTGCTGTTGCGGGTATCCATGCCGTTGGTAGCCCACTCATCCTTTTTCGACGGCTGAATCTTTAAGTTTTCCGGAAATTCCACGGGCTCCATCATCTGACCGATCAAGCCATCCCCCAGAATCATAACGGGATTGCGGTACTTTTCAGCCAGTGAAAATGCCCGCATTGTCATTTCAACGGCTTCCTGAACACTGGCCGGCGCCATCACTAAAAGTCGGTAATCACCGTGTCCGCCACCTTTGGTCGCCTGCAAGTAATCTGCCTGGGATGGAAGAATGCCTCCCAGGCCCGGACCACCCCGCATGATATTGACAAATACAGCTGGGCATTGGGCGGCGGTGATATAGCTGATTCCTTCGCTCATAAGACTGATCCCGGGACTCGAGGAGGTGGTAAACACTCTTTCACCACAGGCCGCAGCCCCGAAGATCATGTAGGATACCGCCACTTCACTCTCGCCTTGCAGAAAAACACCGCCGGCCTCCGGCATGCGTTTGGAAAGATATTCAGCCACTTCAGATTGCGGGGTAATTGGGTACGCAAAGTAATTCAGGCATCCCGCCCGAATGGCGGCCTCGCCGATCGCTTCATTGCCTTTCATCAACACTTTGCTCATAAGTATCCTCCGTTTATTTTTGTACGGCTGCTTGTTCTTCAATTTCGTTTATGGTTATGGCAACATCCGGACACATGGTACAACAGATGGCGCAATGAATGCAATCTTCAGGACGCGCCTGATAAGCAGGAAAATAACCATTGCTATTGACCTCGTTGGATAACTCCAAAACATTTTTAGGACACACAGCAACGCAAAGTCCACATCCTTTGCATCGGTCCTTGTCGATGGTGTGCTTATATGGCATGCGGTTAACTCCTCTCGTATATTAGATGTTAAGGGGCTTCATATCGACAATTTTTTCGCCGATGGCGCTACGTGTTGATTCCCAGAGTTTGGTTCCGATCCATCGGTTAGATCTCTACTTTCCCGAATTCTACCGCTTTTTTCCAAGGCGGCACCAGTTGCCTGGATAGGGGCAAAACCGGGCAGGCAAAACGCTGCCTATCGATTGCGGGCAAGAGTTCATAAGCAATCGTAATAAACTCAAGCGGCAAACCGCTGTCAGCCGACAGTGAAGTAACAAAATCATATCCGCTGTAAATATCATCCGGGCTGGTTTCATCGATGAGATTGGCATTGCCGATCAGCCCCGTAATCCTAATCCGAGACGCCCGCTCAATATCGGTCTGAATCTTCAAGCAACCCTCAATGGAACGTGTCATGGGTCTCAACGGATTGACGACTTGCAGCATATGCACGCGCCTGCCTTTAAATGCATCTGCCAACGCAGCCAAGACGGTGGCTCCCGCATCATCACCGCCGACATCCAAAATAGTGACATCACCGGGTTCTTTCACCAAACCGGCAATTGCAGGGCTGAGAACCGGCAGATCGGCATACAAATACTGCTCCGGCGGCAATACGACATCAATACCCAGCCCGGAAAGAACTGTCCGTGCCTCACGGGTTCTAAAGTAAGGGTTAACCAGATCTAGATCGGCAATGCGGACCTCAAATCCCGCCCATTTTTGATTCACCGCCAGATTAATCGCAACTTCCGTCTTTCCGCTGCCGTAATTCCCAACGACAACAACAATCCCCCGCAGATCGATTTCCAAATTACATCCTTTTTGAGTTCGAACATCAAAGGCATCTACAATCGAAACTAAGGCTTTTGGCTCAGTCAGACAATGATGCCGACAGAATCTGCCAATCTATGGGGAATTAAATTCTATGTCAAGTAGTTTCAGGAAGCTAGCTCACTCGCGCTCAATCCTCCAGCGCTTTTCTGCTTTTGAATCCCCTGACAATATGGTATTAAAAAATTATACGCCAATTGGAGTAAAATTGAGATCATGGAGCTTATGTCAGCCGTATGGCAGCGGTAATAACAGGGCTTGAGAGACTGATCGGCGAACCAAATCGCTGGCTGTCGGAAGACCGCATCGGACTGCTGTGCAATCCCGCGTCTGTCGATCGACAGCTTAATCATGCCCGTACATTAGTGGATCAAGCGTTTACGCAGCGACTGCATGCCCTGTATTCACCTCAACATGGCTTTTATGCTGAAAAGCAAGATAATATGATCGAGTCAGCGGATATGATGGACCCGGTCTTAAAAATCCCGGTGTTTAGTCTATATGGCAACACCCGTGTCCCCACCGCGCATATGTTTGAGTCGATTGATGTGTTGCTGGTAGACCTGCAGGATGTCGGAACACGCGTGTATACGTTCATTTCCACCCTTTCCTACTGTCTGGAAACCGCACAAAAATCCGGCATCCGCGTATTGGTTCTTGATCGACCCAACCCCATAAACGGTGTCGATGTCGAGGGCAACTGCCTGGCTGCAGACTGTGCCTCCTTTGTCGGCCGCTACCCCATCCCCATGCGGCATGGGATGACAATCGGCGAACTTGCCAGGTTATTTAATGAGCATTTTGAGATCGGCTGTGATCTTACGGTGGTTCCCATGACGGGGTGGCGGCGCACCATGGGGTATGAGGAGACCAGGCTCCCATGGGTGCCGCCTTCGCCGAATATGCCCACACCGATAACCGCCCTGGTGTATGCCGGCCAGGTTGTATGGGAAGGAACCAATCTCTCGGAGGGCCGCGGTACAACCCGGCCATTTGAGCTGTTTGGGGCACCGTATCTTGACATCGAAAATATTCTATCAACCTTAGACGGTCACCAGCTTCCCGGAATCATCCTCAGGCCGACTGTTTTTGAGCCGACATCCAACAAGTGGTCGGCTACAGCCTGCAAGGGCTTTCAGATTCATATTCGGAACCCGCTCATCTATCGCCCGTATCGAACCACTCTACAGATTCTGCAGTCCGTTATATACCATCATCAGGATAGATTCGAGTGGAGTTCGCCGCCCTATGAATACGAATTTGACCGAATGCCCATTGATTTGATTATGGGTGACCGTACCGTCCGTCAGCGGCTCGAAGCGTTTGAACCCATCGATCAGATTGAAGCCTCCTGGCAGGCAGATCTTGATAAATTTAAAACCATCCGCCGGGGTTATCTTCTATACACGTAACCCGATCGTAGATGTCGACGAGCAGCAGCCAGTGACCAAAAACCAAAAACCGGAAATCAAAGACTGGAAACGGGTGTGGTTTAAAAACAACAAAGCCTGGATGGCAACCGACCCGTCGGGAGAATCTATCGTCAGTAATGGCAAGGTGTTGATTAAATACCGGCTTAAGCAGGATTACGAGTACTGGGTTAACAAAAACAATGTAAGCCCAATAGAATCCCCACCCAAAATACCCTTGCAACAGAAAAAAAGAAAATCTCGGCCAAAAAGAGGCGACGACGAAAGAACCTCCGGTAATGCGTTGCGTTTCGATTCTAAAGCCTGCAAAGATCAGATCTGTATATTTACCGATGGCGCTTCTTCCGGGAATCCAGGTCCTTCAGGAATTGGCGTGCTGTTGCGTTATGGACAGCATGAAAAGGAAATCTCCAAATTTATCGGATTTGCCACCAACAATATCGCCGAGCTTAAAGCTATTGAAGCCGGGCTGTCAGTCGTAAAAAATACAAGCATCCCCGTAAGACTTTTTACCGACAGCAAGTATGCCTATGGTGTTCTCGTACTTAATTGGAAGGCGAGGAGAAACCAGGATGTGGTGGCATCCATCAAAAAGACAATGGCTAAATTCGAAGACCTGAAAATAATAAAAATCAAGGGCCATTCCGGTTATGAAGGTAATGAACGCGCCGATTTACTGGCGACTTCGGCAATCAAGACGGCAGAAACATAAAGAGCCCGGTATCGAATGCAGCCGGGCTCACGGAGTTTGAGCATAACGCGGGGCTCAATCTTTTTTAAGATTCTCAATCTCGTCTTTCAGTTCACTAATTTCCTTTTTATATCGTTCAACTTCTTCAACTGATTCTGTAGAATTATCCTCGGATTTTTCTGATTTCCAGGTATCTTTAAGTTCATCAAAGCCAAGATAGATAGCTAAAGCACCGCCGAGCAAAAGCATGATAGGGATGGTTCCGGCGATAACCGTTAAGAATTGCGACCACCAGACAACAATCCCGACCAAGCCTAATGCCGCTGCAACTGAGCCACCAATTAATGTTTTCATGTAAGCATAACCTCCTTTCGACTGAGATCGCTATAGTAACTGATTTCATGCTTCAAAAGAACTGAACAGAAAAACATATAGAACATTGGTTTGACAAGCAAAAATGCACATTTTGCAGGTGATATTTATGGAATAGCATAACATAGCTATTAACACAAGCCAATATTATATTGCAAACCGAATGCGAATCTGCTAATTGGTAAGTTTAAACATTGTAGATACTTAGACACCACCATTAACCCCAAAACTGTCGAACGCATCATGTCAGCATCGGTTTTTCCAGGGGAGATTTTCCCTTTTAGATAATCTCTCCAGTTCTCACGGATTCCCAGCATGGATGAAGAGGAAAACGCAGCACCGAAAGAATCCAATCGAATGCTTCGCCGATGGATCAATAAGATCCTGCATGGATCTCATGATTATTTTTCGTGCTTTCTTCCGGATACCACGGGCTGGCTGTCAAATCTGATTTTGAAGCTTTTTTACTCCGGAATACGCGTCGATGATTCGCAGATCGATATTATTCGGAAGCTCGAAGAAAATGTCATTGTCATCTACATAACCAAATTCAAAAACTATTTTGAATACCTCTTCTATTTCAGTCGCTACCAACAATCGGGCCTGCCCCATCCTCAAATCGGTTTTGACTACAAAGTTTATCTGTGGCAGCCAGTAGGGCGCCTTTTCAAAATGTTTCTGGCCCATTTAGATTTTTTTGCACGGCATCGTTCCCTGCCGAATCCTTATGGAAACGGATATATCGGACGGGAGCTAATCAATGGACGGAGTGGATTCTTGTCTCTTGTCGGCAAAAAAAACTTTTATCGCCGATTTGTAAAAGCAAAAACCGACCCGATTCGTTACCTTATTGACCTTCAAAAAACGATCAACCGACCCATTGTCATCGTCCCTCAGCTGATGTTTTTCAGCAAAACCGCCCGGCGCGAAAATCCGACACTGATTGATATCGTGTTCGGCGCTGAAGACAAGCCCGGTAAAATCAGACGATTGGTGATGTTGTTCAAAAACCCCGGCAACGTGTTCGTCGAAGTATCGACGCCGGTAAACCTCTACAGGTATTTACAATCACCTGGTATCCTGGGACAACCTCCACATTACCAGGCGTTGGTTCTGCGGCGTGATCTTCTGGTTCAACTAAATCGTCATCGCCAAAGCATCACCGGACCTGTTCGTAAGTCCAAAGAAGAATTGAAAGAAAGTATTCTGACAAACGAACGCTTTCAAAAATTTGTGGATACGTATGCTCAAAACCGCGAGCTTCCCATACGGGAGGTTCACCGCAAGGCCGATGCATATTTGGAAGAAATCGCCGCCAACTATAAGCCCGCATTCATAAAAATGGCATCCGTCGCCGTCGGCTGGCTTATTCGGACCATGTTCGACGGTGTGACAACCAATCATTCCGTTCTCAATCATGTCAAAAACATGTCCCTCAAGGGCCCTCTTATCCTGATACCTTGCCACAAAAGCCATATTGATTACCTGATTTTGTCTTATCTCCTGTACCACAACAACATGCCGGTTCCCCATGTTGCCGCCGGAAAAAACCTATCCTTTTGGCCAATGGGTCCTTTATTTCGCAGCGGAGGCGCATTCTTCTTGCGTCGGTCATTTCGGGGAGCTGTCCTATACTCAAAAGTGTTTGCGGAGTATATTCATAAGTTACTCGAAGAAGGGTACAATATTGAACAGTTTATTGAGGGTGGTAGAAGCCGCACGGGTAAATTGCTCATGCCCAAATTGGGTCTGCTGTCAATCCTCATGAACGCCTACAAAAACGGTGCCTGTAAAGATATGATAATTGTACCCATCTATATCGGTTATGATAGAATCCTGGAAGAGACCTCCTATCTACATGAACTTGAAGGCGGCCAAAAGAAACCCGAAACCCTTCTGCAAGTACTCCAGGCTCGTAAGTTTCTGAAAAAGAGATACGGCAAGATCTACATTAAATTCCATGATCCTATTTCTATAAACGACCTGTTGCGGCAAAACGGTCGATCGCTGGCCGATATGAAATCAAAAGAACAAAATGCAATGATCCGAAACCTCGGTTACAAGGTAATCAATGCCATCAACCGGGTTTCAGTAATAACGCCGCATGCTCTGGCTGCCAGTGCCATCCTTAACTTTACCAAAGATAAATTCTCATTTAGTGAACTTCTCGCGGTCAATGAAGTGTATATGAATTATCTGGCCACTCAACAAGTAAAACTGGCGGATACGCTTGCATTGGATCACGTTCGGGCTTTTGAACAGGCCCTTGACGCATATGCTCATAGGAAATTCATCGAACCGCTTGGTAAAAACAAAGACGATAATTCTTCCGATATAAGATACGTGGTCAACGTAAATCGAAGACCTAATCTTGAGTACTACAAGAATAACTGTATCGCACTTTTTATTCCGGCCGCCTATACGGCAAACGCGATTCTGGAAAATGATACCTTTCGGTTTTCCACTCCGGATCTTCACTCCAAATATGCATTTTGGCAGGATTTCTTTAAATATGAATTTGCCTATGATGTCGATCAGAAATCCGAGTTCTATGTGCGAAAATGCATAAAAGCCTTCATCGACGACGCCATTGTGATCCCCCATCAAACCCTGCCTGATACCTATGACGTCACACCCTCAGGTTTTCGTAAACTGAAGCTCTTTGCCCTTTTTCTAAAAACCTATTTCGAGTCGTACTGGATCGTGATCAGCTATTATATGCGGAATCCGCAAAACTCGTTGAAAGCAAAAGATCGTCTAAAAAAAATCGCTGCGCGCGGCGAGCGCATGTATAAACGTAAAGAAATTGAGCGCAAAGAAGCTCTGTCCAAAATTAACTATCAAAATGCTGTTGATTTTTTCATTAGCAAAGGAATAAAGGGGGCTGACGACTCGGAAAAAATTGATTTATATGCCGAGGCTATCCAAAACGGTCTAAGACACCTGCAATCCTAAATTGAGTGATAATGAAAGCTATGATCCTGGCTGCGGGCTACGGAACCCGATTGCAGCCGTATACCAACCATACACCCAAACCGTTGTTCTCCATCGCCGGTCGTCCGCTGTTGGGAATTCTGATTGGAAGCCTACAAAAAGCTGGTTGCACCGCTGTCATCATTAATACGCACCATTTACCTCACAAAATCGAAGCATTTATCAATAAACAAAATTATCGCCTTCCTGTATCTATCCGCCATGAGCCCCGGATACTCGGCACCGGTGGTGCCATCAAAAATGTATCGGATTTCTGGGATGATCAGCCCTTTATGGTCATCAATGGGGATATCGTCGCGGATCTTGATTTAAAAGCCGTGTACGGGTTTCATTGCAGCCATCATCAGCCGGTAACCATGGTACTCTGTGATGACCCTGAATTTAACAGCGTCAGCGTAGATCAAACAAAGAGGATTACAGGTTTCTACAGTCAATCAACTCGCGGCAACCGTGCATCCGCCGGCACCTTTACCTTTACCGGTATCCAGGTCTTAAATCCCGAAGTACTCGACTATATCCCTGAAAAAGAATTTTACAGCAGCATAGATGCCTTCCAAAGCTTATTAAGGGACGGCAAGATACTGAGAGCGTATATCATAGAGAAAAGCCTATGGTACGACATTGGGACACCCAAGCGATATAAAAAAACTGCGGTTGATAAATCAATACCGCAGGCGTTTGATTGTGCGTTTGCAGATCATCCCCGTGGGTGGATCAAAAGGATCAAGCTCCAAGGGGATGGATCAGAGCGAAAATGGTACCGATTGAGTCTAAATCACCGATCCCTCATAATGGTTGATCATGGAATTCGGGAAACCGATGAGACTTCGGAAATTGACTCCTTTATACAAATCGGAGAGCATTTATACCGCAAAGGTCTGCCGGTGCCAAAAATATATTTTTCCGACACATTCTCCGGACTGGTATTTTTGGAGGATTTAGGAGATGTGAACCTGCAGCGAACCGTTCAAGAAATGCGCGACTCGAATGCGGTTATTATGATCTACAAACGGGTAATAGACCAGCTCATCGCATTGTCTCAAAAGGGTGCGCATGGATTTGACCGATCCTGGACCTACCAAACTGCAGACTACAATCAAAGGCTGATCCTTGAGAAAGAATGCCGTTATTTTATCGACGCATTTGTCGGGAAGTATCTTGGAATCTCAGTTGACTATGAAACCTATCGGGAAGAATTTTTCGATCTGTCTCGCAGGGCCCTGCAGCATCCAACCCTAGGGTTTATGCACCGGGATCTGCAGTCTCGAAATATCATGATCAACAACACCAGCATCTACGTCATTGATTTTCAAGGTGGGCGTGTCGGTCCGATTCAATATGATTTAGCGTCATTATTGATCGATCCATATGTTCAATTGCCGCTCTGGATTCAGAATCAGTTGTTGCGGTACAGCGTAGAGCGGCTTTCAACTCATCTCGCCATCGATCCGCCCACGTTTCGCGCTTGCTATCACTTTTGCACGTTAACGCGGAATCTGCAAATCCTGGGCGCCTTCGGTTATCTCAGCAAGGTCAAGGGTAAACGCCACTTTGAAGATTACATTCCGGCAGCCGTAAAGTCGTTGCATATCAATCTCAGGAATTGCGCCCCCAAGGAATTTCCCGGCTTGGTAAAATTAGTTCAGAGGATTGCAGAATGTGTGCAACTCGATCGAAACCAACCGTTTGATTAAGTATGCCAGGGGTCATAATAAATGGCGTACGCGCCCTTTGAATCGTTGATGTTGAAACTGCCCTATGGGGGGTCAAACATGCAGAACGCTGTGCACGCATGCGCAATGATGACCATCGTTCTGTATAGGATATTTTAAACCATCGGAGGTGGAAAATGAAGCGTTTAAACGTAATGGTAAATGGGCTTCCAGGCAATATGGCTCAAATCGTTGTCGGCCACATCCTGGCAGATGACCGCTTTGAATTAATTCCCTTTTCATTGACCGGTCCTGAAATTTTAGATCGCGAATTCACTGTTCGAAACTCAACCGTAAAACTAGTTCAACCGGATCACAAGGAGCCAGCGATTATTGAGATAAAGAAATCCGGGGAAAACGTATTCAGTGTGGATTTCACTCATCCATCCGCCGTCAACTCCAACGCCGTATTTTACTGCAAATTTAACGTGCCCTTTGTCATGGGAACCACGGGGGGAGATCGCCGACAGCTCGAGGAAACGGTAGTCTCCTCGTCGATTGCCGCGGTTGTTGCGCCCAATATGGCCAAGCAAATCGTTGGTTTTCAGGCGATGATGGATTTTGCGGCCTCCACCTTCCCGGGCTTATTCAATGGATACTCGCTTGAAATCGAGGAAAGCCATCAAAAAGGTAAAGCGGATACGAGCGGCACCGCCAAAGCAATGGTGCGCTATTTCAACAAATTGGGTGTTCCGTTTTCAGAAAAGGACATTATTAAAGTGCGTGATCCTCGGATTCAGGCATCGCAATGGGGAATACCGGAGGCATATCTGAACGGTCACGGCTGGCATACGTACTCCCTTCTCTCGGAGGATCAAACGGTGCGGTTCAGCTTTTCTCATAATGTCAACGGTCGAGATGTATATGCCAAAGGCACCCTGGATGCCTTGGTGTATTTGTCTAAAAAAATTGGAGAAGGCGCAGCCGGAAAGATGTACACGATGATCGACGTGCTAAAAGGCACTTAGATTCGACACCATTTGAGTCATTTGCCAATGGTCAACTGAAAAACGAACGGCCGCCTCAATCCCTGCCACGAGCTATTGAAAATTTTCCTTTCTAGGTTTCAATTCATGCGGCTTCGGGAGGTTATTTTTGCTGTTCCACCACCTCGAAGGCTTTTGCAAGGGCCTTATCGATATTTTCCGGCTGATTGCCGCCGGCCTGGGCCATATCCGGCCTGCCTCCGCCACTGCCACCTACGACAGCGGCAAGTGATCTAATGATATTGCCGGCATGATAGTGACCGGTGAGGTCCTTTGTTACAACTGCGATCAACATGGCCTTGGGACCCGCCGCGCTTCCCAAAACCACAATACCCGACTTGATCTTTTCCTTGAATTGATCGGCCAAATCTCTCAATGACGCCGGTGTGTCCACCATCACTCTCTTAGCCATCACCTTTACACCGTTCACAGATTTAACGGCCTCTGGAGAAATGTCGACGACTTGGGAAGCCAGCTTGGTTTTCAGGCGGCCAATTTCTTTTTCATATCCTTTGAGGTCTGCAATTAATTTTTGAACTCTGAGTGGAACCGTCTCCGGTCTTTCTTTTATGATGCGAGCTGTATCCATTAGGATCCTTGACGTTTCCTGAACGTAGTGCACTGCGGCGTCTCCGGTCAAGGCCTCAATACGGCGCACGCCGGAGGCCACGCTGGCCTCAGTGACGATTTTAAAAAGACCAATGTTGCCGGTTTGATCGGTATGGGTTCCACCACAAAGCTCTTTACTGAAATCAGTCAGGGATATCACCCGTACCCGATCTCCGTATTTTTCCTCAAATAGCGCCGTAGCTCCCGATTTAAATGCCTCTTCAGCTTCCATTTCCTGTATGTGAGTTGGAATATTTTCACGGATACGCTGGTTTACCAGGCTCTCGATTTTCTCCAGGGTGTCGGTATCGATCAGGGAAAAATGGGTGAAGTCAAAACGAAGTCTGTCGGGCGCCACCAGAGAGCCGGCCTGCTTGACATGATCTCCCAGAACCTGGCGCAACACAGCGTGAAGGATATGGGTCGCGGTGTGGTTCAATGCCGTGGCATCGCGTGTGTTCTTATCCACAATAAGCGTCACGCGCTCTCCTTTATGGATCTTCCCGGATATTACCTTGCCTTTATGGATAATAAGGCCGGTCGGGTCTTTAACCGTCTCATTGACTTCCATATCAAAATGGTTGCCGGTAATTTTGCCCGTATCGCCTACCTGGCCTCCGGCCTCGGCATAAAAAGGGGTATGTTCAGTGACGACTTCAACGAAATGCCCTGCGGAAGCCTCGGCAATCTCCTTGCCGTCAGCCACGAGCACCAGGATTTTGGAATCTGCGGTCAGTGATGTGTATCCGACAAACTCGGGCTTGACCCCCTGTGCTGAAAGACGTTTATACGCTTCGCTGATACGGTCAAAGGTCACCACCAACTTCGACCTGGCCCGCTGGTTTTCCATAGCTTGGTCGAAACCGTTCATATCGAGGTCGATGTGTTCATCTCTGACAACATCTCTAACAATATCCACCGGGAACCCATACGTGTCATACAGCTTGAAAATAACCTCACCGGGAATCTGATTTCGACCCTGATCCCGAAGCTCCCCCAGAGTATCATGTAACAGCTTTAGTCCCGTATCAAGCGTTTCCAGAAATCGAATCTCCTCATTTTTTATGACGTTGGTGATAAAGGCAGCGGCGTCGGAGAGTTCTGGGTAGGCATCCTTCATTATCTCAAAGACAACTTTGGACGTCTCATATAAAAAAGGCCGATTCAGGCCGATATTGCGACCGTAGCGAATCGCACGCCGCATAATTCGGCGCAGGACGTATCCCCTGCCCTCGTTCGAAGGCAGAATACCGTCACCGATGAGAAAGGCCGCGGCCCGACTATGATCGGCAATGACTTTCATAGCCACGTCGGTGTCGCGTTCTTCGCCAAATTGCTTTTGTGCTAGATTCTCAACTTTTTGAATGATCGGAAGAATGAGGTCCGTATCAAAATTGGAGGGTACATCTTGGATGATCGAAACGATACGCTCAAGGCCCATGCCTGTGTCAATGCTCGGTTTAGGCAGTGGGGTCATCTCCCCGGAGGCATCACGATTAAACTGCATGAACACCAGATTCCAGATTTCCAGATAGCGGTCGCACTCACACCCCGCCGTGCAATCCGGTCGACCGCAACCGTATTCTTCCCCGCGATCAATCAGTATTTCCGAACATGGGCCGCACGGACCGGTATCACCCATGGACCAGAAATTATCCTCTTCGCCAAATCTCACAATTCGATCCTCGGGGACGCCGATATTCCGGTTCCAAAGTTCGAAGGCTTCATCATCGTCGAGGTAAATCGAAGCCCACAATTTGTCCGCCGGCAGACCATACCCGCGGGTTAAAAGATCCCAGGCAAACTCTATAGCTCCTTCCTTGAAATAGTCGCCGAAGGAGAAATTTCCGAGCATTTCGAAAAAGGTATGGTGTCTGGCGGTGTATCCCACATTTTCCAAATCATTATGTTTTCCACCGGCGCGGACACATTTTTGAGAGGTGGTCGCACGCACATAACCCCTGTTATCCTCACCTAAAAAAACCCGCTTAAACTGCACCATTCCGGCATTGATAAACAGCAGCGTCGGATCATCCTGCGGCACCAGCGAGGAGCTGCGCACAATCTGGTGGTGATGTTTTTGAAAAAATTCAAGAAATTGTCTGCGTATGTCATTTCCCGTCATTGATATCTCCGGTTACGAGTTCGGTTTCCTTTTTTTTAAGCCCTAACGACGTCATGGTCTTTTGCAGTATGCTGTCGTAAATATCATCGTTTTCGCTGAGAAAGCGTCTTACATTTTCGCGTCCTTGCCCGATCCGCTCCCCGTCATGGGAATACCATGAGCCGCTCTTTTCGATAGTACCGGCTTCAACCCCGATATCTATGAGATCGCCTGTTTTAGAAATGCCTTCACCATACATAATATCAAATTCTGCCTCCATGAACGGAGGCGCCATCTTGTTTTTAACCACGCGCACCCGCGTTCGATTTCCGACGACCTCCTGGCCGTCCTTGATGGCGCCTATACGTCGGATGTCAAGTCGCACCGAGGAGTAAAATTTTAAGGCATTACCGCCGGTGGTTGTTTCCGGGTTACCAAAAACAACACCGATTTTCATCCGAATCTGATTGATAAAAATAACCGTTGTCATGGTTTTTCCGATAGTGCCGGTCAGCTTTCGCAGCGCCTGGGACATGAGTCTGGCTTGCAGGCCCATGTGGGAATCACCCATTTCACCCTCGATTTCAGCCCGCGGAACCAAGGCAGCTACCGAGTCAATCACCAAAATGTCAACCGCTCCGCTGCGCACCAGCATATCGGTAATTTCGAGCGCCTGCTCTCCGGTATCAGGCTGTGACACGAGCAGATCATCGCAATTCACCCCCAGCTTTCTAGCGTAAATGGTATCCAGGGCATGTTCAGCGTCGATAAAGGCAGCAACGCCGTCCTTTTTCTGAGCTTCTGCCACAGCATGCAGCGCCAGAGTGGTTTTGCCTGATGCTTCAGGCCCGAATATTTCAACAACCCGACCGCGGGGAAGCCCTCCGATGCCGAGCGCTTTATTTAACGCCAGGGAACCGGTCGAAATGACCGGCACATCGACAACGGGCCGACTTCCGAGTTTCATGATGGAGCCTTTCCCAAATTGGCGCTCAACCTGAGACATGGCGGTTTCCAGAGCTTTCTCCTTATCCGCTGAAATAGTCATGATTTTCTCCTCGTAGAAATCCTAAATACAATTCAGTCAAAGCATGGTCAAGAACCGACCGTCATGAATAACCAACAGATGATCTAAAAGACCACTCTTTGCAATGCTGAATAAACGGGACCTGACGGTGTTAATTCACTTTTAAACAAAACAAACTGATTCAGTGTAAATTCTTCCGACCGAAGTGTGGAATATTTGTGCACAATCGGTTCGATCACCTTGGGGTTGACCGCCGACTTGAACCGGCCGATGGTCAGATGCGCCTTAAACGACCTGTTTTCCTCTGGAAAACCGATCGCGGCCAGGTTCTTTTCCAGCTTTCGCTGAATTTCGGATAGTCGTTGAACATGTCCGCTGAGTCCCATCCAGATGATGCGGGCACGCTTTACACTTGGAAAAACACCGACCCCCTCTGCATACAGGGTTATGGGCCCGCATCCCTGAATCGTGTTGGACATGGCTGCGCCAATGCCATCTATGTCGTTGGAATCGATGTTGCCCAGGAATTTGAGAGTTAGATGGATGTTATCCGGTTGCACCCATCTGACTCTAAATTTATTGCCGCTTAGGTCTTGCTGGACACCTCTGAGCAAGGCAATAACATGTTCAGGTAATTCAATTGCAACAAAGGATCGTATCGTTTCCGACATCGTAAGACTGATACCGACGGTTCCCCAACGTCAGCGGCTGTTAATCTTGTAAAGCAAACCTCATTTCTTTTCAATAAAAATAGCTCACGACCTGGGCAGCGTAAACTGGGGTTCACCGAGGGTAAATTTTCCCTGCGAGATCTTTGTTTTCAAAATTTCGCAAATCTCGCGCGCTTTTACCACGCTGGAGAGGGGTACCGTTGGAATTTCGTCACCATTGAGCCGAATAACCCCGCTTTTAAGTTCGGCGTAACTCACCTGCCCGTAACTCTTGGATATACCGTTCGGATAGTCATGGCCGTAGTCGACCACTTGCGTGAAGATCTCTTCATCAGATACGGCAGTATGAGCTGCAATTTCTTCATTCAATAAAGGAATCGGAATTCCCAATCCAACCGCCAGCGAGCATCCGTATCCCTGAAGACTTACGCCCACCAACCACTGCGGACTCATTGTTTTCATATCACCCATGACCCACAGCGTCCCTGCCGGAGATAGAGGAATACCCCTTGGCGATCGCTTTACAGAGGGTTTGTGCTGAGTGCCGTGCCAGACGACATAGCCATCTCCGCCGCCCAAAAATATGCATGTTCCAAGGCCGATGGTTTGATAAAAAGGATCGTTAAAAAGCGGGCTCAGTTGACCGGCAGAGCAGTAGTTGGCATTACCGGCCCTGGGTTTCAATGTGCCCATGTAAGTGTAGATCGTTTTATTGGTTAAGTTCACCGCACAGTTATAGTTCTGGTAACCGTTGCGCGGGTTGCAGAGCGTTGCTTGAGGTAAGCTGCGCAGACTAATCTCCTTTTCTAAAACTCGCTTGGGATAACAATCGGTCGCGTATGCAAGCGCTTTAAGATGTACTTTTTTACCGGCCACCAATTCCTGAATCACATGACCGCCACCGTAACTAAACTCACCTGGGTATACCTTGTTGAGAGGATCATCCTCAACAGGTTCCGTCCCACCCAGATAGCAGTCTACGGCTGCTAGACCGGCGTAGGCCGGCACCCTGTTCATCCACACCTTGGAAGCCTTTATCCCTGGGACTGAATGGCCAAAATTGATGAAAGCCCCTGAAGAGCACATCGGCGCAAAGGTTCCTGTTGTCACCACATCGACATTCTGCGCAGCTTCAACAGGTCCATCGTTCTTGACGATGTCGATAATTTCTTCCGCCGTAACGACGACAACGTCACCGGATCTGATTTTTTGGTTGATTTCCTGTATGGTCTTGTTGACTGTGAACCTTTTCATACCGGATCACTCCTGGTTTCTCGGGGTTTCAACCTGCTTTATCTTGGATAAGATGTTGTTGTTAATCCAATTCTTGTCCCACCATTCCACCGGATTTACAAACGTGTTGTGAACAATCATACCGAAGTGCAGATGATCACCACCGGCGAGCCCTGTGCTGCCGGTACGACCTATAATTTGACCGCCGGCGAGTTGATCACCGGGTTTAACGCTGATGTGGCTTAAATGAGAATACATACTAAAAAGACTCAAACCATGATCCACAATCACCGTGCGACCGTAAATGCCTAAATTATCAGCAAATACAACAATTCCAGCGTTGGCCGCCGGCACCGGACTATTGGCAATTGACGCTAAATCAATCCCCAAATGTACCTGGCGATCGATTTCTTGACCGTTATACGTATATGTGCGATGATCGGCAAATCGAGCGCGCGTGGCTGATTTCGGCAATCTGAGAAATACGCCCTTCCAGTGGATCTTGGTATCGGTGCTGTCACACGCGTCAATTACTCTTTGGTAGTCTTTCTTTCGCAAATCACGGTTAATGACCAGAAATTTATCCACTGCGGATAGGTTCGCATCTTGCGGGATTTCGGATGTAAATTCCGGAAGTTTACGTCGTAAAAAGCCGTCTGAGATGTTTATTGCATCCCGCCTGAATACTTTGCGACGAATATAATGAGGTATACCCACCCTGGTGCTGTTTCCGGCGCGATCAACAACATCCACTGAAATTTCCGTTTTTGGTCCCTGCGCGTATCCGAGGGCAATGAAGGCAAGATAGGTGTTTGGATTTGAGAAATAACCTGCATGTCCCGGGAAAAAATTATTGCCGAGCTGTACGCCGCTTTTTTTGCAGATTTCAGAGGTTCGAAAAATCACCAGTCCGGATCCGCCCTGGCTCAAATTATGGGCTCGGCTGATTATTTCGATTTCGGGGGAGCGGGTGTCGATGGTGATGCTTTTCTCAAGATACGTTTTGTTTCCCTTCCACCAATTTCGCCATGAGTGATCCCATACCGCCATACGCAGAACCGCTTCACCGTCCTCAAATCCCAATTTTTCCGGTTCAATTTGCAAGCTCGCCGATGTTTCACGACGTTTTCCGGATTTGAGCAAACCGGCGGATGGAAACATCTCATCATGCAGAACAACTTCCTTGCCGTCTTTCAGCACTGCAATCCAAAGCCGCCGCAGACCGCTTTTGGCATCGGAAGCATTGATGGTAATGCTTTGGGAGCGGCCGATATAAGGGGAAAGCTGATCCGGTTTCAGTGTCGGCTTTTCTCCTTCATAGCGAACCAGCCATAACCACACGATCGGTAAAAGTAGCACACAACTGCCAACAGCGATGACCCGTAATTTGATATTTTTCTTCTTTTCTTTCAATAGGTTAGCAATACTCCTGTCGCGTTTTTATAAATTGTTAGAATAACAGCTACTCATGGGATAATCAAGGCCTGTTTTCGTTTCTTGACTTTTACCACCGTGCAAGATAAATATTCAGATTCGCATTTGATTGTAATTGGTGACCGCTCGTGGCGTATTTGAGCCACCCAAATGGCAGGTTTTTACTTATCAGAATTAACCGATAATTGACGTGTACCTATGGCGGATCTCATAAAAACCGGAGAAATTGTCATCGGACGGAATGCACCGCTGGTGCTCGTTGCCGGACCCTGTGTGATCGAGAATTACCAAACAACGTATGAAATTGCTTCATTTCTCAAAGAAATCACCGCCAAACTCGAGATCCCGTTTATCTTTAAAGCCTCTTATGATAAAGCCAATCGGACATCGGTTAACTCCTTTAGAGGTCCGGGATTACACGAAGGACTTAAGATTCTGCAGGATATAAAAAATGAGCTCGGGGTCACGATTCTATCGGATGTTCACCAAATCAGCGAGATTCCGGCTGCTGCCGGGGTGTTGGACATCATACAGATCCCGGCATTTTTATGCCGTCAAACCGATTTTGTGATTGAAGTGGCAAAAACTGCGAAACCCGTTAACATAAAAAAAGGACAGTTTCTGGCTCCGTGGGACATTGCACATGTTGTTGAAAAGGTCGCTTCGGTTGGAAATCGTCAAATTTTGATTACCGAACGCGGAACCATGTTTGGATATAACAACCTGGTGGTCGATTTTCGGAGTTTTCCGATCATGCGTGCCACCGGGCACCCGGTCATATTCGACGCAACGCACAGCGTGCAGTTGCCTGGCGGTGCAGGTGTCAGCTCGGGGGGACAACGGGAACATGCCCCAATGCTGGCCAGAGCAGCTGTTGCAGCCGGTGTCGACGGGATCTTTTTGGAAGTTCATAAAGATCCCGATCAGGCTCTTTGTGACGGCCCCAATTCATTAAAGCTTGACACCGTATATGATCTGATCTTTCAGCTTAAAACAATTAGCAGTGTGGTTAAACGCTGAACCATCATCACCGGCCCTTTGCAAGGGGCTGTTGCTCAGATCTTTTCAAACGGTTTGCTGATCCAAAAACTGTTGAGATACGATAAGGGCAACACCTAGCCAATTTTCTGCAGGCCTTTGAGTGTGCACATCGGAAATCGAAATCATGCTCCTAACCGGCAAGCACGGTTCCAGCCAGACAATTCGAATGTTAAAAGATGAAGCCATCGCTCGTGCATAAGTTAAGGCAGATTCGGCTCTTGCTGCTCGATGTGGACGGTGTCTTGACCGACGGCAGCATTGTCTACAGTGATAGCGGAAACGAAACTAAACGATTCAATGCCAAGGATGGACTTGGCATAAAGCTTCTGATGGAGTCTGGAATCAAAGTTGGAATAGTCACCGGGAGAGATTCGAAAGCATTAATGTACCGCTGCAAAAACCTTGGCATCTCCACCATATACGCGGCGGTTCGCGACAAAGCCGGCATGCTGGATAGCATCATTGAAACAGTGGGGGGATCCGCCGAAAATACGGCCTATATAGGTGATGATTTGCCGGATATTGCCCTGATGGCAAGGGTCGGCCTGTCTATCGCAGTGGCGGATGCTCATGAGTATGTCCGCCAGCATGCGGATTGGGTCACAGCCGCAAAGGGCGGATGTGGTGCGGTTAGAGAGGTCTGCGAAATGCTTCTGCAGGCGCAGGGCTTATGGGACGCGATAATAAAACGATTTTAGCTATGGTTTGGGCACGTTTGAAAAAAATAAAAAAATTAAACCTAATCTTGCTGGCAGTGATTCTTGTGACCGTGGGCACTATTGTTGTGGTCTTCGTCGGTTATCGCAAGATTTCCAACGCACCGGATATACTGCTTTCTTCCATCAAAGATGGGGCCAACCTCTCCATTGGTAAAATTCGACAAACAGCAACTCGCGATGGCAGAAAGGAGTGGAGCCTTGAGGCTAATTCCGCTCTTTATATCGAGACCGAAAAAAAAGCGGTGTTGCAGGATTTGACGGTGACGTTTTTTCTCGAAAATCAGGGTGAAGTATACTTAAACGCCGAACAAGGAATTTTAAAGACAAATACAAACGACATTGAATTTTCAGGCAATGTTGTGATAAAAAATGCGGACTATAAAATGACAACCGACCGTTTGATTTATCGGCACAGCCAACGGCTTATATTTTCGAATGATCCGGTGCATATTTCAGGTGAATCGGCCGAATTGCAAGCCGAATCTATTTCCTATAACTTAAATTCGAATAAAATTGAGCTCAACGGAAAAGTGGAGGCGACGATTGGTGAAGAATTCGCACTGTGAGAATAAACGTGACCTCCGAGTGCCAGTGATGGCCGTGGCTCTGGCCCTGTGGATTAGTTTCGTCGCGTCGGTCGGCAATGCCGCAGATGAAACCCAGGCCAAGCCGGATGACAGTGAACTAAAAAAAATTCGGATCAAAGCTGAAAAGCTGGTAGCCGACCTCAACGAATACAAGGCGGAGTTTTCCGGAAATGTTACGGTAACCCAAGGCGATACCAATCTTTCTGCGGATACACTGAGTATCTATCGTTATCAGAATGCAAATAATCACGATAACACCTTGATTAACAAACAATCGATCAAAAAAATTATTGCCCAAGGTAATGTTAAGATTAATTTTGGTGAGACTTCAGCCTCTGCGGAAAAAGCGGAATATTTGGCGGAAACCGACGAGCTTCTGCTCTTAGGCAATAATGCAACGATTACCCGCGGTAACCACTCAATATCAGGTGCTAAACTTAGATTTTATCGATCGGAGGGACGCATAATGGTTGATGGCAACGCCGGCAAGCAGGTGAAAGCCATTTTTTCGTCCAATCAAAAATTCTTTGAATAATACCGTACTCTTGTAGGTTAAATGGTTGCTTTTTTTAATCTTCTCAACTACAATAAATTCATTCTTACCATGGTGATTCACTAAAAAGAACTGGTAGAAACATCTGAGATCAGGTCACGGCGATTTCAAAATAAAGATCTAGGATTCTGCCGGCAGCGATATGGGCACCTCGTAAATTCGGATGTCAGGCTGAACGCAAAAGGGGAGCGTATCGCTGATGGGGTAGTGCAATGCGCACATGTTGAATACTGTGAGTAGCGTAAGGGTGTGGCTCGTGTGAAGTCACGAGTTTCTTGACGATAAACATCTTGCTGATTACTCTATTTTCATAAAAAACAAAGGTCCGATTGATTTGATATGGCACTTGAACTGCGACAACAACTCAAATTAACTCAACAACTCATTATGACGCCGCAGCTTCAGATGGCAATAAAGCTGTTGCAGTTATCAAGGCTGGAACTCATGGATACCGTGCGCAAAGAACTCGAGGAGAATCCAGCCTTGGAGGAAGTGCCGGAGGGAACTCCTGCCGAACAACTCACCGATCAGTCCGATTCATTATCTTCGGACAATTCCGACACCAAAGAAGTGGTTATCGAAGATCGACTTCCTCAAGATGTGGATTGGAATAACTACCTTGACGAATACAACACACCGGGACGAGTTCATTATGAGTCGGAGGACAAGGATTCACCGCGGTTTGAAGCGTTTATTGCGCCGAAGGAGTCTCTGAATGATCATTTGCTGTGGCAATTTCTGATGACCAAACCGACTCGCGACGAAGAAAGAATTGCCAGTCTTATTATCGGCAATTTGAACAAAGATGGATATCTCGTTGTGCCGACCGAGGACATTGCCCAATCGGCTGAAGTGCCCCTTGAACAGATCGAAGCGGTGTTGGCTGTTTTACAAACATTTGATCCAGTTGGTGTGTGCGCCAGAGATTTGAAGGAATGTCTTTTGATCCAGGCAACCCACCTGGGCTTTGAGGGAACGATTGTTACCGATATAATTTCCAACTATCTGAGTCATCTCGAAAAGAAACACTATAAAGCTATTTGCAAAGCACTGAAAAAGAGCCTGGATGAAGTGATTTCGGCCATAAATGTGATCAAGGGGTTGGAGCCCAAACCTGGAAGACAATTCAATGATGAAACCCCTCAATACATAAATCCGGACATTTTTGTTCATAAATTAGAGGATGATTTTGTTATCGTTCTCAACGACGACGGCATGCCGAAACTGAGGGTGAATTCTTTTTATAAAAGCTCCATCAGTCGGGGAAAAAAGATATCCGGTGAAGCGGAAGACTATATTCAGGAAAAGATGCGATCGGCGGCATGGCTGATTAAAAGCATTCATCAACGACAAAAAACAATCTATCGGGTAATGGAAAGCATCCTGCGCTACCAGCGAAAATTTTTTGAGAAAGGAATTGCCCACCTGAAACCGATGGTCCTTCGCGACGTCGCTCAGGATATCGGTATGCATGAGTCGACGATTAGCCGGGTGACCACCAATAAATACGCCTTTACGCCCCAGGGCATTTTTGAGTTGAAATATTTCTTTAACAGCTCAATCAGACGGGTTCATGGCGGAGCAATTGCTTCGGCTAGTGTTCAGGAAAAAATTAGACAAATCATTATGAACGAAAACCCTAAAAAGCCGTACAGCGATGATAAGATATCACAGATTTTAAGAGAAGAGCATATCAATATTGCCCGACGAACCGTGGCAAAATATCGCGAAATGCTAAAAGTGTTACCATCCAATAAACGCAAACAAATATAAGGAGTTCTTTAGGTATGCAGACATCGGTTACCTTCAAAAATCTAGACCCTTCCGACACTTTGAAATCGTACGTGAGTGACAAACTTGATCGATTTGATAAATTTCTCGATAATCCGGCTGAGGCGAATGTCGTTCTATCGGTTGAAAAATTTCGCCACATTGCTGAAATCAATATTGCCGGCGACCGACTAACAATAATTGGCAAAGAAGAGACAGATGATATGTACTCCGCCATCGATATGGTACTTGACAAACTCGAAAAACAGATTAAAAAAAACAAGCAAAAAATACGAGACCGTCGTCCCGGATCAAAAAACCGAAATCTGGGGATGATTCAAGAGGAAACCAATCTGTCGGAAGATGAAATCGAAAGGCAGGTCAAAGTCAAAAATATAGAATACAAACCCATGGATGTTGAAGAAGCCGTTTTGCAAATGGATTTGATTGAAGATAGTTTTTTAGTTTTCACCAATGCCAGGTCAGATCAAATCAATGTCTTGTACCGACGAAAAGACGGCCACTACGGCTTGATTCAGCCCAATGCGTGATTTGTTATCCTTGCTCTGTTCAGGGTTTTTTTAAGATCCGGTTCAATCTTGGAATTCGAACCGGATTTTTGGTAATTCTAACATGAAAATATGCGACGTTCTTCAAAAAGAAGCAATTTTACCCGATCTCAGTGCTCAGAATAAAAAGGGAATTCTGGAGGAACTCACAGTACCGGTGGCCCGAATTACCGGTGTAAACCAGGAAGATTTGGTGAAGGTGCTGATGGAAAGAGAACGGCTCGGCAGCACCGGTATCGGGGGGGGAATTGGGATTCCCCATGGAAAAATGAAGAGTCTGGAATCGCTGATTCTCGGATTTGGCTTGAGCCGCAAAGGGGTTGATTTTGAATCGCTGGATGGACAACCAACCCATATTTTTTTTCTACTGGTCACCCCCGAAAATTCTACGGGTCTTCACCTTAAATTGCTGGCTCGTATTTCTCGCATCCTGAAAAATGACCCGTTTAAAGAAAGACTGCTCAACGCCACCGACAGCGATGACATATTAAGCATTATCAGGGAGGAAGATGAAGAATTTTAGTCCAGATTGCTGACGTAAAGTGAAAAATATTACCATATTCATCATTACGGGACTATCGGGTTCCGGGAAAAGTACAGCGATTGCCGCATTGGAAGACGCCGGATTTTATTGCGTCGACAACATGCCGGTAGATCTCTTGCCAAAATTCTTAGATCTGCCGATCGAACGCGACTCCGAAATTGCAGGCATCGCTTTGGTGATGGATCTTCGTGAGAAGGGCTTTCTGACAAGATACAATCCTGTCTTCAACGAGCTTAAAGGTAAGGGGTACGACTTTGAAATTCTCTTTCTCGAAGCGGGGGAAGATATTTTAATCCAGCGCTACAGCACAACACGGAGACAACACCCTCTGTCATACGGCAAAAACGTACGGGACGCAATTCGGGCTGAAAAAGAACAACTTAAGGATTTGAGGGCCGCAGCGAATTGGATCATAGATACGTCCAAATTCAATGTTCATGAACTCAAAGCAAAAATCCTTGATTTTGCCCAAAAGAGCAAAAAGCTTGTCCCGATGCGCATTCATGTTTTCTCATTCGGTTTCAAGTACGGGATACCGAACGATGCTGACCTGATCATGGATGTCCGCTTTCTCGCAAACCCGTACTTTATACCGGAGCTAAAAGATCTCGATGGGGAAACAGACGCGATACGGGATTTTGTGTTAAATCATGATGAAACCCGCGCCTTCCTTAAAAAATATTTAGATCTCCTTGATTTCTTAATCCCATTGTATAAAAAAGAAGGAAAAGCCTATTTAACAATTGCGATTGGTTGCACTGGTGGACGGCATCGTTCGGTAACCATTGCCAGATCGATTTTCGAACATATCCACAAATCGGAGAAGACGGCTGAGCTAACTCATCGAGACTTAAGCCAACCGACATAAATCAGAAAAAAGCAACCCGGTAATTAGCAAGTGCCCATATGAAATTACTGTTTTCAAAAGGAAGGCACAATTTTGTTTTCAACTCGGAAACCAATTCAGCAAACGAAATATCGCCATGCCCACATCCATGGGCGTATCGACGACCGTGTCACAACCATGAGATATGCTTGAGGTCTGGACAGCCCTCAGCCAATGGGCAATGCAGCGTTTTTGGGGTGATCTATGATTGGAATTGTAATTGTTACCCATAGTCAACTGGGAGAAGCTTTGATAGAGGCGGCTGAATTTATTATCGGCAGCCGTCCGGATGCAATCGAATCTGTATCTATCGATATAAATGAAAATGCGGAAAAATTACGCCAAAAAATTGCGGCGGGAATAAAAAAAGTGACAAGTGAAGATGGCGTTGTTATTCTGACGGACATGTTTGGAGGCACGCCCTCCAATTTAAGTTACTCTTTTCTGGAAGAAGGCCGCATTGAAGTTTTATCCGGCGTAAACCTGCCGATTTTAATCCATGCGGCCAATATGCGGAATAAAATGAAACTCGATCTACTGGTAACCAACCTGGAAGAATTTGGTAAAAAGAGTATCTCTTTGGCCAGTGGAATATTAAAAGGAAACAAACGGAGTTGAACTGTGTTGCGCTGGAATATGGCTGAGATACACCGCACTGACATCGAACCGATTCTCAAAATCGAACAAAACTCGTTTCGATGGCCCTGGAGCCATATTTCCTTTGAAAATGAACTATTGCAGCTTCAAAGCTGCAATTATGTGGTTAGATCAAATGAACCCCAAATCGAGACTCCAATCATTGCCTATGTGTTTTTGCGTTTGATCATTGATGAACTGCATATATTTCGGATTGCGGTGACACCGACTTGGCGGAGGCAGGGAATCGCTTCATGGATGCTTGAAGAATGCTTTAGGAAAGGTTTAGAAAAAGGTGCTAAATCGGTCTATCTTGAAGTTCGACCCTCCAACATACCAGCGGTGAAACTTTATCGTAAACTTGGTTTTGAAACGGTTGCCACACGGCCAAACTATTATACGGATACAAAAGAAGATGCCCTGGTAATGAGAAAATATCTGAAGGAGGATGTATGAGCATTAAACTCGGAATAAATGGCTTTGGTAGAATTGGGAGGATGGTCTTTAGAGCAGCACTTAAACATCCTGAGGTTGAAGTTGTGGCGATAAATGATCTTTCCGATTCAGCCACAATTGCCCATCTTTTAAAATATGACTCTGTTCACGGTACATTGGATGTATCGGTCGATGCGAAAGAAGGCGCCATTGTGGTCGATGGCAAACGTATTGCCATCCGGGCCGTAAACGACCCGGAAAATATTGGTTGGAAAGATTTCGGTGTTGATATCGCCGCCGAATGTACCGGAATTTTTCGTGATCGTGAAAGCGCGTCGAAACATCTGGCTTCCGGAGCACGCAAAGTGATTATTTCAGCACCGGCGACCGAACCCGACATAACCATTGTGATGGGAGTCAACTCCAACCAGTATGATCCGCGCCAGCATCACATAATTTCAAATGCATCGTGTACAACCAACTGCCTGGCCCCGGTTGCCAAAGTGCTTCTTGAAAATTTTGGCCTTCGTCATGGATTGATGACTACGATCCATGCCTATACAGGAGACCAGCGTTTGCTTGACTTTCCCCATAAAGATCTACGCCGGGCACGGGCGGCGGCCCTCTCGATGATCCCGACGACCACCGGAGCCGCAAAGGCCGTGGCGTTAGTGTTACCGGAGCTTGCCGGTAAGCTTAACGGCTTAGCTATTCGAGTTCCGACACCGAATGTATCTCTGGTGGACCTGGTGGCGACAGTTGAAAAAACAGGCGCCACCGTTTCTGACGTAAACGCCGCTTTGAAACAGGCATCCGAGGATTCGCTGTCAGGGATACTGGGCTACAGCGAGGCGCCTTTGGTGTCGATCGATTTCAATGGATCGTCGCTGTCTTCGATTGTTGACGCGCCGACCACCTATGTTATCGACAACATGGTAAAAGTGCTTGCATGGTATGATAATGAAGCCGGCTATTCCCATCGAATGGTTGACTTAGCTGCCATGATCGGGGCCGAGTTGTAAAGAGCAGAGAACGGAAAACCCAGGACGGACGACAGAACAACGAAATAGGAACATAAGGAAAATTCCATCTGACCTTAGCTTTTTATCATTAAGAATTTGCCCTCTGTCTTCTGACCTCTGGTATCTGACCCCAAAAAAGGAGATTTCATTATGAATAAACGCACTCCGTTTATTGCCGGAAATTGGAAGATGTACAAAACATCTTCGGAAGCGGCTGAGACGGCCGGTCAGCTTACTTCCCTCGTGGCTGATACCACCGACGTGGACATTATGATAGCACCCGCATTCACCGCCCTTGATGCGGTTTCCAAAGTGATCAAAGCAAGCCGCGTATCTCTCGGTGCCCAGAATTTATATTGGGAAAATGAAGGCGCGTACACGGGTGAAGTGTCAGCCTCCATGCTGGTTTCCGTAGGATGCCATTATGTGATCATCGGTCACTCGGAACGGCGTCAGTATTTTGGTGAAACGGATGCAAGTGTCAACCACAAAATCCGGGCGGCAATTAAAGCAAACTTGATCCCGGTGGTATGTGTGGGTGAGACGGAGGAGGAACGCGATTCGGGACGAACGTTTTCCATACTTGACAAACAGGTAAAAGAGGGTTTAAATAACTATTTTGCAAAAGATCTCGAATCATTGGTTATCGCATATGAACCCGTTTGGGCGATCGGCACCGGAAAAACAGCTACGCGGGACCAGGCTCAGGAAGCCCATCAGTATATCCGGTCGGTGATCGAAGACCTTTTCGGGGATACGCTCTGCCAATCAATCCGAATTTTGTATGGTGGCAGCGTAAAACCCGAAAATATTGCGGAACTCATGCAAATGCCGGATATTGACGGCGCATTGGTAGGCGGGGCAAGCCTCAGTGCCGAATCTTTCAGTAAAATCGTTCAATTTAGAAAATAAATTCAAAGATTACTAACTATGTCGATTCTACTTATAATTATTCATATTATTGTCAGTATTGCGCTCATAATGATCGTGCTGCTTCAAACCGGAAAAGGCGCCGATATGGGTGCCGCCTTTGGTGGGGGTAGCAGTCAAACGCTGTTCGGCAGCACCGGTGCATCAACATTTTTAAGCAAGGCCACCACCGGGGCCGCCATCGTGTTTATGTTGACCTCATTGGCACTTGCTTACATATCCGGTCATCGCACCGGAGATTCCATTATGCAGGAAGCCAAACCTCCCATTGAAAGCAAAACCGCACCGGAGCAAAGCGCACCCGCTGAAACAGCTAAACCAACGCCGGAACCGCCGGCGAAGTCCGAATAGCTTTTAATATATCCATATTTTGATATCGTGCCGAAGTGGTGGAATTTGGTAGACACGCTATCTTGAGGGGGTAGTGGCCAAAAGCCGTGCCGGTTCAAGTCCGGCCTTCGGCACCAATAAAAAAAGAGAAACGGTTTCAGTAAGTTACTGAAGCCGTTTCTTAAAATGCGATTTTAAGTTTGATTTTCGCACCAATTTGGCTTGAATAACAGCCACCATTCAGGATTGATCACCCGCTATTTCATATAGGCTTCCTCTCAGTCTTTTCAAATCTCTGCTCCTTTCGGTTTAAATATATGTATTTATGCAGAGTTTTTTTATGCAAAAACAAGTTAACTTAAACCAATAGTTCGCAATATTTATAAAATGCATATATAATGTATGCATTTTGAGAGCCATATAAACTATGATCACTAATTCCAAGTCATCTCTGGAACATACCTTGCCTGAGGGGCAATTGGTAAACCGCGACTGGCTGTTGAAGCGCGGTTTCAATCGCCCACGGGTGGACTACTATTTGAGGGCTGGAAAACTGGAACCCGTAGCACATGGAATATACCGGCGACCAGGACCCACGCTCAAGTGGGAGCATGTGGTCTACTCACTTACGGAGATGGGCTACCCGGTGCATGTGGGTGGACGCAGTGCATTGGAATTGCAAGGACTGGCACACTATCTGCCCTCCGGCGGTGCACGGCGCATCGATTTATATGGTAGTTCGCGCGTACCTAAATGGGTGACTACCTATCCGGCAGAATTTCAGTTTGTGGTCCATACCCGCCGTCTGTTTGACCAGTTTCCCAAGGTGGCTGTTAAACCTAAACCGTTTGGTTCATGGGACTGGCCGATAGCCTATGCTGTGCCAGAACTGGCCATGTTCGAGCTACTTTCAGAGGTTCGAGAAGCAGTGGACTTTATGGTGGCAGACAAAATCTTTGAAGCGGCGACCAATTTCCGACCGGAATTACTTCATGATCTGCTGCGCAACTGCTCCCAAGTGAAAGCGAAACGTCTGTTTTTGTGGTTCAGTGATCGCCATGGGCATGAGTGGCGCAGAACTCTTAAAATCGACGGCATCAATCTCGGCAAAGGCAATAGAATGCTTGTCAAGGGCGGGTCCTTTGACCCAACCTATCAGATAACGATACCACGGGAGATGTCAGTTGGAAGCCAACAATCCATTTAGTGAACAGGCCAGGTTAATGGTCGCCCTGCTTCCCCAGGTAGCGAAGCAAACCTGTTTCGCTTTGAAAGGTGGAACGGCAATCAACCTTTTTATACGAGACATGCCACGCTTGTCGGTGGATATCGATCTGGCATATCTCCCGGTGGAAGATCGTCAGACCTGCTTGTAACATGATTGTTGGCTTTGGGTGCCGACAAGAAAAACATCTCAAAACCGATCGTCTAACGCACTTCACCGGAAAAAACATGAACTCTACCCCAACATACTTTTTCACCGCTGATGAGCACTACGGGCACGAGTATATCATCAAACTTTGTGACCGTCCTTTCACATCGGTTGATGAAATGGATGCCGAGATCATTCGCCGCCACAATGAAATGGTCGGATCAAAAGATGTTGTAATTCATGCAGGAGACTTTAACCATTCGAAAGAGCGTTTACGCCTAAATATCAGCCCTGTTTTTATCTGATCCCATTTATTTTCAGACTGGTTCCGTGGTCCGACCCGCGGACTCCTAAAACTACCGTCTCATTCTGAACCAAAATTTTTCTATTTCAACGGCAACAAACACCACGGCCGATAGGGCCAGGGTCAACGCCAGTTCATAGGGAGACAGCGGCACCGTGTTAAAGACCGGGTTAAAAAACGGCACATATACGGTGGTCATTTGCAGAACAAAAGTTAACAGCACGGCGCCCAGCAGTGGCTTGTTGCTGAACACGCCGATTTTAAATAGGGAGTCATGCTCGGAGCGAAGCCCCATCACGACCGCCATTCTACCGATCACCAGCGCCGTGAATATCATGGTCTGCCAGGGCAGGCCTTCTTTTACGGCAAAGGCCTGGAACAAGAGGGCGGATATGCCGATGACCAGTCCGAACCGGATAATAAAAAAACCTCTGCCGCAGGCGAATATCCCCTCGTCCGGCGGCCTGGGCGGTCTGTTCATGGCGTTTTTTTCCACCGGTTCCGCCGTAAGGGCCAACCCCGGCAGGCTGTCTGTTAAAAAGTTCATCCACAATATCTGAATCGGAATCAAGGGCAGAGGCAACCCGAAAAACGGCGCTAGGACGATGGCCCACAGGGTGCCGGCATTGGATGTCATGGAATATTTGATAAATTTTAAAATATTATCGTATATTCGCCGGCCCTCTTTAACGGCCGTGACAATGGTGGCAAAATTGTCGTCCAGCAGAATCATGGAAGATGCCTCTTTAGAAACATCGGTGCCGGTGATTCCCATGGCAACACCAATATCGGCCCGCTTGAGGGCCGGGGCATCGTTTACACCGTCGCCGGTCATGGCGACAAACTGTCCTTTGTCCTGCAGCGCCGTTACGATTTTCAATTTTTGTTCGGGAGCCACCCGGGCATACACGCTTATCTGCTCTACCCTTTCTTCAAATTCTTCCAGCGACAATCGCTCCAGCTCACTTCCGGAGAGCACCCCCGTTGAGTCGTCATCGACAATTCCCAGTCTCTTGGCAATGACCCTGGCAGTGAGGGGATGATCACCGGTAATCATTACGGGTTTAATCCCGGCCCTTTGGCAGACGGCCACCGCATTTTTGGCCTCGGCCCTGGGTGGATCCATCATACCCGTCAGACCCAGAACCGTCAGCTCCGTCTCGATGTTTTCAGGTGAGATATCATCGGGAAGACGGTCCCACCTGCGCATGGCCACCCCAAGCACCCTCAACCCGTCGGTGGCCATCTGCTCATTGGCACTGTAGATATCAGCTGCCTTTAAGGTTATTGGCCCGTCAGATGCTAGCATGTACTTTGATTTTTCGATCAGGACATCGACAGCACCCTTGGTAAAAGACACATATCCTTCCGTCCATTTGTGAATGGTGGTCATGCATTTACGCTCGGAATCAAAGGGAATTTCAGCCACGCGTGCAAACCTGCCCTCCAGCTCTTCCTTGTCAAAACCTTTATTTTTGGCAATGCTGGACAGGGCGACTTCAGTGGGATCGCCGATGATGCGGTTTTCAGTTCCCGTCTGGACATCATTGTTCAGCGCCAGTGCCGTCATAAGAAGGTGTGAGGAACTTTGGGCGCTTTTTTTCAGTTGAAACCCGGCGCTGCTTATTATTTCGCCCTCCAAGAAAACCTTTTCCACCGTCATCTGGTTGAGGGTCAGGGTCCCGGTTTTGTCCGAGCAGATATAGGTGACGGAACCGAGGGTTTCCACCGCCGGCAGCTTTCTGATCAGGGCGTTTTTTTTCACCATTTTTTTTGCACCGATGGCAAGGGCGATAGTGATCACCGCCGGCAGAGCCTCGGGAATGGCGGCCACCGCCAGGCTGATTGCGGTTAAAAACATCAGCATCACCGGTTCGCCCCTCAGCAACCCCTTGGCGAATAGTATGGCACAGATGAACAGAATGGCAACGGCAAGCTTTTTGCCGAAGACGGCGAGCCGCTGCTGCAAGGGGGTCTTCAGCCCTTTTTCGGCCTGCAGCATAGCGGCGATCTTCCCGATCTCGGTCTGCATGCCCGTGGCGACCACAACACCTTTGCCTCTACCGTATGTGGCGATGGTTCCCTGATAGGCCATGTTCACCCGGTCGCCCGTGGGCAGGTGTTCGTCGCTAAGCCGTCCGGTGTGTTTCTCAATCGGCACGGATTCGCCAGTCAGGGCGGCTTCTTCCACCTTGAGGTTCGCCGTTTCCACCAGGCGCATATCGGCCGGTATCACCTGGCCGGCCTCAAGCAGTACAATGTCGCCCGGCACGATCTCGGAAGACGGGATGCCAGCGGGCCGTCCATCCCGCAGAACCGTGGATGCGGATGCCGCCATTTTTTTAAGGGCCACCATGGCCTTGTCGGCCCGATATTCCTGTACAAAGCCAATAATGGCGTTCAAGATGACGATGGCGATAATTGCGACGGCATCTGTGGGTTTTCCGGCCACACCGGCCACAACGGCCGCCGCCATCAGGACAATGATCATAAAGTCCGTAAACTGGTCCATGAGCATCATAAACGCTGTTCTCTTCTTTTTTTCCTCCAGTTCGTTGGGGCCGTATTTTTTAAGTCGATCCTGTGCTTTCTGTGCGGACAGACCATTAACGGATGAACCCAGTTCGCTCACAACTTCACCTGACTCCTTTTGATACCAATCCACGGTCGTTTCCCCTTTCATTATTTTTCAACTTAACTGTTTACACGCCCCGCTTACTTTCTTGCGACACGTATTCATAGATCAAAACCTCCCTTTCTTCGATTAAAGCATCATCCTTGGAATCCGAATGTCGTTAATAAGTTAGAAAGGGTGGAATGCTCAGCGCATGGTTTTGCAGATGAGTTGGAAGCGGGCTTGACGAATTACATCACATGTTGTTCTCAACGTCGGTAATCATCCGTTTGACCGTTTCAATCAATGCTGGGATATCGTTTTGGCAGATGTCGTATAATTGTTCGGCATTTACCTGAAAATAACCGTGAGCCAATACATCCCGAACCCCCATCACGCCCCGCCATTTTACATCTGGATACCGACTCAGCAGTTTGCCCTCGGTTTTCCGATCGATGCTTTTAAATTCTTCGCCGGCAGCGATTAGGATCATGCAAATCGCATCCAGCCGATCAATGCCATCATCGCTTCCGTAAAAATCCGCCGGTTCTGCAATGCCGGAAAATCGACGCGGGGCATCTGTGTCGAAAAGAATGTCCACATCGCTTTCGGGGGTGACCGCACCCGCACCTCGGGCATATGATCCAAAATACTCCAATTTACGCAATTTATACTGCTCGCCGTAGCGCCTTTTGAAATCTACCAGCAGGGTATGGAGCCGGTCTGGGGTAAGTGCGTTGTCGTTCATGTTACCTCGCCGTCTGGCAATAAACTACTTTGACGGGCAGTGCCTTTTTCTATTTTGTCATTTATACTTTAGACGATGAGGATACGCAAATGATATGATATATAAGTTGCTACCAAGACCGTGTAAAAACTCGCATTAACTAACTTAAACTCGCTTTTAAAAAACCCAGTTTATGAAAAAGCAATCTGTTCACCTGCCGAATAATCGGCGGCAAATTCCTGGGCGGCGAAAAACATCCTTATGTGTGAGATTTGGATGCCTTTTCAGAGTTGAAGTGCTTGTTTTTTTATACCAAATTTTTCAGATAGATTCTATCGAAACATCTAATCTGGATTATTTTGACGCAACTGCAAAATAAAAAATTGCGTATAGCAGCACCATTGATAGACTTATCGAAATACTGATACGAGAATCGAAAAGGCAACGGGGACACGGTATCGCAACGGACGTGCTGCAGAAAGATAGATTTGCAGATGAATCATACGAAAAGGTATCAGCTTATTTTGATGCGCTGTTGAAAGGGCTGACGGACCATAAGAACCGCTAAAAATATGCGATTAATATGCGATTATGCGGCCAGGAACGTACAAAAACTCGTTTAAACTCGCATAAACTCACTTATAATTCAGTAACTTATTGTAATCATTGACTATCTGGCAAATCCGGCCTTCGGCACCATTTTTTTGTTTCCTCAAGCGGTTTCAGTATGTTACCGAAGCCGCTTTTTGCTTTTTGTGAAAATTTCGCACCGGCAGGTCAAATTCACCGAGTATCATGCTTTATTCTCAAACGGTAGGTTGGTGTATAGAGGATCGAGTCTATTTGCGTGATTCTTAGCCCATTTAAACCAACTTTTAAGAGGTTCGTCCTCAATTGAAAACCCTCGTTCTAAAGCAGCAGTCTCAACGGCACTTATGAAATCCCTGAGCTGGTTACTTTTGAACCACAGGGCAGCCTGGTTTTCAAGGTCACGCAGGCGTTCTTCTTCAATTTGCCGTAAACGCTCCATTTCGGCTTGTCGCCGGCGCTCCTCTTCCTGCAGCCGCCAGCGCTCTTCTCGCTCTATCCGATCTGACCGCTTAATGTCAGCCATTTTCACAACATTGATGGCAAAATCTATTAGGAAATTCTCGACCCGCTGTATTTTGCCATCTGACCATCTTTTCCGGATACCGGCTGC